>LNFM01000073.1_pt1 | contig 360146 bp, 312 predicted proteins | sample 596031 | NCBI WGS metagenome assembly LNFM01 (sample SAMN04254537, study PRJNA301005) | activated carbon metagenome | isolation source: dual media filters at the Ann Arbor, Michigan drinking water treatment plant | place: USA: Ann Arbor | reverse complement strand
TTGCCCTGTGAATCAAGTACCGTGCCGTCAAGATCTAACGCAAGGAGTTTTATCACTGTTGATTTGTGTTCTCCCTTTTGAGTCTTCGCTGTTCCTCTAGCCATCGTTGGTAGATGGCTTTGCCTTTTTCGAAATCGGCGGCGGATGCGTAGAAGTGGTGCGAGCCGTCGTTTTTCCCTACATCGAGCACGTAAAATATGTAGCTCGTCTCGGCCGGGTTTAGGGCTGCTTCGATGGCTGAGGCTGAGACGGACGAGATCGGGCCGGGCGGGATACCGCCGTATTTTCGCGTGTTGTAGGGCGAATCGGCCTCGATGTCGCTTTTGTGAATGGTCCCGTCCCAGCGGTTCTGCATCTTTGCGACATAGACGACCGTCTGGTCGATGCCGAGCGGAATGTTGCGCTTGATCCGGTTATAGATGACGGATGCGACGATCGGCCGCTCGGCCTCGACCGGCGATTCGGTCTCGATCAGCGACGCAATTGTGACGATCTCGTGCGGCGTTCGGCCGAGAGCCTTTGCCCGCTCGGTCCATTCGGGCTTCCAGGTCTTTCGAAACTGCTCGACGAGCATCGGCAGAATGGTCTTGGCCGTAGCGTCGGGCGGCAGCTCGTACGTCGCCGGGTACAGGTAGCCTTCGAGGTTTCGGGCGTCGGGGTCGAGGTCGCGGATCAGCGCGGTATCGTTCATCAGGGAAAGGATCTCGCCTTCGCTCATCGCCGGTTCGCCGGGGAATTGCTCGGCGAGCCGCTTGGCGATGTCGAAACGGGTGAAGCCCTCGGGAATGGTTAGCCGCTTCGTTGCGGTCGTGCCTTTTTCGAGCGTCTTTAGCACTTCGAGCGGCGAGATCGGAGAGGCAAAGCGGTACTCGCCGGCCTGGAGCTTGGATGCGTCGCCGGCCGTTCGCAAATAGAGCTTGAGTGCGAGAGGCGAGCGGACAATGCCCGCTGCGGCGAGCCGGTCAATGATCGCGTTCGGCGCGGTGCCGCGTTCGACCGAAATAACCTCGTCGGCCATTGTATGCTCTGTCTTCACGCCAAGCGAGGAATAGAGCCAATAGCTAACCGCTATCGCCGCCAAAAGCCCCATCGACGCCAGCACGAAAATGATCTTCAACAGTCTTTCCATCGCGTTTTCCATCTTACCAAAATCGGGCCGACGTTCTCATTTCGACAGTGTTTCTGAAACGAATGAAAGAAACGAAACGCCTGAAACAAGTGAAACGCCTGAAACAAGTGAAACACCTGAAACAAGTGAAACGCCTGAAACAAGTGAAACGCCTGAAACAAGTGAAACGCCTTGTGTCGTCCTGAAAAAAGTTGACACTTTATGCTGCATCGTCCTGATATAGGTTGGCATTGTGATCTTAGTCCTGATTTTTGTTCGTTCGATCGCGGCATTTTTCAATAGTGTTAATTTTTAATTCGGTAATTATTAGTTAGTAATTTCGGAGGCTTTCGAGTATCTGTCCCACTATTCTCGATTTACATTCACGATTTACTATCCTCCGCTGTCCATTTTCTATACTCTCCGGACGAAAGGGAATGGTGATCCGTGAGATATGGAAGCAATGGATGATATGGATGGTTAGAGTTGCAGAGTTGAAGAGTTGCAGAGTTTCAGAGTTGCGGAGTTCGCGGAGTTCGCGGAGTTCGCGGAGTTCGCGGAGTTACGGAGTTGCGGAGTTGGCAGAGTTGCAGAGATGTTGAGGGGAGAATGCGATTGGGAGATCGATCTTTTGATTTGCGAACTACTTTTTAGTAAGTCTTCTTTTCTAGTAAGTCGGCTAAAACCTCGGGGCTTAGGAGGCGGTCGTATTCGTCCTTTACGACGCGGTAGCATTCGCAGCCGGCCTTTTCGAGTGCGTTTCGATCAACCATCGTAATGGTGCCGCGGACGTACTTGATCAAACCCTGTCTCTGCAGATGCCCGGCGGCGACCGATACACCTTCCCGGCGAACGCCTAGCATATTGGCGATGAGGTCGTGCGTCATTATCAGCTTGTTTGACTGAAGAAGGTCGTAATTGATGAGGAGCCAGCGGCAAAGCTGCTGCTCGACCGTGTGGAGCCGGTTGCAAACGGCCGTTTGGGCGATCTGCGTCATCAGCGCCTGCGTGTATCGCAGCAGGATCTTTTGAAATGGTCCGCCGAGGCTGAATTCATCGGTCAAATGTCGCGAATGAAGCCGAAAGGCCTTTCCGGCGCTCTGCACGACCGCGCGGCTCGGAGTGGTGCTTCCGCCCATGAATAGAGCGATACCGACGAGGCCATCATTGCCGGAAAGGCCGATCTCGGCGGTTGACCCGTTTTCCATTATGTAAAGCAGCGAGATGATCGCCGTGGTTGGGAGAAAAAGGTGTTCTAGCTTCTCGCCGGATTCGTAAATGACGTCACCAAGATCAAGCGAGACCAGTTCGAGATGGGCCCTTAGCCTCTCGAAGTCTTCGAGCGGAAGGGCGGCAATCAGCTTATTTGAATGCGCGTCATCACTGAAAGGTATAGAAAGCGGTTCATTCGACATTTTGGTTTGCATGACCCGCGGCGAGTCCAATTGGCTAAATTTAATGTGAAGACTGTATCACGCTTGGTTAACCGTTCCAAACTGCTTTTTCCAATGAATCACTAGATTGTGTATGAAAACGCACAGACGGACCCGGAATTATTGGCTAAACTCAATTTAACTGGAAAACTTATTCACTGAGAATAACTAGCTCACGGGTTTTCATATCAAGGGACGGCCGATGACCAACGGTCAAAAAGCCGCCGGTACTAGTGGTTCGATCCACAATGATGGGACAACTGAGATTCAGTTGTCCCTATTTTTTTTCTTATGAAGCGAACTAGTCAAACAAAAGCAGTTAAGGTTGTAAAACGGCGGGATAGGCCCCAGTTGCCGGCCTATTCTGCAACCGAGGCAGAGACTCGAACTGCCAGAGCGATCAGTGACGAACGCACGAGCATCGTCATGGCATGGATCTCCGAACGCGAGCAAATTCAGCGTGATGAGGAGGCCCGATCAAGAAATGTGATCGAGGCATGGCGGATGGCGGATGGCGAATGATCAGGTATCGTTTCTAAAACCACACGATCACTTAGCGAGGGCCGCTTCGAGCTTCTCAACAACCTCCGGGTCGGTCGGAACGGTCCGCGGCGAAAAGCGTGCGATTATCTTTCCATCGCGGTCAGCGAGAAACTTCTCAAAATTCCAAGTAATGTCGCCGTCAAAACCGGGATTGGTCTCAGGGTGGGTCAGAAACCCATAAAGCGGGTGCTGATCCGATCCTTTAACTGAGATCTTTGAGAACATCGGGAAGCCGACGTTGTATGTCAGCGAACAAAATTCTTTGATCTCTGCCTCGGTCCCCGGCTCCTGGCCCATGAAGTTGTTGGCGGGGAAGCCGAGAACGGTGAAGCCGCGGTCCTTATATTTCTCGTAGATCTCCTGAAGGCCTTCGTATTGCGGCGTCAGACCGCAGCGGCTTGCAACATTGACCAGCATAACGACGTCCCCTTTGTATTTTTCAAGGCTGACGTCGTTGCCGTCGATGTCCTTCATCGTAAATTCGTACATTCCTTTCTCCTTAACGGCGGCGGCCGGCGACGGGTTGAAAATGAACCCGTACTTATAGGCGGCGAAAACGAGTCCCGCCGCACCGGCCGCAACCAAAACCAAAATGATCTTAAGCATTACCCTCATCACTTCGCCTGCCACCACGCGACGGATTCGCCTCTAACGGTTTAGCTCACGCGGCGACCGCGGAGTCGGCGGAAGTTCTTCCTTCTTTTCGCCGGTCTCAGCAAAGACCTCTTTCAACATTCCGACGCTCGAGAGCATTGCCGTGGTCTCCATCGGCATAAAGATGACCTTCGAATTTTGCGTCCGCGTCATATCGCGTAGCGATTCGATATAACGGGAAGTGATCAGATACTGAGCTGTTTGATCCGAATTGCCGATCACTCCGGCGATCTGTTTGATGGCCTGAGCTTCGGCATTTGCGGCGGTGAGCCTTGCGTGGGCGGCGCCTTCGGCATCGAGGATGGCGGATTGCTTGTTGCCCTCGGAACGCGTAACGGCGGCCTGCTTTTCGCCCTCGGCACGCGTGATCGCGGCCTGCTTGTCGCCCTCGGCTTGCAAGATCAACGCACGGCGGTTGCGCTCGGCGGTCATCTGCTTTTCCATTGTGATTCGGACATCTTCGGGCGGATTGATGTTCTTGACGTCAACGCGGGTGACCTTAACGCCCCATTTGTCGGTTGCTTCGTCGAGGATGAGGCGGAGCTTGGAGTTGATCGCGTCGCGGTTTGAGAGCGTGTGGTCGAGGTCCATTTCGCCCATGACCGAGCGCATGCCGGTAATGGTCAATTGCACAAGACTGCCGACGAGGTCGTTGATCTCATAAACCGCCTTGATCGGATCGGTGATCATCCAATAGACGACGGAATCGACGTTGATGGTAACGTTATCGCGGGTGATGACCGGCTGCGGCGGCAGGTCGATATATTGTTCGCGGAGGTCGATAGATGTGACGCCGGGCCGGACGTTGGTCCAATAGACCGCCCGGGGCGAATCGACGATCGGAACGATGATGTTCAAACCGCTTGCTGCGACGCGATGAAATTTTCCAAGCCGCTCGATCAATAAAACGCTTGATTGCGGGACGATCTTGATCGTTCGCCAGGCGACGATCAAAAGTGCAAAGCCCAGAAAGAGCAGAAATACGAGTCCGAGTCCGCCAATTATTTCCATCATTATCCTCCACGACGTGATCTGTGAGCCAATTATAACCCAAACGTTTTCAGCCGTATAGACAGGTTTGCACAAAAATCACGGGATAGCTTTTGTCCGGTTGGCGACGTCTGGTGCGTCTTTTTATGTGAGGGAACGCGGCGGCGTGATACGAAATTGCAATAGATGACGCGTATCAAGGTGAAGTATTTGGAACCCAAGAAGGGTTCAAGGCGTTAAAGAGTACAGAAGTTTTCATAGACGGAAGGAACGCTCGGAAAGGCACAGTATGCATACCTTAAACCTTCATTGATCATCCTCAGGTCTTCTTCATAAACCAATCATTGTCTTTCCGGGCGGGCCGACCGCCCCTTTTTTATTTTGCTTTGCCACAGAGGGCACAGAGAATTTGAGTTAGTTGAGGCAGTTTCAAAGTGTTCCGTTGGTTTCGCCGGTAGGTGCGTTCCGGATCGCTTCTCTCCAATTACTGATTTCCTGTCAGTTCGCTTATAATCTCCCGGTCTATGCCGGTGGAAATTAAGGACATTGAAGCTGCTCGCGAATTGCTCGCGGGCGTTATTACACACACTCCGACGCTCTACGACGGGCGGATGTCAGAGAACATTCACGCCAACGCGTATCTGAAGGCCGAGTGCCTGCAAAAGAGCGGTTCATTCAAGATCCGCGGGGCTTATAACAAGATCTCGCGGCTTTCGGATGAAGAAAAGCAGCGGGGCGTTATCACCGCATCGGCGGGAAATCATGCCCAGGGCGTCGCTCTTGCGGCGAAGCTCCACGAAATAAAGGCGACGATCGTGTTGCCGGAGTTCGCTCCGCTTACAAAGATAATGGCAACGCGAGCGCTCGGGGCAGAGGTGATCATGCACGGCCAGAGCTTTGACGAGGCGGTCGCATATTCCCGCGGGCTCGGCGAGGAACGGCGAATGACCTACGTCCATGCTTTTGACGACGACCATGTGATCGCGGGGCAGGGAACTATTGGATTTGAGATCGCCGAGGACCTGCCGAGTGCGAATGTGGTCGTGGTGCCGATCGGCGGCGGCGGCGTGTGCTCCGGCGTTGCGATCGCGGCGAAGCATTTGCTGCCGGGCGTGAAGGTTTACGGTGTTCAGGCGAAGAACGTGGCCTCGATGCGTGTTTCGATCGAGGCCGGGCACCCGGTCGAGGTGGCCCATCAATCGACGATCGCCGATGGCATCGCGATAAAGCGCCCGGCCGAGCGGACGCTTGCACTGATCCGCGAATATGTGGACGAGATCGTTGAGGTGACGGAAGAGGAGATCGCGGCGGCCATTTATCACCTGGCGCAAAATGCGAGACTTGTTGTCGAAGGCGCGGGTGCCGCGGGTGCGGCTGCCCTTTTGGCGGGGCGAATAAAGCTTCAAAGCGACGACACTGTTTGTGCCGTGCTCTGCGGCGGCAATATTGACGGGAACTTGCTTGCCCGCGTTATCGAGCAGGTGCTGGTCCGCAACGGCCGGTATATGATCCTGCGGATCCTCGTGCCGGACAGGCCGGGGTCGCTTGCAGGAATGCTCGCGATCGTAGCTGAGCAGCACGCGAATGTGATCGAGGTCTATCACCAGCGAGCCATTTGGCTGGCGCCGCTCGGGAGCGTTGGGATCGAGGTTATCCTCGAGGTCCGCGATGAGGAACACGGCGAACAGGTCCACCAAAAGTTAACGGAATCCGGCTACTACGCCGAGCACGTTAAGGGTGATTGGTAAAGCCCCCTTATCGATCTCTGAGTAAACTAAGCGGCCTCTGCGTTTCAATCAATCGAACGCAGAGGCCGCTGATTTTCAAAGACTACCGACGCCCTTTAGGGGACGTCGATGGTCATTGTGCTTCCGGAGAAGGCAAAGTTTGGCCGCTTGCGTCCTTTCATGAACTTCGCCGCGGTCTGCGATAGAGCGGTGATGATCATTGGCAATGCGATCGAAGGATCGGCCGGGACGTAGGCGGTCGTCGCTCCCTTAAGAAGCTTGCCAAAGGTCTCGGTGTGCGAGCCGCCGAATGAAGGTGTCCGCGTCGCGAGCGGGACCGAATCGGTCGTGATCGAAATGGCGTATTTGTGCCCGCGGAGCTTTGAGCGGGTCAGGTACGACGTGATCTCGGCGATATTGAGCATCGACTGGCTTGAACTCGAGCCGAGCGTGATGACCGCGGAATTACGGGTCTTCTGGGCGATCTGCATCATCTCAAGCGTGTCTTGCGAGATATCGAGGCTGAGCTGCAGCTTTTTCTCAAAGCGGGCACGAGCGATGCCGGCGGCCATCTCGCTGCCGAGAATGTCCGGGCAGAAAACGGGCACGCGGGACTTATAGGCAGCGGTCAAGAGGCCGTCCTCATTGGCGATCTCAGCCAATTCGCGGCCGACAAGATGCAAAAACTCGCGAACGGCATAAGGCCGCGATGTTTCGAGCTGATTGACGACGCTGCCGATCCATTCGTCCGCTTCCTGATATTCCTCGCGGTTGGCCAGAACGTCGCCGATGCGGGTCACGTCCGAACCATCAAGTTCTTCGTCGCTCATGCTCGGGTGGCCCTGGAAGTGGTTCCGCCCGAGCGTTTCGTGGATGTCCTGGAAAAGGACCGTTCCCGAAAGCACGAGCACGTCAACAAAGCGGTTTTTGACCACATAAGCCAGGAGCCGCCGCATTCCCGACGAGACGAGGTTTCCCGAGCCGCAAAGGTAGATGGTCGAATTGTCATCGAGCATATCGAGCCAAATGCGGTGGGCTTCTGCCAACTGCTTAGCGCCAAAGCCGGCGCCTTCCATCTTTTCCAAAAGGCCGGCGACAGAACGGTCGCGGTCGATCGGAACAGGCCTCGTCGGTACGGTGAGGAATTTTGAGGCCTTGTTTTTCTTTTGAGTTACCATAGTTTCTCCAACACTGAAGATTGCGTAAAGCTAAATTTGCATCGAGATCAGACGGAGCCGTTGTGTGAGAGGTACGTGTAGCTCTCGCCCTGATTCTCGTAATATTCGATCAAGTCGGTGCCTTCCTTCGTTGAAAGCAGACCGCTTTTTATTCGCTGCATGACCGAACGGCGAAATTGATCATGAAGCTGAACGGCGTCAAAGCGGGCCGTTGCCACGGCCTCGCCGAGCGTTGCTCCATAGATCACTTTCTTGATGATATGGCCGTCCTCGCCGATAAAAATATGAGCCTCATGCGGCACTCCGAACAGGTTGTGATTGTTGCCCATCACTTCCTGATACGCACCAACGAGCATCATTGCAATATAATACGGCTCGCCGGTGATGAGCGTGTGAAGCTCTAGGACGTTCTTTACATCGTGCAGGTCAACAAATTTATCAACAATTCCGTCCGAATCACACGTAATATCACATAGCGTAGCATATTCCGTCGGCTTTTTGTTGAGTCTATGTATCGGCACTATCGGGAATAGCTGTTCGAGTGCCCAATTGTCCGGCATTGACCGGAAAACAGAGAAATTTGCGAGATATTTTACGCACAGTAGCCGCCGAAGGTCGTCAAATTCATCGGAAACGTATTTCTTTTGCTGGGCAAATTGGTCGGCCCGCTCGCAAACGTCCCAGAAGAGCACTTCGCCTTTCCCCTTGTCCTCGAGGTCGATCAGGCCGAGGTTAAACATCGTGAAAAGCTCTTCGCGATGCTCGAGGGCGTCGTGGTAATACTCGCGATGATTCTTGGCGTTTATCGTCTCGCGAAGGTCGTAAAGCTCTTTGACGACCTGCGGGTCATCTTCATCGATGGTCAGCGGCGTGATGTCCTCGACGACCGTTTCTATCTCATCCTGCACATTCGTAACGAGGATCGCGTGGTAAGCCGAAAGGTAACGGCCGGATTCCTGAATGATCGTCGGGTGCGGCACGTTCTCGTCGTCGCAAACCGTCTTGATCACGTAGATCACGTCATTGGCGAATTCCTGGGCGTTGTAGTTGGCCGAGCTTTCAAACGAGGTCCTTGAGCCGTCATAATCGACCGCCATTCCGCCGCCGACGTCGAGATATTCGATATCGATCCCCATCTGCCGGATCTTTGCGTAGGTCCGAGCGGCCTCTTTCATTGCGTTTTTGATCCGCTTGATGTCGGTTAGCTGCGAACCGATGTGAAAGTGGAGCAGCTTGAGCATCGAGAGCTTTCCGGCCTCGTTAAGCTGGCGGATGACATCGAGAATCTCGGTCGTTGTAAGGCCGAATTTTGCTGCCTCGCCGCCGGATTTCTCCCATTTTCCGGAGCCCTTCGAATAGAGCTTGACGCGAACGCCGAGCATCGGCATATTCGTTTCCGGATTCTCTGCCTCAAGATCGGCTGCAATGGCTAGAGCATGCGTCAACTCGCTCATTTTCTCGATAACGATGACAACGTTCTTACCGGCGCGAGCTCCGGCAAAGGCTAGTTCGACAAAGTCGCGGTCCTTGAAGCCATTTAGGACAAGGAGCGAGTCTTTTGATTGTTCCAGGGCGAGCGCGGCATAAAGCTCGGCCTTCGAGCCGGCTTCGAGGCCAAAGCTGTAGCGAGAGCCCTCGCGGAGATATTCTTCAATTACGGCCCGGTTCTGGTTGACCTTCATCGGGTAAACGCAGAGGTGGCCGCCTTCATAGTCGAATTCCTTTATCGCCTTTTTGAACGAAGTGTGAAGCTTGCGGATCTGACCGGCAAGAAGCTGAGGAAAGCGTAACAAGACCGGCGTTGAGACACCTCGGCGTCGGAGATCGTCGATGATCTCTTTAACGTCGGCGGTCAATTTCTCGTCCTCCGGTGCCCGGACGACGAGATTGCCCTTACGGTTTACGCCAAAGTAACCCGCTCCCCAATTCTCTATGCCGTATGTTTCGGACGTCTGGTCAGTAACTGAACTCAATTATTTCCCTCGAAAGTCGCTCTAAGCGTCAAAGTTTACGAAACTACAAAACTACAGAGTGTAATAAAATTCGAAGAAAAATGAAAGCCCCTTTTTTTGCAAGGTTTGCCACGAGATCGCAACCCGGGTGATCGAAGCCAAGTTTGGCTGGCACAGACTTTGCACGGACCCATTGCGGTAAATGGGCCGGTGGCCAGCATGAACCTGCTAAAACCACGGTTTTTCAACGAATTGCAGGCCTTTTGAAAACCCGAACCGGTCAAAATGGCAAAAAGTGGTGTCAAAAAGTGTCACCAGCAGAAGCGAAGGCTAGATAAAGCTTGATACACAAAGGAACGGACTGAGATTATGAACACGAATGGACAAGGCGGATTTTCGCTTATCGAACTATTGATCGTAGTTGTTATCGTCGGAATTGTGGCCGCTCTCGCAGTCCCGTCATTCCAGCGAGGAATTCGTGCTGCGGAGAACGGGACCGCTTTCGCAACTCTTCGTACGATATCGTCTTCACAGGTCGGCTATTTCTCGCAGAACAACCGCTTTGGCCGGCTTTCGGAACTCAATAATGCCTCGAACCAGGTCTTTGGTGTTACCGCGGGCGACCGTGTGATCAGAGGACGATACGTCTTTGAAATGACGCCTGCGAATCCTACCGATGCTGAGCTTCGCGACTCGTTCACCATTTCGGCGACTCGTTCAGTATCGGATGACACCGTTTACAAATACGAATTGACCCACACCGGCGAGATCATCCAGATCTTGCCATAAACCCTTTTCTTAATGCGGCTCCCACGCCGCTCCCCACCTCCTCCACGGGGACCAAAACCAACATGAATGTTTTTGAAGATCTCGTCGAAGAATTAAAGGAAGAGAATCTCCTCGAGTCCACCTTTATCGAAGGCTCGGGGACTTCTCACGTTTCTGCGAACGGCAATGAGCTGCCGCTGACGCCACCCTTTGGCAACCGATTCGGCGAGGCGGATGTTGCTGAAGAACCGCTCGATTCTATTGACCTCGAGGAGATCGATGTCGAGATGACCGATGGCTCAGACATCGATGACGAAATCGATGTACCGGAAGAACCGCCGGTCACCGACGTCCCGCAGATCACAAAGGCCAAAAGCCAGACCGATTTCCTTCGGCGCAGGGCCAACGAAGAGGTCAGCAGTCTCCAGATGGTCGAACACGTTCTGGCCGGAGTCGAGCGCGAGCATCTGAAGGTAGTTCCGACGCCCTACGACGACCTGAACGCCAAGAAAGCTCTTCATCGATTTCTACAGTCGCTCGAAGTCCCGCGAAGCGAAGAGACCGCGGACGCTGAATACGAACTCTTGCAAGAGACCCAGACATGGGCCTCGGAGCTTGCCGAGCGCGATAGCCGAGTCTCGGTTGCCAACCTACGCAGATTCTGTGAAAACTCAAGACCCGCACTCAGTTCACAGGCTCTTATCGCGCTCGCACGATTTTACCGCAACGGTGCTCTGACCGACGTCAATCTGGAAAAATTCGATTTCGTAATGACCCGGCTCTTCTCGCGTGATGCCGGGGGCGAAAAGCGAAGATTTCTGTTCGAACGGCCGGACGTCGTTCCGCATATCAAGACGTTATATGAGAACTGGTCGAGCGTTTGTCTCTACTCGGTAGAGGAAAACGGAGCGGAGATCAAGGACCTCATTTCATCGCTCGCGGCACTGCGGACGACCGCAGATGCTGCAGACACGATAGACCAGCTTCTTGCGAGCGGCGTATTCGAATCGGTGCGTTCGCTTAAGCAGCAAGCCGGTGAATATTTCATGGTGCCCGAGGTGCTGGCAGCCGCGATAGATACCAATATTCACCTTGGTAACCGCTTTGTCGAACTGGCCGAGGAAAGCCGCAAGGTAAACTCGCTCGATGAGATCGAGGAACGTTTTGGTGACCAATACGACCATCTGATCTCGACGGCGACCGGAAAGACCTATTTACTTTGCGATCTGGTATCCGGCGATGCTACGCACGGCCGCGAACGGATCAATGTTAATTTCACCCCCGCCGAGAGCATTGAAAGAACCGTTACAACCTCAACTTCCTCGGCCGTCAGTTCGAGCTTCTTGGCTCTACGCATCAATAAATGGCTGTTGCTCGCCGCTACGATCCTGATCGGAGTGAGCATTGGGCTCTATCTCTGGGCCGACCAAATGGTCGAATCAAATCAAGCGAGCATTGTCGCGGACGAGATCGACCTTGCCGGAACGGAACTCGCCCCGCATCTCGGCAAAGCGAAGCTCACAAAAGATACGTTCTATGGCATGACGGAACCGACGTGGGATTCACTTACAGAAAGCGAACAGAAGCAGATAACCGTTAGAGCCTATCAATTTGCCCAGCAGAAAAATCGTTCGAAGGTCAACATACTCAATTACAGAGGCCGAACGGTCGCCTTTGCAACAGCAAACACCGTCGAAGTGGTCAAACCCTAAGGCGTCGATCTTTACAAGAGTTCAAAACGGCCGAGCTTGAAAATAAGCCCGGCCGTTTTGCGTTGTTTGAAGAGCAGTGGCCGCGATCAACGCGAAAGAAATCTGAATTCCCGTCCTTATTCCTCGTTTACACGGATGAATCTTTTACAGAAGGGGCGGACATGCTCTATTAATTGGCGGCTTCACAGCCGATTGCAAACCTGCTCGGTTTTTGAGTAAATAGAGTTATCCGACCGTTCAGGAATCCTAATCCGACAATTTAGCAATAAGATGTATGCAGGAATTTTCCGACCAGATGCCTTCCGATATTAAGCGATATCCAATGGTCCCGATCCGGGATGTTGTGATCTTTCCCTCAACTAAGGTTGCATTCAAGATCGGCCGCCCAAGCAGCGTCCGTGCGCTTGAGCAGGCAATGGCCGGCGAACGGGACATTTTTCTCGCAACCCAGCACGATGCAACGATCGACGAACCCTCGGCAGACCAGATCTACCGTGTCGGTACGCTCGGACGAATCCTGCAGGCACAGCGGCAAGAGAACGGGCAGATCAAGGTCGTCGTGGAAGGCCGTGAGCGTGGACAATCGGTAAAGATCGAACAGGACGAGGACGGGATGTTCTTCGCCTACGTCCGGCGGGTGCAGTCGACCGACGAATCGGGCTTCCGGACTGACGGGCTACTGCAGAAGATCCACACACTAGTTGAGCAGTTCCTGAGAGTTTCGCCGGATGCATATACGGACGCGCTCCATGCAAGTTTGCGAGGAGTTTCGGCCTCGCACATCGCGGATTCGATGTCGTCGCATTTGCGGATAAGTGTAGAAGAAAAGCAGGGTTTGCTTGAGACCTTTTCAGTTTCGGGGCGGTTGACGCAACTGGTCGAGATTCTCGAACAAGAGATTGAAAAGCGGCAGCTTGACCGGGCGATCCATGCCCGGACAAAGAAGCAGATGGACAAGCATCAGCGAGAGTATTATCTCAATGAACAGATCAAGGCCATCCATAAGGAACTCGGACGGAAGGACGAACGTGCCGAACTCGAGGAGCTGAAGAAGAAGGTCGAAGAATCGGGAATGACCGATGAAGCCCGCGATAAGGCAATGCAAGAGGTCGCCCGGCTTGAGGCAATGCCGCCGATGTCCGCCGAAAGCACCGTTTCGCGAACCTATATCGAATGGTTGCTGAACGTGCCGTGGAAGGACCGCTCGGAAGAGATCGACAACCTTATTGAGGCCGAACGGACGCTGAACGAAGACCACTACGGGCTAGAAAAGATCAAGGAACGCATTCTTGAATTTCTGGCCGTTCGGCAGTTGGTCAAAAATCCGAAAGGAACCATTTTGTGCTTCGTTGGTGCTCCGGGCGTCGGTAAGACGTCGCTCGGGAAGTCCATCGCTAACGCCACGGGCAGAAAGTTCATGCGGCTCGCTCTCGGCGGCGTGCATGATGAAGCGGAGATCCGCGGCCATCGGCGAACCTATATTGGTGCTCTGCCGGGCCAGATAATTCAGTTGATGAAACGTGCGGGTACGGTCAATCCGGTGATCCTGCTTGATGAGGTCGATAAGCTCGGCCGCGATTTCCGCGGCGACCCAAGTGCGGCCCTGCTCGAGGTGCTCGATCCCGAGCAGAACGATACCTTCCGCGATCATTATCTGGACGTCGATTATGACCTCTCGAACGTATTTTTCATCGCGACGGCGAACGTGCTCCATACCATCCCGCCCGCGCTTCAGGATCGGCTTGAAACGCTTAATCTCTCCGGCTATACCGAACGCGAAAAGGTCGAGATCGCCAAGCGTCACCTGATACCGAAGCAGTGTCTTAATAACGGTATGGACCCAGAGAAGGTGACCTTTACCGACGACGGAATTCTTGAGACGATTCGCCACTACACCCGCGAAGCCGGCGTTCGAAGCCTCGAGAGGGAACTGAGCTCGTGCCTCCGCAAGATCGCTCGCAAGTTCGTGGTTTCTGAGTCGAAAGATGATTTCCGCGTGGTGATCGATGCGGAGAAGGTTCGCGAACTGCTCGGCACCATCCGTTTCCGCAAACAGGACGTTGCCCGGACGAGCGAGATCGGGCTTGTTAACGGGCTCGCCTGGACCGAGGTCGGCGGCGATGTTCTGCAGGTCGAGGCGACGCTTGTTCCCGGAAAGGGCGACGTTACGCTTACGGGCAAGCTCGGCGAGGTTATGCAGGAGTCGGCTCGGGCGGCACTTACGTGCGTGCGGTCGCGGGCGGATGAGATAGGCATCGATAACAAGGAATTTCGCGAGAAAGACCTGCACATTCACGTACCGGAAGGAGCGATCCCGAAGGACGGGCCAAGCGCGGGCATCACGATCGCGACAGCAATGGTTTCGGCATTAACGCGGCAGAAGGCCCGCCATGACGTAGCGATGACGGGCGAGATCACGCTCCGCGGCAAAGTGCTGCCGATCGGCGGAGTGAAGGAAAAATTGCTTGCAGCACACCGGTTCGGCCTGCGAACACTTATCCTTTCGCGTGAGAATGAAAAGGACCTCGCCGACATTCCGGATGAGGTTCGTGACGAGCTAACGATAAAGCTCGTTGATACGATCGATGAGGTGCTCGCCGTCGCCATCGAGCGAGGTGAAGTAAGCGAATCGGCCGTTCCGCATGTCGTTGCGGTCGTCGAGCCCGGGTCGCTCGATCAGCCTTCGATGGGCAAAAGCACACTGACGCCATGAGAATCGCCTCTGCCGACTTCGTCAAGAGCGCCTTTGATGCCACGCATCTGACGACCGACGGCCTGCCGGAAATTGCTTTTCTCGGCAGGTCGAACGTCGGCAAATCCTCATTACTCAATTCGCTTCTCTTGCGGAAAGGCCTTGCCCGCACCTCCCGAACCCCGGGCCGGACGCAAAGCATCAACTACTTTCTTATCAACTCTACATTCTACTTTGTTGATCTTCCGGGCTACGGCTATGCGAAGGTGCCGAAGGCGATGCGGCAGGAATGGGGTAAGCTCGCCGGTGATTATCTTTCAACCCGGAAAGAACTCGCTCTTTGCGTGCAGCTCGTCGATTCGCGTCATAAACCCTCAGAACTCGATATCGAGCTTTTCGATTGGTTGGTCGAGAACGGCCGCGAGCATATCGTCGTCGCCACAAAATCCGACAAACTTTCGGCGAACAAATTGAATCAGAGCCTCAAGCTGATCGCGGAAACGCTCGGTGATGCCGAGATCCTCGCCTACTCTTCGGAGACGGGAAAAGGCCGGGAGAGGCTCTGGGCGAGAATTTCCGCAGCGGTAGGAAAATTGTGAAAAAAATATTTGCTTTCTATCGCTGAATGGTGTAAATAATAGTTTATTCCTTGATCCTAAAGGTTACCGCGGACTTATCCTCCGCTTTTTCTTACATAACTGCGTTCATTTCCATACGAAACCTCCGTGTAAATAAAGTTGCCGCCTTGCGGCGCATCCACCCGGAAACCTCAAACCGGAACTCGTTGGGATAGCGAACATTGATACCATACTCTGCTAAAAAATAATGGCAACCAAAACTACCACCACCCGAAAGGGTAAATCGGCCGCAAAGGACGAGACTCTCTCAGATCCGGAATCGGTTGAAGTAATTGAATCGGAAAATCCGGAAGCGGAAACGGAAGCTCCCGCAAAGGAAAGACCGGCGTCAAACAACAGCACAAACGGCGAAGTGCTCAACCTGGCCAATCTCAAGGATTTGTCGATCAGCGAACTGACGCATATCGCTAAAGAGATGGGCATTGAGGGCGCGACCGGGCTGCGCAAGCAAGAATTGATCTTTAAGCTGCTCGCCGCACAAACGGAAAAGAGTGGCCTGATCTTTTCGGCGGGCGTTCTCGAAACGCTGCCGGATGGCTTCGGCTTCCTTCGCGCACCTGAGTACAACTATCTACCGGGCCCCGACGATATTTACGTCAGCCCCTCGCAGATCCGCAAATTCGACCTCCGCACCGGTGATACGGTTTCCGGGCAGATTCGCCCGCCGAAGGAAGGTGAGCGTTACTTTGCCCTGATCAAGGTCGAGGCTATCAATTTCGAAGCTCCCGAGACATCGCGGGAGAAGATCTTTTTCGACAACCTGACGCCGCTTTATCCTGACGAAATGCTCAAGATGGAGACGACGGCTGACAACATTTCAGCTCGCGTCCTTGATCTTGTAACGCCGATCGGAAAAGGACAGCGTGCGTTGATCGTGGCACCGCCGCGGACCGGTAAGACGATGCTTCTTCAGACCGTGGCCAACTCCATTACGGAGAACCACCCGGAAGTGACCCTTATCGTTCTGCTCATCGACGAACGTCCGGAAGAGGTCACCGACATGCAGCGTTCGGTCAGGGGCGAGGTCATCTCCTCGACCTTTGACGAGCCGCCGACCAGGCACGTACAGGTGGCCGACATGGTCATCGAAAAAGCGAAGCGGCTCGTCGAGCACAAGCGGGATGTCGTTATCTTGCTCGATTCGATCACCCGCCTTGCCCGTGCGCACAACTCGGTCGTTCCGCCTTCGGGCAAGATCCTCTCGGGCGGTATTGATTCGAACGCACTTCAGCGTCCGAAGCGCTTCTTTGGAGCGGCACGTAATATCGAAGAAGGCGGCTCGCTGACAATCATCGCGACGGCCCTAATTGATACGGGTTCGCGAATGGACGACGTTATCTTCGAAGAATTCAAGGGTACAGGTAACTCCGAGATCCACCTCGACAGGCGGCTTTCAGACAAGCGGCTCTTCCCGGCGATCGACCTTCAGCGGTCGGGAACGCGAAAAGAAGAGCTTTTGCTCAGCAAGGAAGATCTGAACCGCATCTGGGTAATGCGGCGCGTGCTTAACCCGCTCTCGCCGGTCGAACAGATGGAGGTCGTCCTCGAACGCCTGGGCAAGACCAAGAAGAACGCCGAGTTCCTCGCCTCGATGCAGACTTAGTAGACGTCAGTTGTCAGTTGTCGGTTGTCAGCAGTCGGTTTCGGAGTTTTTCTGACAACTGGCGGCTGGCAACCGACAACTGTTTTTTTATGCGTGTAGCTGTCATTTCCGCGGAAGCGGTGCCTTATTCCAAGACCGGTGGGCTCGGCGATGTGGCCGGTGCCTTGCCGAAGGCATTGAAGGCGGTCGGCGTCGATTCGGTGCTGATAACGCCCTGTTATTGGCAAACGAAAGGCGAGCATCTTTGGAAGACGGCAATCGATGACCTCTTGGTTGATTGGCGTGGCGGCACGTATCACGCAAAGGCTTTCTATAGCGAGGCGAGCGGCTCGCCGACCTTTCTCATCGACGCCCCTTCGCTATTCCACCGAGATTCGATCTACGGCTATCGCGAAGACCACGAGCGATTTGCGTTCTTTAACCACGCAGCTTTGACGCTTTTGAAGCGCATCGGCCCACCACCGGACATCATTCATCTTAATGATTGGCACTGCGGCTTCGGTGCTGTGGAGCTTGCATTCTTGCGTCGGCGCGACGAGTACTGGCGACGGACGCGGACGGTCTTTTCGATCCACAACATGGCATATCAGGGCGGCTTCGGAAGCGAGGACCTCTGGAAGTTCGGCTTCGGGAGCGAGTTCGCCCGCAACGCCTTTGCCTCTAACGGCCACGCATCGGCGATGAAAGCCGGGCTTGAAACCTCCGATATGCTCTCGACCGTCTCGCGGCGGTATGCACATGAGATACAGACGCCGGAGTTCGGATACGGGCTCGACTGGCTAACGCGGCAGCGTTCCGGCCGCCTTGTCGGAATCACCAATGGCGTCGATTTCGACGTCTGGAATCCGGCGACCGACCCTGATCTTCCCGCCAACTACGACATTAACGACATGAGCGGAAAGGCGGAGTGCAAGCGTCAGCTTCTAGAGCGATTTGGGCTTCCGCAAGACCTTGAACGTCCGGTAATTGCCATCGTAACGCGTCTTACAGGACAGAAGGGCATCGAGCTGATCCAACAGGCGGCGGGCGACATTCTCGCGACCGGGGCATTCTTCATCGCACTCGGTTCGGGCGAAAAGCAGTATGAAACCTTCCTCCAGCGGCTCCGCGACGTTGCCCCAAGGCAGGTCGGCGTTTATGTCGGTTACAGCGAACCGCTCGCCCATCAGATCGAGGCCGGTGCCGATATTTTCCTGATGCCATCGCGGTTCGAGCCCTGCGGGTTGAATCAGATGTATTCGCTCCGTTACGGGACGATCCCGGTCGTTCGGGCGGTCGGCGGGCTTGATGATACGGTCGAGAATTTCGATGCGGTAACTGGCCGCGGCAATGGATTCAAGTTCACGCCTTTTCGTGCGGACAGGTTCGTCGAGCGGATCTATGAAGCTCTCTTCGCCTTTGCCGACCCGGTGATGCGCGACCGCATCCGCCGCAACGGAATGTCGATAGATAATTCATGGGAGAACGCCGCCCGCAAATACGTTGACCTTTATCGCCTGACGCTTTCCATCTAATGTTTGCTTTCAAGATCGATGATGATGTTGAACTGACACTTCCGCAAATGCATCATGCGGAGGAGTTGACGGCGGTCGTTCGAGATAATCTCGACCGGCTTCGGCCATGGATGCCGTGGGCGGTTGAGGATTACTCGCTCGAGCACGCCAAGCAGTTCATCTGGCGGACGTTGGACGAATTTTCACAAGACGGCCGTTTTAGTGCTCTGATTCTCTACCGCGGGCGGATCGCCGGGACCATCGGATTTCACCATCTGGACACGACAAACCGGATGGCGTCGGTCGGTTATTGGATCGGCCGAGAGCTTGAAGGGAAGGGAATCGTAACCAAATGCTCGCGTGTCGTTATCGACTATCTTTTTGATACAATGGGACTTAACCGGGTGCAGATCAACTGCAATGTCGAGAACCTTCGGAGCCGCGTGATACCTGAAAAGCTCGGGTTTACGCTTGAGGGAACTCTGCGCGAAGTCGAATACGTTAATGGCAGGTTTGGCGATTGGGCGGTATATTCGATGTTAAAACGCGAATGGGAAGCGAACGGCCGTGCATCCGGAAATTGATATGATAATCGTAATTATTGGCGCCCAATGGGGCGATGAGGGCAAGGGAAAGGTCGTCGACCTGCTGGCGGAACGTTTCGATATCGTTTCGCGCTATCAGGGCGGACACAATGCCGGCCATAGCGTTTACGTCGGCGACCGGGCATTCGTTCTTCGGTTGCTTCCTTCGGGGATAATCCATCCGGACAAGACGTGTGTGCTCGGGAATGGAATGGTCATCGACCCGAAGGCTTTCTTCGAAGAGGTCGATCAGATCGCTGAAAAAGGCGTCGAGGTCTCGCCTGAACGGCTGAAGGTTTCGAGCCGGGCGCACCTGATAATGCCCTATCACCGGGCACTTGACCATACCTCGGAAGAACGGCTTGGCAACGAAAAGATCGGCACGACGCTTCGCGGTATCGGCCCCGCGTACGAGGACAAAGCCGGCCGCCGTGGAATACGCGTTGCCGACGCGATGTCGCCCGAGATATTGAAGCTTCGGATCGAGCGGAACCTCGAGGAAGCAAACCGGATAATCGTCCTTTTCGGCAATCAGCCGCTCCGGGCGGACGAGATACTCGCCGAGATAACACCTTTGGTCGAGCGGCTCCGGCCGTTCGTTTGCGAGACCTCACATTTTCTTGCTGAGGCACGCAAAGCAAATAAGAAGATCTTGCTTGAGGGAGCTCAGGCGACGCTGCTCGACGTTGACCACGGAACATACCCATACGTAACTTCCTCAAACCCGACGGCCGGCGGTGCCTCGGTCGGGGCGGGAATTCCGCCGCACCACATCACGGGAGTCTTGGGAATTGTTCGGACGTACGCGACACGCGTCGGCGAAGGGCCGTTCCCAACGGAGATGCTCGACATCGAAGAGCCGATCGCCCATATCATCCGCGAACGCGGCAACGAATATGGCTCGGTCACCAAACGGCCGCGGCGGTGCGGCTGGTTTGACGCGGTCGCGACGCGATATGCCGCCGAGCTCAACGGCTTTGATTCGATCGCACTTACAAAGCTCGATGTGCTCGACGAACTCGATGAGATCAAGGTCTGCGTGGGGTACACCATAAATGGCGAACGTGTTGATACATTTCCCGCTGTCTCGCATGACCTGCGGCAGATCGAGCCGATCTATGAAACGCTCCCGGGCTGGAAGATGGACACACTTGGAACTACCGAGTTTGTCGAGCTGCCGGAGAATGCCCAAAACTACGTTCGCTTTCTTTCAGACCGGGTCGGTGTTGAGATCGGACTGATCTCGACCGGGCCGGAACGCGATCAGACCATCATTCTAAAAGATTCGGTGATGGAAGGCTGGTTCAAGGACTAGTGTGAATGAGCGGTGAGTCGGAGATAAGGGTCGTTACGTTCGACGAGCGGTTCGCTGCGGTTTTTGCCCGCCTGAATTATCGATGGATCGAGGAGCATTTCCGCATAGAGCCGCACGACCGCGAATTGCTTGACGCGCCGCTTGAGCAGATCATTGAGCCGGGCGGCGAGGTGTTCTTTGCACTTACAGACGGCGCGGTCGCGGGAACCGTAGCAATGGTTCGGACCGACGCGGAGACCTACGAGCTGACGAAGATGGCGGTCGATCCCAAGTTTCAGGGCCGGGGTATCGCTAATCATCTGATGCATGCTTGCATCGAACTGGCGAAGGCAGACGGGGTTCGAACAATTTTCCTGGAGACTCATTCAAAGCTGCCCGCGGCGATAGCCCTTTACAGGAAGTTCGGGTTTGTTGAAACGCCGAGGGACCCCGGCTCACAGTATTCACGGGCTGAGGTCCGGATGGAACTTGCCATCGCAGACGGCAGTATGTAAAATCTTCAATTCGGCCCGAGTGGCCGTCTGGTCCGATAGCTCAGTCGGTAGAGCAAATGGCTTTTAACCATTGGGTCCCAGGTTCGAGTCCTGGTCGGATCACCAGATTCACAAAGGCACGTCTTCACGGCGTGCTTTCTTTCATTTACCGCGCGACGGATAATTGTCGGACTGCTTCGTCCACGTGTTCTCGCATCGGCACGATCCGGAAAAGCCCTTCCATGGAATCGAGTATCCACTCTAACATTTTTAGTTTTTCACGCGTTGGGATCGACATTCCGGGAAAGAACTCGAGCTCCGGAACGTCTTCGCGGCTCATCAAGTCCAGCGGATGCAGCAAAAGCGACGGTGCAACGCGAGTAGCACGGCAGAGCTGAAGAGCGGTTCTCCAATATGCTTTGGCCGCGGCGGCGGAGAAAGATGAGAGGTACATCAGGTAACTCACGTGGACGGGGGTCTTCAAGATAGGAAGGGTGGTAACGGGTATCTCAACCAGAGAGCCGTCTCGGGCTGCGATCTCGGAAGGCTTGAGTGATTGAAAGCCGTCGCGGAATCTTCCAAAAAGACGCTTTCGGATTTGCCGTTCCTCTTCCGTCATTTCACCGGACTTGAAGAAGTAAAATGCGCGAGCCAACGGTCCGATAAATGTAGGGAAAACCGAGCAATCATAGCTATAGCCCCTTTTGGCGAGTACATCGATTACGGCAGGTGTCAAGCTGAATCCGGGGCCGCGGAAGCCTCGTGGGCGTTGGCCGGTCACATTTTCGATCGCCGTTTCTGCTTGACCGATCTCGGCATCCAACTCCTCATGGGAATAGAGGTGCAGCCACGGTTCGTGATTGAAGGAGTGGTTGCCGATCTCATGCCCGGCCTCTGCGATAGAGGCGATGGCAATACGATTCTTATCTAGCGACGCATCCTTGCCGACGATGAAATAGGTGATGGTTGCACGGCGGCGCTCGAGCACCTCAAGCGAACGCGGGACAGCGATGTCCAAATAGCTCGGATAATCCTCCCAACCCTCGATCTTGCTGGACCTCATATACGCCCACTTATTATCGAGGTCAAGCGAGACGCTTGCAATTGGCTCTGTAGATGAAGTCATTATGAAATCGTTACTTTAGGGCAATATGCCAGTCATTACTTGTAGAGGCCCGCTATCGGCTCTACGGTCGGGTCTTTTCGCCCACGCTGCTTTTGCCGTCGCAAAAATCACGTCATATTCACTGTTGCCGCATTGCCGCAAACCAGAGGAGTTATTCAAGCTCAAATAGCACCGAATGGAATGCCCTTTCGGCGATTTGAACTGTTTCGTTGACATTCAGAGTTCCATTCGTGATCTGTGAGGAATTTATCACAAAAAGGTTCGGGATCGACGTTCGAATTTCAGGAACCATTTGAGAATAGTTCAGCACAGGGATCGGAAACACCTCGCGAACCTTCGAAACCTTGAACTCAACTACGTCACCGCGGTCAAACGCGGGATACATGGATTCAAGCCCGGAAAGAAAGTGCTCTTCTATTTCTTCATCGCTTTGCTCGAACATCTTGTCGTCGGGAGCAATATATTTCGGAAGGTAGACAAGCGAAAGTCCGCCGAACTCGCGTCTGTCAACAAGAGCTGACATCTCGATGATCCCGGTGAACGGAGTTTCATCGGTGATGTTCGTCACATAATATTCCGAGATCGGCCGCTTAAGAAGCATAGAGGCACATACGATTCCTTGATATCTGACACCGGAAAGCCTCTTGATCTCGTCCGGCTCAAGGCCCGGTACCAATCGCGATGCTACCGTTGCGGAGCATGTGAGGACGGCACGGTCAAATGTTCTGGTCGAGTTCGCTTCTTGGATCTGGATCGCCCCGTTCTCGGTCGCCCCAATTCGATCTATCTTAGCGTTCAGTCGTATTTCGACACCCTTTTCTGTCAGCACGTCTTGGAACCGAGAAAGCAGCCGCCGATAGCCTCCTCGGACATAGCCGAACATCTCTTTTTTCATCCCGGAGTGACGTGCCGCGTACATTCTCTGGATGGAGGCCCAAATGAACGCGGCGGAAGATTCGCGATAAGCCTCCCCGAGCTTTGCTCGTAGCAAGGGCTTCCATATCTTTTCGAAGGTACGTTTGCCGGAAAGACGGGTGAGCCATTTTTCGACAGGGATCTGTTCCAGCTTTCTCCAGTCTGATACCTTCGAAGCATAGAGGATCGTCAATCCCAACCGTAACTTGCTTAACAGATCGAGCGGAGGAAAAGATAGAAACTCGAGCGTGTTTGACATGGAGACGAGCCGGCCGTCGGTATAGAAGCCGGTCTTCGTTTCAATCCACTCAAATTCGTCCTCGATCCCCAGGTCGCGGGCGATCTTCCTCGTCTGAAGGTCGGAGAGAAGAGTTACGTGGTAATGTCGATCCCAGGTCAGATCACCGATCTGCCAAACGCTCGCCAAGCCGCCGATCTCCGGTGCAGATTCGAATAGTGTAACCTTGAATCCCTGATCGGAGCACCTCAATGCAAGGGTCAAGCCCAGCATTCCTGCTCCGACGATGGCAATTTCTTTCGGCATTGATAAATGAGATCGAGAGTGACAAGAGAAGCAAGGCAAACTATCAGCGAGACTGTCCGCTCTCCGGTGATCGCTTTGCCGGTTCGGCTGACCGTGCCTTAGGTTCGACGATCCGTTTCTTCAGTAACCTAGTCATCAACTTCAAGTGTCCCCCAATGGTTGAAAGGGTTTTCATCTTAGAAGCTCCGAAAAGTCGAACCTCGAGCACCGTTGGAAATTCGACGATCTTGCCGCCTTTTAGATCGAGTTGGCCGAGCATTTCCGCGACGCCGTGATAGCCGGTTTCCTGGATCGTCAACTCGGTCATCGCACTTCGACGGTAGACCCGAAAGCAAGCGGTATATGAGTCGAGCTTTGAGTTTAGGATCCGACGGTAAATAAGCGAAGCTCCCTTTGAAAGAGCAAGCCGCCAACCGGGAACATTCCGAACGCCGCCGTCTCTATGGTAAGGAGATGCCGTTACCATATCGACCCCTTCAGTCAGCATCGGGATCATCTTCGGCAATTCGAACGGATCGAAAGTGCAATCGCAGTCGATCGAACAAACGATCTCGGTCTCCGCCGCCCGAAGGCCGGTAAGGATCGCTCCTGCTACGCCCTTGTTCTCGGGATGCTCGATCAATGTCGCGTTCTCGTTTTCACCGAACAATGACCTAATGGTCTCGACGGTCGCATCCGTACTCTTGTCATCGACAAAAATCAGGCGCATTGAGTAATCCAGCGATTCGAGTTCTGATTCTACGCCTGCTAGGGTCTTTGCCAGGTAGGGAAGCGTTTCTTGCTCATTAAAGCAGGGAACGACGATGGTCACCGGGATCCGTTCGCGTTGATCCGCCGTGTCCCTGTCCTTCTCGACGGCCAACGACAAAGCGGTGGGCTCGGGTGTTCGGGTATTTTCAGCGGCGGACCGCTCGAGTCCCAAATATCGCTCGACCGGGACGAAATCGTACCGCTTTAGGAGATCTCGAAGTACCCAATCCATCTTGTCGAGCTTACGGTAATGACGGAGCCGAGTGTGCAGGTTTGCTGCTGAGATACGAGGCTGATCCGGATCGAGTTCCCAAACATGAAAGTAGAACATGAATGGCCCTTTAGCCAATTTGTCCCATTTCGCTATCGCATGCTTCGTGATCGAATACGGTATTTGTCGGATGTAATTGCCGCCTGAAATCGGAGCCAGTCCGGCGAGTACGTCAAGGGTTGAATATGGAAATTCCCAGATCGGGCCGGAAGGAGTTTCGAAAATGGACGCCGTACGCTGCGAGACCTGATCTTTGCGTGTAGGCATAAAGGAAGCGTCATACGCCATACCTTCCTCTGCAAGAGTGTCGAGCACCCATTCATCGCGACGAAAGTTCAACTTTTCAGCGGCCCGATATCCGTAAACCCGTTCTCCGGTCGCATTTTCGATCGCACGGTTCGTCCGGGAAAGATCGGCCTGAAACTCTTCCCGCGAAAGATTTATGAGGCCGCGGTGATAGAAACCGCGGCTCGCGACCTCATGGCCTCGTTCGGCAATCTCCCGAACAAGTGACGGGTTCTTTTCGGCTATCCAACCGAGAACGAAAAACGTGGCCTTTGTGTCGTATTCGTCGAGAAGGTCCAGGGCTTTTCGCGTGTTTTGTTCGTAACGTGCTTCAAAATTCGACCAATTGCGTTGCTGGATGAGCGAATCGAACGCCCCAACGTGGAAATAGTCCTCCACCAGGACGGTTAACAGGTGTGCATTCAAATTCCGCTGGGGACTCATTGGATTTGGACTTCGAAACGTTGACGGAGCTTTGCCGACAGATTTGCCGACCGGAGCTAAATCTTCCGCAGAATAAACTTTACTATACGCTCCGCCGATCTGCCATCGCCAAAGGGGTTCTTCTGCTTTTTCACCGAGTTGATCCAAGTTTCGTCACCGTATGCCTGTTCCAAATGCCCTTTTAAGGCTTCGGAAGAATCTCCGACCAGTTTAGCGACACCGGCCTCGACAGCTTCCGGGCGTTCGGTGTTCGCACGAATGACCAAAAGTGGCTTTCCAAAGCTCGGTGCCTCTTCCTGAACGCCACCCGAGTCGGAAACAATAAGCCACGATGCCCGAACAAGTGCTATAAAGTCGCTATAACCAAGAGGTTCCAGCAAAAAAACGCGATCGATGCCGCCAAGAATCGAATTTGCTACTTTACGGACGTTCGGATTCGGATGAACCGGGAAAAGGAGCGATAGATCAGCCCGGGATTGAATAAAGTCTCCTAAAACGCGCAGATTTCCTTCCATTGCCTCGCCGAAACTCTCGCGTCGGTGGGTTGTTAGTAGAATTCGACGGGTTCCGCTGGTACTTTCGATGAGTTTCGCGAGCTGCCTATTTGGCTTGGCGGTCTTGGCGAATCGCAAGAGGGAATCGACCACGGGATTGCCGGTCACCGCAATATTGCTCTTGGAAACACCCTCGGCGATAAGTGTTTCTCGGTTATGCGTTGTTGCCGCGAAGTGTAGGTCGGCCAAGCGCGTGATCAACCGGCGGTTCATCTCCTCAGGAAACGGGTTTTTCGGGTCGCCGGATCGAAGCCCGGCCTCGACGTGCCCAACCTTTATTCCGAGATTGAAAGCGGCAATGGCGCCGGCTAACGCTGTCGTTGTATCGCCCTGCACAAGTAAAAGGTCGGGCCGTATCTCCTTGAGTACCCGTTCGAGACGGGCAATCGCCCGAGAGGCTACCTCGTTCAGTGACTGTCGGGCCCTCATCACACGTAGGTCATGATCGATCTTTATGGAAAACGCCTCGACGAAGGGCTTGAGTAGATCGGTGTGCTGGCTTGAGGAGATCGTCACCGTATCAATGCCGAGCTTTTTCGCGGCCGCAATAACCGGGGCAAGCTTGATGAGTTCGGGGCGTGTTCCAAAAAGTACGGCTACCTTAGGAGACTTTTTTTTGCGGGACATCGTAAAAAGTATAGCGAAAACCGCCGGAAATGTTTAGCGCTTTTGTGGTCGCGGATGATCGGTGATAAGGGTCCAGAGATATCGATCGGCTAACGATCAACGACCTCGCCGGGACCAACAGAAACGTATCCAGAAAGAATGCATCGGTCAAATTGACAGATACCGGTCAAATTTTATACCTTCAAACTTGCGTAGGTGATAAAAGAAAATTTCCCGTTTCTGGAATCATCAACGATTTGGCGGTTTTCTTTAAATGTGGAAAACCGTTTAGGGCCTTCGGCCCGTGCTCCCGAAAGAAAGTTAAAGTAATTCAAATTGACCGACATATGTTGTCGGCTGCCCCTAAGCTTGGTCCGTTGAATGCGAATTCGAGGATCCTTGCCCCACACAAAACCCCCACAGAGTTGTATCGAATTTACCAGGGTGAACCTTATTTCAGGACAGAAGAAGGAATATAACAAAGCAGCCTGCCTCACAAATCTGCTGTGATTCGAGCCCAAAGGGAATGGTTATTCCGACCCGATACGACGATCCAAGAAAATTTGAACGGAGGAACATATGTTCTCAATCACAAGTCTTAGACTGTATGGACTGAAATCCATACTGATCGCACTGGGAAGCATTTCATGTGTCAGCATGATGCAAACACCGGCCGAGGCCGCGACACTTTATGTTCCCAGCTCCCAATATCCGACGATCCAGTCGGCAATAAATGCCGCGAACCGCGGCGACACGATCATCGTTGAGGCAGGTCGCACCTACACCGAGAATCTCGTATTGCGGTATAAGAGTGCCGGCACGGGTTACGTGACCATTCAGAGCTCGGCGCTTGCAAACCTACCGGCAGAAGGAAATCGAGTGACGCCTGCGGACGCGCCGAATATGCCGACCGTACGCTCGGCATCGTCCGGTTCTACGCCGGTGATCGAAGCGTTTCCGGCCGCAAATCCGCCTTCGCACTACAAATTTATCGGGATAAACATAAGCCGGCACAACAGTACGCAGCAGCAGCAATCGCTGGTTGCTCTCGGCTATTACGGCACGGCGCAGGATACATATCAGGAAGTTCCGCATAATTTTGTGTTTGACCGTTGCCTTTTGCGCGGAGCGGATAATGCATATACACGGCGCGGATTTTACTTCAACGTTCGAGATTCACAGATCATCAACAGCTACATTGAGAACATCTGGGAAGATCAGGCTGATTCACAGGGCATCCTGATGACCAATGGTGCCGAGCGGAACTTGATCTCGAATAACTTCATCGAGGCGGGAAGCGAAAATGTGATGCTTGGCGGGGCCGATCCCGACATTCCGAACTTCGTCCCGAACAATATTACCTTTGACAGGAACCACTTTTTCAAACGACTTTCATGGCGGAATGCGTCACCGCGGCGGGTCGTCAAGAACCTGTTCGAGATCAAGAACGGCAAGGATATCGTCATCGAAAACAACATTTTCGAAAATAACTGGGCGGAGGCTCAGGCGGGACATTCGATCCTATTTACGTGCCGAAGCGACGGCCAGGCTCCGTGGACGGTGTGTCAGAACATCACGTTTCGCTACAACATCGTCAAGAACGTCCGAAGCGGCTTTAACATCACGCCGACCGACGATTATACGAATATCCAGACGACGAACCGCGTCTTCGTGAACAACAATCTTTGGGTCATCGCCGGGACCGCGATGGGCGACGATGGATGGCTCGGGATATTCCCGGATGCGGGCGGCACGCGAGTGATGCACGACATCGAGTTCGACCACAACACGTTTGTCGCGACAAGCAATTCGCCGTCGTTCCTGTGGGTAGAGGCAAATGCCCAATTGTTCCGGGACTTTGTTTGGACGAATAATATTGTCGCGAATACTGCGGGAACGTGGTCGGGTGTGCGAGATGCACCCGGACGAACCGGAACAACGGCACTGAATGCTGTTGCCCCCGGGCCGGAATGGACGATGACAGGGAACGTGTACCAGCGGGCGTCCTCAGGCCATCCGGGGGGTAACACTTATGTCTCAAGCATAAGCAACTTTGGGTTCAGGGATGTGGCACAGAGGGATTTCGAACTTCTTTCTTCGTCACCGTATAAGGGTGCAGCTCCCGGCGGTAAGGATATCGGTGCCGACATGGCCGGCGTCAAGTCTCGGACGGCTTGTGTCGTTAGCGGTCGTCAGAGCGACTGTGCCGCTGCGACTCGATCGGCCGCTTACGACTTCGACGGTGACGGTAAGTCCGACGCTTCGCTTTACAGGCCGACAGATGGAGTCTGGTACCTCAATCGCAGCCGTGACGGAAGCACCGGCGTGAACTTCGGCGTTTCCACCGACAAGATCACTCCGGCAGATTATGACGGCGATGGCAAGACCGATGTCGCGGTTTTCCGTCCTGAACAGAACATCTGGTACGTGCTAAACAGCTCGAACTGGTCGATCACCGTACGCTATTTCGGAAGCGTCGGTGATGTACCGGCTCATGCAGACTACGACGCCGACGGCAAGGCAGACTTTGCCGTATGGAGGCCTTCTAATGGTGTCTGGTACCGGTTCAATAGCTCGGACGGCCAATTCGTCGCGGCTCAGTTCGGCCTCTCAGGTGACAGACCGGCGGTTGGCGACTATGACGGAGACGGTCGATCCGATCTCGCGGTATACCGACCCGCAACGGGCGTCTGGTATCTCTTGAGATCAACTCAAGGTTTTGCTGCCTTCACATTCGGTTTACCGGGTGATGTGGTCACGCCAGCCGATTACACGGGCGACGGTCGGACCGATATCGCGGTTTACCGGCCCTCGAACGGTACCTGGTACCGGTTCGATCAGTCCAACGGACAAATGTCTGTATTCCAATTCGGTCTCGCAACGGATGTACCAACGCCCGGCGATTACGACGGTGACGGAAAGACCGATCTTGCGGTCTACCGGCCGAGCAACGGTACATGGTATTTCCAGAAGAGCACTGAGGGGTTCTCAACCCTACGATATGGAAGTTCAGGTGATGTGCCGGTCCTTGGAGCCTTCATCAATTAGAACTCTGGCATTTCTGGCCCTGGCCTGAAATATCTCGCCCGTTCTTAAAGGGAGATTCGATCCAATCGAAGAACTAGTTTGCCCAACTCACCGTTGGTGGGCTAGAATCGCGGTTGTTTGGATCTCCCTTTTTCTATTGGCCTTTGAATATGGAACGGCTCAGCGGTTTTGGCCCTCGGACGAGAAGTTCCGAGGGTTTCACGGTTAATTTAAGAGGTCGCGAAGACCCGCAATTTTTGCTATTCGCTCGGATCGGATGGTCAGTATGGGTTTGAAGATTACTATCGTTGCGGGAGCACGTCCGAACTTCATGAAGGTTGGCCCGATCCTGACGGCAATTCGAAGGGCAAAGGACAAGGGGCACGCAATCGATTGCCGGCTAGTGCATACCGGGCAGCATTCGGGTTCGCAGATGAGTGACACCTTTTTCGAGCAGTTGGGCATCCCGGAACCTGACATAAACCTTGGCATTTCGGGCGGGTCTCATGCAAAGCAGACCGCCGAGATCATGGTGGCCTTCGAAGCGGATCTTGAACAGAACCGGGCGGATCTTGTTGTTGTTGTCGGTGATATCAACTCGACGATGGCAACCGCGATCGTTGCTAAAAAGCTCGGGGTTCCGGTTGCCCACGTTGAGGGCGGGCTCAGATCGGGCGATATGTCGATGCCCGAGGAAGTCAATCGGAAAGTAACGGACTCGATCGCAGATCTCTTTTTTACGACGTCGCGAAGCGCCGGGGAGAATTTGTTGAGCGAAGGTGTCGAGCCCGACCGGATCTTCTTTGTAGGCAACACGATGATCGATTCGCTGCTCGAGAATCTCGACCGGCTCGAGAAGCCGGCCGTATGGGAGGAACTAGATCTACAAGCCGGAGGTTATCTGCTCCTAACACTCCATCGCCCGGCAAACGTTGATTCATCTGAAACGTTGAGCGCGATACTCCGGATGATCGGCAGTGCTGCATCTTCAATACGGGTGATCTTTCCGGTCCATCCCCGAACACGCAAGACCTTTGAACATATTCCAGCGCTCGAGCCGAATATCATTCCCATCGAGCCAATGGGCTATCTGGAGTTCGTCTATTTGCTCAAGCACGCACGCGGGATCATCACCGATTCCGGGGGCATTACTGAGGAGGCAACCGTTCTTGGCGTCCCGTGCCTGACCGCAAGAACGACCACGGAACGTCCCGAGACCGTGGAGGTGGGGACGAACGTGCTGCTCGGGGACGATCTTGACTCGATCCCTGACCACGTCGAACGAATGGTTTCCGGCAAATGGCGGAAAGGTGCAATACCCGAACTGTGGGACGGAAGAGCGGCTGAAAGAATAGTTGAAGAGATCGTAGGACTTTGGGAAGCTCGAAAGATCGGCTCAAGGCAAAAGGACGCAACTTCGGCTTGAAAGTAGGTCGATCCGGGGCTGCGGCGTCTACACGGAGCTTTAACTGACCGTCGTGCTAGATTGTAATGGCGCTTTTGACCAATATCGTTGGGCAGATGCCTCTCATTTTGCTGTATGCTCGGCTAGGTGAATTGCTCGTTCTACATCAACCCTCCGTCCGGTATCTGCAGTCGGTTTACCTCAAACGATCCTCTGTGCGTCGAATCCAACACCAATGAATATTCTGGCAATTTCATTCCCGTTTCCGCCAATGGCGCTTCCGCGATCGATCCAAGTCGCACGGCTACTATCCGGCCTCGGTTCAGCCGTGACCCTAATCTGTGCGGAGACGGACGCCATCAAACTCGACAACACGATCTACCCGGATGCGGACAGGGATATCGAAAGGCTTGTTCGGGTCAAGTTCACAGCACCTCCGCTAAGCAAACAGATCAGCCGAATCTTATACCGACTAAGCCGAAAACGTTGGAATGAGCTTTACCGAAACCCCGATCAATATCGTTCGTGGGTTCCGCCGGTCCTGGAGACCGTGACGGGTTTGCTGGAGATCGAGAGACCTCGGTTCGATTGCGTTGTGACCTTTGGCCAACCGTTTACGTGCCACATGATCGGTTTGGAGTTGAAACGGACGCTGAGTTTGCCGTGGGTGGCGTATTTCAGCGACCCATGGATCGAGAATCAGTTCAACGAATATGACGAGCACTCAAGAGAGCTTAACTTGCGATCTGAATCATTGGTGCTTCAGCATGCTGATATGGTGCTGATGAATTCCAGCGAGACCATCGATCTTGTTTTTTCCAAGTATCCGGATGAGCTAAAGGACAAAGCAAGGGTGTTGCCACATGCATTTGATGAAGAGCTTTTCAACAAAAGAGCTTCGCCCGCTTCCGATCGAGTACTCATCAGACACATTGGTGAGTTTTACGGCCCCCGGACCCCATATCCGGTTCTTCGAGCACTTCTCCACGCACGGAAGATGGATTCGACACGATTTGAGGATGTGACCTTTGAGTTCATCGGACCGTGCGATGTCGGGCCGGAGCTGGATGAGATTCTGAGCGATCCGATGCTTCCGGATGTCCGCTTTGATGGCCGGATCTCTTATCTCGAAAGCCTTGCCGCGATGGGGCAAAGTGACGGTCTATTGTTGATCGACGCACCATCAGAACAAAGCGTGTTTCTCCCGTCAAAATTGATCGACTACATTGGATCAGGCAAACCGATTTGCGGCATCACGCCGCCGGGCACAGCGAATAACCTGATTCGGGAGATAGGTGGCTTGACCGCCGACCCGATGGACATCGAGAGCATAGAAAGAGTGCTATCGGATTTTGTTGACCAGGTACGACAACGGAAGCTTTCGGCCGATGAACTGCCTTGGGGAAGCCCGGACGTCAGATCGCGTTTCGCTCGCGAAGCAGTCCAAAGCCAATTCTCAAAGTACCTCGTCGAATGTGTAAAATCTTCGGGACGCTAATTGACGCCCGACGCAGTTCGACCAAAGAGAAAGATGCGTTTAGCTCGCTGTGCCGATCTCCGCCAATTCGTTAGGCCGAGACCAGCATTTTTATATATTCGCCGGGAACCAGACGCCATTTCTTAAGGCTTAACCACCAAAACGTGTAGGAGATCTCATCCTTCGGCAGCGGCGGATGTGAGATCCCTACCGCGTCAAAAGGCGAGTCGGGCTTCGGAATGCGCAAATATGCTTCTAAGGCACGCCGGGTGTGAAAGGCCGAGGTCACTAGCATGATGCGAGTATAGCCCTGATCTTTGCAGAATGAAGAGACGGCATTTGCCTCGACAACGGTACCTACCCGGCTGCCGTCACGGATCACGCCCGGAACGATCTCGATGCTCTCCTTGGGGACACCGTTTGAGAGAAGTAATAACCGTGAGCGCTCGACGAAAAGGAGGTTCCGGCCGGCATCATCGTCCCATCCCGCTTGCCCCCCGTCATTCGTAAGGATGATCTTGGTCGAAACACCTAGGCGGAACAGCCGAACGGCCTCTAGGCCTCTTTCCTCGTGTTCTCTGCCGCCTGCCAGCACAATGATTGCATCGGCACTATCCAGCGGTTGAGAAACCACGAGGTAGTTACCAAGAGCCGCAGCGATCAGCGACCAGAGTCCGACTGCCGCAACGGCAAAGACAGAATACTTTACGAAGCGAATTCCCATTTCTTCCGGTCCCGAGAACCTTCACCCAGCACGCTCGATTCTCGAGATCCAAGACCGCCCCGAAGGCATACGATGGGCGTTACTCGCCGCGGCGTGCGACGTGTACCGAATGCCAAGGCCCCCGGTCAAGCGGTTCGAAAGCGGGCGAATCGACAAAAAGATCATCGTTTACCGGATTCATGTAGATCACGTACGCGTCACGTGGTTCTTCTGACAAAGACCGTTCGAAGTTACGGATCACCGAACCGAAAAGTTCTCGGTTGAACGGGTTGAACAAATAATAGACACTTGGCTCCTTCGGCAGAGCATAGGTGGTCGCGTCTTCACAAACGCTTTCGAGATCGTCACACGCGCGTTTTCGACGGGTGTAGGACCTGATATTCCTTTCAGCGATTTTGTGCAATTCCGGCGAAAACTCGATTCCGGTAATTTTCTTGAAAGGGTAATCGGCCGCCAAAAGTAATGCACGGCCCATACCGGAGCCAAAATCTATGAAATGAAATCGCGAAAAGTCGATGTCGAGCGAATCGAGTACAGTTCGGAAGTACTTTGGTTCGGTTCCGGCGTATATGCCTCCGCCCTTCTTGTTAGGACTGTCGATCTCAAGTTGGTCGAGTGTTACCTGCGGCATTGTCTTCACGCCATGGTACAGGTCGAACATATATCCCTTGAGGTTAAATATTGGGCCCTGAATACGCTTGTATATAAATGATTCCCGGATAGCTTCACGCACACGGGACGTGTTGCTGCTATTCATATTCTTCATATCGTAAAACCACAAGAACTTCCAGACGCGTCAATCTTTGCTCGCTTTCGCATCAGGGTTGATCGAACCCGATCGGATCCCGAGACCGCGTTTCGCCTTTTGCCTCAGGTCGTTCGGAATAGCTCTGTAGAGGCCCAGGAACAGGCCTTTCGCATTGTTCTTAAGCCGATTGGTCTTTAACCAGGAAAGATCAGCCTGATACCTATATGTATTGACGATCTCGCCACCGAATCTTTGCAGGAAGGTATGCGATCCGCCCATACTGAATTTGGGAAAGTCCGAGTCACATGCCCATTTTATTGCTTCCCACATCAAGAGATCGTTCGGCTTAAGATGCAAAAAGTCCGGATCGGAATTATTTCCCGCGTATTCGACAACGCCGCCACGGCTAAACCGAAAGTAGCTAGCCGCGATCACACGGCCTTCATGCTTCGCGACTATAATTTTGCGGTTTTCTTTGAGCCGCCACGCGCATTTGAGATCGTCATACGGCGTCGGTGCGATCGACTTTGTCCGGCACCATGCGGCGTGGATAGGGTAAATCTCCCTGAGTTCATCCTCGCTTGAAAGGTCGGCTATCTCCAGCTGAGACCGTTTCATCGCCTTTCGAAGATTGTTCCGACGCGATGGCGAAAACGAGCTGAAGATCGCGTCCGAACCAACTGTGAGATCGAGAACCACTGTGCGCTCTTCGCCTTTCGAAATTCGCTCGCTAAAGCCAAGCTCTTTCAGGCCGGGAATCGGTTCCCACGAAAACAGCGTGATCTCACTCAGCTTTTTCGAACCGGCGGCACGAAACCCATCGAAGAGCAGCCCTACCGTGCGTTCATCACCGGCATCGGGAGCGAGGGCGGCCTGAGGCCTAACGAACATTCCGCATTGCAGCCCGGAGCTGAGCGACAGGCCCGTTGCGACAGCGGTAATTTCATCTGAACCGTCAAAAACGAGCACTGCGAAAGGATTCTTATCCTTCCAGAACGGTTCGCGAAAATATGCGGGTGCAGAATAGTGGCTAGGAAATGAGACCCGTGACAGGAAGTGATCCCACTTGTCTTCCGTCTTTCGGTCTGGATATTCTCTAAGCACCTCGAATCTCATCGTATTCTGTGATCGCTCGTTTACATGCCTGGCGCGCGTCTTGCCAGATTCCCATATCTCGCTCGGAAAGCGGTTTTACGGTGCAGCTCCATGGTGATTCCCGAAAGAATACTACCAGCAGATGCCGCGATAACCATCGCTTGAGATATTCTCGTCGAGGATCCGCACGAGATCGATCACCACGCAGTCGCCAACTGCGGTCCGGGCCACGGGTTTGAATTCCAAGCTCTTGTTACCGATGACGATGACTTCGGAATGTTCGACCACCTCGGCGACCGTTTCTGCCATTAGCCTTGAGATGTGAGGGACCTCTTGCTCGATGTATTCCTTATTTGCTCCGACCAGCCTCGCCAACGAAACTTCCTTGTCGTATAGGCGAACGTCAAAGCCTTTTCCGATCATTCGCTCGATCACGCTGACGACTGGCGACTCGCGAAGATCATCGGTCCCGGCCTTGAACGCGAACCCGAGGAAGCCGATCCTTTTTTTGCCGGTCCTTATGATCATATTTACGGCACGTTCGATCTGAAGCAGGTTGCTTTCCAGGGTCGCCTCAAGAACCGGGACGGGAACGTCAAGTTGGCGGGCCTTGTATGTTAGGGCTCGAAGGTCTTTCGGCAGGCATGAGCCGCCGAACGCGAATCCGGGCTTGAGGTAGTAGGGCGAAAGGTTCAATTTCGTGTCCTTTACGAAGACCTCCATCACCTCGTGGCTATCGATGCCCGATTCTTTGCAGATATTTCCGATCTCATTCGCAAAAGCGACCTTTAGCCCATGAAAGCAGTTGCAGGCATATTTGACCATCTCGGCCGCTTTGACAGAGGTCAGGTGAAGCGGAGCGTCGATGTTCTTGTACATTTCGGTAAGCCGTTCTGCCGCTTCCGGATGATCGGAACCGATCAGCGTGAACGGCGGGGCATAGAAATCCTTGATCGAACTGCCCTCGCGAAGAAACTCCGGATTAACGCAAAGATCGAAGTCCGTTCCAGCCAGCTTTCCGGAAGTTCGCTCGAGAGCCGGTTTAACTAGAGTTTCGATGGTGCCGGGAAGCATCGTGCTTCGCATAACAACCAAATGGCGGTCACTCTTTTCGGCGATCGCAGCCCCGATCTGCTCACTTACCCGCTCGACATAATCTAGCTTTAGTGAGCCGTTATCGTTCGAAGGAGTGCCGACACAGACAAGCGAAATTTCGGATGACGAAACTGCCTCTTGCGTTTCAACAGTTGCCCGCAGGCGACCTTCGGCCACGACCCTTGCGGTCATTTCTGCGATGCCTTCCTCAACGATCGGAGATCGGCCCTCATTGATCAGTGCGACCTTTGTCGGATTGACATCAACGCCGATGACATCGCGCCCCTCAGCGGCCAAACACGCCGCCGACACCGCCCCAACGTAACCAAGTCCAAAAACGCTTATTTTCATTTATCACTTCCGATTGCCCGACGTTTTTCGGAGAATCAGGATATCGTTCGACTCCGCGATAATAGTACCTCGCATAGCCAGCTGATTGCGAACATCATCCGAGACTCTAAAGGCCCAAACATGGTCATATTCCGAAAGTATTTGATCCCACTCGCCGAGATTGCTCATCGAAAGCTCGGCGAAAGGCTGGACGGCCCTAAACACGAGCGGCTGCTGTCCTCGAATTGCAAATAGACGCGGCCAGATCACACCGCGGTCGATGTTCGCCATGCCAATCGACAGGAAGCGAATTCTTTCGGGCTTTGGTGTGACCGATAGGTATCCGTCGCCGTAAGTTACGTAAGTCATCGAGTTTGGCGGGAGGACCTTATACATCTCGGCCACGTTAAGTAGGTCCTTGCTCATCCCGTGCCAGCGATACGCAACGACCGACTGTCTAACTCCAAGCAGAGCAACAAAGATAAGAGCGAATACCAGATGAATCCGAAGGTGCTGCCGTATATCGAATGAAAGGAAAAAGAGACAAAACGCCGGAAGGATAATCCTCGAATCGGCATCTCCCGCCGTGAATAAGTTGGTCGGGGCCGGGAGAAATAGGATGAAGAAGGTAACCGCTACAAAAAGAAGGGGTTTACTGATGGCCGATTCACCCGTAAAGAAAAGAAACGCGACACCGGCAAAGACAACGCCGTAGCAGATGAAATCGATTACCGGATCGTAGCTCAAAAACGGGCCAAACGAGACGATGACCTTTTTCCAAGCACCCTCCCATTCCATCTTGCCCACATTGCCGGATCCGCGAATAAACAAGAGAAAAGCGATCGAAGGCAATACAAATAGTGACGCGTCTGCAAGCCATTTCTTGAAACTTCGTTCGCCGAGTCTTTTTGCGAGTATTTGAATAAGATTATAGAAAATGATGGCGAGTGCGAGGAACGCAAAGGAAGAAAGATGCGAAAGGTAAACACAGGCCACTAAGATAAGTAGTACAAGATAGCCGCGTTTGAACATCGATTCACGCCAGCGAAGCCATAGCCCAAATGTGACCAAGAACATCGCCACGCTGAGAATGTAATTCAGGTAGCCATAAAAGAAAGTTCCGCCATAAAGGAAGAACGGGGCGATCAACGAGGTAAGGGTAAGGTAACGCCCGTGAACTGCGGAGGCAATGATCTGGCAGCCAATGAAAAAAAGTACCGCCACTACGCTCAGGAAGATCTTGAATGCGGTCCAGATACCAACAAGACCGGCAAGCGGGACCAAGATCAAGTCCATGCCCATGTTGGGGATAGGTTCATAGAGAACCTCGAAATGCCGCTGGAAGAACTCGCTTTGCTCGTAGTTCAGAAGAATGTTTATCCTCGCGGCGTGATTCGGAAGGTCGACCAACGGCGGTACGTCAACGACCCATATCGGTGCGACCATAAGGAAGAGCACGAGTGCGATGAGAAGATTTTGGTGCGACGGTTTCATTCTGAGATCGTTCGAGGAACGCGTGGGCTTGCTATTGTTCGAGAGCGGCGCTTTTGGGCGTCGGTCCCGGGGATCTCCTCATAAAGATCTGGTAATGGGAACGGTCATATACAAGTTCGTATTCGAGTTCGAGCGTCCTCGTAACATGCGAATAGACCTCCGGCGTACTCTTTCGCCTGCCGTCCAATGCTTCTTCATAGACCTCTTCGATGACGAAAAATCTCGGCAACCGTCCTCGCTCAAACCCGAGCCAGTGGTCGTCCACCACCTGCCCTTCGAAGCCAAGAGCAAAAGCCAGTTCGGCACTGCCGTAGGCGACATCCCCGGGCTGAGCATTAGACTTAATGAACTCAGCAGCGGGAGTGAACTGATTCGCGTATCCGTTGGCTCGCATTTTGAGCACAAGCCCGCCGAACTGAAGCGCGAGAACTCCGAGGATCAATCCGGACGCAGCAAGCTTGCCGAACTGGGATCGGCGGAAGAGATAGACCATTGCCGCCGCCAAAATGACGGAATAGACCGGGACGATGTTGAGCAAATAATAGCTAAGCTTTTGACCGTCAAGAAGCGTCATTATCGTGAAGAAAATCGCCAAGAGAATGAAAGCGATCCGCGTCCCTGTTTTAGATCGCAACTGCTTTACGGATAAGGCCACGCCGATGCCAAGAAGGTACGCAAACAGGACGATGCTCTTCAACCAGACCGGCCCGCTTGAGCCGGCCGAATGCGTCGCGAGCCCATAGGCAACAACGTAGCGTTCAGTGATCTCCTTTGTTATGGCGGAGACCGGGTCCGCCAGCAATGCTAGCCTTCCGCCGTCTTGGGCATTCCCGCCAAACTGGATCATGAACAGTTCAGGGGCTTGCATGATATACGCACCCCAGGCGATCGCACCGACAAAATACGGCGTGAACGAGAGCAAAACGGCACGCAATGAAAGCATCGAACGGTCGAAATAGACTACGATGAACCAAAATGCAAAAAAATAGATGATGCCAAGAAAATGTGTAAGGCCGGAAAGTACGACCAATGTTTGGCCGGCAAATAATGCCAGGGGAAAGTTCTTCTCGCGCAATAGAAAATATGCACCGAGGGCAGCCCACCCGAACGCGGTGCAAATGATATCCATCCGCCCGAACGAGCCTCCCATTACGATCACATAATCGAACGACAGCAATGCGGTGGTCAGCATGGCGACGGCATCGTCGTTATATAAAGCCTTTGTAAAGAAGAACACTGACAAGATCAGGATAACGCCGAAGACCGTTGAAAGCGTTCGCATCGAGAACAAGCTGAAGCCGACCAATCGATACCAACCGGCCTGAAGCGGATAATAGAGCGGAGCCGTCCAATAGGTGTATTTGTCGATTCCTTCGCGGTAGCCGCGGGGCTCAAGAACAAGAGTGCCGGGCTTGCCGTGGAATGCAAGATTATAACCGGCTCCGGCAAACCAGCCTTCGTCGCTCCACGGCCGTTTTGTGAGGCTGGTACCGACGCATAGTGCCGCGAAGACCACCAGAAGCACCGGTAAGATCCAGCGGGCACGAAGTTTTCTCGAATCGCCATCTGGCATAGGTGATGTCGAAAGATCCGAGCGAACGAATGCGATCAAAGCTCGCGAACTTGACTGACCGACCGGGCTTGCTGGTGACCGATGAATGCCCGCTCTGCCGCGGCGTCTTTTCTTGTTTCGATGACCTCCACAACAATGTCCTCAAACTGCTTCGCGATCGAACTCCAGCCGAACTTGCCCCGGACAACGCGACAGGCGGTTTCGGCGATCTTGTTGGCCTTCTCACGGTTCTGCAAGAGCGAAACTAAAGATCGGCTGAACGTATTCGGTGAATCGCGCAGGACGATCTCATTTCCATCGGTCACTGGAAGGCCTTCTGCTCCGACCGTTGTCGAAACTACGGGAAGGCCCATTGCCATTGCTTCGAATATTTTGAGACGGGTGCCGCCGCCGATCCGTATCGGCACTACGAAAACGGCCGCCTCGCGCATGTACGGTCGGACGTCTTCAACTCGTCCCGTGACCTTGATCGAGTTGTCCCGTTTTGCCAATTCATCTATCTCCGGAAAAGGATCGCGGCCGACCACAGTAAACGTCGCCTCCGGGATCTCTCGTTTCACTAGCGGGAAGATGTCTCCAACGAACCATTTAACGGCGTCGCTATTCGGCAGCCAGTCCATCGAACCCGTGAAGACGATGTTCGGTTTTGTGCTCTGGTCTCCGTTGATCGGCGTGAAATATTCCGTATCGACCCCCGTACCGATCTCCCTGACGCGCTTATGGCCGTATTCGCTGCGAAAGAACTCGGCGTCTTCCTTTGAAACTGCTACCACCGTGTCAAACCGCCTGCAGGCCTGCCGCTCGAATCTTCTTGCCCGTTCCCATTGCGATTTTAGGTAGGCCTTCTTCGGCATGCTTTCTGCGACCTCATAATGCCGTCGCCAGATCATCGCTTCGACGTTGTGTTGAAAGAGCAGAGTCGGGATGCCGATGCTTTGGGGTAAGTTGATCGCCGGGTGGAGAAAGTCACATACCAATATGTCATGACGCCCTTCGGCAAGCGTTTCATCGATCGCTTGGCGCATTGCCGGCGAGCGGTATTTTGCAATAAAGTAGGGAAGCTTCGAAAAGAGGTTTCCGGCAAGTTCGCCGTAGAATCGCGGGCTGAATTTTGGCGCAACCTGGTGGGGAACCGTTATCAGTTCGCTGCAGTATTCTGCCGAAAGTTCCCGGGCGTCCATGGCCGCCGCTCCGTCGTCAAGCGTCAGATACGTGATCTCATGCTCCTTCTTCAGCTCGCGGAGCATTTGATAGGTCCGTATCCGCCCGCCCTTATCGACCGGGTGCAGAAGCTCGGTTTTTAGCCATAGTATCTTCACAAGTTTGAATCGTGCCTTCGCCGATCTAGGGTCTCCGCTATGCGGTTCTAGTGTCTGTGTCTATGAAACGCCGGTGCCAGATCTCTAGGTTTAGCAGGGCCCAGAGCCGTTCGTCATGGTTTTCGCCCTGCATATGCCTTTCAACTAGCTGCTTGACCTGCTTGGCGTCAAAAATGCCTCTGGCGAGTGCTCTTTCCGATAGAACATATTCGTCAACTACGCTTCGAAATTCGCCGCGAAACCATTTTCCGACCGGTACCGGAAAGCCCATCTTGCCCCGGCTCAGTATCTCATCCGGAAGCGTGCCTTCCATCGCCTTTCTGAGCACGTATTTCGTCGTCCGTCCGCGGAGCTTCATCCTCGTCGGCATCGCGGCCGTAAATTCGATCAGTTTATGGTCCAGAAAAGGAACCCTGCTTTCGATCGAGGCCGCCATCGACATCTGGTCCTGTTTCATCAGCAGCTCGTGCAGATAGGTCTTCGTGTCCGTATAAAGCATTCGGTCGAGCAGGCTGCCGGTCTCCAACGAATCAAATAGCCGCGACATTTCTGCATATGGGTCCGCCGAACCGTTCAAGCGTTCGCGGGTCGCCGGCGTCAGAAGGCTGTCCTGCATTGTGCGTGGAAAGACCGCAAAGTTGTCAAAATACATCGAATCGATCGTTGGATCCACCGTGATAAAGCTCTTGCGGAGCTTATGCCTGATCTTTGACCGTAGTGGCAAGGCCTCGACCCCGCTGGCCAGAAGGCGTCTTGCCGCTCCCGGCATCAGCCCGTTGTAAAGCTTTCCGAGCCGAAGGTTGGCCAGCGTTCTCATGTATCGCGGGTAGCCGGCAAGGCTCTCGTCGCTGCCTTCGCCCGTCAGCACTACCTTTACATGCTTCGCAGCGAGTTTTGAAACGAAATAAAGCGCGACGCTCGAAGGATGGGCCAGCGGCTCGTCCTCGTGCCATACCAGTTCCGGTAATGCCTCAAAGAACTGCTCGGGCGTAACGACCACCTCGTGGTGGTCCGTGTTGAAACGTTCGGCGACCATTCTCGCGTATCTCAGCTCGTTTGCCTCGCGTTCCGCAAATCCGACCGAAAAGGTCTTGATCCGCGTTTCCACCATTTTTGCCATCGCCGCCGCGATCGCGCTCGAATCGATCCCGCCCGAAAGGAACATCCCAAGCGGAACGTCGGACATCAGCCTGAGTCGTACCGAGTCGTGAAAGAGTTCCGACCATCGTTCCACCCATTCGCGGTCCGACATGCTCTCGTCTTCGTTTCGTTCGAATGTGACGTCCCAATATTTTCTTATCTCGACCCGCCCGTTCTTCAGCGTCAGAGTATGGCCGGGCAAAAGCCTTTTCACCCCTCTAAAGAGCGTTAGCTCGCCCGAGTTGCCGTGGTTTGCAAGATAGTCCGTTAGCGAGCGGTATTCAAGTTCCGGCCGTACCGCACCCGCTTCGAGCAATGCCTTGATCTCCGAGGCAAAAAATAGGCTACCGTCCTCGCTGTGGACATAGTAAAGCGGTTTTACGCCCAATCGGTCGCGTGCAATGAAAAGCTCGTCCGACCGCGTGTCCCAGATCGCAAAAGCGAACATTCCTCGGAACTTTTCGATCGAGGCTGGCCCATACGCTTCATAGGCCCGAAGGATCGTTTCGGTATCAGAAGTCGTCCGGAAGGTGAAGCCGAGGCATTCAAGTTCCGGCCTTAGCTCAAGGTGGTTATAGACCTCGCCGTTGTAGACAATGACGAGCGAGCGGTCGTCGTTGTACATCGGCTGTTGGCCGGTCTTTAGGTCAACTATCGAGAGTCGACGGTGTCCGAGGCCCGCTCGCCCCGAGACGAAAAGGCCTTCTTCGTCCGGGCCGCGATGGGTCTGAACGTCGCGCATCCGGGCCAAGACCGATCCGTCGGCCGTCCGTCCCGAACTACGCGAATAAATTATGCCGTTAATGCCGCACATTGGAGCTATGAGAGAAAGCCTGTGTGCCGATCAGGCGGCACGACCAAAATCGTCCTCCAGCCGCACAATGTCGTCCTCGCCTAGATAGGGGCCCTGCTGGACTTCGATGAAGACCAAATGTTCATCTCCCGGGTTTTCGACCCGATGTGCCGTCCCTACCTCGATGTCCACCGCTTCGCCGGCCGTGATTAGCGTATCGCTTCCGTCGAGTGTCACCTTAGCCGTGCCGGCGACGACGAACCAATGTTCCGACCGCTGTGCATGTCTCTGATAGCTGAGCCGCTTGCCGGGCAGGACCTCGATCCGTTTGACCTTAAAGCCCTCGCCTTCATCAAGAACGGTAAAGCTGCCCCACGGCCGTTCGTCATATTCTGGAGAGTTTTCGTCGTTTATCAGAACCATAATACTTGTCATTCCCGCGGCCCCTAGCCATTTTACCAGCTGAATGTAGTTACTATCTCGACCTCGCCGGCTACCACCACACGTGATCTGATGATCTTTGTAGGCACCAACTTACCATAAATTGGCGAGATGGCTGCATCATCTATCTCCCAGCTTGACGAGATCACGTTGCCATTCTCCTTCGCTCGGGTTTCTCCGCAAACCATCAGGCTATTCGGTTCCGCTCTTGATGACAAGCAGATCTTGTCGCCGCTTAACCTTGCCTCAATATCGGGGGGGAGAACGAAACTGAGTGTGATCTCGTGCCGCTCGTCCGTTGCGATCGTATCTGTGAGTACCAATCCCTCGCCCGGTGTAAGTATTGCCGTTCGGCAATGTTCCACCCCGAGCCGGACAAACCCATCCGTCGCTGCGCTTATCTTAAACTCACCGTTAGCGGCTTCCGCAGCGAGTAAACGGGCATTTACGGCCGATTTCCAGGAGAATGGCCCGTCGGGCTCAGATAGGGACCGGCCATCGACGGTGATGCAATTATGCGCTAAGCCCGAGCGAAACAGGTTCCTTTTTTCAAGATCGGCTGTATAGACGTATGTTCCAGAATCGATAAATATTCGCCTCCCACCGACCGATAGCTCGAACGAAATCGCATCGGCGTGGGCGTGTCCGCAGTTTAAAAACCCGTGCGGCCCGGCGTGGAAAAGAAAATGCTCGGCCCCGCCCGGCGTCCGGTAGGCAAAGAGACCGCCAGAGCGAAAGGCCGATAAGCCCATTGTCGGCTCGTCACGCGTCATTTCCCTAACCGCCTCTCTTTCCGCCTTTGAAAGCGACCAAACCAGCGAAGGGATCACATCCTCACCGTAAAGAGGTCCGTCTCTTACCGGTATCCCCGTTGCGGCCGAAAGCCGGGCGAGCGTCGGGCCTATGCGGTCGATCTCGGGCGGGTCCGAAGGGAAGTAGCGGCCGCCATCGTCATCACCGAAGATGATGAATGTTCCGTCCGGCCGGATCAGGGCCTCAAGGTACTGCTTGAGTGCCGAAAGACGTTCGATCATTTCCCCTGGAACGTCAAGTCCCTCGCGCCGCCGGATCAGCACAAGGTCCGAATAGATGTCCGCCGTATATCGGGCATAGTGGCTCGCCTGCTCAACGTAGCTTCCGTCTTCGCGGATGTGCTTTTCCGCCTGTTCGCAGAGAATGCGGTAGCCGAGCTCCCGCCATCGCTTCGAGTGCTTGCCGGCATTGAGAAACGTCCCGATGTAGTAGAGCCCGATCGCCTCGCCGGTCAGGTGCGTGTTCGGTGCAAAATATGTTGAGAGAAACCGCTCAATGTGCCGGGCGTGAATAAATAGCTTTCGGGCAAACTGTTCGGACCGCTCGGCTGTAAAGATCCCCGATCCATCTAGGAGGTAAAAGGCACGGATCCACGATATGGCCCGAAATGCGAGCTCCAGGCTCGAGAGCCAGTTAACGCCCTTCTTCGCTGGGTTCTCCCGGCACCATGAATCGAAATGGTCCCAAACCGCCTCGGCGTACTTTGGGTCCGCGGTTATCAAATACGCCTGGCCGAGAGTGATGAAATACTGATGTCTGTTCAGTTCCCAGATGACCTTTTTATCGCCGGTCTCGTCAGCGTTTATCTCATTGATCCGCAACCAATGGACCCGCGGCGACCGCTTGCCCGAGACCGGGTCGAAATGCCAATCGGGAAGCGGCTTGCCAAAGTCGAGCCCCTCGTACCCGAGCAGATCGAATTTGCCCTCCAAGATTCGATCCGCTGACCGAATGATCGATTCCGCTTGATCCTTCGCCTGTTTGAGCTCCTCTACGCTCTCGTCCGGGCCAAAGGTGGCGGGCGCCAGAATGTCCCGAACTCCTTCCCGGATGCTCAGGCCGTCCGGCAGCCGCCCGGTTACAGCGTCAAAACCGGCCGCTTCCACTATGCTGTAGATGCCCGTGACCGTCCGCTCTCTCAATTCGGTCAGCCCTTTGCCCTTGAGTTTTCTCAAGTATCGCATCATCCCGGCTTCACCAGCGACCGGTAAAGTTCGACCCACTCGTCCGCGACCCTTTCCCATGTATACCGTTCAACCTCGTTCCTCGCCGCGGCAATAAGCCGTTCGGCAAGATCAGGTTCACGAAACAAGCGTAAGGCATTTTGTGCGAGGCTTTCGTGGTCATTTACCGAAGAAAGTAGGCCCGTTCTCTCGTGATCAATAATGTACGGGATCCCTCCGGCGTTGGTCGTAACGACCGGAAGCCCGGCGGAGAAGGCCTCAATGATCGAGTTTGGCATGTTGTCGACGCTCGAAGCGTTAAGGTAAACATCCGCCTCGTCATACACCGATGGCATCTGATCTGGCGAGACCGAACCTCGAAACTCGAAATTCCGCAATTCCAACCGCGACGCCAGATCGTGAAGTTCCGCCCTCAAAGGCCCGTCACCGACGACCAGTAGGCTTGCTTCGGGCATTTGTCCCTGGATCTGCTTGAAAGCATGGAGAGTACATTGGACATTGTAATGAGCCTCAAAATTGCGATTCGAAAGAAAGACCGGCCTGAGCGGGTCGCGCCGTCGAAAAAAGAATCGGTCGGTATCGACGAAATTAAAAATGGAACGTGCGTTGAGGCCAAATTTGGCGAACACATCCACGAGGTATCCGGAGGGAACTACGATCTCATCGAATTGGCTCGCCGTCCTGACCGCACTTTTCCAACGTCGCAGATGGTCTTCGGCCTCGCCGCTTCGGTAGTTCAGGATCGTCGGCTTGCGAAAGAGTTTTGCAACCAGCAGGGCCGGCGTCGGGCTGATCACGAATGAGAAATATGACGCTGAAAAGATATGAATGACATCAAACGAACGAACCCGTAAGGGAAGATCGATAACGTATTTCGGAATAGTGATGAGCGTTCGTACATACTTGATCTTCTGCAGCCTCGGCAGGAATTTCGGATTGATGGGTTGGAGTGCGACCTCAAGCCCAGGGACCACAGAAAGCCGACGCAGAAGCCGTTCTGCCTGCACTGTTTGCCCGCCGACGATAGGTAACGCCGGAGCAACGAGCAGAACTCGGATTGGTTTGGTTTTGCTATTCGTAACGCTCAATTCTTAGATTGCCAGTGTTGCGATCATTGATCCAGCAACGATTCATATAGCGTCATCACTGCGTCGATCTGAGCGCTCTCAGAGAAGCGTTCGCCTGCTAGAGCTCGGCCTGATGCACCCATGTTTTCTGCAAGAGTCGCATTCTCAAGCAGGCTCAGGATCGCCGCCGCAAGCGCCTTCTCGTCGCCGGACGGGATTACAAACCCCGTTTTATCACTCATCACAGCCTCGCGAGCTCCGCCGACGTCGGTAGCAACAACGGGCAAACCGGCGGCCATGTACTCAAGTATCGCATTTGAGAACCCTTCGGACCGTGAACACAGAACGCCAATATCCGAAACGGCGAGAATCTCTCTAACATCGGAACGCGGGCCAAGGAATCGACATCTTGTTCCGATACCTAGATCATCGGCGAGCTTTCGATATTGCTCTTCTAACTCACCTTCACCAACAAGGACAAACGTCGCATTCTCGAAATCGGAACTCACGAGCTTTGCCGACCGGAGAAACAACTCATGGTTCTTCACATTGCTGCGCATATTTGCGACGATCGTCACGAGCTTTGTTTCGGGAGCGACATCTAGCGAACGCAAACTCATTCTGGCTGACCTTTCAGCTCCTGCTCGCGGGACGAGGCAGTTCGGATCAATGCCGTTATAAATGGTGACTATCTTTGCATCCGGCACTCCGCGTTCGGTCAGGAACTCACGCACCGCATCGGAATTGGCAACGATCTTATGGGCAAATCGAAACGCCTGCCGCTCTGCAAATAGCTGCTTTCGCGTTTTACTGTGGGTCTCGCGCTTCGAGGCAACCCGTCGGGCCGTTGTAAGGCTTGAGCCAACCATTCCAAGTATATTCGTGTAGAAATCGTGCGAGTGAACAAGCTCTATCTGTTCCGACCGAATATAGGCGGCCAGTCTTCGTGCCTGACGAAGAAAATTCGCGTCGTAGAAGCTGCTTAGTGGAAAGCACTCAATAGTGCCAAAGCGTTCCAGCTGATCTTTCAAAGGTCCGCGATCATCGAGGCAAGCAACTCGAACATCCCAGGCCTTAAGCCCACTGAGATTTTTTGAAAGCTTCACAGCCTGGGCTTCAGAACCGCCGATCTCAAAACTTCCGATCAATTGTAAGATGCGCCGCTTCTTCATACCGCTCGAAGTTCCGATTCGTAACGCATCCACATCTCCAGAGTGAACATGTACCAGAATTGTCGCGGAGCGAGGTCTCCGGCCTTGAGCAACTCAAACTGCGAAATCACCGCTTCAGCATCAATGATGCCCTCGCGAGCTAGATGACCCGTAGATATAGAATCGATGAAGAGGGGCCGCCATTCGTCGGTCAGCCAACGCTGAGCCGGTATCATGAACCCCTGCTTTTTTCTATTTGCGACCTCAGGCCCGATCCTTCGTCGTACGATCTCCCGAAGAATGGCCTTCAGTTCACCGCCTCGAAGCCGGACTTCCGGCGGAATCCGAGTAGCGTAGTCCCAGAGGGCCGAGTCGAGGAATGGCGACCTTGCTTCGAGCCCATGAGACATGGTCGAACCATCAACCTTTGGAAGATATTCACCGACGAATCTGGTCCTTAAGTCGTAAGCGAGGAAGTCTTCGAGAAGACTCGCTCCCGAATCGGGCAAGGCCAAGCCTTCGTCATAGTCGATCGCGTATTGTTCGAACCGCCGGCCGAACAGCTTGTTTCGATGGTAAAAGGGAAGTCCATCTCGAACTGCCGCCAGAGCGGCCAACCCGCCAGCCGTATAAGATGAGAAGGATCGAATGCGCTTTCCGCGGCCGCTATTTGGAAGAACATTTTTTGTGTGATCAAGAAAGCGCAGGGCCGATGCCGGTGCCCGACGGGCGACCCGAGAGGCCATCTGAAAATGACGGTGCTCTGGATAGCCGAGAAACACATCATCGCCGCCGTCGCCGGTGAGCAGAACTTTCGCGTTCTTTGAAACCAGTTCAGCGATCGAGAGCATTCCGAGCGCTGATGAGCACGCGAATGGCTCAGAGAACGCTTCGGCGAGCATTTTGGGGTCCGGTAGCCCATCACGCTCAAGAGGAAGTACTGTTAGATCGATGCCGAGACGGGCGGCTGTCTCTTTCGCCGGTACCGATTCATCGTATTCTTCGCCCGGCGTTCCGACCGTATACGCCTTTACAGAACTGCCGAGCTCGGCTATCGCCCAGCATACAAGACTCGAGTCAATTCCGCCGCTTAGAAGCGCCGCAACCGGAACGTCCGCCTGTAGTCGCTTTTTTACGGCGGAAACGAAAAGTTGCTCTGTTTCCTCGCACGCTTCTGCAAACGAGATATTCCCGAATGGCCGGTCAAACTTTGGTGTCCAGTAAGAGCGTTTCGAAAGGCCATGATCTGACCATTCGACGATCTCACCGGCTCGCACTTTTTCAATACCACGGTAGATCGCGGTCCTATCGGTTAGAAATCCGAATTCGAGAAATTCGACCAACCCTTCGTTCGAGATCTCCGGCTTTGGCAAAACCGCGCGCAACGCTCGGACAGTAGAGGCAAAAGCAAGTGAGCCCTCCGCCGGAAAGAAGACAAGCGGTTTGACCCCTAAACGATCTCTCACCAGGAAAAGACGCTTGCTGCGTTCGTCCCAAATTGCAAACGCGAACATTCCGTCGATCTTTTCTGCCAGCCTGTCGATGCCCCACTCCAAATAGCCCTTTAGAAGAACCTCGGTGTCCGTTTCACTTTTGAAAGTGTGCCCAGTTTGTTCGAGATCGGTCCGCAGTTCCCGGAAGTTGTAGATCGCTCCGTTGAAGACGATGCCCGCCTCTCGGGTGTCCGAAAGCATCGGTTGATGTCCGGAGGCCGAAAGGTCGAAGATCGAAAGCCGCCGATGCCCTAGAACTGCCGATGGCCATTGCTCGATCCCGTGATCATCCGGTCCCCGGCGTTCGAGTGACGAGGTCATCCGAACGACGGCGTCAAGGCGTTCGTCCGGGTGTCGTTCTCCAACATATCCTGCAATTCCACACATATTCTGTTGCGATGGGCAGGTCGCTCAGGTCCCGCTACCTCTGAATCGCTCATGCGCGAGTCATTATCGGCAAAAGCCCGTAATCGCGATATTCATTGGGCGAGCCGGTCCTTCCTTCGACCGCCGCCTTAATGATATTGAAAACTTCGCGGGCTGACGCAAAGTGTACTTTGTATCCTCCTGTTTGTTCGCCGTGCTCCACGATCTCAGAAAAGGCCCTTATCGCGTCTTCGCCGATGCATGCAGATTGGTCCTCATCGAAGAAGCCGTGACAATGGAGTTTAACGAAATTCCATTCGGGCCGGCCTTTTATAGTAACGTTCGCGCCGGCCCAGCGATCGAGCCGTCGGAGATCTGTCTTGCGGAAATGAGCCAACTCGCCGTTTTCCAGTTTCGGGAACGGTATAGAGCGACGACGATGGGACCAATCAAATAGCAGCGGACCAGTTATCAAGACAGGAAGCCGCGGAGACGATCCGCCAACCACCAACCGCTTTTCGCGTCGGTGGGGAGCTCGTTCGCCGGGCGGCCGACCGCATTCGTAGATCGAGTTCAGCACCGGTACCTGGCTGACGTCAGGTGCCGAAGGCAGCGTCATGTCGATGTAGCATCCGGTTTCCGCAAGGATCTCCATTTCATTATCAACGCCGCAGTAATGTCCATGTGCCGAATTGGCAAGCGCCCAGTTTCCGTGAACGAATGCGTACATTGGTTGCCCTTGGCCGTTCATTCGGGACAGGCACCTGTGATCCTCAGCGAGACGGTCGCGGAAGTCGAGAAGCTGCCGCCTCAAATTTTCAGGTGTGTCAGGTTTGTCAACGCCGTGGTGAAGGTGAATTTCGACCTCTCCAAGCCCCGCACGCTGCAGGTCCGCGAGTGTGTCTAGTATCTCCTTCTCATATTGTTCGCCCGGGTAGAAATTCGTGTGTCGAAATTTCGTGCCGTCCGAGTCGGTCACATCGCTTCCGATCGCTGCTGCTAACTTGCACCAGTCCTCCAGTCGTCTCTTCTGGGTGTCGAGATCATGCATCTCAGAACCTTTCCACGATGGCTCAAAATGGTTAGCAATACATATTATCAGGTGCTTCGGCGTGTCCGAATCGTACTCTACCAGCGCTCTTGACCGCGAGGCCGGGTACTTCGCCAGCCAGGGTAATGAGTTCATTAGTCTTGTAGCAAATCCCGACATTCTTCAGGCTTTCCCTATGAGGTAGGTTCGGCCGCCGGCTCCTTCCGCGTCAAACTCTGATAACGCTCGCAAACCCGCAGCACTAAGCTCGCGAGTGAGCATTGATCGCGTATGAAAGGTTTCCTTGCCTTTCCAAAACTTTCCCGTCGGCTGCTTACCTGTCAACAGGAAAAATACGCCGCCAGTAAAGCAGATGACCGGATATGCAATTCCCTTTAGCGACCTTCCAGCAAGCCGCCTTCGCATCATAAGAAAGTAGAACTTCGGTGTGTGAACGGTAAGCAACAGGAGCCCATTCGGTGCCAGAACGCGACCAACCTCACGAATTGCCGTCGCCGAGTTCATATAGGGAAGCGCGACACGACAGATCACCAAGTCGAAGCATGCCGCTGCGAATGGCAAATGCTCGCCCGCAGAATTGATGAAAATTGCCCGATCATCTCCGGCGTTTGACCGCAGTTTTCTAAAGACCTCGCCGGCGGCGAAGCGTATGTCGGCCCCTACTTTTACTTCAGACGAACAATCGTTGAACTTCATCAGCTCTTGGCCGGCGCCGCATCCGAGGTCGAGAATACGCCTTGGGGATAACCGACTGATCTCCTCATGCAAAGGGTCAGCGGAACTCTCTCGCCGCTCTTCGAAGAGAGCGACCTCGCTTGCAAGATAGTCAAGATAATCCTTTTGGTTTTCTTCCGGCACGACAGACAATACTGCGGATAGCGGCCTTTTTCCAAACACTTCGCGTGTTTGCGGGCCTTAAGCAGAGCCTCCTCGAAGTAATCTTCGCGTTGACCGCTTTACACCCTCGAGCCCGGTAAAGTTCTGGAGAAAAGCAAGCATATCATCTTCGGCAGGGATGCGCGGAAGAAGATCAAGATCGTCTTCACGGCGGCAGTAACCAAAGTCAGATGATACTGCTGATTTATACCCTGCGTTCCTTACAGCCAACCTCGCCCCGTCGTCGAATGATCCGTTCGGGTAACAAAAGTGCGAAATTTCGAGTCCGGTCAGCTCTGCAAGCCTGCGTCTGGATTCTTTAGCTTCTGTTTCTTGTTCGCGCGCGGTGATACGGTTCATCAGCGGATGCGAGATCGTATGCGACCCAATGGTGATGCCGTTTGTGCCCATTTCGGCCGCCTCAGCAGCATTGAAACCCGAGTACTCTGCAGGCGGCGTTTCCGGCAGATGAACCGCAAGGTCGTTTGCGAGCTTTTCGAGAGCAATTTCCTTATCGTCGTTGCTCATTTGTTTCAATGCTTCATTCAGGATCGAGGCCGCATAGAGCCTCTGTCCTAGATCGGACAAGGGTATTGAAAAACGCCTGCTCCCGATCGATGTTTCCACGCGATCGAAGCTTGTGTGCTCGGTAACATAACGGGCTTTGTCGGTCCAGAGCCAGGCCTTACCCTCCATAAATGATGACACCGCATACATTGTGGCCGGGAGTCCGAGTTTTCTTAGTATCGGGTATGCTATCTCAAAAGAATCTCGATATCCGTCGTCGATCGTTATAACGGTGGAAAAATCTGGAAGCCGAATCTTGCCTGTTAGTCCGTCGATCGCCTCATCTATCGAGATAACCCGGGAACACCTTTTCAAATACCTCAACTGCCGTTCGAACTCGGCCGCACTGATCCGATGAGGATGTTTCTCCTCTGAAAAGCGATGATACATCAAGACTCTTAGCCGCCGCTTCATTCGAGTCTCGAACAAACGGAGAACTTTGAGTTGATTCATCGCCGAAAGGATCTTTCTCTTGAGCATGTTCGATAGCAAGCCGTAAAGGCTCTGAATATGTAAAATGCCCGGCCGTTGAGCTAGGTAACTACAGCATCCTGAAACGCCGCTTCAGCTCGGCACGCAGGTTCTCCTTCTCCTTAAACGTTGGCAGCCGATATCGTTTACCGAGCGACGTATCCTGCCTGACGCGTGTTGCCGTTCCATTGGCGATAGAGACGGTCGCTTTAGCCATCAACTCAACCGAAGGCATGACCAAGCTTTCCCGAAAGTCCGATAGAAATCGTTCAACATCAGCCCGATATCGCTTTTGGTCATAATCGAGAGGCACAAAATCCTGAGCGACGATATCGCCGGTATCTACATTCTCCTCGACAAAATGAACGGTGATCCCGACCCGGTCCTCGTCGTTCATTAGTTCCCAGAACACTGTCGGCCCACCACGATAATACGGCGCATGGCCCTGATGCAGATTGATCGATCCAAGCCGCGGCAGGCCGAATACGGATCTTTTCACGATGTTGGTTCCCCAGATAATTCCGAGGTCTGCATTGATCGACCGGATCAACTCGATCGATTTCGGAAGATGAAAATTCTCAACCGCGAAGAACGGGATAGATTTTCTGTCCAACACAGAGAGCAGGCCATCTGTCGACCCCGAAAGACCTTCGCTTTCCGTTCTCCGGCTTCGGAAAATCGGAAATTTTTTAACTGTAGCGAGCCAGCCGTCGTACTTAACCGATCGACGTATCTTTTCGGTCAGCGGTCGTTTCGGTTCATTGACTGTTTCGACAACAACCGCACCGACCTCGATCTCACGTCGTCGGGCGATCTCTTCAATGAAAAGTTCACAGCCACCGTGTGTCAGAATAACGATCCGAAACGGCCGATCAGACCGATCTGCCGGTATCGACGTTCTTGAGATTTGTTCAGGTGCTGCCGTAGCCATCGAAATTCGTTAATTAAATGTACCGGTCCACCCACAATTCAAGCATGAATAGTAGCCAAAGAGAATAAGCGTGATCCCTTCTACGTTCTTTGTGCTCGTTTAGCAAGAGCTCGATGTATTCAGCATTGAAGTACTCTCTGGTAGCCCGCCCATCCAGGAGCGTCTCCCGAATTCGATCGTGTAACTCGCGATTTATCCATTCGACGATTGGAACACCAAAACCCTGTTTCTGTCGATACAGGATCTCATCAGGAACGAGCCCGCTAACTGCTTTCTTGAAGATGGCTTTAGTTTCACCGTTTTCGAGCTTGAATCGGGTGGGGATGGTAGCCGCGAGTTCAATCAACTTATGGTCGAGAAGCGGAGCTCGAGCCTCAAGGGAACTCGCCATCGACATTCGGTCCACTTTCACCATTACGTCGCTCGGAAGATACGTAACCGAATCCAATTGAAGCAGGTGCCCTAGAGGGTCTTCGTTGAACTGCTCAGATGCGATACGAGCAAACTCGGATTCGCCGCAAGCAAATGAACCGTTCAGACGCTCAAAGGAGGCGGGGGAGTAGAGCTTCTCACGCCGTTGACGATTGAAGTGTGAGACCAGATCGATATATCGGCCGACCGGGTCGTATGAGAGGTTGCTTAGAAAGTACTTCCCCGGAAATTTCTCGGGAGCCGCGTCTGCGAGCTTTGCGCAAATTTGCTTGACCGGTGATGGCAGGCGGTCGCTCCAAGACCTTGAAAGATATGTCAGATAGCGCGAATATCCGGCAAAAAGCTCGTCCCCGCCGTCGCCCGAAAGCACAACTGTAACATGCTCTCGTGCGAGCTTGGAGACCATGAACGTCGGAAGTGACGATGGATCTGCGAAGGGCTCATCGAAATGCCAAACAAGATCATCGACAATACTCACAAGGTCGGGCGTAACTATGAACTCGTAATGGTCGGTTCCGAAGTGGTCGGCAGCGATCCGTGCGTACTTCAATTCACTAAATGTATCTTCGTTGAACCCGATGGAGAAAGTCTTGACCGGCTCGGGCGAGATCCGAGACATCAGCCCCACGACGGCTGAAGAATCGACACCTCCGGAAAGGAATGCGCCGAGCGGCACGTCGGAAATCATTCGAATCCGAACTGCTTCTTCGAGTGTTTCGCGGAGTTCGGTGACCATTTGATCCGATGTCTGTCCGGAATCGTGCGACAACGGAAAGCTCCAGTATCGATCTTCTGCGAGTTTTCCGTTCGAGAAACGGAGAAAACACCCCGGATGCACCTTGCTGATCCCGTCAAATATACACTGGCTCTCTGGAACGTATCCAAAGGTCAAATAGCTGTCGAGAGCCTTGGTATCGACCTCTCTGCGGATCTTTGGGTGCAACAATATCGATTTGATCTCGGATCCGAAAACAAACGTGCCGTCCGGGAGCAGAGAATAGAAAAGAGGTTTCTTTCCGACGCGGTCGCGGGCAAGAAAAAGTTCTTCTTCAACGGAGTCCCAGATCGCGAACGCAAACATGCCACGTAAATGCTGTACGCAGTCGACCCCATACGCTTCGAAAGCATGCAGTATCGTTTCGGTATCGGAATTCGACTGAAATCGGAACCCGCGGGATTCGAGATCGGCCTTCAGCTCACGGTAGTTGTAGATCTCGCCGTTGAAAACGATCGCATACCGCTTGTCGTCGGAGAACATCGGCTGGTGTCCGGTCACAAGGTCAATAATAGCGAGCCGCCGCATCCCGAGTGCTGCCCGGCCCATGACGACAGTTCCCTGATCATCCGGCCCGCGATGGACGATCGCTTCACACATACGCCCCAACAAGGCGCCGCGATCAATAGTAAGGTCGTTTTTCTCCGGTGAGATAAGGCCGGCAATACCACACATAATATCGAGCTAATTGCCCGTACTGCCGAGAAATGTTACGAGAAGCGGCATTCGTAAGGATGCAGGCCGGCTATTTCGGTTGGGCATACGAGGTCTGTACCGTTAAGGGCTGATCGGGAGCTTTGTTCGGTTCGACTTTAATATCGAGCCGGGAAGCCTGAGCTACTTCATCGAAATCGAAGCGGAATGAGCGGGCCTTGATCATTGTCATAAGCCTCCGGTAGGACTTTACGAACGGAAGAAAATAAAGTCGCAGAACGGTCGAAAAATCGGCCGGATCGACCTCCGGGACGCCAAACTTGATCTCCTCGCGCTCTTTCGGGACGTACAAAGAACCAAACATCCAGTCCCAGATGGCGAACGTGAATCCGTAGTTCTTGTTCCAATGTTTGCGGTCGATACTGTGATGGATCTGATGCTGGGCAGGACTTACAAATATGTGGCTCATCGTTGGACCGTACGATAACCAAATATGTGAGTGCCGCAATTGATAGACCGAGATGTAATAGGCGAAAGTGAAGATATTCAGCCCGAAGATCGTCATCTCAGATACAGCATTTCCCGAAACAGCCGTGTACGTTGCGGCGAATGCTCCGCCGACAACCCCATAAACGATCCCGTTTACCATATCGTCCATCGGATGATTTCGATGGACCGTAACAGGGGTCAACACCTCGGCTGAATGATGTACTTCGTGAAAAGGCCAGAGGAAAGGGATCTTGTGCAGCAAATAGTGCGAGAAGAAAACTGAGAAATCGAGGGCGGCAATTCCGATCAGCGTGACTACCGCGAGGCGGACGTAATAATGCGAATTCGCGAACAAGCCAAAGGTTAGATCGACCTGAAAACTCCCGAGAATGACATAAACCAACTGCCCAACACCAGCAACAAGCGGGAAGTACAGAAAGAACCGGATGAGCAGGTCGAATCCAACAAATTTGTAATCGACTATAGCCGAAGGGTGCCCATAAACATCGCGAGGAAAGATATATGAAATCGCCGAACCCTGGTACTCGCTAGGCAGTTCTCGACGATAGACATAGTACACTGCGAGGGCGCATAAGAACCCCGAAACAAGATAAAGAATCCCGGTTTTGCTCTCCAATGAGACGAAAACACTGGGCCCACGGTAGAGCGTCGAAAGAAACGCGTTCCACGATTCAAAAGGCCGGTACCAAAGACCGAGCGCTTTCTCGAAAAGTTCTTGCAGGGTGATGAATATTAAAACGAGTCCAGTTGCCATTTCGTAACCTGAAAATTCATACCGGCGACCCACAAATTGCGGGACTTCGATGGCATAATACTTTCAAAAGCCTGCATCTTTTAGAATCTCAGCCAAGAATATGCCAAAGCTACGATTATTGCAAGGATTTTGATCCCTCCGGTTACTTTTGGAATACGAGATTGGATATAATCAGCATAGAATATTGCAGCGAATCCAGTCGTGAAATTGCTAGTCGCATTTTCCTGTCTCACAACGCGGTAACGCTGATACCAAGGACACTTAGAATCGATTCCCGCACCGGTCTTTTGCGATGGAAAAGTACTTTTCGGTCGAACGCAGGTCAGGCGAGGATCATGTTCGCGGTGACCTTGAGGCAAGTTTCGGCAACCCGCGCTCATTTGCCTTTGCTATTTGGAAGTGGGATGGGAGTGTATTCACATGCACCAACGACCGCTATGGGGTCTATCCGGCCTACTACTGCGACCTTGGAGACCGATTTTGGATCTCTCCGTCGATCGATTTGCTTCTTAGGCAAACGGGAGAAACCGAACTGGATGATGATGCCGTCGCATTAGCATTGCGGCTAGGGAGCAACGTCGACGATGAGACTCTTTTTCGCCGGATCAAAGCTGTACCGCCGAATTCAACGCTGCGTTGGCAAGGCGGAATGCTTGAGATAAAGTCGGTCCCAAGGGTCGAGCCCGCGATCTTAAGTGTCTCGCGTAATGAAGCGATCGACCGCTTTAATGCAGCTTTCGCTGAGGCCATTCGTGTCTCTGCCCCGGAAGAGGGAAGCATTGCCGTTCCATTGAGCGGCGGCCGAGATTCCCGCCACATTCTTCTCGAGCTTCACAAGCAGGGGATAGTTCCTGACCGTTGTTTGACAGTTAGGCGCCGTGCGGGCTCTCAGGATGAGGATGTTCGCGTCGCTCAAATGATCTGCAAGCGGTTAGGCCTTCGTCATGAGATCGTCGAACAAACCGTTGACCGGTTTTCCTCGGAGTTTAAGAAGAACGTGGTAACGGGGTACTCGGTCCAGGAACACGGCTGGTTTGTTGCTCTTGGAGATCTCGTCGAAAAGAACAAGTGGGCAAATCTCTATGACGGTTTGGCCGGAGACGTGCTCTCCGCCGGATTGTTTCTTGACCGCGAACGCCTCGATATGTTTCAGAAAGAGGCCTTTGGTCAGCTAGCGGAATCCGTGCTCGGTCCGGAAGGTTATATTCCACGTTTGCTGTCAACGAGTTCTCTTGAGCGATTCTCACGCGAAAGGGCCGCCGCCAAGCTGAAGGGCGAGCTACTTAAGCATGCATCTGCTCCGAACCCGGTTGGCTCATTTTATTTTTGGAACCGGACCCGAAGGTGCGTTGCGCTAAGTCCGTTTCGACTCCTGCGCAATACTCCCAATCTGATCACGCCTTTTCTTGAACATAAGCTTTTCGACCTCTTGTCATCGCTACCGGCTGAGCATTTTCTCGACCACTCGTTTCATACCGAGGCCATTAGCCGAGCTTATCCGGAGCTCTCCGATATGGCCTACGAGGACAAGTCACTAAAGCCTATTCCGAGCCGGGACGAGCTCCGGTCGTTTCATCGTGGGCTTATGAGGTTATCGTTTCGCCCGAGGCGTCAGGCGATCACTAATTCTCGGTTCTTTTTGGTCCGTTGGCTGGCCTCGCATGTTTCCTCCCGTGCGCGGTCGGCAGCCGGCGCTTATGGCGAACTTGCAACAGGCCTGCTTCAACTGGAAAGACTTTGAGCTTATTGAGCTCGAAAGCGAGGCCAGTAATTGCCGATCGCTTTAATTAATGGGTGCTCTCGATTGATCGCGGAGGAATCTATCAAGCCGAACCAGTAAATCCCGACGATATAAGTACCAAGAAACAGCAAGCCGGCAGCAGCCAGAACAAGGCCGTTTGCAAGCGAATCTGCTAAGGTGGCTGACAGCGAGGGCACAGACTTAAGCAACCGCGTCACGAGCAAGCTTAGAACCGGGGCGTATGAAAGGTAAAGCAGGCCATACGTGACCGCACCTGCGATTCCCGATGCGAGAGCTGTTAACGCAGGGCGCTTTAGAAGCTTGATATCCGAGCGGTTCGCCTCCAGTTTGCGGAGCACAGCGAAGGTCAGTACAGCTTTCTCCGTCAGCGCGACCAAAACCACAACGAGGATCATTTCCGAGAGACCGAAGCTGTTAATACCCACTACAAGCGTCGCCGTCATACCGACCAGCAATGCGATCCGAAGGTAGAGAAGAAACCTGCCGAGTTCCGGAAACGCACGGACAACCGGATCGTTGATCCAGATCGAAAACGGGATCAAGGTTAAATTGATGAGGAAGATCGGCACGCTCGCGATGTATTCTCTCGAAAAAAGCGTGATGATGAACGGTTCCGCAGTTACGAAAAGAAACGCGGAAAAGGGTAGAAAGACAAGAGCAAGCTTGTTCATTGAGCGGCCGCTAAGGGCAATGATCTCGCGCTTATCGCCAAGCATCTGCAGCTCGCTGATTCGCGGTATAAGGACGGCGGTTACGGATTCGATCATGAGGTTGACGAGTGGCAACTGGAAACATCCGTAGGCATAGATCGCAAACTCGGCAGGCGTAAAGCGATAGCCGACGAAATAGTTGTGAAGATCTGTTTGAAACACCCAAAGGATCCCGGCGAGGCCTAGCGGTATCGCGTAGGCCAAGTGCCTCCGAAAGAACGTAAAATCAAAGTTCTTGTAGAAACCGGGAAAGCGGTCGTTCAAATAGTAGATCAATGCGGCTAGCTGGATAGTTCCCTGGGCGGCGGCTGCGTAAAGAAATCCTTCGGGCGTCGGCCAAAGGAACACGGCGAGGATCATCGAAGCGGCTTTTGAGAGATGTATTCCGACAATAACAAAGGACGCAAGCCAGACCTCCCGGTTTGCGAGTATCACGATCTCAAGCAAAGAACCTACAAGCCAGAGCCAGATAACGGTTGCGATCAGCGGCGAAAGCCGTCCCATTTCCTCATGTTTGAAGAGAATGTTAAGAATATCCGGGTATGCCATTAGGCATGCGAAAAGAAGCCCGCCTAAAACAAAAAGGAATGCAAGGATATTTAATACAGTTGGGTTGCGAAGTTCCGGCTCACGTGAAAGAAAGTAATAGGCGCTCATCCCCATCCCGAGAGGCAATATGTTGATGGCGGTGTTGATGACAAGAAACACTTGCCGGTATATGCCAACCTCATCCTGCGGCATGAGGCGCACGACCAAAACGGGAAGAAAAAAGCTGAGAACGAAACCGAACACCTTCGCCGCCAAGATTATGGAACTTTGACGACTTAGCGAGAGTTCAACTCTCTTGCTATCGGAATCAACTGTCATGAGGGGCCTTAGAAAGCTGTCGTGATCTGCAAGGCGAATGCGATCAATGCGTAGCACCGAAGCACCGGTTCAATAAGGACGACGAAACTTAAAGAAGGAGCATCACTTGTCCACGGCGTTACGAATCGGTTCCCACTTTTCATACTTTTCCCCAAACAGGAATTTCGCTAACCCAGCTACCGATGCGAGCGTGATCAAAACGAAATACGCCGGATAGGTGAGGATCGACCGCCGTGAACTTCGCCAAAATGCTATCAATGCTACAAAGCCCGTGATCCAAAAGAATGCCTGCATCACCAAGATAACGAGATAGAACAGCGAACCCGAGGCAAGAACAATGCTCGCAAGAAAAACAAGCAGGAAGAAAACAACCGTCAGGTACCTAAGCAGCTTATGCGATACCAAAGATACGGCGAAGAAGCCGGACTTCGACGGGTTCATCATATCAACATTACGCCAAAGGTCTGAAAGTGTTTGCGCGGCGATACGGGTCCTCATGGCAAATTCCTGGTTTGCCGTGACATTTGTCTCCTCGTCGCAGACGGCAGAAGGTTCAAAGACCGTCCGTAGACCCTGGCGCCGCATTACGGTAGCGATCAGAAAATCAGAACACGCCTCCGGATACATCGGCTTATACGCGGACCTGCGGACCGCATACAAGCATCCGGAAACTCCGATCAGCGATCCGGCAAGGCTTTCGTTTACTTTCAGATTTGTTTCATAGCTCCAATAATTACTCGCCCCACGGCCAACCGTCGTTTCGTGAGGGTCGTGATAATCGAGCTTCCCACCAACGCATCCGATACTTTCATCGGCAAAGTTCGGGATGATCCGCCTAAGAACATCCGCTTGGTAATTCGTCGTGGCGTCCGAGAAGAGTATGATCTCACCGGTTGAGACCGAAACGCCAAGATTCTGGGCCGCGGTCTTGCCAAGTCGCTGTGCAGGCCGGATCAAGGTTACTCCCTTGTCCGCAAACGATTCAACGATGTTATCCGTTTCATCAGAAGAGAAATCCGAAACGACGATGATCTCAAGCTTGTCTTTCGGATAGTCGATCGCGAGCGTATTCTTAAGTTTGCTTTCAATGTCTTTTTCTTCATTTCGTGCGGCGATCACTATTGAAACCAAGGGCTCAAGATCTTCCCGCCGCCAGGGTCGAGGCCGAATTAGCCGTACAAGCCAGACGAGGAGCGGATAGCCGATGTAGATGTAGAACACACCGGCTACGCCAAACCAGAACACAATCAGCGACAACAAATAGATATTCATTCACCCCGGGAGGCCCCAAAGTTCCGGCGATCAGAAGCCGCGAGGCCCTTACTTACAGGTTTTGGCGATCGATCCGTATCTGCCACTCTAGGGATCAATCTGCGCAGACCGATGGCGAAGGCGATCGGATAATACACAAACCACAAGTATGCGACAGAAGCAAAAAAGCTCGAAACGACATAGCCGATGATCGCGGCCCATGTGGCAACGACCAGATAATAGACACGATCAACCCTTGCGGTCGGAAACAGTTCCTTTTCGATGCGCGAAAGGGAACGCAGAGGGTAGAAGATCAAGATCAGATAGGCCGCAAAAGCCAACCAGCCTAGCTCGGATGAGACTTGCGTGTAGGCGTTGTGGGTCTCAAGGCTTTGCGGGCCATATGTCACGCTATTGCCCAAACCTACGCCTATAGGATTTCTGATCGTCGTCACGATCGACCGGGTCAGGGCATCTTGTCGTTGGCTATAAGACCCGGAGGCATCCAGGGTCGAATCAAAGATCGAAACGATCCGCGTTCCGATATTTCCCGGTGCGAAAAGTATAAGGACGAAAAGAAACAAACCCGCAACGGCGAGCGCCTTCGTTTTCCGACCGCGTCCGAGCCGACTTAAAAGAGCGATGGTGATCGTTGCAATCCCGATCAATCCGCTCCGAGACTGAGTAAGCGTAACCGCTATGAGCATGAGCAGTGCCCCCGCAAGAAGGAGCGTCCGGAACAGAATATTCGTCGTGAAGAAAGCGAGTCCTATCGCGATCGGGACGAACATCACCAAGTGCAGTGACATGTCGTTCGGGTTACCAAACATGCCGCCGTAATCGACCACGATCCGATAACCTTCTATCTCAAAGATACCTCGGCTGTAGAGATCATACGTCTGATAGCTCAGATAGATGCCGATCGCCACGCCGAGGTACATTATTATTCTGACGCGCCGCAATGTGGTCAAGACATTAGTAGTAAAGAAAAAGACAAGCAAAAGGGGTAAGAAAGGATCATTGAATCTTTCCCATGCGAGGCCGGGATCGCGAGCGATCGGTATGCTGATAAGAGCAAATGCCCCCATCACGAAAAGGCATTTAACTTCGACCGAAAGCCGACCGAGCAATCCGCCGCGCATCAATTCTGTTGCAAAGAAAGAGGCCAAAGCACCAAAAGCGCTGACCATCGGAAGAGACCTGATGACGGGAATTGTTGGATAGAACTCGTGTGGCCGAAAATATACCGCGAAAGCAAAGACAGAAACAAAGAAAAAAGTGACCGAATGGCCAACTGACTCAGGCTCGTTCGCGACCCGTGTCGCTAGCGTTTCACTACCGACCATATGTTTACTTACGGATCGATCGATCACGCATCATCACCCCAAGACGATCAATCGGCCGAGCCACGGTTCGATTCAAAACTTGGCCCCGAATTGCAGCCGTATACGCTCAAAGCCATCTTCCAACTAATGAAGATAACAAGATTCAATCCGGTTTTTGTCTGCTTCGGGCAGAACGATCTGTAAGAATTATTCCGCCGAAACCGACAAGAAAGGCCGAGGTTCCGTTAAACCCTATTCGTTCGAACCTTCGGTTCATCGAGGTCATTTCACGAACCCACGTAATTCCACCATCGTTCGTTCTTAAAACTACTCCATCGTCACCCGCGGCGAAACCCGTCTTAAAATCAACAAAGTACACGTCATTCAGATCGCTATCGACGCCGGGACTTACATCCTGCCATTTTTTGCCCCCATCTTGTGTTGAGAAGATCCGTCCCTTGGCTCCGACAGCCCAGCCGAGCTTCGTGTCGACGTAAAAAACCGAATTGAAACGCGAGCGGGAAGCTGGAACCGAGGCAGGCATCCAAGTCCCACCGGCGTCTTCCGTGTAGAGGATCGTGCCATTTCCGCCGACTATTGTACCGTGGCTTTGACTTGTCATCTGGCCCGCCATTAGCAAGGCTTTAGAGCTAAAACGAGTCCTTATGAATCTGCTCTGGTCCGTTGTTGGCGCAAGTATCGTTCCCATCTCACCGACAATGAACACTATACCTCCGTTGAAACCCGGAACGATACGGACAAAGCGCTCAGGGCCGGATTCGATGGCTATAGGCGACCAGGAGTCCCCACCGTCGGCCGTTTCAAAGAGTTCGGTTGATACACCACTGCTTCCAAAAGGGCCTGCCTCGGCCAGTATCCAACCCCGTTTCGGGCTCGAAAAGAAGACATCTCTTATATCATTCGCGGTCGGGCTTGTGGCTTTCGACCATTGAACACCACCGTCGGTCGAACGTAAAAGAATGCCGTCAGACCCGCCGATCCATCCGTTTCTTGCATCAGGAAAATGGATTGCACGAAGCCATGCGAGCGATCCGGAATCGACGCGGACCCACGGTTCCGCTGCAAAGAGATTTCCAAAAGCAGCAAAAGCAAGGACAATGGCACTTGAAAGAAATAGAAGCCTCATTCTAAATAGCCTAGAGCGGGCTGCCGAACAGGATCCTGACAGCGCTTGCCCGGCCGATGATATCGAAGATCTTTGTCAGGCTCCAGCGCTTCTCGGGTACGATTATTTGGTCGCCCGGCAGCAAATATGGCACCGGCTCCCGGCCCTTAAGAACTTGTTCAAGGTCTACCACGGACTGCGAGAGCTGGCCGTTTCGGTCCATACGGACCAGGACTACCCGATTGCGGTCGCCTTTTTCCGCAATTCCACCGGCTTCGGCGATCGCTTCGTAAAGTGAGTATCGCCGGTTCATCGGCTTGATGCCGGGCGTCGCGACCCGCCCGAGGACGCTGAACCGGGCCGAGCCTACCTTGTCGAGCGTGACCGTCACCTGCGGGTCGATAATGTATTCGTTTAGCTCGCGTTGGATGATCTCGGCAACCTGTTCGGTCGTCTTCCCGCCCACAAAGATCCCGCCGCGTATCAATGGGTACGCGATCCTTGATGTCGGCGGAACGACGATCCCTGATTTCGAGTAGTTCGCATGCCCGAATACATCCACTGAGATCACATCCTCCGGCCCCAGGACATACTCCGCAAGAAAATTGTTGTAAAAGGGAAGTAGCGATTCTTCGTCATCCTGGCCCGCGGCGTTAGTGTTCGCGGGCGGTGTCCCCGCCGTTTGCGGAACTGTGTCATCTCCGGCAGTTTGGGCGCGGGCCTCGGCCCCAAAAAGTATTCCTGAGAATAATACCACCAAAAAAACGTTTCTAATTCTCATCGTTCTTCACCTGTTTGCGTCCATTCTCCCGGCTATGCGGTGCCCCGTATCCCTGCATGAGGGTCTTGTTCTTCTATCGGCTGCCGCGTCCAAAGAGTATTGTCTTGAATGTTTCAAACAATATCACAAGATCGAGTGACAGCGACTGATTCTTTATATAGTAAAGATCGTATTCCAGCTTCTTTTTCGACTCTTCTACCGATGCACCATATGGAAAATTCACCTGTGCCCATCCGGTCAGTCCGGGCGGGACAAGGTGCCGGTATTCATAGAATGGGATTGCTTCGGCAAGTTTCGCGACGAACTCCGGACGTTCGGGCCTGGGCCCTACGAAACTCATATCCCCTTTCACGATGTTCCAGAATTGCGGGATCTCGTCAAACCTCAGCTTTCTAATAATTCGGCCGACCCTTGTAATGCGATCATCCCCTTCGCTCGCCCAGACCGCACCGTTCTCTTCGGCATCCGTCCGCATTGAGCGGAACTTGAGGAGGACGAACCGCTTGCCATGCTTGCCGACCCGAGTTTGCTTGTAGAGGACCGGTCCGCGCGAATCAAGTTTTACGGCGATAGCGGTCAGGAGGGCGATCGGAAACGAAACCATCATTCCAACCAAAGCAAGAAGTCTTTGCGATACATCTCGGAAGCTCTGCATGAACCGAGTCTCTCTCGGCCGGGCCGAGAAAATCAGCCACGAGGGCAGCAAGCTGTCCAAATGGACCTTGCCGGTAATGCGTTCTAGATAGGTCGTTGATTCTTCTATGCTCAGGTTTCCTGAGAGTCGAAGCTTCAGCAGCATATCTAGCGGGAACTTGCCGCGGCGGTCCGAAACGCCGACGACGACCCTCGTGATGCCCTCTTCGGCGATGACCCGTTCCAGTTCGTCAAGCCGGCCCTTGAATTCTAGGGCGGAACTCGGGCGGTTCCCGTTGAGCTTCTCGCCGCAAACATACCCGACGATCCGGTAGCCAAGGTCACGTCGTTTCAAGGTCGCGTAATTCATCTCATCCAGCGATGACCCGCTTCCGACCAAAATGACCCGTTCCCCGATCTCCGGATGGCCAAGGTAGTAGTGGATCACCACCCTTGAAGCCAAAAGGAACATCAAGATGATCGGGGCTGAAAGGGCCGCGACGCCGCGCCCGACCATTAGTTGGGGAAAGAAAAAGTATATCAGCGCCAGAAACAGCCACGTCGTCCCGAGCGACTGGATCAGCCTCACCAGCATTTCACGCCGGCTGCTTATGACCGAAAAGTCGTATAGATCAAAAACGTAGAGCGACCCGATGCTGGCGGCCATAGCGAAAGCGATCTTGAGCTCGGTAAATTCATCTCCGAGCCAGGCCTCGGCATCACTCAAACCCAATCGCCCAACGGCAGCAAGCACGAATCCTAGGAATACGAATACAATATCCGCAAAGAGTAATAAAACGGCTCTTGATGTTAGGCGGCTATTCATTCTGCTTTTAACCGATCTTTCCCGGCGACCGCCACTGGCTACTTTTCACGCTTCGAACGGTAATTCGAGTAGTAGTAATAGTCACGACTGACCAGGGCTTCTTCCGATCGGTTGATCACTACGGCCAGAAGTTTTTGCTTCGGGAGCGTACGGATGACCCGGTCCAATTCTTGATAATTCACCTGATTCGTTCCGACGACCAATATTCCGGCGTCTGCTACCTCGAGGATCGCAGCGGCATCGGCGAAAAGGCTCATCGGTGGGGCGTCAAAGATCGTGAGATCGAACGCTTCTATCAACTTGTCGTGCAGGTCACGGAATTTTGAGCTCGAGATCAGCTCCGCCACGTCTTCCCGCAACCGGCCGCCATGGATCAGGCCTAAGCCCGACGGTTCGAGGATGTTTAGCGCTTTCTCGAAGGGTTGCCCATCTCTCAATAGCTCCGCCAGGCCGTATGAATCTTGGTGCCCGAGATATTCTGCTAGGCTTGGCTGTCGAAGGTCCGCATCGACCAGGGCCGCACGGATCCCGTCCGTCTGTGCAAGGAGCCAGGCCAGATTTATCGCGGTTATTGTCTTGCCCTCGCCCGAACCGAAACTTAACACGACCACACTGCGGAGCCCGGTTTCGTTCTTTTTGTTGATCAATTGGGTCCTGAGTGCCCGGTAGTCTTCGGTGTATACCGACTCAGGTTCGCGGATGGCCACCAGACGTTCATTGACGTCCGTCGGTGAAATGGTAAGGGTCGCAAACTCGTCCGGAGCCGCCGCGGCAACGAGGCAGTTCGCGTTAGACGCCTCGATTGGAACCCCGATCTGATGAATGCCCGAAGGGGCTGAAAAATCACCGGTTGGTTCGGTACGACTTTCTTCGGTCTTTGCGTTCGGACGCCCGAATTTCAGCTCGCGGACCGCGAACTCCGCGTTCTGATGCGGATCGCGGTTTGTCCGTTGAGACATATTGGACGTCGGGTCGAGTTTGTCCTCAGGCCGTGCTGGCGGGTTCTCAACTACTTTTTTTAAGGACTTAGAAAACCTCATTGATAATAAAGACTACGGAAATCACCATTCCAACCCAAGTAAACTGCAAATATGAGCAAAACCGTTGCCCCGAGAAAATGTCGAATCAGTGAAAGTTTCCCGATTCTGGAAAATGCCTCACTTCAACGGCCTGCCTAGAGCGGCTCAAAGCTTGTGACTTCTTCCTCCTCGTGGACCTTTGAGATCAGGTCACTGAATCCCCGTTCACTCAAAACCCTTGTATTCGCCTGTTCTGCCGCCTTTCGTTCACGCGAAAGAAGATTTTCCCGGTCCGGAAGAAGATCGAGGCTGGAGGCGACCTCCTCCACCATGGATCGATCTACGGACTTTTTATTGGCTGCAAATGCTGCAATGAGGGAGTTATCGCAAAGGTTATTTACTTGTCTTGCAATTCCCTCAGAACATTGGAATATCAGTTCAATTGCCTCGCCACTAAAGATCGCATCGTTTTTTGCACCCGCAAGTTTCATTCGTTCGACAATGAAACGCTCGACTTCACCAACATCACCAAGTATTGGCATCTCACACCGCAGCGCGATCCTCTGTTTCAATTGTCGCAGGTCACGCCGGCGAAGCCGCTCTTTAAGTTCCGGCTGGCCAGTCAAAATGATCTGAAGGAACTTTGAACTGTCAGACTCAAAATTCAAAAGCAGACGGATCTCTTCCATTAATTCATCTGACAGCTCATGGGCTTCGTCCACGATCAACATCGTCCTAAGGCCGCGCTTATGCCTTTCCTCGAGCATTTTGCCCATTTCCAGGAGTAGCCCGGTCTTCGAATCGTGATCACCGAGGCCAAGCATTTCTGAAATGTGGTGATAGAACTCGTCGATAGTTAAGTGCGGGTTGAAGATATAGGCAGCGAGAACGCTCGAATCGAGACGGCGGATTATCCAGCGCAACGCCGTTGTTTTCCCGGTCCCGACCTCGCCCGTTAACATCATCAGGCCTTTCGCCATCTCGACGCCGTAATATAAGCCAGCAAGCAATTCATTGTACTTCGGTGTGAAAACAATGAACCTCGGGTCAGGAGTCAGGCTGAACGGGTAATCGTCTAATTCAAAAAATTCTTTATACATCTAATGAAAGGCGCCTTAGCCGATCAACTCGAATAGCCGCGTTGCCGAGATCGCCAAAGCAAGCACCGGCACCGCGGCCGCCGCAATTGCAATTCCCCCGGCCCGCAAGAACAAGGTTCGCCTCCTAGCTTGTACTACCTCGCCCTCGGTCAAGAGTGGCGGAATTGCGGCCCAAACAGGGAGGCCTGTATAATACTCTGCGTCCACAACTGAGTTTATCCTGAAAAGCCGGGGAAATTCATAAAATGCCGTTAGAGCCAGACCAAAGAACAAGCCCGCCCCGATGCCACCAAATAAGAGAAATGTCTTCTTTGACGCGTTTTCGGGGGTTTCGGGGAGGTTAGCGGCGTCAACTATCTGGATAGTTTCGCCCTGGTCGTTAGATTCGCGTTCGACCTGCTGTTGAGCGGTGTTGAACTTTCGCAGCAGTTCGTCGTAGTTCGCTTTCGCCGAGGCATACTGGTTGTTGACGCCCTCAAGTGCGACCTTAACGTTTGGTATCAAGTTGATCCGGCTTTCAAGTTGCACGATCTGGGCTGAATTTTGCCTTATCTCGAGGTCTTTTGCCTGCATTTGGACGTCGATCTGCCGAATCTGCCCCTCAGCCTTTTCGCGCTCGATCTCTAGACTGCTTTTCTGTAGTTCTGCCCGCCGGTTTGCGGCGTCGTTCACCTGCTTGACACGGCTATCGGTTGTTCGGGCAAGCTTTTCGATCTCGTCATTCACTTTGGAGAGTTCGATCTGGGCCTGAACCACATCCGGATGACGCTCGCGAAACTGCTTTTTCAAGTTCTCTAGCTTTGCTGCCACCTCGGTTCGTCGCGTGATCAACTCGGCATAGGCAGGCGTATCTTCAATGCGGGTCGCCTGAACAACGGCGTCCTGAGTTTCTTTCTGCCCAAAGTTCTCAACAAGACGGATCTGGCTATTAAGGGCCCGAACATTCTCAAACACGCGTCCCCGCTCCATCATCAAGGTTTCCTTTTCTTTGTAGATCGTCTGTTCGCGTTGACGCAGGCCTTGTAATTGTGCGATCAACCCTTGCGAAGACTCCGGCAGGGTCTCAATGTTGCTGGCCATGATCTGGAGTCGCTGCTGCTCAAGAGCGTCGAGGGAAGCCTTGGCCTGTTCAAGCTGAGTGTCGATGAACTCCTTTGTCGTTTCGGCACTCTCCTGAGAGGCGGAGAGCTGGGACGCGATGTAACGGTTCGCGAGTTCGGCCGTCACCTTTTGGGCGGTGACCGGATCCGTGTATTCGTAGCTTATCCGAAACCCTACGACCTGCTGGCCTTCACCGCGTTCCGGTTCGACCAGGATGTCTCCCTTCATCTTCTCAGCGATGTCGCCAACCGGCATCCCGGCTGCAATGTCGCGAGGGTAGAGGCCATATTGCTCGACCAATTCAGAAAGAGAAGAACGACTAAGAACAGCGGAACCTATCGACTGCAGCCGATTCGAGAGATTTTCGTCGGTAAGAGATGGGGCGACCTTTTCGGATATCGAAGGAGGCGTGAGGGTAAGAAATGAGGTCGATTTGTATTTTTCGGGGAAGTCCTGGAGGCTGATAGCTACCGCGAGAGCCACCGCAACGGTCGGCAAAATGAGCAGCCAAGCCCGGCGCTTCAGTATTCCTAAAATGTCACCGGGTGTCCGTTTTCTGAATGCAAGATTCATTGTTCGTCCTTCTCTGCGTAGACATTTACCACGCTCAACCTCAATGCTCTACTCGAACCCCTGCTTGCAAGCTATTAGTAATAGCATATTCCCAGGACTCTTGTTGAACATAGATGATCTACGCGACTAACAGCGCTAATTGCTAAACGAATCCAAAATTTGGAGAGAAGGCTTTGATTGTTAGCCGGCGTTTCCGAAACTTCTTCTTATTGCATGAGCGAACCCGACCAATCCTAAACCGAAGAGCATCAAGGAAGCGGACTCGAAAGATGCAGGCGACCCGGGACAAGTTCCAAGGAAACTAACCCAAGCGGTAGCATCCGGGGAGCAGCCGAGAGCGCCGTCCGTCATAGAGGAGCCCTGACTGATCTGCGCAAAGGTCAGGGCGAAAGCAGCCAAAGTCAAAAATAAACAGACCGCCATTAAGAAACGGTTGTGGGTCTTACGGGACATTTTAATACCTCTTCAGTGAGGGATGAGCCGGGGAAACGGCTTATCCCAATAAATCTCAGATCGACACTGTTGTCCAAAACTCGGGACTAGTTGCAACCGAATCTGAGACATGCTCTATCTGCAAAAGCTACAATAGAGACGAATTTTCACAATTAATTTGCTCAAGCCGGTCGAGCAGTCGTATCCGAAACCAGTGCAAACAAAAAGTTCCCACAACTCCGGGAACCGCTGGTGAAAGACAACTTCTCTTCCGGTAATGATCCTTTTGGATCTGTAATTTCCTTCATCGTATAGCCGAAGGCGCTTAAAAGCAAGCAATTTTTGCGAAAATTAACAAAAATGTAGCTCATTTAGGTGACATAGAAATCGCCCTTCTGCGTCCCTTGAACCATTAGACGTTAAATCGCGCTGAATTTGATATCTTCGATTGGCTATTGCAGTGTTTCCATCAATTTCGTTCGAAAACGGATACGGCCGAGAAGATGGCCATGATGAGGACAACGAGCCAGCCGGCTGCTTGGAGCCAGGTGGGTATTGCGATGTCGGGGCGGCGGCGGGCGGCGATGAGCATCAGGCCGAGGCCGAACGGGAGAATGAAGCCATTGATCGTACCGGCCCAAACGAGTACGGCGACAGGCCGGCCGACGATGAGAAATACGGTGGTCGAAATTGCAATGAAGAGGACGATGGCCAGCCGCGTTCGCCATTCGGTCCATGTGCCAAATGTCTTGAGAAACGAGATCGATGTATAGGCCGCCCCGATGACAGATGTGATAGCGGCGCACCACATTACGATCCCGAAGAGCCGCATTCCAATGTTCCCGGCGGCATTCTGAAAGACCGAAGCTGGCGGGTTCGCGGGGTCGATCGAGAATCCCATAGAGATCACACCAAGTGCGGCAAGGAAAAGAGAGAATCGGATGATCGCAGTGAGCACAATGCCGGTCACCGCGCTTCGGTTTATCTGGCCAAGATTCTCCGGACCCGTAATACCGGCATCGATCAGGCGATGAGCTCCGGCGAAGGTGATATAGCCGCCGACCGTTCCGCCAACCAGAGTGACTATCGCACGGGCGTCGATCGTCGTTGGGACAAGTGTCCGATATGCGGCCTCACCGAGTGGCGGGCTTGAAACGAATAGGACGTAAACGATCAACGCGAGAAGCACAATTCCGAGGACCTTGACGAAATGGTCCATGAATCGATTTGCGTCGGGCAGCAGCAAAATTGCAATTGCAATGATCGCACTAGCGGCCGCACCGGCCTCGACCGGCAGTCCTGCCGCAGCATTGAGCCCGAGGCCGGTTCCGGCGATATTTCCGATATTAAAAACAAGGCCGCCAAAGACGATCATTGCCGCGAGTACATAGCCAGAACCCGTCAGCGTTTCATTCGCGAGGTCCTGTGCCCGCTTTCCGGTGAGCGAAAGCACCCGCCAGATGTTGAGCTGAGCGAAGATATCGAGGATGACCGAGACAAGAATTACGAAGCCGAAGCTTGCGAGGAGTTGCCCGGTGAAAACGGTGGTCTGCGTCAAAAATCCGGGGCCGACGGCCGAGGTCGCCATTAGGAATGCGGCACCGAGTATGGCCGAAGATCTTGTCTTGTTGGTCATCTAAGCAGCTTTGATCTCGAATCCGTTTTCGATGAAAACTTGATGAAGTTGCTTTCCGATCGCGACCGCGTTCGGGCCGTCTCCGTGGACGCAAATCGTTTCCGCGGTGAGCGAGACACTTGAGCCATCGATGGCGACAACGCCGCCGCCGAGAGCGATGCGAAGTGCCTGTGACGCCGCGATCTCGGGTGCGTTTATCAGCGCGTTCGCCTTTATCCGCGAGACGAGCGAGCCGTCGGGTTCGTAAGCTCGGTCGGCGAATGCCTCGTCGGCGGCTTTGAGCCCAAGCGAGCGTGCAGCGGCGGTCGAATGGCTTTGAGCAAGGCCGTAAAGCGTCAGGTCCGGGTCGAACTCGCGGACGGCTTCGGCGATGGCTTTAGCGATCACGACGTCGCGGGCGGAGCGGTTATAGAGAGCTCCGTGCGGCTTTACGTGGGTCATTTTCACACCGATCTCGTCGCAGGCCACGGCAAAGATCTCGAGCTGTTCAAGGATCAGAGATCGGATCTCTGCAGGCGAAAGCTCGAAATCGGTCCTGCCGAAGTTCTCGCGGTCCTTGTAGCTTGTGTGTGCGCCAACGGCAACGCCCTGCTCTTCGGCAAGTGCAATAGTTCGCCGCATCGTATTGGCATCGCCGGCATGATAGCCGCAGGCGATGTTTGCCGAGCTTACTAACGGCATCAAAGCTGCGTCGTCGCCGCAGCCCTCGCCCATATCGCAGTTGATGTCGATCGTGTACTGCATCGTCTTTGCGAAATATTCAATCAGCAAACCTGTCCGCGGGCAAGCCGAACGCCGGTTTTGAGGAAGAGGAGGTTCCGTTCTCGCTCGGCGAGTAATTGTACTGCGTCTCCAAGCTCGATCAATTCGAACGTGAAGGAACGTCCGGGGCGGAGCTGTGCCAGGAGCGGCAGATCGACGGCGGCGACGGTGGCGATCCGCGGATAGCCGCCGGTCGTTTGGTGATCTGACATCAAGACGGCAAGCCCGCCATCGGGCAAAAGTTGGACCGTGCCGAAAACGGCGGCGGAGGATAAAAGCTCGGTATCGTCCAGCGAAAAGAGCTTTGGACCTGAGAGCCGAAATCCCATCGGGTCTGAATTCGCCGTGATCGCAAATGGCTCGCCCGTAAGTAGCTGCTCGCTAATGGCAGTGAGGCGGTGAAACTCGGGTCCGGCGGCGATGCGGATGCGAACCGGATCGGTTAGCCGCGGGCGTAGGGAATAGCCGAGTGCCGGAAATGCACCGTGAAAAGTCTCGTTAGTCTCCCCGGTCGCTAGCCTATCGCCGGCGGCTAATGGGCGTCCGTTAAAGCCGCCGAATTGAGCGGCGACATTCGTTGTTCGGCTGCCGAGAATTTCGGGCACATCAATGCCGCCGCTTATGGCCAGATAGCCGAAGTTGCCGGACGCGGCATCCGAGAACGTGAGGAGATCGCCAGCTGATGCAGATCGCGGTTGCCAGGCGTTGACCGGCGAGCCGTTGATTGCCGCTTCCGCGTCGCATCCTCCGATGCAGAAAATGGCGTCTGTTTCAAACTCGATCTCAGGAGCGGGGAAGCCGAATTCGAGAACGGCGGCATTCTCGCTGTTGCCGAGAAGGATGTTCATGATTCGAACCGAAAGTGCGTCCATGGCTCCGGTCGGGTTGATGCCGAGAGCCATCCGGCCAAAGCGGCCGAGGTCGCGGACGACCGCTCGAATGCCCGGTTTTCGTATCAGAAGCGACATTAGACAGCAATAAATCGGACGCGGTCTCCGGGCCGAAAGAGGCACGGTTCGCCGCGGCTCGGGTCAAAAAGCTCAAGACCGGTGCGGCCGATCAAACGCCAGCCACCGGGCGATTCAAAGGGATAAATACCAGTCTGGCGACCGGCAATCCCGACACTGCCCTTCGGTACGCGAAGCCGCGGCGTCGGAAGACGCGGAAACTGGATCGATCTATCAAGCTCGCCCATATAGGCAAAGCCGGGAAGAAAGCCGAGCATATAAACGCGATACTCACAGCCGCAATACGCGGCGATGAACTCGTCACGCGTCTTGTCAATGGCCGCACAAACTTCGCCGAGGTCAGGCCCGGAAAAATCGACCGGAACTTCGATAAACCGAGAGTCCAATGGGGCCTCTACCAAAAGTTCATTAAGGTTTGACTCTATCTCCAGTCGAACTTTTGAATGAGCATCGCGTCCGCCTCGCGCCATTTCCAGCGGATCAAAGTAAACGCCGACCGACGCATAACAGGGAACTGCCTCGCGGAAGCCGACGAAGGGGCTCGCGGTCAGAGCGTTGGCAAGCGCGATGGCCTTGTCATTCAGCTCGGGCGAGATCTCGGTGCCGAGTTCGACCACCATTGCCGATTCGCCAAGCGGTACGATCCTCATCTTGTTCGCTGTTTGGGGTCAAGATATTCACGGAGCCCGTCGCCCAAAAAGTTAAAAGCAAGGACGGTCAAGGCGATCGCGGCACCCGGGAAAAAGAGCACATGCGGATAGATCGAAAAGAAGTTTCGTGCTTCCTCGATCATCGTTCCCCAGCTCGGAGCCGGTGGCGGAATCCCGAGGCCGAGGAATGAAAGCGTCGCTTCGGAGAGCACCGCTCCGGCCATTCCTAGCGAGGATTGGACGATGAGTGGCTGGATCGCGTTTGGCAGAATATGCGTGAAGAGTATCCGCATATTGCTCGCGCCAAGGGCTCGGGCGGCCTGGACAAAATCGTATTCGCGGACCTTCAGCACCTGCCCGCGCATGACGCGGGCATAGCCGACCCAGCCGATGATGCAGAGTGCGATGATCAGCTTCTCGAGCCCGGCTCCGAGAAAGGCAACGAAGGCGATCGCGAGCAAAAGGCCCGGAAATGCTAGGAATACATTGAATAGATAGCCGGAGAGAACTCGGTCGACCCATCCGCCGTAGAATCCGGCGATCGAACCAATAAAAATGCCGACGACCGCCGAAACGACGACCACGATTATCCCGACCTGAAGCGATATGCGAGCACCAAAAAGTACTCGCGAGAAGACGTCGCGGCCGAGACCGTCCGTGCCAAACCAGTGCTGTGCCGAGGGAGCGGCAAAGCGAAGCTCGAGGTTCTGCGCCGTCACCTCGTGCGTCGCCAGAAATGGGGCGAATATCGCCACGAAAACGACGATACCCGCGATCACAAGTCCGATGTAGGTCAGGCGATTCATCTAATTAAGCCGAATTCGCGGGTCGAGCCAGCGATAAACCACGTCGGTCAAGGTATTTGCCAGAATGTACGTCAGGCTGATGACGAGCACGCATCCCTGAACAAGCCGGTAGTCGCGTTTGGCGATGCCCTCGTCGAGCAGAAGCAGGCCGAGGCCCTGCCAGCTAAAGATCTTCTCGGTTATTATCGAGCCCGCAAGCAAAACGCCGAGCTGAAGCCCGAGGATCGTTACGACCGGGATGAGCCCGTTCTTGAGAACGTGTTTGTAGATCACGGTCCGTTCGCTGAGACCCTTCGCACGCGCGGTCCTTACGTAATCCTCGCCGAGTTCTTCGATCACACTCGAACGCACCATTCGAGTCAATATCGCCGAAAGGGCCGCCCCAAGCGTGACGGCCGGAAGAATTATGTCCTCGGGATATAAGCTCCCGGTCGGGCGAAAAATCTCAAGCTGTACGGCAAAGATATAGACGAGAAACGGCCCGACGACAAAGGTCGGCAGCGAGATGCCGAGCAATGCGATGAACGATGCGAAGTTGTCGATGATCTTGCCCTTGTTCGTACCGGCGAGAATTCCGAGCGGAATTGCGATGCCGATCGCGACCAGCATCGAGGCAACGGCGAGCTTGATCGTTGCCGGATACCGCTCGAGGATCATGTCCAGAACGGGCCTGTCCGTTCTGAACGACGTGCCGAGATCGCCGCGAAGCAGACCGGCAAAATAGTCGTAATAGCGGTTATTTAGTCCGTGCCACTCAAAACCTTCTTCGAAACTTATCGATAAAAAAAAGGAAGGGCGGTCGAGCCCATGTTTGCGGTTGAAATTGTCGATCTGCTCCTGGGTTGCCGTTTCGCCAAGGATCGCTGTCGCCGGCGAACCCGGCACGAATTCGATGAGAAACGTGACGAGCGAAACGACGGTCCACGCGACCAGGATGATCAGGCCGACCTGCCGTGCAAAGCTGAGGAGCTTGTATTTCATCAGAACTATGGGAGCGTCTTTACGCTTCGGTTGAGGAAGCGGACGAACGCAGCCCGGTGTGTATCGCGGCGATGCCGCCGGTCAGATTCCGATATTCTACATCATCAAAGCCGCACTCGCTCATTAGGGCGACAAGGGCTTTCTGGTCAGGGAACTTTGAGACCGAATCGGGGAGGTATTCATAAGCTCCGCGGTCGCCGCTGACCATCCCGCCTATCCGCGGAAGAACGCGGGTGAAATAGAAATTAAACGCCTGCCGAAATCCTGGAAGTACCGGAGATGAGAACTCAAGGACGACCAGCCGCCCGCCGGGTTTTAGAATACGGCGAAGCTCAACGAGGCCATCGCGAAAATTTGCCAGATTGCGAAGTCCGAAGGCGATGGTGACGGCGTCAAAGGAGCGATCGGCAAACGGCATCGCAAGGGCATCGCCCTCGATCCACGGAATGCGCTCGGTCTTTTCCTTCGCGACGGCGAGCATTGGATGGCAAAAATCGCTTCCGATGACGCGTGCCTTCGCTCCGGTCTTTAGCTCGATCGAAAGGTCGCCGGTGCCGCAGGCGACATCAAGAACAACGGCGTTTTCATCGTCGAGAATATCGGCAAGTTGAGCCCGGACCTTTCGCCGCCAGCGTTTGTCGGTGTTTCCTGAAAGAACGTGGTTGAGCAGGTCGTAGCGACGCGCGATGCCCGAAAACATCGAGCGGACGGCACGTGCGTGCTCCTGTTCGCGTAGTGAACGTTCGGGCTGCACTAGTTTTCGGCGGTCTCCTCAGCGGGTGTGAAAAGCATAAGCGAGACCATCGGGGCGGCCCGCAGCTTGTCGATGAAGGACTGCACGTCGGCGAGCGATACGGCGGTGATGGCGTCCGCCTCGGCCTTTGCCGAACGCAGGCTGTAAGTATGAACATCGAGCCAGAGCGTCGTCGGCTCGATCAATGCACGCTTGGCGAGGACGAGCCGCTTTGCCGCGTCAAACTCAGCCTGCGAAATGCGGTCGCCGAGCGCCTTCGGGACGGCCTCGTTAACCTCAACGGGCTTGCTTCCGTTGTCCGGCCGGCTGATATCGGAGAAGCGAATAACGAAAGTGCCCGGCAGGATATTGGCATTGTTTGCGACCGAGACAAGTTCGCGCTTATCTGCCGGAGTAGCGTTGCGGAGCCGAGTTTCGATCAGCCCGGCGGCAACGAGCGATGCGGGATATTCCTTTGAATTTCGCGAAATTCCGCGGGCGATCATTCGCACCTCGCCTGTTCCGGCAACTGGCGACGGGACCGACTTCATCACCGTTTCGGGGGCATCGGGCTGGCGGAAGGTCGATGGCACACGTCCATCAGACTTTTTCCAAGCACCGAAGAACCGTCGTACGGCTCGATAGGCATTCTCACTCTGATACCGACCGCTGAGCGTGATAGTGGCGTTGTCGGCACCAAAGAATCGGCCGTAAGCAAATCGCAGATCGGCGAAATCGATAGTGTCGATCGACGCAGGTGTTCCATTGGCCGGGCGTCCGTAGGGAAACGTGCCGAGCAAGTGTGAAGCGGCGGCGATATCGGCAGCGTATGCTGGCTGCTTCTCAAGCTCGGCTGCACGTTTAATGGCCTCTGCCTTAACTGCGGCGGTCACTTCCTTATCGAGCGTCGGCGTCGAAACGGCGGCGGCCAGCGTCTCGATCATCGTCAGAAAACCTTCCTGATTCGATGACGCAGCGATCTCGATATAATCGTAGTTGCAGGTGACTTCGAGGCCTCCGCCGACGTCGGAGAAGAAGTCGCGCGACGCCTGGTTGGGAAATATTGCATCGGAAAGCAGGCACATCAAGCCCTCTTTCCCCTGCGGGTCGAAGGCGGCTCCGGAGTGGACGCGGATTCGGACCTTTACCTGTTCGGCGGTGTCGCTGAACATCAGCACACGCATCCCGTTGAGCAATGTTTCCTGCCGCGGACCGCCACTCGATGAGCGCTGTGCGGACATCGCTCCGGCAAATGCGGCAACAAGCGCAAGGGTAGCGAATGATCTAGTTAAAATGGCGTTATTGAACATCTTTTCTCGCGGAGCAAAAGCAAAATGGTAACCTTTTTAGTTGCAAAATTCCATTAGAGTGTTGTAACCGCCTTTACAGCTTTTTTCCATTGCCTCAAACTTAAAGAAAAAAATTAACTATAGGCATCGTCACCAAGCGGGAAAGCATCTAGAAACTTTGGATGGACGCCCGGCGTTTCGCGATCAGGCTTTGGAAAATTGACACTTAACATTGCGGCGAAACGCGTTATAATATTTAGTTAGATGGTTTTACCTGCTTTTCACCCACGGAACGCAGAGGAGAAGCGGAAAATGGCAAAGATCTTAAAGTATTGCGGAAAGTGCGAAGAGGGGTTTGCAGAACGGTTTACTTTCTGTCCCGATTGCGGAAGCGAACTGCAAGCTTATGAAATGAATCCGGTCGGGCAAGGGGCCGCACCGCCTTCGCCCGTGTTTCTGGAAGAAACGGCACCGGAGCCGATCGTTGAACCTCAGATCGAGGCAGCAGCGGTCGAGGATGAAGAGATTCTCGAGCTCGCGAATGCTGACGAACCTGTCGCGGATAGTTTTGCGGCCGCACCCATCGTTGAGATCGATGAAGAGGTTCGGGAGTTCGATGCGTTTGACGAAGACGTTCAGGAGATCGAAGTAGAGGAACCGGAGCTGGAAAGGTTGCCGACCTCCGCGGCGGCGTTCTTCGAGCCGAAAGCCTACACGGCAACTCATAGCTCAAACGCATCCTATGACCACGACGATGACGGTTACTACATTACCGTTATACAGGAGAGTCCGGGCAAGCAGAGAAACGCGCTTCTTCTTGGAGCAACGTTTTTGGTGCTGACTGTCGCTTTCGCTTCTTGGGGCTATTCGCTGTTCAATAAAGATCTCGGGATCGGCTCGATCGGTGATACGCAGTCGCTCGCATACCTGATCGATTCTGTTCCGATGCCCGTCGATGAGATCGAAGAACAAAAGAAAAATGATGACGAAGACGGCGGCGGTGGTGGCGGCGGCGAAGATGAGCTGAAACCTGTAAACAAAGGCGACCTTGCTGACCAATCTCCAAATCCAACGCGTCCGCCGGATTCGAAGGTCTATCGTAGCGACAACTTTGAACTAAAGATTCCGATACCCCAAACAGAAGGCGACCGGAAATTTCCGAAAACTGATAACCCGTGGGGCGACCCAAATTCCAAGTACTCGGATCTCTCTAATGGCCCCGGCACCGGCGGCGGCCAGGGTACCGGAGCTGGTACCGGACAGGGCAGCGGGCGCGGAACGGGTACGGGAAGTGGGTCTGGTTCCGGAAGCGGCAGCGGTAATGGCACCGGTAACGGACGTGGTTCCGGAGAAGGTGGACCTCCTCCACCCGCAGCACCGGTCGGACCGACGACGGGATTGAAGATCGTAGCAAAGCCGCGGCCGGGTTATACGGAAGCCGCACGCAAGAACGGAACGCAGGGCACTGTTGTGCTTCGTGTGACGTTTCTCGCAAATGGCAGCATCGGTCCGATCTCAACTGTCCGCGGACTTCCTAACGGTCTTACGGAACAGGCTATCGCAGCCGCACGCAGCATCCGATTCGAAGCGCCGAAGCGCAACGGAGTTCCTAGTGCGATAACGCGAACGATCGAGTATTCGTTCACGATGTATTAAAGAGAAGTTAGTTAAATTGAAAAAGCCGGGTTTGTCGCCCGGCTTTTTTGTTTTTCTAAGTTGAGGCTGTGGACTCAATCTTCGAATTGGGCCTTCAGGCTCTCAATATACGGAGCACGAGCGACGCCTTTTTCGGTAATTATCGCCGTGACAAGATCATTTGGCGTGACGTCAAAGGCGTAGTTTGAGATGCCAATGCCGTCCGGTGCAAGCTGAATGTCTTTGACATGCGTTATCTCGCGGCGATCGCGTTCCTCGATCGGGATCTCGTCCCCCGACGGGCAGTTCATATCAACGGTCGAGAGCGGAGCAGCGACGTAGAACGGAATTCCATGCCTGCGGGCAAGCACGGCGACCATGTAAGTGCCGATCTTGTTGGCAACGTCGCCGTTGGCCGCGATGCGGTCGCTACCGACCACGACCGCCTGAACCTCGCCGCGTTTCATCATATGGCCACTCATATTGTCCGTAATTAGCGTTACGGGGATGTCATCTTGCAGGAGTTCCCAGGCGGTTAGCCTTGCACCCTGAAGATACGGCCGCGTCTCATCAGCGATCACCGAAATCTTCTTGCCTTGATCGACCGCACCGCGAATAACTCCGAGAGCCGTGCCCCAAACGCCGCCGGTCGCGAGAGCTCCGGCATTGCAGTGCGTCAGGACCGTGTCGTTGTCTGCAATGAGTTCACCGCCAAATTTGGCGATAAGCCGCTGCGATTCGATATCTTCATCGTGGATAGCCTTCGCATCGGCGATCATTATCTGCTTTATCTCAGAGATGCTGCGGCCGTCGGCCTTGGCTTTGGCAAAGGTCCGCTTCATCCGGTCGATCGCCCAGAAAAGATTGACCGCAGTCGGGCGCGTCCGCCCGAGGACGTCGGAAATATATTCGAGTTCCTCTTCGAGATCGGCAATGTCCGTCCCAACGAACTGATTGACGCCGAGCGCGATGCCGTAGGCTGCAGAGACGCCGATCGCAGGAGCTCCGCGGACGACCATGTCCTTGATGCCGGCCGCGACCTCGTCATAGGTGCGGAGCGTAAGCCACTTTTCCTCGGTCGGCAGCAGTCGCTGATCGAGCATCAGGACACCTTCATCTGACCACTTCACAGGGATGATATTGAGATTCATAAGTTCAAAAAGCGGCCTCGGTTAGAGGTCTACCAAGCCGATGACTAAAAGTTGAACTCTAAACGAAAACGCCGCGAGCCTCAAATTTCCTGAAACCTTTTGCCAGTTGATCGACGTTATATATGCCGGGAAACGAATCTCTATGGTCATTGAACAGATACTCGACGGCATCCACGGCTCGGTGATCAAGCGTCGCTGGGCACAGCTTTTCACCGCATTTGTCCGTGTGCTTTTAGGCTTCGCTTTTATCCCGCCGAGTATTCCGAAGATAATGAGCAGGCCGTTCACGGTTCTGCCGGATTCGAACCCGGTCGGGGCTTACTTCAACGCGCTCTATCATACGGGCTTCTACTACAACTTTCTCGGCTGGTCGCAGCTTATAGCGGCCATTCTTTTGCTCATTCCGCGAACCTCGCATCTCGGCGCGCTGATGTTCTTTCCGATAATCGTTAACATCGCGATACTCACGAGTTCCGTCGGGTTCGTCGGGACGTGGCTGATCACGGGCCTGATGGCTTTGGCCGCACTACATTTGGTCGGGTGGGAGTATGACCGCTGGAAGGGCATCATCTTCCGCGACCGCGAATGGCGGACAAACACGGACTGGAAACGCATGGCCGGAATCGTGCTCTTTTTCGCAGCGGGTGGCGTTCCGATGGGGATCCTTTGGTACTGGATCGGCCTCGGAAACTTTCCGAACTATCTGCGGATCACCGGCATTCTGGTTGGGCTCGGCTTTGTCTTTGGTGTCTTCGTGGCGTTCCACTTCCGGCTTATGCCGGTAGGCAGGCTAGTCGATCCCGATCTGAAATAGAAGTTACATTCCACAAACTCCCACACGCCCGGCCTTCCTTTCATTGAATCTTAATGCCGGTTGCTTTATAGTTTTGCTTTAATTACTCTCGAACCTCATACCTCACTTTGTAATTAATGCAGGCAGCAACCGAACGAATGGATCTAACGTTTCGCTCATTTCGCCCTTTTGGCGCCCAACTTCCGGAGCCGATCAATGCGCTCGACCGGATCGCACGTAACTTTTACTGGTCGTGGCATCCGGAAGGCGTCGAGCTTTTCCGTGATATCGCTCCGACCATTTGGGACAAGTACGAGCAGCACCCGCTGAAGGTGCTCGAAGAGGTCGGCGAGTTCCGGCTTTGGCAGAAGGCGGCTGACGACGAATATGTCAAAAAGCTGAACGATTTTGCCGCCAAGTTCGACGCCTATATGGCGGAGGCGGCACGCTCATACGAAAACGGACCGACGCCCGAGCATCCGGCGGCATATTTTTGCGCCGAATATGGCGTACATAATTCGCTGCCGAATTATTCGGGCGGTCTGGGCATACTTGCAGGCGATCATTTGAAATCGGCTAGTGATATGAACGTGCCGCTGGTCGCGGTCGGGCTGCTTTATCGGTACGGATATTTCCGTCAGGACATCGGCCACGACGGCTGGCAGGAAGAGCATTACGCAAATATTTTTGGGCATGGGCTTGCGATCACGCCTGTCATCGCCCCGACCGGTGAACGAGTTCGGGTGAGTTGCTACATCCGCGGGCGGGAGGTCATCGCTCAGGCTTGGCTCGTTAAGGTCGGCCGCATTTCGCTCTATCTGCTCGACACGAATGTTGATGAAAATAGCGAGGTCGACCGAATGATCACCGGCCACCTTTACGGCGGCGATTCGGAAACGCGTATCGTTCAGGAAAAAGTGCTTGGGATCGGCGGCGTGCGGTTGCTGCGAAAGCTCGGCGTTGAACCGAGTGTTTTTCATCTCAATGAAGGGCATGCAGCGTTCTCCACGCTCGAGCTCGTTCATGAGTATCTGGCTAAGAAACCGGAGAAGACATTTGCTGAGGCTCAGGCGTCTGTAAAGGAGCAATGCGTTTTCACGACGCATACGCCGGTCGCCGCGGGTAATGATGTGTTTCAGCCGGAGCAGCTTCGGTCGTGCTTTAGCCTGGATTACATCGCGTCGCTGAAGTTGGATGAGAGCGAGTTCTTTTCTCTCGGCCGGGTCGATCCCGACGACGAGACGGAACCTTTCGGGATGACGCCATTTGCGATTCGGATGACGCGCTCAGCGAATGGCGTTGCCGAAAAGCACGGCGAGGTCTCGCGTGGGCTCTGGAAAGATATGTTCCCGGCAGGCTCGGCTGTGCCGATCTCTCACGTAACGAATGGAGTGCATCCGCCAACGTGGATCGCACCCGCATACCAGCGGCTTTTCGATACGGAGATCGGTCCCGGTTGGGCAAAGCTTATCCACGATCCGCAGGCATGGGCCGCGGCAATAGACGGTATCGACGACGCAAAGATCTGGCAAAAGCACGTTACGCTTAAGAATCTTTTGATCGCATTCATCCGCCGCCGGACGCTACGAAAGGAGACCGGCGGTCAGGACACGATCAACGAACGCACGAGCACGTCGGACCTTTTTGACCCGAACGCACTGACCATCGGCTTTGCCCGCCGCGTTGCTCAATACAAACGCTGGAATCTGATCTTATCGGACCTCGATCGACTTTTGAGGCTGGTGGATCACGCGGACCGGCCGGTACAGTTCGTCTTTGCCGGCAAAGCTCATCCGCAGGACCGGACGGCGAAGGCAATTCTGCAAGAACTGATGAGCATAAACCACGAGTCGCAGTGGCAGTCGCGGGCCGTATTCATTGAAGACTATGACCAGGAGGTCGCACGGTATCTTGTCCAAGGCGTCGATGTTTGGCTCAATGTGCCCCGGCGGCCGATGGAAGCGAGCGGAACGAGCGGTATGAAGGCCGCAATGAACGGCGTGCTTAATTTCTCGATCCTCGACGGTTGGTGGCCGGAGGGCTACAACGGCGGCAACGGCTTCGCGGTCGGCGACCTCAGAGATTTTGACAGCGATGAGGAGATCGATGCGATCGAGGCAGAGTCGCTTTATTCGACGCTCGAGAACGAGGTGGTGCCGACGTTCTATCAACGCGGCGAGGGCGGATTGCCGAGCGAATGGATCGCCCGGATGAAGGATTCGATCGCAACGCTTACTCCGCAGTTCTCGAGCGACCGTATGGTGACCGACTACATCGAAAAGATCTACAAACGATAAGAGGCTCGGAATGTTTGAACCTCAACAGGAATTTACCGTCGGAAAGATAAAGGCCATGGAGTGCTACCGCGAAGCCTGGGAGATGGTTCGCGGGCAGTACTTAATGGTGTTTGCGGTCGTGATCGTCGGGATGATCGTCGGTAGCTTGATCCCACTTATCATTCTTGGGCCAATGGTCTGCGGCATCTATCTTTGCCTGTTCGATATGATCGACGGCAAGCCGATCAGCTTTGAAAAGCTCTTTAAGGGGTTCGATTACTTCCTGCCGAGCTTTTTGCTCACGCTAGTGATCATGGTACCGATCATCATTATGGTCATCCTGATCTACATTCCGCTCATCGGCGTTGCGATCGCCGGGCAGCGGATGTCGCAAGAGGAGCTCTTGTGGATGATTATCGGAATGCTCGGCATCGAGCTCGTATTCGCAGTGATAATGACCGTCATCCATACGCTTGTGATCTTTTCGTTCCCGTTGATCGTTGACCGAAAGACCGGAGCATGGGAGGCGATCAAGCTGAGTGCCCGAGCCGTGTGGGCAAACAAAGGTGGCGTTGGAGCCCTGTTCGGTGTCGGGTTTCTTCTTGCGATACTTGGTTATCTGGTTTTCTGCGTTGGGATCTATTTGGTCATTCCGATAATAATCACGGCGACCGCCATCGCATATCGGAAGGTGTTTCCGCCCTTGGTAGAGCGGTTCAGCTCACCGCCGCCACCGGAGTTTTACGACAACGTTGCTTGAGACTATGCCAGCCGAGTTCAAATATCTAGAATCTATCGACGACTTTGAGGAACTGCTTCGCGTATCCGATGAGCGGCCGGTGACGGTCTATAAGCACAGCGCGACATGCGGCATCAGCGCCCATTTGCTCGAAGAGATGATGGCAGTTGACGGAAATGTAAACGTCGTTGTCGTCCAACGTTCGCGGGAACTTTCAGACCACATCGCACGGAAATCGGGAATCCGCCACCAATCGCCGCAGGCGTTCGTTTTTCGCGATCGAAAGGTTCGCTATCAGGCCTCGCATTATGCGATCAACCCATCGGACATCAACAAGAACCTAAAACAATGATAGAGCCCTTAGAGATCGTAGAAGAAAACGACCGTGAATTGACCATCGGTTGGTCCGATGGCACCGAGACGCGTTATACGGCCGCGGTGCTGCGGCGGGCGTGCCCATGTGCCGGCTGCATAGATGAATGGACCGGTAAAAAGATCCTCGACGAGAAGAATGTTCCCGATGACCTTACCATCAAACATACCTCTATCGTCGGCCGCTACGCACTCAACTTTCACTTCTCAGACGGTCACGACACCGGCATCTTTAGCTTTAATTTTCTCCGCGAACTGAAATGACGCACGCATCGTTCGGCCCCGATAGGTTAGAATATAGAGGATGAATGAACGCGATATCTTCGACGAGCGACAAGAGGTGAAAACCTCCTCATTTGCTTGCACACATTGCCGCGAACGCAACGACTACGAAGTCCGCTGGATGACCCGTATCAAAAAGAAGAACCTGCCCCGCAATTTGAATGAACGCGACCGGGCCCAGCTCGATAAGTCACGGGATTACATGGTTCGGATCGACGATATGCTGATGTGCAAGAATCTCCGTTGCCGCAAGCGTTTTGAAATACCCACAATGCAATCGGTCGTATTTTTGTAGGAATGGCGACTCGGAAATGCTATCATCGGGTTATTGAGATCAGTTCAGGCAGGTAATGGCTATGGTCCGAGATCCGTTGGCAAATTGGCCCGGAAGCGAGCCGCCCGATGAAGAAATTGCGAATTTCATCGAGCATGAGATCTCTCACGTCCCGCAAGCTCCTCATGAACTCCTTGAGCGCCTTACCGAACACCACTCCTCATCTCCGGCCGACTCAGGCGGCGATATCGATGCGAGCTGGGAAGAGGTAAACACATCAGGTTCCGAAGCTGTTTTCGGCCACAATCCGACTCCCGATCAATCCGACGTAGAAGAAAACGCACACGCGATGGGAATCGATTTTGAGGACAATGAGCCGCTCGATTTCGTCCGCAAAATGGGCCGCCGCGACCGCAAACGCTTTGAGCTCGACCCGCTCTCCAAGTCCGACGGCGATTCTATCTAGATCATTTATTTGATTCCCGGTCCGCTAAACACGGCGAGCGGGAGCTTTGTTGCGGGGTCGAAGGTGACTTCGTTGATCGGCTTTTCTGCTTTCAATGTCACGGTCTTTGCTCTCGCGTCGAGTTCAACCTTTTCGATCTTCGAAGTGCCGTCGCCGAACTTCAGCTCTACCTCAAGCGGCAACCGAAACGCAGCGGGCGTCGTGGCCGAACCTCGCTGGGTTTGCGTAAAGGTCAGGGTCACAGCGTTCCTTTCACTGTCGAAGCGGTTCGTTACGCGGAGCATTGGGTGCCCGGACTTGAAGACCCATTGGTCAAAGAACCAGCCGAGCTTCTGGCCGGAGGTTTCCTCCATAACCTTCTGCAGATCTGCCGTTTCAACTGAGCCGAACCGGTGACGTTCGAGAAAGAGCTTCACCGCCCGCCAAAAGTTCTCATCGCCGACCTGCTCGCGGAGTTGGTGAAGGACGGCCCCGCCCTTGTTGTAGGTCACTGCCGGCCATCGGAAGAGCACCGACGTGTCGCCGGCACGGCGGTTGTAAAGCGCATGCGAAACGGGCGTCGTGGCCGTATGGTTGATGTAGCTTTCGGCATCAACGCCGACCTTTCGGAGATATTCTTCGCGGCCATAGAATTTCTCGCGGATAGCCGCCTCGAAAAAGGTCGCAAACCCTTCATTGATCCATAGGTCTGCCCAGGTCTTGCACGTGACGTTGTTGCCCAACCACGAGTGGGCGATCTCATGAGCAACCAGGTCCTCGACGTTGCCGCGCATGAAGTCGATCGAGGCGTAGAAGATCTCTGTGTCTGCCATCGTCGTCGCCGTAATATTCTCCATTCCGCCGAACTCGAAATTGGCGACCATCGTCTGGTCGTATTTGTTGAAGGGATAGGGTGTGCCGGTCAATTCCTCCATCGCCTCCAACATTCGAATGGACTTGCCATAGGCAAGCGGGACAATATTCTCGCGGCCGGGATAAACATAATAGCCGAGCGGTATGTCGCGAAAGCTTTCGGTGATCTTTACGTATTCACCAACGACGAATGAGATCAAATACGTCGGGTGCGGGATGTCCATTTGAAAATGGTGGGTCGCGGTGCCGTCGGCGTTTTCTGTCACAGAGACCGTCTCGCCATTGCCGACCACCGTTTGCCCTTTCGGCACTGTGATGAACTTCTCGGTCGTCGCCTTATCGCTAGGGAAGTCGAAGGAGGGAAGCCAATGTCGTGCCTCGTCCGGTTGGCCCTGAGTCCAGATCTGTGAAGGATGGACTTGGCGGTCGCCGGCCTTTCGCTCATCAACAAAATAAATGCCCTTCTTTGGCCGTGCGGTGTATTCAAATCGGATCTCGTAGTCACGTTCGGGCACCGATGGCGACGGCAGATCGACGATCACCTTGTCAGATGCGGAACGGAATTTCAGGTCACGGCCATCGAGCGATATGCGCGAAAAACTGAATGAAACGGCGTCGAACTCCAGCGTCTTAAGCCCTACCTTGATCGGCCGCAACCGCACGGTCGTATCGCCGCGGACAAGCTTCTGCTTCGGATCGAAAGACAGCTTTATCGTGTAGTGCTGAACGTCGTATTGACGAACGCGGTCGAGTTTCGGGTCGGCCTGAGCCTGAACGAAAACCGCAGAAAGACAAATAGACAATAGGGCCGTGACGGTGGAGTATTTAAGGTTCACTTTCATTCGAACAATTAGATGCAGGCGGCTTTCAATTTGTAGCAACGAGAAAATCGCTTTAGGATAGCGTTAATTTATGATATCTACCATGCGAACCCTTCTCAATACGGTTGCGGCGATTTCAATGATCGTTGCAACGCTCTCAGCACAGCAACCGCCGGCACCGCTTTTTTCACAAAAGACCATTGATGAGGCCCGGCAAATACACGCGGCCGCACTCAGGTCCGACAAAGCCTATGAATGGACGGCGTTTTTGACGAACAATATCGGCCCGCGCTTTTCCGGCACGCCGCAGGCCGCACGGGCGGAGCAATATGTTGCGGAGGAAATGCGAAAACTCGGGCTCGATGTTGAACTGCAAAAGCTCAAAGTACCGCATTGGGTCCGCGGCGAAGAGAAAGCTGAGTTGACGAGCTGGCCGGGAATGGCCGCCGGTACTGTGCAAAAGCTTGTACTCAAAACGCTCGGCGGAAGCATTGCAACGCCGCCCGAGGGGCTTGAGGCGGAAGTCGTTGTCGTTGAAAATTTCGCTGAGCTTGAAAAGCTTGGCCGCGAGCGGATCGCAGGTAAGGTCGTTGTTTTCAATTACCGCTACGACCGCAGGCTTTCAGATGCAGGATTTGGCCTTGAAGCCTACGGCCAGGCGGTACAGTACCGCGGCGGCGGTGCGATCGCGGCCGCGAGGTACGGAGCCGTTGCATCACTTGTGCGAAGTGCGGGCGGCTCGCAGAACCGGCTTGCTCATACCGGCGGGATGCGTTACGACCCCGCGGTCGCGAAGATACCCGGAGCCGCACTTTCGCATGAGGACGCGGATATGATCGCTCACCTTGCAAAGCAGGGAACGGTCCGCCTAAGGCTAAAGCTCACGCCTCAAACCCTTCCTGATGCCGACGGGCACAACGTGATAGCGGACCTCCGCGGGAGCGAGCTTCCGGACGAGGTCGTGATCGTTTCGGGCCATCTCGATTCGTGGGATGTCGGAACCGGGGCGCTCGATGATGCGGGCGGCGTCGCTGTCTCAATGCAGGTGGCGTATATTCTGAAACAGCTAGGGCTGAGGCCAAAGCGAACGATTCGCTTCATCGCTTACGCGAATGAAGAGAACGGGCTGGTCGGCGGACGGGAATATGCTGCGCGGGAATCAACGCGGATCGAGAAACACTTTGCGGCGATGGAAAGCGACCTTGGCGTTTCGCACCCGGTCGGTGTTCTCTACGCGGGCCGTCCCGAGGTCGGTGCCGCGATCGATCCTATCCTGCAAATACTCCGCGCCCAAGGCTCGGGACTTACCCGCCGAGAAGGCGGCGTCGGAGCCGACATCGGCCCGCTAACACAGCGCGGCGTGCCTTCATTTGCCCCGTGGTTCAATACGCGAAAGTATTTCGATTATCACCACACTGAGGCAGACACCTTTGATAAGATCGATCCGGATGAGATGAAAAAGCTCGGGGCACTGATGGCGGTTCTCGCTTACGCACTTGCAAATGCCAATGGGCCTTTGCCAAGATAGGGATATGAACAGGCCACCGCCATATTTTCCTCAGAATCAGCTTTCGCCGCCAAATGACAAGCGGTACCGCAATTTTAAGATCATTGTCGGTGTGCTCGCGGTCGTCCTCGTCGCAATACTTGGTGCCGTAGGCTACGGCCTTTATTATTTGATCTCCTCAATGTTCTAAATCTTTGATCGGCAGGATCGAAAAAAAGCCGGGCGTTGAGTCCGGCTTTTTTCAATTGGTGAAACCGTTCGCGGCTTTAGCGGTTGTCCGCACCTGAATCGCCGATCGATACCCGTCGGGCCTCGGCACTCTGCATTGCTAGTTCTCGGGCTTTCGGAAGTGCGTCGATCGCCTTCTTTAACTGGGTGTCGTATTCGTTGAAGACCTGAAACGACGCCGTCGTTCCATACGCAGCAGTTACGAGTTCCGACCTTAGCATCCGCTGAATAAATTCCTTCTCGGCCACAAGTTGGGAGTCCGTGTATCCAAATTTATCTTTGGCAAACCGCTTAAAGGCCTGCAATACCGGTTCCGTTATCGGGAAGTCTTTTGCAGTGATGTCGTACGAGAATCGGATCGGCTGAGACACCTTGAGCGATTCCAATCCCTTCACCCGCCCGGCCGTGAGGTCAAGAGCGAATGCGAAAATCGGATTTGCAAGCTTTTGTTGGAAGCGTGCCCGCTCGATCGGAATAGTGTCGGCCTTGATCTCAATGTCCGGGGCAATGCCGCCGCCGCTGTAAACGGTTCGCCCGAGGTCGGTCTTGGCCTCGTCGCCATTTGGCTTCTGCGCTTCGTCATCTTCGCGGCCAACGCCGCCGTTGGTGTAGTAGCTGTAAAGGCTGCCGTCTGAGTAATCGCGTTGGATCAGCCGGCCCGAAGGCGTCTCGTACTTCGCGACAGTCAATAGAAGCATTGAACCGTACTCAAGGATGAAAGGATTCTGTACGAGGCCTTTTCCGAAGGTGTTCTCGCCAACGATCAGTGCCCGGTCGTGGTCTTGCAGAGCTCCCGCAAGAATCTCTGAGGCTGAAGCCGATCCGCGGTTGACCATAATGACGATCGGCATGGTCTCCGGCAGCGGATTCTCGGCCCTGAAGGGCTCCGTAACACCTTCGAGTCGGCCTTTTTGGGTGAAAATGGTTTGCCCAGATTCAAGAAACGTGTTTGCCACGCGGTACGCCTGGCTTACGAGCCCGCCGCCGTTGCCTTTAAGGTCAAGCACGAGCTGAGTCATGCCCGCTGCCTTCAGGCGTGTCATTGCCTCGGCGAATTCGGCATAGGTCGTCTGTGTAAAACCGCCGGTCATGGCGATGTACCCGGTGCCGGGGCGGATCATGTAGGCCTCGGCAATCGAGGGCTGCGGAACAGCGTCGCGGATGATCTCGACCGTTTCGCGCTTGCCGGTGTCGTTTCGTTCGACCGTGACCTTTGCGGCAGTGCCTCGCGGTCCGCGCAGGTGGTCACGAACCTCGGTGAATGGCTTTCCGACCATTGAGACGCCATTGACGTCAAGTATCTTGTCGCCGTATTTGAGTCCGACGCGGTTGGCCGGAGCATTTTCAAAGGTGGCCCGGATGTAGGTTCCGGTCATTTTGCCGTCGCTGTCGGTCAGGTCGTTGATGGTTGCACCGATGCCGAAATAGCGTGAACTCTGGTCCGTACGAAACTGCTCGAATTCTTTGGCGTCAAAATAGTTGGAGTGCGGGTCGAGAGACTTTAGCATGCCGCCGATCGAACTCTTGAAGAGCTCGTTGTAATCGATCTGTTTGCCGACAACATGGTTCTGCTGGATCAGCCTCAAGGCCTCAACCACGTCCAGACCGAGCGCTTCGGTCGTGACTGCAGGAGGCTTGGCCGGAGACGTTCCGGAAACTGCCGCTGGTGGATTCGAAGGCGTCGCGCCGCCGTTACCATTGGCCCGCGGCTGCGCGTTGATCATCGAGGCAGACGCAAAAACAACAACCAGAAGGAATGCAAACGGCAATTTGCGGACAAACGACCGACCGGCGGATTCGGAAAGCTTCATAGATTGAAAATACCTCAAGAGGAATGGTAGCAATTATTGGAGCAAATTTCGATAAAAATAGTTGCTCCGATAGTTGCGGCCGTGCACTCGCGTTTTGGGAAATGGCGGTGTTTCGCTAAACTTCCTTATGTTTCCCGGCAATTCAAACAAAATTTCGGAGGCTTGCTCACCTAATGATTCTGCGATCTGCGATCACGTTCACGCTCTTTTTACTCCTGTCGGCCACGGTATTTACGCAAACGAAACTCCTCAGGTTTCCTGATATCCACGGCGACCGCGTCGTTTTCAGCTATGGCGGAGATCTTTGGTCGGCTTCTGCCGCAGGCGGGACTGCCGTTAGGCTGACGGCTCATCCCGGAGTTGAGACGTTTCCGAAATTCTCGCCGGACGGCCGCTGGATCGCGTTTACCGGGCAATATGACGGAGACGAGCAGGTTTACGTGATGCCGGCTGGCGGCGGCGAACCGCGGCAACTGACCTTTTATCCCTCGCGAGGGCCGCTTGCACCGCGATGGGGCTATGACAACCAGGTTTATGGCTGGACAAAGGACGGTAAGGTATTTTTCCGCGGATTGCGTGAATCGTGGTCGCTTCCGATCGCTCGTCTCTTCACCGTTTCGCCGGAAGGCGGGCCGGTCGAACCGCTGCCGATGCCCGAAGCCGGGTCCGGAGATTTCTCTCCCGATGGCGGGAAGTTGGTCTATTCGCCGCAGTCGCGCGACTTTCGCCCCGAGAAGCGTTACGAGGGCGGGCAGGCAAACCGGCTTTATATCTATGACATCGCGACCGCCGACGCGAAGCTGATCTCCGACAGCCCGCGGGCGAACCGCGACGCGATGTGGATCGGCAATTCGATCTACTTCATTTCGGACAAGGACGGCAAATTCAATCTCTACGCATACGATAACGCCAACGGCCGGACCACGCAGGTGACCCGCAACCGCGACTGGGACATCCGCTGGCCGAGTTCGGATAGTCAGGGAAAGATCGTCTGGGAGCGTGACGGCGAGCTGGAGGTCTTTGATGTTTCGTCAAAGCGGTCGAATAAGCTTTCGATCAATGTTCCGAATGACGGCGTAAATCGCAGGAAACGGCAGGCGTCGGTCGCCGGTCTTGTCAGCTCCTACGGGCTCTCGCCAAAGGGCGAGCGGGCCGTTTTTGCCGCACGCGGCGATATCTTTACGGCACCGATCGAGCGCGGAGCCGTCCGCAATCTGACGAATTCCTCGGGAGCACACGACAAACTGCCGGCTTGGTCGCCGGATGGCAGGAATATCGCCTTCATATCCGACCGCACGGGCGAGGAAGAGGTGTGGGTCGTTCCGCACGACGGCTCGGGGCCGGCGACGCAGGTCACGACGGGCTCGAAGGCACAGAAATACGCGCCTTTCTGGTCGGCGGACAGCAAGAAGCTTGTGTTTAGCGACAAGGACGCTAAGTTATTTATTGCGAATGTAGAGACCAAACAGGTCCAGGAGATCGCTAACGCCCGCAATGGGCTGATCTTTAACTATGCATGGTCGCCAAAAGGTAATTACGTGGCGTACACGATGCAGACGCCGAACGGGCTTGCATCGGTGTTCATCTGGAATTCGGCAGACAACAAGTCTTATCGAGCCACGCCGGAGATGTTCAATGCCGGAAACGCGGCGTGGGATCCGAGCGGTGACTATCTCTACTTTATCTCTCAGCGAGAATTCGCTCCTCAGATCTCGAGTTCGGAATTCAACTACGCAACCGACCGGATGTCACAGATATATGCGCTCGCACTGCGAAGCGATGTAAAACATCCCTTTCCGTTTCAGGACGATGAGGTGACGATCACACCGGAAAAGCCCGCGAGTTCCACAACACCTTCGCCGTCTCCGTCACCGACTCCGGCCGCTGCGCCGGAAACGATCGAATTCGACGGGCTTGAATCGCGTGCCGTAAAGGTGCCGCTGCCGGCCGATAACTACAACGGCCTTTCCGCCAACCGCGGCCACCTGATCTACGCCGTTACGCCTCCGTTCTACTACGGACGGCAAGCTCCTACTCAAACGTCACTTCGCATCTTCTCGCTTAAGGATCGGAAGGAGACGACGCTTCTTACTCCGGCATTCGGTTATGCACTCTCCGCCGACGGAACGAAGCTCCTCAGCACATCGGCTGGCGGCAGCTATAACCTACTTGACGCGAACCCTCAGGGCGAACGCAGCCGCAAGGCCGTTTCCACCGCCGGGCTTGTCACCGAGATCGATCCGGTTGCCGAATGGAATCAGATCTTTAACGAAGCTTGGCGGCGATACCGCGATTGGTTCTACGTTGAGAACATGCACGGCTTCGACTGGGAACGGATTCGCGAGGATTACCGCAAATGGCTGCCGCACGTCGCTCACCGAGCGGATCTGAACTACATCATCGCCGAAATGAGCTCTGAACTCACCGTCCAACACGCTTACATTGATGGCGGCGATATGAATCTGCCGCCGCGGATTCGCGTCGCGCTGCCCGGAGCGAGATTCGAGGCGGATAAGGCTTCGGGCCGTTACAAGATATCGAAGATCTATACCGGACAGAACGAGGAAGATATCTATCGTGCCCCGCTTGCCGAGGTCGGCGTTAATGCACGGCCCGGCGATTATCTTTTGGCCGTAAACGGTGAAGAGGTGAAGACGGACAAGGACGTCTATGCGTATTTCCGCGGCAAGGCTGACGCGGCCGTAACGCTAACGCTTAACTCGTCGCCGACGATGCAGGGAGCTCGAACAGTTTCGTTCAGGCCGATCACCTCCGAGTCAGATCTCATTTATCTCGACTGGATCGAAGCGAACCGCAAGCGTGTAAGCGATATGTCGGGGGGACGCGTCGGTTATATCCATATTCCGGATATGGGGGCGGCGGGGATTCGTGAGTTTATTAAGTGGTATTACCCGCAGCTCGATAAAGAAGGCTTGGTCGTTGACGTGCGAGCAAACGGCGGCGGAAACGTCTCGCGAATGCTGATAGAGCGGCTGCGGCGGCGCGTGCTCGGGGTGAATTTCCGCCGTGGTGATGCTGACGGAACCACTTATCCTGACGGAGTGTTTGGTGGCCCGATGGTCGCTCTGCTCAATGAAAACTCGGCTTCGGACGGCGATATTTTCCCGTATATGTTTCGCGAGGCGGGGCTCGGGCCGCTCATCGGAAAGCGGAGCTGGGGTGGCGTAGTCGGTATCACCAACCGCGGGAATCTGATCGATGGCGGAGTGGTCAACGTGCCGGAATTTGCATTGGCGAACACTAAGGGCGAATACATCATCGAAGGCTATGGAGTTGACCCGGACATCGAGATCGATAACGACCCGCGGTCGGTGATCGCCGGACGCGACCCGCAACTCGAACGCGGCGTGCAAGAGGTGATGAAAAAACTCACGTCGCCGGTAAAGCTCCCGGCACGCCCGGCCGACCCTAACCGGAACAAGAACTAATGCCGCGATTGCTTGAAGTTGATCACTTGCAGACGCACTTTCCGACCCGGGCCGGGTTGGTGAGGGCGGTCAATGATGTCAGTTTCTCGATCGGCGAGGGCGAGCTCTTGGCTCTTGTTGGCGAGTCGGGCTGCGGCAAGTCGATCACGGCTCTATCGATCATGCGGCTTATCTATCCGCCGGGAAAGATCGCGGGCGGCTCGATCGTTTTTAAGGGCGAGGAGCTTACGACCGCTAGCGAAGACCGTTTGCGGCAGATTCGCGGCAACGACATCGCGATGATCTTTCAGGACCCGATGACCTCGCTCAACCCGGTCTATACGGTCGGCGAACAGATCGCTGAGGCCTTGCGACTGCACCGAAAGCTGGACCGGAAGGCAGCGAAAGCGGCGGCGATCGAGGCGATGAAAGAGGTTTCGATACCCTCGCCCGAGCGGCGTGCCGACGACTATCCTCATCAGCTTTCAGGCGGAATGCGGCAGCGAGTGATGATCGCGATGGCGCTCGCCTGCGACCCCGAATTGCTGATCGCCGATGAGCCGACGACCGCACTTGATGTGACCATCCAGGCACAGATCCTTGAGCTATTGAACGAACTCAGAAGAACAAGAAAGCTCGCCGTGCTGCTGATCACGCACGACCTCGGCGTGGTCGCCGATGTTGCCGACCGCGTTTGTGTGATGTACACAGGGAAGATCGTTGAGGAAAGTGGCGTCGAGGAGCTTTTTGAGGACCCGAAGCATCCCTATACAAAAGGGCTGCTCCGTTCGGTGCCGAAGCTCGCGGCTCATACGATAGGGAAGGTCGCCCGGTTACAAACCATCGAAGGCGTCGTCCCGACGCCGACCGATCTCCCGCCCGGCTGCCATTTCGAGCCCCGGTGCGAGTTCCGGATGCCGGAATGCTCGCAGGGCGAGATACCGCTTTACGAGGTCGGTGGCGATGCAAAGGTGCGGTGTTTGCTTCATCGTACCGAGGCGGAAGAGTTGCAAATGCAGGTCGGGATGGGCTGAGCCGGGAATTTATTCTGCGTTCTTCAAGTCTGCTATACTTTGCTCAACGATCGCGATGAGAAGTGCAGTAACCAAGCAAAATGTAACGGTCGCGGAGTACCTTGATCTAGAAGCTAGGTCTCGGCGAAAGCATGAGTTCATCGATGGAGACGTTTTGTTGATGGCCGGTGCCTCGCGGCGGCACAGCAAGATCTCAAGCAACATCGGCGGCGAGCTTTTTGGCCAGTTGAAGGGCAAAGACTGCGAGGTCCACTATGGCGACCTGAGAATTAAGGTACGCCAAACACACTATGTTTACGGCGATGTCTCGGTTTTCTGCGGCGAGCCTGAGCTTGAAAAATACAAAGACGTCGAAACACTGCTTAACCCGAAGGTCGTCTTCGAAGTTCTTTCGCGTTCGACCGAGGCACGTGACCGCGGTGAAAAGGCTCAGGACTATCGGCAGCTTAGGTCGCTGACCGATTACTTTTTCGTCTCGCAGGACAAAATATCGGTCGAGCATTACATTCGGCAGAGCGACAATAGCTGGAATTTGATCGAGTACCGTGAGCTCGAAGACGAGATACGCCTCAGCGGTATCAAGTGCACTCTCAAGGTCAAGGACATTTACAATGGCGTAGAGCTGCCGAAGCTCCGTCTGGTTTAATGTTCACAAGCGGCCATCTTCAGTTGATGAATTCCGAAACTCTACTTTCAGTAAAAGGGCTGGTCAAGCACTTTCCGGTCGAGAACAGCGATGATGTCGTCCGCGCGGTGGATGGCGTTTCGTTCGACATTTTTGCGGGCGAGACGCTCGGGCTGGTCGGCGAATCGGGCTGCGGGAAGTCGACAGTCGGCCGCTGCCTTTTGCGGCTTCATGAGCCGACGGCGGGAGAGGTGATATTTGAGGGGCAGAACATTATCGGCCTTCCGCACCGCGAAATGCAGACGCTTCGGCGGGAGATGCAGATCATATTTCAGGACCCCTACGCGAGCCTTAATCCGAGGCTGAGCATTCGCTCGATCATCTCAGAACCGCTGACAATCCACGGCATCGGCAACAAAGCCGAACAGCGGGAACGCGTCGCGGACCTTTTGCGAAAGGTTGGCCTCGACCCAGACTACATGGATCGCTATGCCCATGAATTCTCCGGCGGGCAGCGGCAGAGGATCGGTATTGCCAGGGCTCTTGCTTTAAACCCAAAGCTGATAATTTGCGATGAGCCCGTCTCGGCGCTCGATGTTTCGGTTCAGGCACAGGTCGTTAATTTGTTGCAGGACCTCCAGCAAGAGTTCGGCTTAACTTATCTTTTCATTTCGCACGGGCTGGCGGTTGTAGAACATATTTCTAATCGCGTCGCCGTAATGTATCTCGGCAAGATCGTCGAGGTCGCGGAAGCACGGGAGCTTTACGAGAACCCGCTTCACCCTTACACAAAAGCGTTGCTATCCGCGATTCCAAATCCCGACCCGAAGGAGAAGCGTGAACGGATCATCCTCACCGGCGACGTTCCAACGCCGATCAATCCGCCTTCGGGTTGCCGATTTAGGACACGTTGCCCGATCGCGATCCCGGAATGTGCGGCCGTCGAACCTCCGCTCGAAGAGCATGCCGCCGGCCATCTTGCCGCGTGTATTCGCATAGGCGAACCGGTGATTTAGACGAAAACTTGCAACACTCCGAGCCGGAATACCGTATATCGGAGTGAATTACATTTCTTTACAAACCTTTAGCTTAAAAAAGTGCCCGCCCAACGGGCCGAATGGAGGAAGATGTCAGAATTCGATCCTAAAGAAAACCGTGCATCCAATGAGATCGTTGAGATGTCCGAGGTGGCGACGCTCGGCAATATCTTTTTCGAGCCCGAACGGACGTTCAAAGCCCTGAGGGCAAAGCCCCGTTTCATCTTGGCGGCGTTAATTATCTCGTTGCTGTTCGGCGGCTATATCTTGGCCCTTAATTACAAGATCGGCCCTGAAGGGCTTCGACGTGAGATCGCCGCACAACTTGAAAAGAACCCGCAGGTCTCCTCGATGAGTGCAGGGGATAAGGCTCAGATGGTCGAGACGCAGATGACCATCAACTCGTACTCGCAGTATATCGTTCCGATTTTCGTTTTGATCAGCTTTGCAATTGGCGCATTGCTTTATTGGGGCGGTGCGAAGGCTTTCGGCGGCGAGGGTGGATATCTTCAGGCTCTTTCGGTTTGGGTTTACTCTTCGCTGCCGCCTGCCGTGATCTCGATCTTAGGAAGCTTTATCGTCATGTATTTCAAAGCTGCTGAAGAAATAGACATTGTCTTGAGCCAGCGAGGGCTGCTTCATGCAAATCTCGGCTTTCTTTTTGGAAAGGACGCGAGCCCGGTGCTTGTAACGCTCATAAGCGTTCTTGATCTTTTTGCGATCTGGGGCTGGATATTAGCCGCGATCGGCCTGCGGGTAACAAACAAGATCTCGAACGGCTCCGCATGGGCGGTCATAATTCTCGTGGCTCTTGTCGGTGTTCTGTTCAGGGTGATAAGTGCTTTCTTCTCGGGGAATCCGAGCTAGTCACCCGGAAACGAAGGGATGATCATTTTTTGAAAGAGGATGCTCAGTCGGGCATCCTCTTTTTCTTATTCGTAGCGAAGTGATTCGATCGGGTCGAGCCGGGCGGCTTTCCATGCAGGGAAAAGCCCGAAGACAAGCCCAATGCCGACACTGGCGAAAAAGCCGGCGATCGGTGCCCAGAGCGGAACATATGACGGAAAGACCGTTTGGATAAGGAGCGAGAGCCCCCATCCGATCGCAAGCCCTAGCAAACCGCCAAACCCGGTAAGGGTCCCCGCCTCGATGAGAAATTGCAATAGAATATCGCTTTGCTTTGCACCGATCGCCTTTCGAATGCCGATCTCGCGGGTCCTTTCGGTGACGGAGACAAGCATGATATTCATCACGCCAATGCCGCCGATAAGAAGACCTATGGATGAGATAACTACCATCGCGGCTGCGACTCCGGCAGTGATCGATTGGAACTGGTCGATAATGCTATCGGCCGTGGCAGTTGAGAAATTGTTCGGCTCACCGAATTTAACGCCCCGGCGAACGCGAAGAAGGTCCTCGACCTGGTCGCGGGCTTCCTGTATTCGACCGGGCTTTGAGACGACAGTTATGAAAATGTCATCTGCATTCGGCTTGATCCGCTGGGCCGAGCCAAATGGCATATAGATCGTATTGCTCTGGTCGCTGTTCCCGCCGTCACCGCCGAAAAGCTGCGGCTTTTTGTCGAGTTGGCCGACGATCGTAAATTCTCGACCATTTATCTCGAGCGTTTTGCCGATCGGTGATTCAAAGGGGAAAAATGTCTCTTTTACGGTCGAGCCTATAAGGGCGACGTCTTTCTTGAAATCTACCTCGGTCTGGTTGAACCAACGGCCCTCGACAATGACCTCCGTTTCTGCCCGTTCGATCTCGGGTAGCGTCCCACTGAGCTGGATATTTGAAGTCTGTTTACCGTTACCGGAAACCACGGTGCGATTGCCAAAAAATCCGCTCGAAACATTTAGCCTGGGAACTGCGGTCTCAACATCCGGCAGATTTCGCAGAGCGAGAGCGTCTTCCAGCGTCAGGTCGGGACGCATACGTTCCTCCCTTGAGGGACGCCCGAACCGTACTCCGGTGTTCATTTTGTTGACGAAGATCGAGCGCGTGCCAAACGATTTGACCTGTGCTTCTACCGCCATCCCGATGCCGGAAATGATCGATGAGATGAGCATCACGGTTATAACGCCGACAACGACACCGATGATGGTCAGAAACGAGCGCAGCTTATTGCTACGCAGCGTATCGAACGCCATCTTGAGATTCTCGTAAAACCTGCTTGCCGCAACTCTCATTCTAATCAGCCCTCAGTGCTTCGATCGGATCGAGCTTGGCAGCCTTCCAAGCCGGGAACAGACCGGCAAGTATACCGACTGCGGCAGAAACGCTGATGGCAAGAACCGCGGCCCACCACGGTATCGAAGCCGGGAAAACATACATAGTGACAAAGAAGCTGGTTGTATAGGCAATAATTAGCCCGATCAGCCCGCCGATCGCCGAAAGAAGCCCTGACTCGAAAAGAAACTGTCGAAGAATGTCCCCCTGTCTTGCCCCGAGCGATTTTCTAATGCCGATCTCTTTTGTCCGCTCCGTCACGGCAACGAGCATGATATTCATGATCACGATCGCCCCTACGACCAAAGCGATTCCCGGCACAACGAGAAGCACGGTCGAAAAGACGCCTGTGAAACTTCCAATCAGTCCACTGATCGCGTCCGGTGTTACGATACCGAAGTTGTCCTTCTCCTCTGCGGGAAGCTTGCGCTTTATTCGCATCAACGTGCGGACCTCGTCAACAGCGTCCTCCATCTTAACGTTCTCACGGGCCGTTATCGAGAAGGTCGGGGCTCTTTGCCACCGAAGGCCGCCGAAGTTCGCCCCGAATGTGTTGATCGGGACCTGAATGAAATTGTCCTGCGGCTGGCCGAAAACGGAGCCCTTTGCCACCCGAATTCCGATCACCCGATAGGGAATCCCCGAGACCTGGATCTCACTGCCGATGGCCCCGCCTTGCGGGAAGAGATTTTCCGCGATGTCCGTTCCTATGAACGCGACGCGGACGGCGTTATTGTTTTCAGCCTCGGTAAAGTAGCGCCCTTCCAGGATCTCGATATTGTCGATCTGGGCGATCACCGGCTGCATTCCCTGGATGCTGACAGCCTGTAGCGTATTGGCACCATTACGGATGTCCCGCGAGGTATTTCCGGCCCGTGCCCCGATTTTATCGATGAGCTGGGCTCGTTCTTTGATGAAATCGAGTTCGTCAAAGGTGAGTTCCTTGTTCCGTCGCTGTGCCTCGGCGATGGTATCGGAATTGCGGAAGTCAGAGAAATTGAACCGCTGGACCGTGAAGGCTTTTGAGCCGATGCCAGCAATCTTCTCATCGACATAGCCGTTGAACCCGAGCAAAAGCGAAAGAACGACCATGAACGCCGTCATTCCGATGATCATCCCGAGCAGCGTCAGGAACGACCGGAGTTTGTGGCCCATTATCGAATCAAAGGCCAATTTGAGTGTTTCGGCAAGGTTCATCGCTTTTGCAGTACTGCAATCACATTATACGCAACCCGGAGAATAAAGTTAGATGCGGACGACCCTTTCTTTGTTCGCAAGGAGTTTGTAAAGAGATGCAAACGCTGGAAGAGATGCAAACGCTGGAAAACAGAATGCCGATGGATCGATGACCCATCGGCAATTGTAAACGACAAGATCGGTCGTAATTTCTACCTGATCTTTTCGTCTTTCTCGATGCGGCCGTCGCGAATGGTGATGACGCGGTGAGCTCGTTCGGCGACCTCTTGTTCGTGGGTTACGATTATGATCGTGTTGCCGTCCGAGTGAAGCTTTTCAAAGAGGGCCATGATCTCCTGACTTGTCTTTGTATCGAGAGCTCCGGTCGGCTCGTCCGCAAGGAGTATCGAGGGATCATTCACGAGCGCCCGGGCAATGGCAACGCGTTGGCGCTGACCGCCGGAGAGTTCGTTAGGCTTATGCATAACGCGGTCACCAAGCTCGACCGAATTCAATGCGGCGCTCGCTTTATCATGGCGCTCGACCGACCGCATTCCCGCATAGATCAGCGGCAGCTCGACATTGTGGAGAGCGGTTGCCCTCGCCAGTAAATTGAAGGTTTGGAAAACGAAACCGATCTCTTTGTTACGAATACGGGCGAGCTCGTCGTCAGACATTTCCGAGACCATATTACCGTTTATCCAGTAATTACCCTTGGTCGGAGAATCAAGACAGCCGATGAGATTCATTAGCGTCGATTTTCCGGAGCCCGATGGCCCGATGATGGCCAAATACTCACCCTTATTCACCTGGAATGAAACGTCGCGAAGCGCATGCAGCTCTTCTACGCCCATCTGGTAGGTCTTCCAGATGTTTTCCATGAGGATCAGCGGCCTTCCTTTTGCCGTATTCCCGTTATTTTCAGGTTGCGGGGAACCGTTCGCTTCTTCGTTTTCCATAAAGCGGTACATATCCATTGTCTTTATCCCGTAACCATCTATCAGGAAGTTGCGCGCGGTTGCGTGCCCTGTTTCTTCACTACCGTGCCTTCTTTCAAAGTGTTAAGGACCCGGCTTGGCCCGGTTATCACCTCTTGCCCTTCTGAGAGCCCGGCAGTGATCTGAATATCAGATTCGCCTGTGATGCCCGTTTCTACCTCGACAAACTTGACTTTGTTGTCCTCAAGCACATAAACGCCCTTGATCGGCTTCGGCCGATCGGCGGGCTCGGGGCCGTTGCCCTGTGGCGTCGGCGAAGGCGACGCGGAGGCATCCGGCCGCTTCTCAATTACAGCCTGCAGCGGGACGGCAACGACATTCTGTGCGGTCTGGGTCGTGATGGTCGCAGTTGCGCTCATGCCCGGTCGCAGTCCGGTCTGAAGGTCTGGAGGCAAATTCTTCAGCTGAATCACGACACGAAATTCCTTCGCTTCCTGAACGTTGATGTTAGTCGAAAGACCGCCGGACGTTTGGGATTTACCGACCGCGAGCGGCGTTTTCTGCGTCACTTCGCCGTCGATCTCGGCATCGCCGAAGGCATCGACCTTGACCTTCACCGGCTGGCCGACAGCGACGCGATCGATCTCGGTCTCATCGACCTTTACCTCGACATTTATGGTTGACATGTCGGCGATGGTCATTAGCGGCGTTGTCGAGAGCCCGGCAACCGCAAAGGTTCCTACCTTCGACGGAATCTCCGCAATGACACCGCTTATCGGGGCAACCTGAAGCGTCTTATCGCGTTGGCTACGCTGGCCGCGGAGTACCGCCGCTTGCTGGTTTGCACGCGACTGGCTTGAGGTAACGTTAATATTTGCAGTTTCGACGGCCCGACGGGCATCGCGGACGGCGATCTGCTGTTGATTTACTCGAGCGGTCGCATCACGAACCGAGATCCGTTGCGACTCAAGCCTTGCCTTTGCGGTCGTCAGACTGACATTGGCGTTATCGACACGGTCCCGAGCAGCGTCAAACTCTGATCGGGCAATGACTCCGCTCTCGAGGAGCTGTTCCGAACGGCGGAGCTCACGGTTGGCCGCATTGACCTCGACCTCGGCACGATCGACTTCCGTCTGAGCGGTTACAACGCCTTGACGGGCGTTATCGACCGCGACCTGTGCGATGTTGAGCTGCTGCTGTGCCTGTGCAAGCTGGTTTGTTGCGGCGCTGACCTGCGACTCAGTGGCCCTGATGTCGCTCTGTGCCGTTTGGAGAGCGGCGAGTTGAGCATCTGTGCTCGATTCGAGCTGATTAGGATCAAGCCGAACGAGCGGCGCTCCTTTCTCAACCATCTGGCCTTCCTCGACGAAGATCTCTTCGATCCGGCCCTGAACCTCGCTCGTAATATTCTGGAACTGGATCGGCCGAATCTCACCGGAAGAAACGACGGTCGAACGAAGCTCGGGACGGACCTCAAGTTTAACGACCTGTACCTCGGGAACATCTTTCCGAGTAGCAAAGATCGCCACGATAATGACGATCAACAAAACCACCAGAGATGAGGCTCCGATGATGATCTTCTTTTTTCGGCTCATTGCCATGCTGAATTATCCCTTTCTATTAGTTGCTCGATTTCTTTTTATTATTTCAGGCACTCGGCCACAAGGGGCCAGCCCGAATTTGTTACAAGCAGATACTACGACCGCACATTATGCGATGTTTCAAATTTCTTCAAAGATGCTTGTTTTGCCTCTAGTTAGCCGCATCCGCTGTTCTTTTGCTCTCGAAATGCCTTGCTCAATTTACGAATCAGCACGAAAGCGGTAGAATGCTTTTGATTTAAAGTCGGAAAGATTTCGGCAACATCAAATCCCGGACCTTGGATAGAACATGATACCTTGCCCCGGCTGCGGTAGCCAAAACATCGATGGATCGCGTTTTTGCGACCAATGCGGAACACGGCTGCCCGCTGATATACACACAACAGAGGCACCGGCCGACTCGCCGGCGACCGAGATCAGCAGCCCAAATTTTCAGGTTGGCTCGGTAACTAGTATAGGTATTCCACCGATCGTCGAACCGATCGCCCGCTCTCAGGCACCGACCTCGAACGGCGGTTCTGATACTGAACGCGGTGTTCTTATCATCGAAAAAGGAGCCGGACCTATAACCGAATTTGAGTTGAAGAACCCGGAATCCTTTATTGGTCGCTGGGATGCAGACAATGGTATTTTCCCGGACATTGACCTCGACGCGATCGATCCGGATGCAAAGGTTTCAAGGCGTCATGCAAAGGTCATCCGCCGCGAGGGCCACTTCCTGATCGAGGACCTTGGTTCTACAAATGGTACATTTATCAATCGTGGTCGACGGTTGCTGCCCGGAAGTCCGCAGCGGCTGAACGACGGAGACGAGATAATCGTTGGAAAGACCTTTTTGCGGTTTAAGATCGTGCCCAAATGAGACACGCGGCCGAGTTTCACCCGAAGTGAACGTTCGTTTCAAATAATGAAGTGTCAGGAATGCAACTCTGAGATCTCGGAGCAGGATTCGTTCTGCCCGTATTGCGGCATTGTGCTTGCGACCGTGCCGGCCGTCGAGGCGGAGCCTGTGCCTGACGACCTTGAGAGCACGGTGATGATGTCGCCCGAGGAGGTTGCCCGGCTGGCCGAACTCGAGGCTAAAAAGGCCTCCGACCTACCTTTGGACACGGCGAATGAGCAAGAACCTATCGAGGAAAGCCCGCCGCAAACGCTTGAGAATTTCATACCTGGGCCGACGTCCGAAACAGTTTACCCAACTGACGACAAGATCGAGCCCGATATCTCAGCCGAGCTTCCCAACGCTCCGCTTCCCGATATCCTTGCTGAGTCAGGTTATAGCACCGGCGATATGGATCAGGCACCGCCGGCCGACGTCGCGGAACCGAAAGTTGAGGAGCCACCGACCGTTGAACCAGCGGCCGTAGAGGAGCCCTTAGTTGTGAACGAGGCCCCGGCATTTTCTGAAGAGGCGACAATTTATCAGTTCACGCCCGAGCGTCCGCAACCCGAGGCTCCGACGCCCGCGGCAGAAGAACCGCCCACTGCGGTGTCGAAGGAAGAACCCAAATCGAGTTTTGCAGTCGAGTTCGAGATACCGGCCGAAGAGGCGTCGGTCGTCGCCGAATCCGCTCCGGTGGAAGAAGAAGCGGTTGAGATCGGCTGGGGTGAGGAACCCTTCGAAGCTGCACCAGACGGCGAATCCAAGTCGAGTGTCGTTGCCGCAGAACCCGATGAGGAGCCTGCACCAGAGGCAGAGCCGGAGCCGGATATTCGGGCCGAGCACGAGATACTGAAGCCTGTCGAGGAACTTGATCTCCCTGATTCATTTACGGGCGGCTCGATATTTGATTCCGTGAGGATCATGGAGCCGCCGACCCTGATCGCTCCGGCCGTAAATGCCGAGGATCTGGTCGAACAACCGGCTGCTGCTGAGGTGCCCGCATCTCCGGATGACACCTCTGAGAAGCCTGCATCTGACGAACTTGCGGCCGCGGGCATTAACCCGACATCTCCGAACATTGGCGGCCCCGATACAGACAGCAAAAAGGCTACAAAGCTTAAACCGCTTTCGGAGGGCACGATCCTGAACGGCCGCTACGAGATCATTCGCAAGATCGGCGGCGGCGGAATGGGTGCGGTTTATCTCGCGAGCGATAACAACCTCGGCGGCGTTCTTCGAGCCGTCAAGGAAATGATCCAGGCACATATCGAGGACGAGCAACAGGAAAAGGCAATCAATGACTTCCGCCGTGAATCGATGATCCTCTCGACGCTCGACCATGCCGGAATTCCGACGATATTTGACTATTTCTTTGACCAGGACGAATGCCGTTTTTATCTCGTGATGAAATACATCTCGGGCGGCGACCTGGCTGCACGGTTGCGTTCGGCACCCGAGGGCAAACTCGACGAAGCCACGGTCACGGACTGGGCAATTCAGATCGCGGATGTTCTGGAATATCTGCACAGCCAGCCTTCGACGATCGTTTACCGCGACCTTAAGCCGAGCAACATAATGGTCGATGGGAACACGGGCCGTGTGATGTTGATCGATTTCGGCATCGCCCGATCGATCAGTCAACGCGAAGAGAAAGGCGTGACCGCCGTCGGGACGATGGGATATGCTCCGCCGGAGCTGTTTAGCGGAAATGTTGAGCCGCGTTCGGACATTTACAGCCTCGGTTCGACGATGTTTCATTTGCTAACCGGAGCGGATCCGCAAAGCAATCCGCTCCTAATTTTCGATTTTCAAAAGAACCCGCGGCCGCGACAGATCAACCCGAGGCTCTCGGATCAGATCGAAACCATCCTGATGAAGGCCGTCGAATACAGCGCCGAGGAACGCTTCGAGTCGGCGGCCGCGATGAAGGCGGCGCTCGAGGCCCATCTCACGGCGCTCAGCGGTGCTAAGGTGAGCTACGGGGTTTCGGAATCGCCGACACCCGCATCTCTTGCGTCGCAGTACGTCTTCTGTGGCTTCTGCGGTCAGCGGATCATCGCCTCGGATCTTTTCTGTGCGTTTTGCGGAGCTCGGCAGCCGATCGGCGGCCCGGGAATTCAATCGGCGAACTATCAGACCGGTACGCCGACCGCGAGGTTGTTTGTTGAGGGTACAAGCGAACTTACCGCCCCGACCTTCTCAATAACGAAGGACGAGAGTCTGCTCGGGCGGCGTGACCCGATGTCGAACATCTTTCCGGAGGTCGATCTTTCTAAGTACGACCCGCAGACGAAGATCTCGCGTCGACACGCCCGCATCTGGAAGGACGCAGGAAGTTTCTTGGTCGAGGATCTGGGCTCTTCTAACGGGACCGTCCTTCTCGTCTCGGCAAAGCAGCCGATGCGGCTCGTACCACACCGTCCGCACGCGCTCAATAGCGGTGACAAAATAAAGCTTGGCGATACGGTCCTTCAGTTTTATGTCGGGTAGTGATCGGTAATGGCGACAAAATTAAAGGAACCGAAGGATACAAAGATCAAGACTGAAACGGCGGGGCCGCAAATGGTTCGGGTTGTGCGTTTTGAGCCGGAAGAGGTTGTTACGCCCTTCTTTCTCCGCTTTGGAGCAGCAGCCATAGACTACCTTTTTCTTGTTCTATTTCCTGCGATGTTCCTCGTCATAAGCCGAATGATGGGGAATGACGGAGCGGCGCTGATCAACAGCGAGCTGAACAACGTCGGATGGCTGTTATCAATACTGTTCGCCTTATCGAACCTGATTGTCCTTCCGATCCTCACAGGCAGGACACTTGGGAAGTTCCTGACCGGGCTTGAGATCGTGGGGAGCGACGGCCGCCATCCGTCGATCGTAAAGATGCTCCTGCGGCAAACGCTCGGGTATCTGACGGTCATTTTGTCAGCAGGGCTCGGCCTCTTACCTGTCGCTTTTAGCCGAAAGGGCAGAGCATTGCACGATTATATTTTTGGTACCTTTGTCGTTTTTGCCAGCCGAAAGCCGGTCGGGCAAACGAATGATTAAAAGCGAAACATGGCCCGCCTAATACTTAAGAAGCCCAACGCCGATCCCGAGTTCGTCGACCTTAATCGAATCCGGACGACGATTGGACGTTCCGCCCGCAGCGACATCTGTATCGCCGATGCCTTCGCCTCGCGTCTGCACGCGGAGATCAGGCAGGAAGGCGATGGCTTTTGGCTGCACGATCTCGGCTCCGCAAACGGCACGCGCTACAACGGCACTTTCATCAAAGGCGGCGTGCCGATCGCGACCGGCGGTGAGATACAGATCGGCGAAAGCAAGATGGTATTTGAGGCGAGTCACGTTCCGGCGATCGGCGGAGCAACGCTTATTGCCGATCAGACCGAGGCGCTCGACCCCTCGAAGACGATCTCGTTCCAAAGCAGCAGGATCCCGACGACCGAGCTCTTAAAAGGGCAGTTTACCTCGCGGACCGATCTACTCGCGCTTATCAGTAAGGTAGGCGTGGCCTTGCTGTCTTCAACCGGACTCGAAGAAACGCTCGATCAGGTTGCGTCGCTTGTCTTTGAAGCGGTTCCCGCCGAGCGGGTCGTGATAATGCTCCGTGATGAGAAGGATTCGGAGAAGATGCAGGTGATGATCGCCCGCATCCGCAATCAGCAAGAGCGTCTCCAGGAGGTTCGTGTAAGCAACAGCGTGATGGACGAGGTGCTCAAGCATGGCCGCTCGGTCCTTACGGCGGACGCCCAGCAAGACCCGAAATTTGCTACGCAGACCGTTATGCTTCAGGGCATTCGGTCGGTTCTCGCGGTTCCACTGAGCGTTGATGAACGAACCATCTTCGGCATGATCTACGCCGACTCGCCGACCTATACGACGACGTTTACCGAGGAGCATCTCAACATTTTGACAACGCTTGCCTCGGTCGCTTCGATCCGGGTTGAGAATGCCGCCCTCGTCGACGAGCGAATGGAACGCGAGCGGATGGAACGCGAGCTAGAGCTGGCTACCGAGATCCAGCAGCGTTTTCAACCCTCGGCCCCGCCGACGCTCGAAGGCTACGAATTTCAGGGAATCTCGTTCTCGTGTTACGAGATCGGCGGCGATTACTACGATTTTATAAGCAGGCCCGATGGCAGAATGGTCGTCGCCCTCGGCGATGTTTCTGGCAAGGGAACGGCCGCGGCGTTGCTTATGTCGAGCCTTCACGCCGCGATACACGCACAGATCTCGGCTGCGAGTTCGATACCGAATACCGTCACGTCAGTCAATAAATACTTAGCCGAAAATACGCCATCCAATCGGTTCGTAACGCTCTACATCGGCGAACTCGACCCCGCGACCGGGAAGCTGATCTACATCAACGCCGGCCACAATCCGCCGTTGCTCTGTCGGGCTGATGGGACGATCACCCAGCTTGATTCGGGCGGACTGCCGCTCGGTCTGATGGAGATGGCTGAGTATGAAAGCGGGGAGCTGACGCTGGAACGCGGGGATGTACTCGTCGTTTATTCGGATGGTGTTAACGAGGCGGCCAATGATGCTGAAGAGGAATACGGACTTGAGCGGCTTGAGGAGGTCGTGCGGAATCACCGTCGAGGCTCGGCGGCAGGACTTCGCGACAAGATCGAGTCGTCGCTCTCGACATTCACACAGAATGCGCCTGCAGCTGATGACGTGACGCTTCTCATTGTGAAACGAAACTAATCGTTGGTAATCTCCGCGTGTAGCCACGCCTTTGCAAATTTCCAGTGGCGGTTAACCGTCGGGACGCTGATGCCCATCACTTCGGCTGTCTCTTCGATCGAAAGCCCTCCAAAATATCGCAGCTCAACGACCCGTGCCTTTGGCGGGTCTTGTTTTGCGAGTCTTTCGAGTGCCTCGTCAAGGGCGAGCAACTCGCTCGACTTATCGGTTGAAACGACGAAGATCTCTTCATCAAGCGGGAGGATCTCCGCATCGCCGCCGCGCTTGTTTGCGAGGTGCTTGCGGGCGTGGTCCATCAGGATCCGCCGCATCACCTGTGCCGCAATACCAAAAAAATGGGCGCGGTTCTGCCACCTCACCTGCCGCTGATCAATAAGCTTCATATACGCCTCGTGGACGAGCGCTGTCGGCTGCAGCGTGTGGTCGCTGCGCTCGCGTCTGAGATAGCTGCCGGCCAGGCGGCGAAGCTCGTCGTAGATGAAAGGGTAGATCTGGTCAACTGCGTCGGCGTTGCCGTCCGTCAGTTCCAGCAGCATTTGGGTTATCTCGCCGGCGGCGTCGTTGCTCATATGTCAGATCAAGCCAAAGTTTCACCGCGATTATATTTGAGGCATCGGTTGATGGCAATTTGAGTCTGGTGATGTTGATACAGAATCGCAAACATCTTCGCGTTTACTGGTGATAGATATCCTGCGGCCAGCCGCGATGACCTGGAGAATAATAATGAGAATGCGATCATATTTGGTTTTGACGATGTTATTCGTGCTCGGCGCTTCGGGCGTCGCACTTGCGGACCTGAAGGTAAAGACCCGGCAGACGGTCTCCGGGCAAAGCTTTGAGAATACGATTCTCGTAAAGGGAAAGCGTCAACGTTCGGAGTCGATGAACGGCGCTTTGATCAGCATCACCCAATGCGACCTTAAGCGTGCCATCCAAATGAACCCAGCGACGAAGACCTTTACGGTCAACGAGTTTGGTGAGATCGAACCTGCGTCGGGAAGCGCAACCTCGACGAAAGCAACGGCCCAGCCGAGTGTAAAGGGCGGCCGTGTACTGATGACGATCAACATCCGAGACACGGGCGAACGGAAGCAGATGTTTGGCCTGCAGGCTCGGCGGCTGATCATCACGACAGCGATGGAGTCCTCGCCGGATTCTTGCAGCCGCGTAAACACCAAAATTGAAACCGACGGTTGGTACGCCGACCTAGAAGCAGGCTTTGATTGCAGCACCGCCGCTTACTCTGCACCGCACTCTGCAAATTCGGGCGGCTGCAAGGACCGATACGAAACGAAGCAGACCGGCGGCGGCAAACGCGGGTTCGCTCTTTATGAAAAGATGACGATGTTTGACGACTCAGGTAAAGAGACGATGAGTATGGTCAGCGAGGTCATCGAGCTTTCGAAGGCCACTCTTGACGCAACGCTCTTCGAGGTACCGACAGGGTATCGCGAGGCCGAGGACTCGGCGGCAATGTATGCATCATCCGGCGACGCAGTTTCCGGTCAGGTGCTGAGTCAGCAAAGCTCAAAGGGCGGTAGAGGCTCGCTTAACGGCTCTGAATCACCGCTTGCGACCAATGTTTCGCGGGCAGCGTCGACGCCTTCGGTCGCGGATGCCCCTTCGGCCGGTGAGAAAAAGCCGGGAACGATCCGAATCGGCCTAGCTCACGTAAAGACAGGTTCGCTCGGTAAAGAAATGCCGGCGGCGGAACTTGCCGAGGCCGTTCGAAACACGATGACGGCGTACTTAAAGATGCCGAACGTCGAAGTCGTGCCGATCGAAGCGAAACTTCAATCTGCCATCGACGCCGAGGCGAAAGAGAAGGACTGCGATCTCGTGATCTACTCAACCGTCTCGCATAAAAAGGGCGGCGGCGGATTTGGAATGTTTAGCAAGCTTGCTTCACCGGCACTCTCAAGCGTTGGGTACGGAAGTGTTGCCGGGGCGGTCGCGGCAAGTACGGTTATCTCAGCGAGTTCGATCGCGGGAGGCGTTAAGTCGAAGGATGAGCTGAAGCTTGAGGTTCGAGTGGTTAACGGTGCAGGCCAACCCGTCCACACCGGCGAGTACAAGGCAAAGGCGAAGAATGACGGCGACGACATTCTCTCAAGTATCGTGGAGCAGGCAGCAGAGGCCATCGCGAAGACGCGAAAATAGCCTTTTGACTGATTCTAGAAAGTGAGCCCGATACGTTTCAGAAACGTGTCGGGCATTCTATTTTGATGGTTCTTGTCGAAGCCACGCTTCAGCTTCTTCTTCGGTTCGAAGCAGAGCGATGCCAAGAGCTTGTTCACCCATATTGCCTTGCAACTGTCGCCCAAGTCCAAAGTGGACGTTCGACGCGATCAAAAACGCGAACCGAGTCCGGGCGAAGCTAACCGCGTACGATGCGAATGAGCGAGCGATCACTTCGATATCGTCCGCGCTGATACTAAACGTGGTCAACGGCCGGCAGTCCATCAGGATAGGAGCTCCGGTCAAAACGTGTTCATCACCGGCGAGATGCTCATGCATTTTCAGCGTCTCGGCAAGGTCAAACTCGCCTTCAAACTCGACCAACAAATGTGGAGGAGATGGGATAAATGTCGACTTCCATTTCATAGCGGGGTCTGAAATGATCTGGAACCAAATTGTCGGAAAAGTATAGGGTCAAAGCTTTCGCTACGCAAGGCGAAAATACCTTATTTCAGGTATCCGATCCCACCATCGACGTGAATCACTTGTCCGGTGACCCAAGATGATGTGTCGGAGATGAGAAACGCCGCCGCGGCTGCGATATCAGCAGGCTTTCCGTGCCGCTTTAGCGGGTGCCTTTCGCCGGCTGATTCCTTCTTCTGGTCAGTGTTCAGCAGCTTTGTGGCGAGAGGCGTATCGGTCAACGATGGTGCGATGCAGTTAACCCGGATCTTTGGGGCTAGCTCCGCAGCGAGTGCTCGCGTCAAGCCCTCGACCGCTCCTTTTGCACCTGCGATCGATGCATGAAAAGGCATTCCGGTCTGGACGGCGACCGTGCTGAAAAGGACTACTGACGCGGATTCGGACAGCTTGAGATTCGGAAGAACATTGCGGATCGCCCTCGCCGCCCCGAGATAGTTGACCTCGAGATCGCGGAGAAGGTCGGCATCCGAGTAGCGGTTGAATGGCTTCAAGTCGATCGTCCCGGGCAAATATGCGAGCCCATCTATCGGGCCATCGATTTTCAGCTCGTCACCCAAAGCATCAAAGAGCCTATGCTCAACACCGGCGATGCCGTTGAGTTCACCGACCGTCCGCGAGTAAACAAGGACCTCGTGGCCGTCTTCAGAAAGTCTTCTGGCGAGCTCCAGGCCAATACCGTAGCTGCCGCCGATCAAAAGAAATCGTTTTTTCATGATATTTATTTGAGCGATGCCAGAAAATATTCTGCCGCTTCATGGTGTGCGGCTCTCTTTTCTGCCGGCATCTTGTCAAAGGACCGGACCAGCATGCCAAGACGCGGGTTGCGAATGATTACCTCGCGACGGTTATCCATAAATCGCCAAAACAATCCGTCCCAGATTCTGCACCATTCGCCCTTTCGGTAGTCGCTCATCTTCAGAATATAGTTGCTGCCGCTGAAATAGGGCTTGGTCGTCATCAAACCGCCATCGGCAAACTGGCTCATACCATAGGTATTCGGCACCATCACCCAATCGTATGCATCAATAAAAAGTTCCATGAACCATCGATAAACCTCGTCGGGGTCAATTTCACAAAGCATCATCAGATTGCCGAGTATCATCAGCCGCTCGATATGGTGGCAGTAACCGGTTTCCAGCACCTTTTGGATCGTTGCATCAAATGGTTCTATCCCGGTCGTACCGTCGTAGAACGAGCTAGGCATCGGCCGCGTAAATTTCCAGAAGTTCGTTGTCCTTTGCCGCCGGCTCTCGATCTCATAAACGCCGCGGATGAACTCACGCCAGCCGATGATCTGGCGAATGAAGCCCTCGAGCGAGTTGATCGGCATATCGTGTTTCTCGGCGTGTGCGATCGCGGCTTCGACAACCTCGTTGGGTGTTAACAGCCCGGCATTTAGATACGGCGAAAGAACGCTATGGAAGAGATACTTTTCGTCCCGTACGATCGCATCTTCGTAGTCGCCAAAGACCTCAAAGCGTTCGCGCAAGAACTGTTCAAGCATCTTGCGGGCATCCACTCGCGTGACGGCCCAATTGAAAGGGCCGAGCTCACCGGGGTTATCAGGGAAATCATCTTTGACCGAACTGATCGCGTCTTTTAGATATTGGCTATGGTCGGGTGCCCGAACCTTCGGTATCGAGAGGCCTGCGGGCACTCGCTTTCGATTGTCCTGATCGAAACTCCATTTTCCGCCGTGCGGCTCGCCGTCGGCAGCGAGCATGATCCGTCGCGACTTTCGTTCGGCAATGTAAAAATCCGTCTGGAAATAGCGCTTTCGCGACTTGAACTTCGTAAGGATCTCGCCGGCTGAGTTCAGAAAGCCGGGCGAGTTGTGAACGACGACCTCGATGCCGCAATCTACGGCAGCGGCCCTGATCCGCCGCGAGAGCCAATCGTCTGCGACTTCGCAGATACGGATTTCTTCAACGCCGGCCTCCGCAAGGTGCGGAATGAGCGCCCGCACATCGGCGATAGAGTCACCCGATCGAACGTATTCGACGGTATGTCCCGAGCCCTCGAGCTCGTCTTGATAGGCCGCCATCGATGCCCGGTGGAAGGCGAGCTTTTGTTTATGGAAGCTCACTTCGCGAAAGAAAAGTTGTTCCTCAACAAGATAGGCAGTTTCGGCCGATTCTACCGCCGGGTTGGGGAGAAATAGCTGATGCGGAAAGATCAATGCGGCCGATTTGCTTTGTTCTTTTGCCATTTAAGCTCAAGTAGGGTTTCGAAGAAATACCTTGGCCGGTTGCATGGTAATGATATGTTCTCCGCATTTGTTTCGCGTTTCAGGGTGACGAAATTAATACCTACATAACACACGGAGGCCACATGAGCACAAAACCAACACCCGCAGCAGCGATCGAGAATCTGGCGAACCTACCGCCGGCCGTACAGATCATGAATATTGTTAGCGGAGCATTCGTCTCACAGGCCGCATATGTTGCGGCAAAGCTCGGCATCGCCGACATTCTTGCTGAGGGCCCGAGGACGGCCGAGTACATCGCCGTTGCGACGCAAACGAATGAGGACGCGGTCTATCGCGTTCTTCGCGCACTTTCGGCGAGCGGCGTCTTCATCGAAACCGAGCAGCGGACGTTTGCCAACACGCCGGCGAGCGACACGCTCCGAACCGATCACCCCGAAAGCACCCGCGACATAACCATTTGGATGGGCGAGCCTGAACACTGGAAGGTTTACGGCGGAATGATCGAAAGCGTTAGAACCGGGAAACCCGCATGGGACTCGGTTCACGGCGAGCCCGTTTTCAAGACGCTGTTCGAGACCGATCAGCCGCTCGGTGACATTTTTAATCGAGCGATGACCTCGTTCTCGCACGTGACGATACCGGCGATCATCGAGGCCTACGATTTCTCGAACGCCGGGACGGTTGCGGACATCGCGGGCGGTTATGGCCACCTGCTCGGAGCGGTGCTAAAGACGAACCCGGGCGTGAAAGGCGTGCTCTTCGAGCTTCCGCACGTCCTCGAAGGAGCGCCGGAGATGATGGAAAGCTACGGCGTCGCCGACCGCGTCGAATACGTCGCCGGCAGCTTCACCGAGTCGATCCCGGTTGCGGCCGACATCTATTTTATGAAGCACATCATTCATGACTGGTACGACTATAAGAACGAGGTGATCCTCCGCAACATCCGCGAGCAGATGAGCGACGACGCGAAGCTCCTGATCTTCGACGCGATCTTGCCGGAAGGAAATGAGCCGCATTTTGGCAAGGTGCTCGACCTTGAAATGCTCGTCTCTCCCGGCGGCAAAGAGCGAACGGCGGTTGAATTTGAAGCGTTGCTCGCACGCTCAGGACTGAAAATGACGCGGATCATCGAAACGAAGAGCCCGGTCGGCATCGTCGAAGCCGTAAAGGCTTAGGATCACAAACATCACGATCAACAAAGCCCGCAATCTCTGCGGGCTTTTGTGATATTCGGCCACTGCATTCTACGCGTTATTTGGCGGAGTACTAATTTTCAAAGAAATCGATCCGATAATGAAACGAAATTACAGTCTCGTCAGAACATTCATCGCCGTTTTGAGCCTGGTCTCGCTTGCGGCGCCGTTCATCACCGTTGAGGCACAGACGCGTCGCGGGGCGGCGACCGCTTCCGCTGGCGCAAAGCCGGCCGCCGCGAAATGCAATGGAGCCTGGACGGGCTCGATCACCTACACCCGCACGCAGTCGATGTCCGACACGAAGACGACGGAACGCGTCTCCAATCGCGGCAAGGACACGACGACCTTTGAGCTGAAGTATGACTACAAAGCGCAGGTCGCCGTCGTCGAATCGGCGGAGCAGAACGGCCGCAGCGACGGCAAGGCGACGATCAACCACAGCTTCACAACGAGCGAAACGACCCGGGCGGTCGAGAAGAACTCGTGCGACCGCGGGAAGACATGGCGGGACATGACCGGCAATTTCCTTTCGCTGAGCCAGGTTACGGGGTCGGCAAAGGAAGAGGCATCGGTCGGGATCGGCGTCAATAGCGACGTCACGTATTCCGTCAGCGTCGGGCTCCCACCGATCAAAGGGCAAGCGACGGGGAAGGAGACATCGTCTTTCAGCGGGCAATGCGTGCCGAAGGAGGGCAAGAACGTCTCGATGCCGCCGACCGAAGTCTCGATCCAGGGAAACTCGCTCACCTCCGATGGCAGTCACCGGATCGATCCGAGCGACCCGAACCGCCTGAGCGGGAGCTTTTCGCAATCTTTCCATAACGTAACGGAAACCATCACGTGGAACCTGCAAAAGTGCGGGGCACCGCTGCGGCTGATCGATCTGAAGTTTGAGGAGATGAAGTTCCCGACCTGGAACGATTGGGTCGAAGTATCCGAGCAAAAGGGAACGACCGACGGCAATCTCGTGAAGATAAAGGCGAAGGTGCTGAATGCTTCCGGCGAGACGAAGTACGCGGACGTAAAGATCAACGAGACCTACAAAGGCGACAAATGGGACGGGGCTCGGCCGGACGCACCGCTCGAAGACCTCACCGCATCCGTTCGCGTCGAGGCAGGCGAGGAACGCGAGGTCGAGTTCGTCTGGGATTCATCCGGCTACGCTTGGTACGACGACGGCCGACCGCGGCTCGTCCAGCGGATCAAGGCCGAGCTTGAGGAGAACGGCAAGAAAGCCGACGAGATGACCAAGAACCTCAAGGTTGGACCAAAGCCGGTCGTGCTAGTCCATGGACTCTGGAGCAACTGGAAGGCGTGGGAGCCATGGCAGAACATTCTAACGACCTCACATAGCTACGATTGGAAAGCGTATCCGGTTGGCGAAAAGCCGGAAAAGGGAATCATGAACACCGGCGGGTCGTTCCTTTCGACCAATGCGACGAACTCGATCTTCGAAAACGCACAGGAGCTTGGCAAATATATCCGCTATGCTCAGGAAGACCGCAACGCTTGGCACGTTGACATCGTTGCTCATTCGATGGGCGGACTTATTTCGCGGCACTATATCCATCACTTCATGCCGCCGAGCGATGATGGCCGGCCACAGGTCGCTCATCTGGTAATGCTCGGGACGCCGAACATGGGTTCACCGTGTGCGGATGTGATGAACACTGCATTCGAGACCTTGGGAAAGAATGTCGAAGCCGTCCGCCAACTCCGTCAGGACGTTGCGGCGGAATTCAATCGCACTGTAACCAACCGAAAGGGCGTCAAATTTTCGGTACTTGCCGGCGATCCGCTTCCGGTAATGTGTAAAACGTACGTTTGGAACGACGGCGTCGTACCCGTGCCCTCGGCGATATGGCAGATAAAGGACAATGCGAAGTCGAAGAACGTCCATACCGAGCTGACGGGAACCGTTGATTTCTCCAACTTCGTTAAGCCGCGGCTCGCAATCGGGCCGAAGGGAAATCACCTGCCCGAAGCGCCTGAGGCCCCGGCACTTCCGAATTATCAGGGGCTTCTTGTTGAGCCGCAAAATCCAGAATATTCTCCGCGACGATTTTACGGAGCTTCGACGGCGGAGAGTGATGTTTTTGCACGCTGGCTGACGATCGAGCCCGGAAATCCGACGGAGATCGAGTTACCGATCGCGGGCGGCGTCGAAGATCTTGGCCTGACCTTCATTGCAAATGCGTCTATATCCGTGACGCTTGTCGGGCCGGACGGCTCGGTTGCCGGAAAGGATGAGGCAGGTTCGCGGACCGCGGGAAGCCCGTTCCGTTCGATCTACGTCGAGCGAGGCGTGAAACCGGGCATTTGGACGGTCCGTATCAGCAATACTGGCCGTGAAAAGACGGATATCGCGCTGACCTCCTGGTCGGGCGTCAGGAGATAAACGAATGAGAATATTATTCAAATTGCTTTTTGTTTCTACGATCTTGGCGGCTGCCGGTATGGCTCAAATGTCCACGAACGCTGACCCGGATGCGGTTAAGTTCGTTACCTCTGACATCGATCTTTTCTGGAAGGCGTACGATAAGGCAACTGCCGAAAACGCCGAAAAGATCTATCAAGATGAGTACTTTGCACCCGGCACGGACGGCTTGCAGCTTTTTCTTAAATACCGGATCGGTAATGCCAAGGCTCTCGCGGCGCAGATAGCAGCGGCGCGGAAATGTTATGAAGATCTGCGCGAGCCGAGCAGGCGGGTTGCCAGCTTTGAGCCGAAGATGCGCGCCTCGTTCCAGAAATTGAAAGAGCTTTATCCCGACGCCATATTCCCAAATGTTTATTTCGTCATCGGCCGGATGAATTCCGCGGGCACGCTCGCTCCGGGCGGGCTTCTGATCGGCGTGGATATGTTTGGAGCCAATGGGAATATGAATACCGAAGGGCTCTCAGCATGGCATCGTTCGGTGCTAGGGCCGATCGAGAAAGTGCCTTTTGTCGTCGCCCACGAATCGATCCATTATCAGCAAAAGTACTCTCTTGGAAAGGACGCAACCCTTCTCCAGCATTCCATCAAGGAAGGGTCTGCGGATCTCATTGCGGAACTTATATCTGGTGGGCATGTGAATATGCATCTCAAGGAATTTGGCGACCGGAATGAGGAAATGCTTTGGAACGAGTTCAAACAGGCAATGAATAGTACGGATCTTTCGAACTGGCTTTATCAAGGCGATCAGGCAAAAGATCGGCCAGCCGATCTTGGCTATTACATTGGTTACAAGATCACGGAGAGCTACTACCGCAATGCCTCGAACAAGCGAGCGGCGATCAAAGAGATCCTCGAGATAAAAGATTTTGGGGAGTTTCTTAAGGCGAGCCGTTACGAAGAAAAATATACGAAGTAAGCCTACGGCAAGATAGGGCCGTTCATTCGGCGGAGTATCTCGCCGTATCGTTCGTCGCCGCGGATCGAATCGAGTTTCGGTTCGACCGCAGTCCAGATCATCCAGGGATTGAATTCCTTTTGAGCTGCGTCAAGACTTTCAAATCCCAGGTCGTATTCGCCTATTGAAAAGTAAGCAAGGGCGAAGAAATAGCTCCCGACGTATCGCTCAGCGGCGATCTTTTGCCAGCGATCGATTCGGTCGCGAGCTTCTGCTATCCGGCCGGATGCGGCGAGAGCGAAGCACAGCGGGTGTAAGATCAGCGGTGAATCGGGTGAGAGATCTTCGGCGATAAGCCCGTGCCGTAGAGCTTCCTCGACACTGCCTGCTTGTAGCAACGTATTGCAGGCTTGCACGTGGCTTTGCATTGAATTTGGTGCAAGAGAGAGAAGCTCGTCACATTTTGCTACCGATCGCGAATAATCGCGGGCCTGATAGTAGGTCCAGGCCGTCAAGACCTTTGGCCTCAGCGACAACGGGTCGAGCGATTCTGCCGTATCCAGCTCTTGCAGACCTTCTGAAGTTCTTCCGGAACCGACGAGGTATGAACTGAGCCATTCATGGCCAAGAGGATAATTCGGGTTAAGCTCGATCGCCCGGCGATAGCATTCCTCGCTCTTGTCCCATTCCTGCATGTTTGAATGGTAGAGTCCGAGGGCAGCGTGTGCCTCGGCAAGGCTTGGGTCGATCTCGAGTGCCCGCTCGAGATTTACAAGCATCTGCGGAAGAGCGATTTCCGGTGGGATCAGGCCGTAGATCAGCGCCCAGCCGTTGAAATCGGCAAGTCCCGCATGGGCCGCGGCAAATTCCGGGTCGAGTTCAATCGCACGCTCGAACGAAGCGAGTGTTTTCGGGAACGTCTCAGGGGAGAATTGGCTCCAAAAAAAGCGTCCCTGCAGGTAGGCGTCGAGAGCCGCAGGGTTCGTTGTGCCGCGCTTTGCGAGCTGAGACGCCATCTCGTCATCTATCTGAGTTAGAAGCGAACGCGTGACCTGTTCGGAGATCGAATCCTCAAGGTCGAGCAGGTCGACCGTTGATTCGTAAAAGCTCGCCGACCAGCGAACGGAGCGCTCTCGGACGTCCAAAAGCTGGACGGTCAAGCGTATGCCCTCAGTCGCCGTCCGCAGGATGCCATCGACAATGAACTTAACGTCGAGTTCCTCGCCGCAGACGAAAGGATCGTCATGCCGGCCGGCGGAGACGACCACCGAGCTCGTCGGCCGAACTTTAAGTTTGCGAACGTTCGAGAGTCGGAGCGTCAATGCATCGGCGAGTGCCGTTCCGAGAAATTCCGGCAGGCCAAATGCAGGAGCGGTAGAACCGATGAGCCGGAAGGGGAGCACCGCGATCGAGAGCTCCCGACCGTCGGTCCTTGGTGCTACAGAGGTCTCAAGGGCTATAGGATTTCCCGTTCGGCCGAGAAGGTCCCGATAGCGCGGATCGCTTCTGATCACATTGAGTTTTGGATCGACCCCGAACCAGACCATCCATTCATCGCCTTCCCGGAGAGCTCGCTGAAAGTATTCAAATGCACGATCGCGGTTGCCTGCGGCAAGGTGGGCCATAGCCAAAAAATACGGCTTCACATGCCCAGTGCCATCGATCTCCTCGAGCTTTGCGACGATCTTAGCGACGGACTCCTGATCGCCCTGGCCAGCACGAGCGAAAGCCAGCATATATCTCGGAAGCCCGGCGGCTTTCCAGGATTCAGCAGAGAGCCGAAGCAATTTGACCGCCTCATCGTATTCTCCCGCTTCGGTCAACACGTTCCCAAGATGCAGCATCGCCTGCGGCATCCCGGGTTCCATTTCAAATGCTTTTCGCGCCTTTTGGATCGCTTCGGCGTTTCGTCCGCAGAGATAGTATGTCCACGACGACATCAAGACCGCTCGGGGCGACAATGGATCAAGGGACTCGGCTTTCAGTATCTCGCTGATGGCCTCATCCGCGACACCCATGCTACAGAAAATATTCGAAAGGCACTCGTGAGCGAATGGGGTGTCCGGGTTCGACTCGAGGGCGAGCCTAGCTAGGCGTTCGGCCTCACGCCAATCGCGCCGCCAGAGCAGCTCAATAAATGCCTTACGCGAGAGGGCCTCGGCTGAGCCGTCGTCGATCGTCAGGGCCTTGTCAATTGCTGACTCGGCCTTGGGAAAGGCATCTGCCGATGGGAGTTCGCCAAAGATCGAGGACCAAATATAGAAGTCCGCAATGCCGATATACGGCAAGAGGAATTCCGGGTCGAGGGTGACCGCTAGCTTGAACTCCTCAAGCGAGTTTGTCAGTCCCTCATCGGTAAAACGGCTCCAATGGAATCGGCCACGAAGATATGCCGAATACGCTTCGTTATCCTTTGTAGGAGGCCGGTGCATTTCCTCGCGGTCCTGACGCGGAAGCTCGGGCAATAAAGCTCCGGTCAGCTGCCGGCATATCGAATCTTCAAGCTCGATAAGGTCCTTTGCGTTCTCGCGAAACTCTCGCGTCCAGACGGCATCGCGTTTCGCGACATTGAAAAGGCTTGCCGAGACCGACGCCTCGCCTATTTCTTGCCGTGATGAACCTGCGAGAACGAAATCAACGCCGAGTTCGCGGCCGGCATCGAATGGCCTTCGGCTGCTGAATGAAAGCACAGAGGTAGTTGGCCGGACGACTATGCGGGCGATCCGCGAGATACGGGAAATAAGGGAATCTGCGATGCCGACGCCGAAAGCCTCCGCGTCGTGCTCGGTCCCCTCGGCGTCAAATGGAAGGATCGCGAGCGTTGGCTTTCCAATTACGGGCGAGAGTGCCGAGCGGCAAGACCGCGACAGATCCTCAGATGCGCCTTCGAAATTCTTTTCAAGGGTTTTGCATATTCCTTCGGCAGAGAGCAAGCGTTTGTCCGGGTCTTCGGCCGTGCATCGAGCGATGATCGGCTCGAGGCACGATCGAATATCCGCAAACTCCTTCGTTTGGGCAACGCCTCCAAGCATATCTCCAAGCAGAATACCGAGTGCGTAGATGTCGCCCGCGACCGATGCGGGCTCGCCGCGAGCAAACTCGGGCGCATCGTAGCGGCTCGAGACGGACCTACCGGGAGCTAGGCTTGCCTCGGGATCGGACCGCCGAAGGCCGAAGTCGAGTAACTTCACGGTGCCATCATTGCTAACCAGAATGTTTTCGGGCTTCAGGTTGCCGTGGAGGACGTCCGCGTCGTGAGCTGACTGTGTCGCCTGGGCGACCTGCCGAAAAAGGGCCAGCCTCTCAGCAACGTTAAGTTTTTGCTGCTCGCAATGATCAAGGATCGTTACTCCTTCCACGTATTCCAAAACGAAATACGGCGAGCCGTCCTCTGCAGTACCGCCACCGTAAAAATGTGCGATGTTGGGATGATTGAGAGCGGCTGAGATCTGTCGTTCGCGTTTGAACCGTTCGAGGCCCGGCTCGTCGAAGGTGCCGACCCGGAGAAGTTTTATTGCGACGCGTTGATCAAATTCGCCATCGACCCTTATGCCGAGGAAAACCTCACCAACACTGTCGCGGCCGAGAACCTTTTCGAGCCGATACGGGCCGATCCTCAAGGCGGGCGGAGAAAGAGGTTTTTGCAAGGGACCGCTCATTGCGAAAGCCTAATTCTGACATCACCGATTCGAGTGGTCAATTTTACTTTTCGGCACGGCTTTTGAGTTTGTTCAGAAGGCGTTGGAAGCGGGCCTCATTTCGAATCGCGTCAAACCGCGGATCGACCTCAAGGAAGTTGATCCCATGTGATGATGCAGACTCCGCCCGTTCGAGTGCGTCCAGAGCTTTGTCAGCGACGCCATAATGTATGAAAGCAAGTGCTTCCTCATAGGCGAAAGCATAGGCGTTCCCGGCGATCACAGGATTTGCAGCAACCTCGCTGAGCGTCTGCACCGAAGCTTCGCGGTCAACTTGCGGGTCACGCGTCTGTAATTCGATCAGGAGCCAACTCGGATCGCTAAGTTCGCCGTTGCCGTAGTTGATCTCTTTTCTGAAGACTGCCTGGGAAAGGGGGATGTCATTCATCGCCGAGGCCGTCCATCGCTTCACTTTCAACGCAGGAATAAATGACGGTTCCTCGGTCAGCACCGAATTGGTCTCGCGGATCGCCCCCTCGTAGTCTCTGGCGTAAAAGCTCGCCATCGCAGAGGCAGACCGGACCGCCGGCGACCGCGGGTCAAGCTTTCGTGCATTCTCGATCTCCTGGGCGGCCTCAACGTGCTTACCAGTCGCCGAGAGGAATAAAGCGAACCAATGATGGGCCTGCGAGAGCGATGGGTTTAACTGGATCGCCCGGCGATAAGCAAGTTCCGCTCCCTGGCGGTCGCGGGCTGAGTAGAACTTCAAATATGCATCGGCGGAGTGGGCCTCGGCGAGCCCGTCATCAATGCTTAATGCGCGGTCAACGTATTCTCGAGCCTTCTCGTACGAATCCGCCGGAGCTTTCGTGTCGTACAGCTTGAGAAGTAGGTACGCTTCGGCCATTCCGACATAGGCGAGTGCAAAGTTTCCGTCTTTTGCGAGCGACAGGCCGAAGGTCGTGATCGCCTGTCGCAGGTCTGCGGCGGAACGCCGCGTTAGTTGATACCGCCCTATGAGGTAAAATTCGTAGGCATCGGGATTTTCGGTGTAGCTCTTTTCGACCTGATAGCGTTCAAGAGCTAGAGGCTCTATCCCAAGTGTCGTCGAAATACGTTCGGCCAGCTCGGTCTGAAGCGAGAAAAGACCGGTCTCATCGGCGGCGAACGTCTCTTGCAAAACGCTCGAACCGGACGCAGTATTTATCATCTCCGCCCTAAGTGTTGAGACGCCGTTCTGAACCGAGAGTTCACCTTTCACGAAAAAATCCGCACCTGTTGAGGTGATCGCCGTGAGGTCGTCTTCGTTCATCGTTCGGGCAGTGTTTGCTGAGATCACCTGGAGCCCCTTGATGTTGCCGAGTTTGTGCGTCAATGCGTCGGCAAGCCCAACACCGAGATTGAACTTGTCATCCTGTACCGTCCGGAAGGGAAGCACAACGATCGTTGGTGTGGTGAACGGCCGTTCGGAAGCACCCCGTAAAGAGCTTCCAAAAAACACGGGCAGCACGAAATATCCAATACCTGCAAGGATCAAAAGTCCGGCGAATGCCGCGGCGACCTTGCTCGGGAAACCACCGTTCTTTGTGCGGGTGGTATCCATTCCCGCGGTGTCGGGGCCGTCGCTAATAACGAGCGTTGTCTTCTCTTCGTTTCGGGACAGGCTGCCATCAGTATCGTGTCCGAGGCGGTAGCCGCTTTCGGAGAAACGCTTGAAGAGCATTCGATAGCCGGTCTTTTCAAGAATCTCGTCGAAACGCGAATCGCTTCGTATCGGATCGAACGCGGGCTCCACACCGAGCCAATTTAGCCATGCCTCGCGCGAATCGAGCGCGTCCTGGAGCTTCTCGATCGCTTTTTCGTGTTCACCAAGCTCGACATAGCCGAGAGCCAACTGGTAAGGTGAGACGTATCTTTTTCCGGCCAGCTCTTCAAGTTCACCAGCCGCTTCGCGAGCTTCATCATCCCTGCCGGCGACTGCCAATGCCTCTACGTTTGCTGTTTTGGCGAAGAGTCCATCTCCCATTAGAGCGATCGCTTTCTCACTTTCCTCGAGCGCCCGTCGAGGTTCATCGAGAGCACGCAGCACTTTGCTCAAACCGTAATGCCCAAGTCCATATCCCGGGAAATCTCGGACGACCTTTTCGTAGCGGATTCGGGCCTCGGGAAAGCGTCGGCCGTAGTAGAGTCCCCAAGCGATGTTGTGATGGTTAAACGGGGTCAACGGGTCGAGTTCGGCTCCGCGCTCGGCAAACTGAAGTGCCTCCGAAAAACGCCCTTCGGTGAACAGTACTATTGAATACCAAACGTGAGCCTTCGCGTTGGCCGGATTTAGTTCTAGGGCCTTGAGCAAATAAGTTTCCGCCTTTGACCAATCAAGGTTTCCGGCGTGAAGACAAAAGCCTAGGGTAGCGTTGGCCTCCGACAACTGCGGATCGAGTTCTACGGCCTTTTGCGCGGCAGCGATGCCAGGCTGGAAGCACTCATTCGGCGGAAGAACGCCGATAATGCCGAGCCAGGCGTAATAATCCGCAATACCCGTGTAGGCAAGGGCGTAGTCGGGGTCGGCGGCGATCGCTTTGTGAAAGCTGACGAAAGCCTGTGCAAAGCCTTCCTCGGTAAAGCTGTTGAAGTGATAACGGCCGCGAAGATAATTCTCGAACGCTTCGGGGTTTTCCGTCCCGCGCTTTGCGAGCTCTTCAAATTCCGCTCCACTGATCTGAGGTAAAATCGCCTCCAGAACCCTGATCGAGATCGTATCCTCAAGAGTGAGTACGTCCGAAAGGGTCTCATCGATCGAGGTTGCCCAGATGGTCGCATTGTCGGCGATGCTGAGTAGTTGGACATTGACCCGCAAACGGTCGCCAGCCTGCTTGATGCTTCCGTCGATGATGAACTCAACCCCGAGAGCTTCGCCGGCCTTTACAGGGTCAGGCTGCTCTTGGCTGAAAGCGAGGATCGAACTCGTCGGCCGCACAGTGAGCCGGCGGACCTTGCTGAGGCGGGTGATCATTGCATCGGCGAGCCCAAGCCCTAGAAAGCTGTGGTCGGTATCGCTTGCCGGGCCGAGGTTTATGAACTTGAATGGCAGTACAGCGATCGACCTCGTTGCCTCAGCCCGCCGTAGAAACGAAGTAGTCTCGGAGAGCCTCTTTTGCGAATATTTCGGGGCACTGATCTCGGATCCTGAGAGCGAACGCTCGATGTCAGCGGCAAAGTCGGCTGCACTCTCGTATCGATCCTCAGGACGTTTCGCGAGGGCCTTCATCACGATGTCGTCGAGGCCGTTTCGCAACGTCTCGCGAAGTTGATCGATGGTCGTTTTACGGGTCGCGGCCGCGCGTCCGATATCGCCGTTGTATCGGGTCAGGAGCGTCTCGTCTATCTGCACTGCTCCGCTAGGAAGCTCCGGCATCACTTCGCATATGACACGGCTGACCTCATGCAGTGCACGGCCGGAAAAGCTGTAAGGCTTGTGACCGGTCAAAACTTCGTAAAGCAGAACCCCGAGCGAATATATATCGCTCGCCGGCGTGACCTCCTCGCCCTGCACCTGCTCCGGGCTCGAATAGTCCGGCGTCATCATCCTTAGCATCGAGGCCGTCGGGTTTACTGATTCATGTATCAGTTCCGGGTCAAGGATCTTTGCGATGCCGAAATCAAGCAGCTTTGGAACGCCGGCTTTGTTGATCAACACATTGCCAGGCTTGATATCGCGGTGAATGATCTGGCGGCCGTGTGCATACTCTACTGCTGAGCAAATCTGAAGAAAAATGCGAAGACGCTCTTCAATGGATAGCGTTCTCGAATCACAATAATTGTAGAGGGTTTCGCCATCTACATACTCCATTACGAAGTAAGGAAGCCCCTCTTCGGTGGTCCCGCCGTCGAGCAAGCGGGCGATGTAAGGGTGATCAAATGAAGCGAGGATCTGCCTTTCATGCCGAAATCTCCGGATGATGAAGTCAGAATCCATCCCCTTCCTGATCAGCTTTACCGCCACCCTTTGCTCAAATTCGCCGTCAGCTCTTTCCCCTAGATAGACCGAGCCCATGCCGCCGCGGCCAAGCTCACCTGCAAGACGAAAGACGCCTATCCTTCGCCCGTGGAGGTTTGATGTCGGGTCTGCGGGCGGGGCGTCAGACATCGAATTTGAGATCTCCTTCTTTGCCTTTGTGGAGAGAAATCGGCTGTCCGTCCAGACTGAGGCCTCAATAAACTGCTCCGAGGAAGATTCGCTGCGAAGAAGCTTCTCGACTTCGGGAATAAGAGCCGGAGCGTCGGCAAGCAGGCGCTCGATGAGAGGAGAACGCTCCGCTGCTGGCACTTCAAGTGCTGCATGAAACGTCCCCTCTATTCGTTGCCAGTCGCTGTTCTCCACGCGTTTCATTATAGGCGCCATCGTCGAAAACGTCATTTCGCGGATGGTACGGTGAGGAAATAGTCTTTAGAGTCGTCTAAAGTAGGGTTAAACAATAATAAATATTGCCAAACACTAACTCTTTTGCTATCCTTTCCAGTAGCGCAACATGCGCTCCCGCCGTTCTTCATCCCGCGATGTCCAAACCTAAACTGATCTACATTGTTATCCCCACACTGCTGGTCGTCGGCCTTTTGCCGCTGATTCTTACCGGCTGGTTCCTCTCCGAAAGGAGCGGGACGGAGCTGCGTGCTGTTGAAAACCGATATCAGATACAGCTTGTCCAAGAAAAGGCCCGCTCGCTTGAGATGTTCCTTCAGCGGCAGCTCGATCTTGTCGGCGGCCTTTCCAGCGGATTCGCGCTTGCCGGAACGCCTGAGATCTATAGTCAGGTGCGAACGGATATGCAGCTCGAAGACAAGCTGCGCGAGAATCCCGATGTTTTGGCACTTTTCGTTACGCCGCCGGCCGGCGAAACGCTTGCACTCTATCGGCCGGGGAATATTGGCAAACAGCAGATCGATTCGATCGCAAGCACGTTGATCGCTTCCTCGCAGGGCTCGGCTACGATGATCTCGAGAGCAACGGTCGCCGAGGGCTCGAATGAAAGTGTAGTGGCGATCGGCTCGCGGATCGGCGGAAAAGACGGAGCAGGCTCCGTTATCGCCATCGTCAGTCTCACAAATATCGGCAAAATACTCGTCGGCAAGGACGCGGTTTCCGAGGAGCAGATGTGGGCCGCCGGCTTGCCGATCATTTTGATCGTGGACGGTGCCGGACGTGCGATATTCCATCCGGACCCGCAGGTCGCCCAGCAGCAGCGTCCGCTTACCTCACTTAGGATCGTTAGCGAATGGCAGCAGTCGAGCGAACAGATTCAGTCCGGTCTCGTGCCTTTTGTCGGTGAATTCGGCGGAAATGAGCACTCGATGATCGGAGCATACTCCACAGTTGACTTCGGCCAGAATGCGAAATTTGGCGTCATCACAATGCAGGACGAGGCAAAGGCCCTTGCTTCGGTCGGCGAGATGCGCACGCAGACGTGGATCATCAGCCTCGCGTTCGGGCTCTTTGCGTCGCTATTCGGTCTTTTTGTGGCGCGCCAGCTTGCGCAGCCGATCTTACGCCTCTCCGTGGCCGCCGAAACTGTCGCAAATGGCGACCTTTCGACCCGTGTCGAGGTAGGCGGTGTTAAAGAAACTGCAACGCTCGGTTCTGCTTTTAATACAATGAGCGACCGGCTCGAAGAGCACATCCGCCGGCTCGCACAAGCCGCTCAAGAGAATCGCGAGCTATTCGTCGGCACGGTCAAGGCTCTTGCCGCCGCAATTGACGGAAAAGACAAATATACACGAGGCCACTCCGAGCGCGTCGCTCGCATTTCGGTTGCGATCGGCAAGGAGATGAACCTACCCGAGGATGAGCTCGAAGCTCTCCGCATTAGTGCCTTGCTGCACGACGTCGGCAAGATCGCCATTGACGACAGCATTCTCAAAAAGCCCGCTGCTCTCACATCTGAAGAGTTTGACATCATGAAGACGCATCCGGTCAAGGGTTACAAGATCATGTCGCAGATACCGGGAATGGACGCGTTCCTCCCGGGAATGTATATGCATCACGAGATGGTCAACGGCGAAGGCTATCCGCAGGGGCTAAAGGGCGATGAGATACCGCTGCAAGGAAAGATCGTCTCCGTCGCAGATACTTTCGATGCAATGACCATCGACCGGCCGTATTCCAAGGGAATGGTCCTCAGCGAGGCCCTTGATCGGATTCGGGGACTTGTCGGCACACGCTACGACGGCGCAGTTGTTGAAGCGCTTGTCCGCGGATGTCAAAAAGGCTTGATCGGCCGCGGCGTCGTTCAGCAGATCGCGACCAATGTCAAAGAAGGCGAGCGCGGAGTAAATGTTGGCATCGCACAAAATCTTAAACTAAACAGCGGCCATGATTCGGCCGAGCTCCCTCAAGTTGGAAACAATGGAGTTACAGGAGCACAAGCTACAAGAAACGTGGCAGGTTGAGGTCGGCGGAGCCGTTTACGAAGCTCAATTCGCCGAACTTCCCGACTGGATAAGCGAGGGTTCGCTGCAGCCTGATGATAAGGTACGGCGAGGCAATCTTCGTTGGATCGAGGCTCGCAAAGTACCGCAGCTTGTCCCCTTTTTCAATGCGAAGGCGAAGGGCGAACCTCTGCCGGTAGTGGTCACCGAAACGACGCACTCGGCGGAGCCGGTTGATCAGAAAGTAAATCAAACGACGGTAAATGCTACGCCCGAGCCGCCGCCGGTTGTTCTACCCGCTACTACGACATTCAAGGCTAAGACACCGTCTGCAAACGACAACAGCCATTGTATAAACCACGCTGACGTTCCCGCGAAGTATGTGTGTTCCGCGTGTGAAACCGGCTTCTGCAAGGCGTGTCCGAAATCTTACGGCGGCAGCGTACGGACCTGTCCGCTGTGCGGGGAGCTCTGCCGAGAGGCCGGAGCGATGGCAGCAGCGGGCATTTCTGCAAGTTCGGCCGGTCTTGATGGAGACTCCTTCGGTTTTGGAGATCTTGGCTATTCGTTCGGGCATCCGTTCAAGTTCGGGACGAGTCTTGTACTCGGCGGCATCCTTTACACTTTCCTTTCGGTCGCACAATCAGGAGCCGGTATCGGCAGCATATTCATGGTTGCAGCGGCTTTGATAGCCGTGATGGCTACCAACGCCATCACGTTTGGCATTCTGGCAAACACGGTAGATCAGTTCTCGAAAGGGGCTGTTGATGCCAACTTTATGCCGGAGTTCGAGGATTTCTCGATCTGGGAAGACGTTGTCCATCCATTCTTCTTGAGCCTTGCTGCATATATATCGAGCTTCGGGCCATTCATCCTGGCGGCGATCATCGGGGTTTATCTGATCTTCAGCGCGGTCAGCAGCAAGGTCGAATCGATCAACGCAGATCTCGAACGCATACCGGGCACGCACTATTATTCTCAACGTGATGTTGCTGAGCAGTCGACGGATGTAAAGCGAGTGCTTACGGAGATCGCCGAAGGCAAAGATGAACAGATCGGCAGCGTGATACAGCCGGGTGGCGAGCCCACGCCGGTCTTCGATGAAGACGCACGCGAGCAGGAGGAGCTTTGGGCTATGGCCCAGGAGCATCGAAAGGTTCAGCTCGAATCCGTCGTTGGCCCATCGCCGGAGACTCGCGACGCGCAGTTTCAGGAGTTTCTGACGGGATTTCTCCAGCTTGCGGCACCGCTGGTTGTGGTACTTATGTTGACCTTCCTTTGGGGTCTGTTCTTGTACCCCGCGGCATGTGCTGTTGCAGGTTACACTCGCTCTTTTATGGCAACGATCAATCCCGCCACGGCTTTAAACACCATCCGTCATCTTGGGGTCGATTATGTCAAGCTTCTTCTTTTCGGTTTGATGCTATCCATTCTCTCGGGTATCGTTATCGCAATCCCGACGATGTTGCTGACGCCGTTCGATATGCCGGGAGTTGGGAATCTGCCGGCAAAGGCGGTCGGTGCATTCATTGGATTCTATTTCTGGGCGGTGTACTGCTGCCTGATAGGTTTGATGCTTTTCCGCAACCGCGACAAGCTGGCGTTACCTTCTTAGGCTGCGTCACATAAGCGAAAAAGGCCCGTGCGTTGTTCAGCGCACGGGTTTTTTCTATACTCAAAGTTTCGCGGTTGGATTTTATGGCATTTTGGCGCAGGAAAAAGGAAGTCCCTTTCTCGACATCGGTACTCGGGCTCGATAAGTCCATTGAGGAATTAAAGGCCCAAGAAGAGGCGATCGAAAAGGAACTCGGCGTTCGTTTTTCGAAGGCGATCGCAAAGACGCGGGACTCGCTCAATGACCGGCTCGACGCCGTTTTTGAGGGTCGAAAGCAGATCGACGAAGGGCTTTTGGACGAGCTGGAAGAGATGCTGATCTCGACCGACATCGGCGTTAACACGACGATGCAGGTGCTGGAAGCGGTCAGGAAAGGCGTTTCGCGTAAAGAGATCAGCGACATCGACGCTCTCAAGGCGACGATGAAGAACGAATTGCTCGGGATACTTGGGCATTCGACCGGCGGCATTGCGTCTGAAACGGCTGTGGATCTTACGATTCGGCCGTATGTGCTGATGGTCGTCGGCGTCAACGGCGTCGGCAAGACCACAACGATCGGAAAGCTCTCGCAGCGGATAAAGAACGAAGGAAACGAGGTGCTCATCTGCGCTGCCGATACGTTTAGGGCAGCGGCTTCGGACCAGCTTGAGATCTGGGCCGGGCGGGCCGGCGTGCCGATAATTCAACAAAAGCAGGGAACGGACCCGGCGGCGGTGCTCTTTGACGCATTGCAGGCGGCGAAGTCGCGATCGGCAGACGTGCTGATAGTCGATACCGCCGGACGGCTTCACAACAAAGCGAATCTGATGGCTGAGCTCGAGAAGATGAAGCGTATTGCTGCACGCGAGGTCGAGGGAGCTCCGCATGAGACGCTGCTCGTGATCGATGCCGTTACCGGACAGAACGGGCTTGAGCAGGCTCGGCAGTTTACTAAGGTCGCGAACGTAACCGGCATTGTGCTCACAAAGCTCGACGGCACGGCTAAAGGCGGAATTGCGGTTGCGATCTCAAAGGAACTCAACCTACCGATACGATATGTAGGAATCGGCGAGCAGGTCGATGACCTGATGGTTTTCGACGCCGAGCGTTATGTAAACAGCCTTTTCAATTAGACCGGCCGAAGGCGGCCAAGAGGACGATAATTGAACGAATATACCGAAAAAGATCTTGAGCATATGCTGCGGGCCCTTGATCTCTCCCGCGCCGGAATTGGGCTTGTTTCGCCGAACCCGTTGGTTGGTTGCGTGGTCGTTTCAAAAAGCGGCGAAGTGATCGGCGAAGGCACATACATCAAGAGCGATGTCACGCACGCCGAAGTCATCGCTTTGATGAAGGCCGGAACAAATGCGGCCGGCGGCACCGCCTACGTCTCGCTCGAACCACACGACCATCACGGTAAGACCCCGCCTTGCACCGAAGCACTGATCAACGCCGGGATCTCGCGCGTCGTTTGCCCGATCGAGGATCCGAATCCGCTTGTTTCAGGAAAGGGCTTTGACCATCTTCGATCGGCTGGCGTCGAGGTTGTGACGGGAATTCTCGCCGAAGAGGCCGCTCGCATTAACGAAAAGTTCATATGCTGGCACAGGAATGGAAGGCCGTTTGTTCACCTAAAGCTCGCGATGTCTCTTGATGGCCGCATCTCGCTCAAGAACAGCGTCTCGACCGCACTTTCGGGCGAAGCTGCCCAGCAACGAGTTCACGAACTCCGGCACGAGCACGATGCGATAATGGTTGGAGCGACGACCGCTTCAGTCGATGACCCTTCGTTGACCGACCGCAGCGGAAAGCCACGGCTGCGGACTCTTGCTCGTGTAATTTTGGACAATAGCCTTCGATTGCCGACGAGCTCAAAGCTCGCCACAACCACCGACGAAGCTCCGACTTTCGTTCTAACCAACTGCATTGACCCGGAACGCGTCAGTCCGCTCCAGGAAAAGGGTGTTGACGTAATACTGCTCGAGGGTGGAGCGAGGAATCTTGTAGGCGTGCTCGCTGAACTGAAACGTCGCGAGATCCAAAGCATTTTGGTCGAGGGCGGAACGGCGGTCGCCGGAGCCTTCATCGACGCGAAGCTGGTCGATAAGGTAACGTTCATTCTCGCTCCGCTAGTGATCGGCGGAAGCGAAGCACCGAATGCGGTCGGCGGCAGCGGTGCTGAATCACTAGCTGAAGCTGTAAAGCTCCGAAACGTCACCATCACCCGCCTTGGCGACGACATCGAGATCACCGGCTACCCGAGCTAATTACTCAATTGCGTTAGTGTTCACGCGTTCGTCATGAACCCGAGATCGGTGACAGGGAAGTTGCCGATATTCGGAAAGACGAATGGCATATCCGCTTGGCTCAGACCAAACCAGCGGGCAAGCGTTCCCGCGTATTGCTCGACGGAGGCCGTCGGGATCCACCGTCCTCTGGCACCGGTGCCGAAATCGGCGTCGTCCGGGCCGTTGTTGACCAGGGTCGGGAATGGTGTGCCGTTCGACGAGTTGATCCCGTAAAAGTCCGACGCAGTTACCGCACCGCCGATGACGAACTGATGATTCGCCCAGCCGTGGTCGCTGCCGACGTTCGCACCTGTTCCGGCGGGATCGAATGTTCGGTTGAAATCCGTCAAAGTAAACTGCGTGACCTTGTCTGCAATGCCTTGTGCTGCCATCTCATCATAGAAGGCCCGAGAAGCTTGGCTGAAATGTGTCAGCAAACCCTGCTGGCCAAGAAGCTGACCATTGTGCGTATCAAAACCATCAAGCGAACAATAAAAGACCTGACGATTTACCCTGAGCGAACTGCGGGCCTTGATCATTCGCGCGATCTGCTTTAGTTGATTACCTAAATCCGTGGCCGGGAATACGACACTAACCTCGTTCGCAGAGTTGAGTGTCCGGCTGATCCGAAGGGCTTCGCTCTGGATGCTATTTGACGCTTCGACCATGTCCTGGCCGTTCTCAACAAGGAGTTGTGCCTCAAGTGCCGCAAGCCGTGCGTTAGCGATTGGCGTTCCGTTGTAGCCGGTCAAAGAAAAGATCGAACTCAGCGGCGTCGGTGCCGGTCCGATCGAGAGCGGCTGCTCATTTTCCCCAACCGCGAAAAGACGTGGGCCCACGACAGACGAGACAGTTGGGACGAGGCGGTTCGGGTTAGAGCCGATGGTCATCTTGTCCGCTATTCGCCCGCCCCAACCGCTGAGCATTACTGCGTCCGCCCGGGAGTGGTGATGCTGCTGCGTTTGGTCGGTGTGCGAGAAAAGATTCCGCGGCCGCACTGACGGATCGGCCTGAAACTGGGCACGCGTGATGGGCATCATGAGCGGCCCGACACCGCTGACAACAGCCATTGTCCCTGTTCCCCATAGCGGATGAAGCCCCGGATTTATACCATTCGCCACAGTGCCGAACGCCGGGTGAAGACCGTAGGCCGATCCGCCGATCCGCGGCACTGCTATCGGAAGCAGAGATTTCTGCGACAGGGCAAGTCCGCGTGGTCCACGTGCCTGAAAATAATGATCGTAGCCGCTGACCGATTGGTCCGAATGGAGCGGCACGATCGTGTTATTGCCGTCATTCCCACCGTTGAAATAGATACAAACGAGTGCACGGTAGTCCTGCGGCTCGTCGCCGGATGGGGATTGGGCAAGTGCGCTCATCAGTCCAAAAGGCTGCGGACCCGAGACAAGTCCGGCCATCGTAAGGCCGGCACCGGCATGTGCGAGAAATCGTCTTCTGGAGATTGTCATTGGTTACCTCTGGATCTGATAGGCCGAGGAAACGGCGATCAAATAAACCGCGGTCTTTATCCTAAGCGTTGGATTCGTTATCGGGACGGCGACAACGGCCTTCAATATCGCATCGCGTTGTCCGGAATGCATCCTGCCGTGCATCATTCTTACGTTGAGGGCATCGAGCAGCATGCCGCCGCTCGGGTCGGCCTCAGCGGCTGGCAAGAACTCGCCGAAGGTCAGGGAAGTGCCACGGAGCGAGTCTGTCGCGTTCGGCGTTAGCCCATCAAAGATCAGCGTGTGCAGGAAATTAGTTCGCCGGGTTGATGTATTCGTGTTCAGCAATTCGAACTCAGGAGCAAGGATAGTTGTTCCCGGCACGTTGTAATCCGGCGAGAAGTAGTTGAAGACGGTCGGCGAGTTGAACGGATTCTGGCCCATTAGGTTTGCATAGCTCGCCAGGGCTCCGTCGCTCCGGTTCTCACCGTTGAAATCAAGTGCCGGAAAGATCCGCGCAAGGTTCGTGATCAGCTGGACAGGTTCGCGGAGTTTGCCGTAACGCGGGTCGGACTTTGCGTCTCCGCGTGCTTCGGGGTCAAGAAGGATCGCCCGCAGCAGTGCCTTCATATCGCCGCGTGGGCTGCCCGTTTCACCATTGAATACGGCAGCTACGCGTTCGACGTAAGCCGGCGATGGATCGCTCGTAACCATCTGCTGGATCATCAGCTTCCCGATGAACGGCCCGAGGTTCGGGTGGTGAAAGATATTGTCGAGCGCCGTGTTCAATGACTGTTCGGCATAGTTCCTTATCTGTTCCGGGTCGGTGCAATTCTCACATGCCGGAATGATCGGATGCGGAGCGTTTGGATATTGCAACAGCGTCTTTGCCGAGAGGTCGTGATTGGCCGGATTGAGGATCATCGGATCCTTATAATTGACGATGCCCGGCGATGAGTTCTCGCAGGTGATGTTGCAATAGGTCCAACCCGTCAGAACCTTTGTAAACGAATTGACCGTTTCTTGGTCGTAGGTCGGTATCGGCTGGCCGTTCTGGCCGAGCCGCGGCCTGCCATCGGGATAGAGTTCATAGAGTCCAATGGAAAAAAGCTGCAGGATCTCTCGCGGGAAATTCTCGTTCGGATTTGCCCGCGTGCTCCGAACCATATCGAGGTAATGCCCCATCGCCGGATTGAGCGTCATATCGTACATCAACTGGCGATAGTTTCCGAAAGCATTCTCCGAGAGTACTTTGTGATACGCGATCGCGTGGCTGCTCTGTTGAACGGTCAGGCCAGACGTGACCCAGATCTGGCTTAGTGACCACGCCGTTCGATGGCGTAGCTGTGCATCACCGTAGAGGGCCTCGGTAAAGAACCACCTCTGTAGCGGGATCATTGTGTAACGCTCGCGATAGCAGTGCGGGAAAGTCGAAAGGCTGCAATCCATCGGCGGATTCGTCGGCGATTGCGGCGGGTTCGGATAGGCAAAGGTCGGATACGGGGCCTCAAATTGTTCGGCAAGCCAAGTCCGAAGGCCGATGCGACGCAGTCGCATATCAAGAATCGGCGAGGGGCCAAACGCCGCCTGCTCTGCAAATCGCTTTCGGTCGCCTGCGAATCGGTAACCGACATATTCGGCGTCGGTAGACGTGATTCCTGCGGGCCTCGTGACCTTCGGAATTTCGATCCCGCCGGTACTGCCGAGTCCGATCTTCAGCATATTTGAGGCATTACCCCGCCAGCTTACGTAGATTAGCGAATCACCATCGGCGGCGGGTTGGCCGCGAAAACCGCTCCGATCGAAGAGGCGAAAGTTAAGGGCGAACTCGGACTTCGAAATACGGCGGAGTTCCTGGACCTCAAGTTCAAATGTCTTGCCGCTACGCTGCTTGAGAAAGACCCGGACGGAATTTGCACCTTCGTTCTCGCGCGGTTCGATCCCGCGAATGTACGAGATCACGGACGATTCGGCTGAGGGATACAATACCGTAAGCTCTCGGCCGTGCTGCTGTCTGAACGTCGGAGCCGCTTCACGGACCAGTATTCTTTCCGCATCGCTACCGGCAACAAGGATCGGCACAGGCGAATTCGGGTTTGGATCCTCCTGAGCACTGACGGCGAAGGATGCGAGCACGAGAGCGAGGGCCGAGCGTAGGTAAATATGTCGTTTCATAAGCGAAAAGGTCGATCACCAAAGTTACGCGAATGGCAAAAAACAAGAACGATAAATTTATAAGCGAATTGGGCCGATTTCACAACCCTAAACCGTGCACTGAGGCGGGCTTGCTGAAGTCGGCCGCTGCGCCTAAACTCGTTCAGAATGAGCGAAGCGGGCGATAGACCATTGCGGGCGAAGCGATCGCTCGGCCAGAACTTTCTGGTTGATCCAAACTACGTTCGAAAGATCATAGCAGCGGTGAGGCCGGTTGCGGGCGATGTTGTGGTCGAGATCGGCCCCGGCCGCGGTGCCTTGACCGAGGGTTTGCTCGAAAGCGGAGCCGCTGTTATTGCTATCGAACTCGACCGCGAACTTGTGCCCGAGCTGCAATTGCGGTTCGCGCCGACCGGCAGGTTCAAGGTCGTAGAGGCCGATGCATCGGAAGCTGACCTCCGTGTCCTGATCGACACACATTTCCCCGGAACTCCGCGTGCCAAGCTCGTGGCGAATCTCCCTTACTACATCTCGACCGCGATACTGCAGCATCTTGCAGCGGAGCGGCATTGTCTTTTGGAACTTGTTCTAATGTTTCAACGCGAGGTGGTTGACCGAATCACAGCCCCGGCGGGAAATAGCGAGCGAGGATTTCTAACGGTAATAGTCGAGGGAGCTTTCGTGGTCGAGCGGCTCTTTGATGTTCCGCCGGAAGCCTTTCGCCCACGCCCAAAGATCTGGAGCTCCGTTGTTCGGCTCGTGCCGAAGCCGGAAAGCCTTGCCGACGAGCCGGCGTTTCGCTCTCTGATCAGCGCCGCCTTTGCCCAAAAGCGAAAAACCATCGCCAACAATCTCAAGAGCGTTTATCCCGATATTGCAACGGCACTCGCGGCTGCAGGTGTCGACGCAAAGCGCCGAGCCGAGACGCTTGAGCTTGCTGAATGGCTTCGCTTATATACCGCGCTGTGTTCTTCGGCGGAACAATGACGGCCGCAGATGTGCTATTATTTAGGGTTTATTGATTTAGAGAAAAGGCGGTATCTGATTGAGTAGAATAGAGATAATACCACTTGGCGGCATCGGTGAGTTCGGGATGAACTGCATGGGCATCCGTTATGGCGACGAGATGATCGTCGTCGATGCCGGGATGGGATTTCCCGAGGAAACGCCCTTTGGCGTCGATATTTCGATCCCAAACTTCGACTTTCTTGAGGAATATCGCGACGACCTGACAGCGATCATCCTTACGCACGGGCACGAGGACCACATCGGAGCTCTGCCCTATATCCTGCGGAAGTTCAATCTGCCGGTTTACGCATCGCGGTTCACGCAGGCACTTATCGAGAAGAAACTCGATGAGCACGAGATGCTCAATGACGTTCTGCTGCATCGCGTCCGGGCGAATGACATTGCTAAGATCGGGAATTTCGATATTGAATTTATCCATGCTTCGCATTCGCTCGTAGATTGCTTTTCGCTCGCCATCACCACCCCGATCGGGACCATCATTCACACCGGCGATTATAAGATAGACCCGACGCCGGTCATCGGACCAACTTACGACCTGAAAACTCTTGGAGAATACGGCGACCGCGGTGTATTGGCTTTGCTCGGTGATTCGACCAATGCTACGGTGCCGGGACGGACGCCTTCGGAGCAGGACGTGATACCCGCTTTCCGTGAGATCTTTGAGGAAACAGAGGGCCGCCTTTTCGTCTCGACTTTTTCATCATCGATCCATCGGCTACAGATCGTTTTCGATATCGCCCATGAGTACGGCCGGAAGGTCTGCGTGCTTGGCCGCTCGATGGTCAAGAATGTCGAGATCGCTGAAGAACTTGGGCTGATTAAGATACTCGGCGATACGCTTATCGACCTGAGCTCAGCACGGTCGTATGACGACGATGAGATCTGCTTTTTGGTCACGGGTTCGCAAGGCGAGATGCGGGCAGCACTTTGGAGCATGGCGACGTCGACCTATAAGGGAATGCAGATCGACAAAGGCGATACCGTCGTCCTCTCGGCCCGGATGATACCGGGGAATGAGCGACATATAAGTCGCCTGATCGGCCATCTTTATAAACGCGGTGCGAATATTATCGAAGAGAAGCGACGGTTGGTTCACGTCTCCGGGCACGCCTCGCAAGAGGACATCAAGATAATGGTCGAGACTGCCCGGCCAAAGTATCTTGTCCCGATCCACGGCGAATACCGAATGCTCTTTCGTCACAAGGAATATGTCAAGAACCATGTCCCTGGATACGATGATTCGAACATCATCCTTATCGAAAACGGTGACATGCTTGAGATAGATGAATTCGGTGCGAGGATCGTTGAACGGCACGAACTGCATCGCACCTTTATTGATGAGGAATCGCTCGAAGAGATCGAGTATGACGTTATCCGCGAACGGAAAAAGCTCGCTTACGGCGGAGCTATTTCGCTTGTTGTCACCGTGAACAAAAAGACCCACCAGTTGGTCGGCGACCCGCATATTACCTATAACGGTGTTGCGGGAATGTCGGATTCCTCATCTCTTGCCATGGGCACAAATGGAATCACTTTCGGAGCCGAGGCTCGGCAGGCCATTTCCACGGCCGTCGGCGAAATGAAACGCGAACAGATCGCCGACCGAGCGGTGTTCAAGGAAAATTTGCGCATCCACCTCAAACGCTTTCTCCAGAAAGAACTCGGCACTAAGCCCGTCATTGTCACTACGGTGGTGGAGGTTTAGTCGCTTTCCAATATGCGCGATAAATTGCCGAATCCCGTAGAACTTCTTGCGTCGACTCAGGTAGTTGTACTACCAGAAGCGTATTCACTTGTCGGTTTATCGGTGGCCGAATGGACCCGGCTGATCGAGGATCCCTCATTGAGCCCGCGGATGTCGGCTCCATTCATGATCTTTCGTGACCCACACGAAGTTACGATGCTTCTTGATGACGTTGACTTCCGGACAATGCAGCATGCACTGCGGTCGGCAAAGGTCGAACGAGGGTTTCGCCTACTCACGTTCGATACTGTAATGGATTTTACGGTGGTTGGCTTTCTGGCGGCCGTTGCGTCCATACTTGCTGAGGCTGGCGTTTCGATCGTGGCTCTCTCGTCTTTTTCGCGTGATCACATACTCGTCAAGCAAGATGACCTCGCCCGGGCGCTGAAGGCCCTCGGGCCGCACGTTCACGAGCTTTGCTAGTTGGTTTGCATTAACTCATACCCCACTCGACCTGCAGGAGCCTCGGTAACGTACGTATAGCGCGCTTCTATTTTTCGGAATCCCCCAAAAGAATATTTTCTAAAAAATCGCTGCGTGTGTGCCATCGCACAGACGAGCTCGTCGTAACACTCTAATCTCTAGAGATACACTATTTCAAACAAGGACAGAATAGTGCCCATACTCAAACTAAAGCACATTCTAAGGGGTTAATAATATGGAAAATCAAGCTACAAGTAGAAAGGCCGAAGGCGGAATGCTAACGGGTATGTTCTCGGACAAAGACAGCACAGAGAACGCATACAAAACACTTCGCGATCGAGGATACTCGGAAAGCGAAATCAACGTCATCATGTCTGATAAAACGCGTGATCAGTACTACACGAACGATCCGGACTCAGAGATCGGCAACAAGGCAGCTGAAGGTACCGGGATCGGAGGCGCGATCGGCGGCACATTGGGCGCGATCATCGGCGGAGTCGCTGCGATCGGAACGAACCTTGTTCTACCGGGCCTCGGATTGATCGTGTGGGGACCGGTCGCTGCCGCACTAGCGGGAGCAGGAGCCGGCGGACTGACAGGCGGATTGGTCGGAGCCCTGGTTGGATGGGGAATCCCGGAAGAACAGGCAAAACACTACGAGAAGGGAATCGGCGAAGGTGGAACCGTAATCGGCGTGACGCCGAAATCGCAGGAAGATTCAGACTACTTCCAGAATGAATGGAAGACGAAACACAACGCTCAGCATATCTACAGCTAGACTGAGTTTGGCGAAACTCGGTGCACGGCGTTAACTCACCACGCTCCGGGATCTAGACGAGTGTGCCGCGGGGCGGAGATTACCCTGTCTTTTTCCGCCCCAAGGCGTCTCGTCGACTTAAAGGAATACCGCAACGCAACGAGAACTTCTATGAAAACCAAGACAATAGCGATAATTATGTCTCTCGCCTTAGCCGTTATGGCCGGTTGCACGACAACCAACGATAACGCGAACCTCCGGGGGGCGAATAGCAACACGGGTTACGTCTCGAACAATTCAAACACCGCAAACAGATCGCCAATGTCCTCAAACACCGGGCAAACCTACGGTTCGAACAACAGCAACTCGGTCAATGGAATGAACCGGTCAAATTCGATGGTGATGGCGAATAGCGCAAACAACTCGAATAACGCGAATAATACAAACCGGCCATAGTATGGGCCGTAAGGAGTAAGATCAATGGATTCAACAACACTTATCATTCTCATAGTTGTCTTGGTACTTCTATTCGGCGGTGGGGGTCTTTGGTACCGTGGCCGCAGGGGTTAACGGGGGAAAGGCCCTTTAACGCAACAATTTGATTTATCTGCGTTCCCGCAAAGGAACAATGACTTGAGTCCTTCCGATCCGAAAGATCGGCAGGGCTCCTTTTTTCATCGTAAATGCTCCCGGACAAACAGCTTCGAGGATCCATCGATCCCCTTCACCGGATCGCGTTGATATAGCCTTCGCTATTCTGATGAGTTTTGAGATAGTGGTACCGGTATGCCATTTAACTGGAGCGGCAAAGTGGTTTTCTTGACGGGAGCGTCGAGCGGGATCGGCGAAGGGCTTGCTCTCGCCCTCGCGAGAAACGGTGCCGTTCTGGGCCTTTTAGCCCGTCGAAAAGAGTTACTTGAAGACCTAGCAGATCGGTGCCGGGCATCCGGCGGAACCGCGCGTGTTTTTCCGATCGACGTAACTGATGAAGCGGCGGTGGCTGAAGCTGCCGATGAGATGCGATCGGAGTTTGGAAGAATTGATATTTTGATCGCCAATGCGGGCATCGGTGGAAATGACGAAGACACGCGATCTTATCGTCCGGTCTCGGTCAAAAAGGTCATTGACATCAATCTGCTCGGAGCGGTCAACGCGGTCCACGCTGTTGCACCGCAGATGGTTGAGCAGGGCAGCGGGCATTTGGTCGCGATCTCGAGCCTCGCCGGCTTTCGAGGTCTCCCAAAGTCAGCGGCGTATTCGGCGAGCAAGGCTGGGATGACGGCGTTCTTCGAAAGCCTTAGACTCGACCTCAAACCCAAGGGCATTGATGTGACAATAATTCAGCCCGGATTTATTCGAACCCCGCTTACCTCAGGACGTGCGAATAAAATGCCCTTCCTGATGGAGCTTGACGACGCGATACCGCTATTCATCAAGGCGATTGAAAAGAAGAAGCGATTTTCCGCTTTCCCGTGGCAGCTTGCCACCATCGTCCGGGCCGGAAAATTCATGCCCGCCTGGCTTTATGACCGCATCGCAGGAAAGGCCCGCTACCGCGAATAGCAAACAGTGACCTCAAACGCTATAATCCTCACTAGTTTGCCCACATCGCTGTCCCCGTTTCCGGTTTATGAACTATATTCAAGCGATCATCCTTGGCATTGTTCAGGGGCTTACCGAATTCATACCAATAAGTTCGACCGCGCATCTGGTGTTCGCCAGCCGCTGGACGAATATCTATGGCGGCGACCCGCAACAGATAACGGCGACAATGGCCGTCATTCAGCTTGGCACGATCGCTGCGGTGTTTGTTTACTTTGCGTCGGATATCCTCAACATCGCTAACGCATTCATACGCGACCACTGGGGCGTTCTCACCCGCAAGAACCCCGTTCGCCATTCGGGCACAAGGGGCGTGCGGCCGATCTGGCTTTCGAGCGAGGCATGGCTAGGGTGGTTGATCATCATCGGATCGGTTCCGATCGGCATCGTCGGCCTTTTCTTCAAAGATTTCATCGAGGGCCCGAACACAAAGAATCTCTGGATCATCGCGACGATGCTCATCGTCATCGGCCTATTGCTCGGCCTCGCCGAACTGGTCGGAAGTCAGCGAAAGGAAATGCGGTCAATGGGCGTTTTTGACGCGATCGTTGTCGGGCTTTCTCAAGTGCTGTCGCTGATGCCCGGTGCAAGCCGTTCGGGCTCAACTATCATGGGCGGGCTCTTTATCGGGCTAAACCGCGAGACGGCGGCACGCTTTTCATTCCTGCTTTCAATACCGGCGATTACGGCGGCAGGACTTCTCCAACTTCGCGAGGCGTGGAGCCTTTTACCGGACGATGCTTGGGGACCGCTGATCGTCTCAACCATCGTATCTGCTATCGTCGGGTATCTCGCGATCTGGTTCCTGCTGGCGTTTTTGCGAAAGAATTCGACCTTGATCTTCATCGTTTATCGCGTCCTTTTAGGCATCATCTTGCTCGTTCTTCTCTGGCAGGGCGTGCTCAGTCCCGTAGTGAATATTTAACGGCACGGCCAAATGCAGAAACGCTGGAAGATCGCAAAACACGACCACGCCGCCGCGGATCGGCTCGCCTCGGAACTTGGCGTACACAGACTCGTCGCGGCGCTTATGATCGCCCGTGGACACGCGGATACTGAATCAGCACGGGTATTTCTTTCTCCTTCGCTCGACCATCTGCATGAACCCAATCTTTTGAAGGGACTTAGCGACGCGGTCGAGCGTATCGAGACCGCCATTCGCGCGAACGAAAAGATCCTAATCTGGGGTGATTACGACGTTGACGGCACGACCGGCACAGTTCTGCTTCGCAGCGTTTTGAAGATCCTCGGGGCGGCGACGGAGTATCACATCCCGAATCGTTTTACCGAAGGTTATGGGGTAAACATCGAATCACTCCGAGCTGCGAAGGAGCGAGGTTGTTCGCTTGCTATCACCGTCGATTGCGGCATCCGCAGCTTTGAGCCGCTCGAGTGGGCGGCCAAGAACGGCCTTGACGTGATCGTCACCGATCACCATCTTTCCGACGAGGAACGCGGCAATCCGCCGGCTGTCGCGGTGGTTAACCCAAATCAGCCGGGCTGTGAATATCCTGACAAACATCTTGCGGGAGTCGGCGTTGCTTTCAAGCTCGCTCATGCACTGCTGCGGTCGGCGGGCAAAGAAGAGCTTGTTCCGTCATTTCTCAAGATCGCCGCCATCGGTACGGTCGCGGACATAATGCAGCTCACCGGCGAGAATCGGGCGATAGTCGCGCTCGGGCTTCGCGATCTGCCGAACACAAGCAATTACGGGCTCAAAGCATTAATGGAGGCCGCTGGCTGCACTTCCGAAATGACGAGTATGCATATCGGGTTTCGGCTCGGTCCGCGGATCAACGCTGCCGGCCGAATGGATCTCGGCCGCCATGTCGTCGAACTTTTCGAGTCTGAGGATTTCGGAGCCGCACGAAAACTCGCGGAAATGCTCGACTCGCGCAATCGCGAGCGTCAGACCGAGCAGCAAAAAATAACAGAACTCGCGCTCCTGCAGGCTGCCGAGCAAGGGATCGACGCGTTCGTCGTTGTCGATGGCGAGGGATGGCACCGCGGAGTTATCGGACTTGCTGCGTCGCGAATTGCCGAGCGGCTTTATCGGCCGGCGATCGTTCTTTCGACCGAGAATGGCACAGCAACGGGAAGCGCGAGAAGCATTGGCAATTTTCATCTTCTGAAAGCGCTCGAAAGCTGTTCCGAACTGTTCGATCAATTTGGCGGGCATGCGGCAGCGGCGGGAATGAAGCTGCCGACGGCGAACATCGAGCCGATGCGACGGGCGCTTTGTGATTATGCCGCTGCAGAGCTTACGGGCGATCTCTTGACGCCGGAACTTAGCATTGACGCTCGCCTTTCGCCGGAATCACTTTCTATCGGGCTTGTACGCGAAATCGCACGAATGGAGCCATTTGGGGCCGGAAACCCAAAGCCTGTCCTTGCGACCAAAGGGCTTGCGATGCGGTTTGAACCAAAGGTGATGAAAGACCGACATCTGAAGCTTTATCTCGGTGACCGCGACGGCCGGCGTTTCGAGGCGGTTTGGTGGGACGGTGTCGAGAAAGGAAAAGAGCAAACTCTTGCAGTCGGGCGCAACATCGAAGTTGTTTACACGCTGGACGTAAATTCCTGGCAGGGAACTGAACGGCTTCAGCTTGTGATAGAGGACGTACGGGACGATAATTAAGCAATGGCCGCGAGCGAGCGAAATGTCAAGAAAATGCAGAAACGAGCGTATTTGCCGCTCGTTATGCGTTCCGTCGCCGCGATAGTGCTTGTGGCCACGGTCATAGGCGTGATCGTGTATTTATCACGCGGTGATGCCAATGCAGAATTTCGTGCCCGCGGGCTTCCCGCTTCGCTTTCAAAGGACGTGATCGCGGTGGTCGATGGCTACGAACGACGCGAGGTCGAGAACGGTGTCACCAAATACGCCATCCGAGCCGACCGGGCAACTACGTTCACCGATAATCACCAGGAATTGGAGAACGTTTTTCTTGAGGTCTTCGACGAAGAGTCTCGGCCCAGCCGTATTAAGGCCGTTAAAGCGATCTATCTGCCGGGCGAGGAGAAGACATTCAAGGTTTTTTTTGAAGGCGATGTTCAGGTCGATTCTGCCGACGGGCTTAAGCTAGCAACTGCGATCATTGTATATGACCACGCCACCGGGGTTGCTGAAGCTGACCGTCCGATCCAATTCACCCGCGAGTACGTTTCTGGAAATTCCGAGTCGGCGACTGTCTTCGTTAACGAAAAGCGCGTTGAGCTTCGCGGTGCCGTAGTTATTGAGGGTAGCGATGCTGTCGAAGGCGTCGCGGGTACGAATGGTCCTTGGAAGATGAACTCAAGCTTCGCTTCCTACGACCACGGCAAAAGCCTCGTTGAACTTCGCGGCGATGTAGTGGTTCAGACGACGTCTGATGTGCTGAAAGCGGGTCGGGCGGTCGTTACGCTGGCAAAGGTCAGCGAAACCGCTGCCGATGTGTCTCAGGCTGAGCTATTTGATGGCGTAACCATCGAAAGCCGCGATACGGGTGGAGAGAAGCGAACGATCACGGCAAATTACGGCAAGTACGATAAAACGGCGGGCACATTTGATCTGCAGGGCAATGTTGTCATTACTGCACCGAGTGAAAGCGGACCGGTGAAGATGACGGCGGCGACGGCTCTTTACGATGAGCGTGCCCCATCGGCAAGATTGCTCGGCGGCGGCACCATTGAGACACCGCGCGAAAGGATAAGCGGCGGCGAGATCAATGCCCAGCTTGCCCCTGGCGGAAAGCTTCGGTCGGCCTCCGTCATCAATAACGGAAAAATCACCCAGAATTCGCCCGAACGAAACCTTGATCTGGCAGCGACCCGAATTGATGCCGCCTTTGATGCCGCAGGAGAGCTTGCGCGAGCCGAGCTTAAAGAAAAGGCGACGGCTGTTGTCATCCCTGCGAACGCGGCGGGGTATTCGAAGGCAAGCCTCGCAGCAGCCCGGTCTATCCAGATAGTGATGGATAAAGGCCTGGCGAAAACGATGATCACAGACGGACGGACAACCCTGGTCCTCGACCCGCAAGCGGGAGATGCTGCTTCTACTCGCCGTACGATCCGAGCAGACAAAATAAACACAGCATTCGGACCGGACGGCAAGACACTCGCACGGGCTGAAGCGATCGGAAATTCAGAGCTCGACATCGAGCCCGTAAATGCCGGGCCGGAAATTTATCGCACTATTGTCGCCGCACCCCGTTTTGATTGTGACTTTTTTCCGGGTCGCAATTTTGCCCGTAGGTGCGATGCCGGCCGGAGTGTTCGGACACGGCGTTTGCCGACGGTTGCCCGCGAGGGCCGCGGCGAGCAGGTGATGACGTCGGATACAGCGACCGCACTTTTTCGTGACGATTCGCGGGATGTGGAAACCTTAACCGCCGACGGCAACGCTCGGTTCACCGAACTCGACCGAAACGCATCTGCCGCAAGGTTCGTCTTTAATGCGGCTACGGAGGTCGTACAGCTTCGCGGAGGCTCGCCGACCGCTTGGGATTCGCGTGCCCGCGGCCGTGCCCGCGAGATCGATTGGGACGTCCGCAACCAGCGGTCAAAGCTTTCCGGCAACGTTAGCACGACGTACTACAGTCAGGGATCGACCGGAAATTCGGCGCCTTTCGGCTCGGTCAACGATCCGGTTTACATCACATCGAACACCGCTGAGATCGATCATCGCACCGAGGTTGCCGCGTTCAGCGGTAACGCAAGGGCCTGGCAGAAAGATAACTTCGTCAAAGGCGGACAGATCACGATCTTTCAGAAAGAGGCCCGCTTCCGGGCTGAAACCAATGTTGAAAGCCAGCTTTATGGCGTCAAGACCCGCGGCTCAGGCGGCGCTGTTCCTGTGTTCGCGAACGCAGACCGTATGGATTATGACCGTGCAAGTTCGCAGATCGTTTATACGGGTACCGTACGCATCAAACAGGGCCCTGAGCAAATAAATGCTGAGGTCGGAAAGATCTTTTTGAGCAAAGAGAACGACATCGACAGGGCCGAATTTGAGCAGAATGTGACGATCACACAGCCCGGCCGGACTGCGAGCGGCAGGTCTGCTTTCTATTTTGCCGCCGATGAGCGCGTCGTATTGCGAGGCGATCCGGCGCGTGTTCAGGACCCGCGAAGCGGCTCTACCCAATCTGCTGAGATCACCGTGTTTCTTCGAGATGATCGAGCGATAGCCGATGGCCGAAGCGAAACGAACGCCGCTGGCCGAAACCGTTCGGTTTACAAAGTTCAAAACCCAGACTAACCTCTCATTGGTGGAATCGGATAAATCATTACAGAATGGCAAGGCCGCCGGAACCCTGGTGGCCACCGAGATGCGGAAGTCCTACGGTCGCCGTACTGTGGTTGATGGCGTAAGCCTTGAGATGCGCGATGGCGAGGTAGTCGGGCTGCTTGGTGCCAATGGTGCGGGCAAGACAACGACCTTTTATTTGCTTGCAGGGCTTGAACGGTCGGAGGGCGGGAATATCTTTCTCAATGGCGATGACGTGACCCGCTTGCCGATGTACCTGCGTGCCCGACTTGGGCTTGGCTATCTTCCTCAGGAGCCATCGATCTTTCGCAAAATGACGGCCGAGCAGAACATTCTCGCCGTACTTGAGACCCGCGGTTTCTCGCGAACCGAGCGGTTTGCACGGCTCGAAGAGCTACTCGAGGAATTCGGCGTCGAGCACGTCCGAAAGACCCGTGGAGATTCGCTTTCGGGCGGTGAAAGGCGTCGCGTCGAGATCGCTCGTTGCCTGGCATCGGACCCGCATTTCATACTTCTCGACGAGCCTTTTGCAGGCATCGACCCGATCGCTGTCGAGGATATTCGCGAGCTGATCCTCTACCTCAAAGGTCAAGGCATCGGGATCTTGATCACAGACCACAACGTCCGCGAAACGCTCGGGATAACTGACCGCGCCTACATTATGTCCGAAGGAAAAATCCTCAGGTCAGGGCGGCCGGACGAATTGGTCGAGGATGCAGAGGTTCGCCGAATATATCTTGGCGAACAGTTCAAGTTGTAGCAGATAAACTTTCGCGTTTTCTCCTTAAAGAATCTATAATCGAAGTCAGCAAGCAATTTTCGCACCACAAGTCACGGTGCGGCTCCGAACATCAGTAAATGTCGTCTCTTCGCCTTACAACTTCATTGCAGCAAAAGATGGTGCTGACGCCGCAGCTCAGGCAGCGGATCGAGATGCTCCAGATGACGTCAATGGAGCTGAGCGAGTTGATCGAGACGGAACTCGTGGCAAATCCGGTACTTGAAGAGATCACTCCCGGCGAAGAGATCCAGGAGGTTTCGGAACAGATCCTCGACCAAAACGCAGATGGATTTGACGACTTTCTGCACAACGGCAAACCCGCATCCGAGGTCAACGAGAGCGGCCGCGATGAGGCTCGGGAGTTCGATAGCGAAGGCCAGACGCAAAACGGAGAGACCGCAGACTACGAACGCGATGGCGAATCGACGGAGAACGCCAGCGGTGATACTCAGGACTCGTTTGAAGAAGTTGATTTCGGACGGGAGTTTCAGGAGTATCTCGATCCCGGCTATAAGACCCAGGAGATCGAATACAAGGACGACGCCCCAAGTTTCGAACAGTTTCTTTCGCACAAGCCGTCGTTGACCGACCACCTCGAATGGCAGCTCTCAATGCAAGAGATCTCGGAGCGTTCCCATGATGCCGCGATCGCGATAATCGGCAATCTCGATCCTGACGGCCGCCTCGCTGCCTCGGTCGAGGACATTTCGCAGATGGTCGGTGTTTCGACGGAACGAGTCGAAGAAATACGACAAATGATAATGCGGCTCGACCCCGTGGGATGTGCCGCTTTGGACGTCAAAGAATGCCTTCTCGTCCAGCTTGACGCGATGGGTGAGGGCAATTCGCTTGCCGTAACGCTTGTCCGAGACCACCTCGAGGATCTGCAACCACATCGGCTTCAGCATTTGGCAAAGGCAACAGGCGAATCGCTCGAGGTGCTTGACGCTGAGATTACTTTGATCCGCGATCTGGACCCTTTTCCCGCCCGTCCCTTCTCGGCAGAAGAGGCCGTGTTCGTTGCCCCGGAGGTCTATATCGAAAAGATCGATGAGGATTACGTCATCTATTTTGCCGACGATGGTTCACCACGGCTCCGGATAAGCCAGACCTATCACCAACTTCTCGATAAGAACGAAACGAATAAAGAAACAAAGGACTTCATCCGCGAGAAGGTGCGCTCCGCGGTCGACCTTCTGCGCAACATCGAACACCGACGGCAAACGATCTACCGCGTCGTAGAGTGCATCGTCGATCGGCAGCGTGAGTTTCTGGATAAGGGGGTTGAGTACATCAAGCCGATGATGCTCAAGGACATCGCCGAGGATATTGGGATGCACCTTTCGACGATCTCACGCGTGGTCAATAGAAAATACGCTCACACGCCGCAAGGCGTCATCGAGCTTCGCCGCTTTTTCAGCGAAGGTATGATGAACGAGGACGGCGAGGAGGTTTCGACCCGAATCCTGAAACTTCGAATTAAGAAGCTGATCGAAGAGGAAGATACGAAAAAGCCTCTTACGGATGATCAGGTTGTGAAGATACTCAGCAAAGAGGGCGTAAAGCTCTCGCGTAGGACGATCGCGAAGTACAGGGACCAAATGAAGATCCCGGGTTCCCGCGAACGCAAGACGATCATTTAAGTTTTACTGATTTCTCAAATAGAGGTAGTTTTCAAAACCATGAAAGTTGAATACACAGGAAGACACATTGAGGTAACCCCCGCTCTGAAACAACATGTAAAAGAGCATTTCGATCGTATAGATCATCTTTTTCAGGGAAAGCCCGCAAAGGCCCAGGTGATCATAGAGGTCGAACGAGGACGGCACCGGTCGGAGATCATCGTCAAATGGCGAAATGACGTTTTGACAGCGACGACGGCGAACTCGGATATGTACAAGTCACTCTCGCAGTCGATCGACAAGATCGAAAAGCAGGCCCTGAAGCTAAAGAATAAGGTCATCGACAAGGCTCACAAGGCGACCAAGGCCGGCGTTATCGCGAACAAGGCGGTCGAGGTTCGTCCCGGGCCCGGAGCACCACGGATCATCAGGTCACGTCGCCATGCCGTGAAACCAATGTCGCCCGAAGAAGCCGTTCTGTTGGTTGCGGAATCGGATAACGACTTTATCGTGTTTCGTAACTCGGAGAATGAACGTATTTCTGTCGTGTACTCCCGTAAAGATGGAAATTTCGGGCTCATCGAACCCTGATCTATGCTTAGCGAGAGCAAAGCGAAAACCAGAGCTATCTCCATCGCGGATTTTCTGAGATCCGCTCCGGCGGAGCTTGATCTCGAGCTTGTCGCTGGCGGCGAAGGGCAAGAGAAGCACGAACTTCGGTCGGAGCGGATCCAGAAACTTGGACTGGCGCTTGCGGGCTATTCGGAGTATTTGCACTACGGCCGACTTCAAATGATCGGAACCAGCGAGACAGCTTTTCTCCAGAGGTTCTCGCCGGAGAAACGCGCTGACGCTGTAGCTTCGCTGCCGATTGCTAATATCGCATGTATTCTGATCACCAAGGGCCTAAAGCCGATGAGCGAGGTTCGAGCCTTTGCCGAGCGAAACGCGATCCCGCTGCTTCGCAGTGATGCGGTTAGTTCTCGGGCGATCGCACTGATCACCTCGTTTCTTCAGGAACGTCTGGCGCCTGAGACGACCATACATGGCGTTCTTGTGGAGATGCACGGCTTCGGCGTGCTGATCCGAGGGGAATCGGGTATCGGGAAATCGGAATGCGCTCTTGACCTGGTGGCCCGGGGGCATCGCCTGATCTCCGACGATTCTGTTCGGATCAAGAATATCGGCGGCAAGTTGGTTGGGTCGTCAAGCGAAATAACCGCCGGGTTTCTTGAGATCCGCGGGCTTGGCATCATCAATGTTCGTGAGCTTTTTGGCGTAGCATCTGTCCGAACTTCGAAGTCGCTGTCCGTTTGTATTGAGTTTCGCAGATCCGACGATCAGATCGAGAGCGATCGACTTGGCCTTGAAATGGAGAGCGAAGAGATCTGCGGTGGTCGGCTGCCGAAGTTCTCATTGCCGGTGCGGCCTGGCCGAAACCTTGCCTCGTTGGTAGAGACGGCGGTCAAGGTTTATATGCTTCGGTGCGAGGGTTCGGATGCCGCAAAAGAAGTTCTAGAACGGCATGCCCGGGCAATTGCGATTGATTCAAGTAAGGCATAATCAGATCGAAGTGGCACAATCAAAGAAGAATCAGAACGAGAGTTCATCGCTAGCCATAATTACTGGCCTCAGTGGCTCGGGGATGAGTTCGGCGATGAATGCCTTCGAGGACCTCGGATTCTTCTGTATCGACAACTTGCCGGTGACGATGATCTCGCCATTTGTCCGCCTGATGTCGCCGAATGAAGAGGGAATCGTCCCGATCCCGAAGGCCGCTCTGGTAATCGATATTCGCGAAAGGCATTTTTTGGCGGACTTTTCGAAAGAGATCACCAAGATCAAGAAAAAAGGTATCGAACCGACGGTGATCTTCCTCGAAGCTTCAGAGGAAGTGCTGATGCGGCGCTTCTCTGAAACGCGGCGGCCGCACCCGGCGGAACGAGGCAAAGGGCTCCGAGATGCGATACGTGTTGAGCGCAGGGCGATGGCGGCGGTTCGCGAAAAGGCCAACCTTATTATCGACACTTCTGAGCACTCAGTTCATACGCTTCGTCGAGAGATTCTCCGGCGATTCGGCGATGTCGGCGTCCGGCCTGAATTGCTCGTCCAGATAATGAGCTTCGGTCACAAGTATGGAACTCCGCGTGACGTTGACCTCCAGTTCGACGTCCGCCACCTACCGAACCCTTATTTTGTTCCCGACCTTAGACCAAAGACGGGAGCAGACGGTGAGGTAGTAAAGTTCCTGCGAAAACAAGCGGAAGTAAAGGAAACGATCGAACGCTTTTCAGACCTTTTGCTTTATCTGTTACCTCAATACCAGAGCGAGGGTAAGGCGTATCTCACGATCGCTATTGGATGCACCGGCGGAAAGCACCGATCTGTAATGGTCGCGAACGAACTCAACCGAAAGATCTCAAAGGCTGGATTCAAAACTTCGATCTCGCACCGGGATATGCAAAAATAGCGTCTATGGCAAAGATCGGCGGTGTCATCATCTCGCATGGACAGGTAGCAAACGAGCTTCTCGCGGCGGCGGAGACGATCGTCGGAGAGACGAGCCACCTTACCGCGGTCTCGATCGGCTGGCACGACGACGTGGAACTGGCGAAGAAGGAGATCGAGCGGGCGATCGACCAGGTTTCTGCGGGCCGCGGAGTTATCATTTTAACTGATATGTTTGGCGGTACTCCAACGAATATTGCCGCGATGTTCCTAAAGGATGGCGAGGTTGAGATCGTTACCGGTGTTAACCTGCCGATGGTGGTCAAGCTGGCTGCTTATAAGGGCGAAGGAACGCTGAGCGAAGTTTCAAAAGTGATAGAAGAAACAGGGAAGGGAGCGATTTATCGAACGGCGGCTCTGCTTGATTCGCGTTCGGCAGATAATGGTTGAAACCAGCGTAAAGGTGGTTAACAATCTCGGGCTTCATGCCCGGGCGGCGGCTCAGCTTGTTCGGCTTGCCGGAACGTTTGAATCGACCATAAAGATAATTCGCCCTGACAAGGGAGTTTTTGCGGACGCAAAATCCATTCTGAATTTGCTTACGCTTGCCGCATCGAACGGAACCGAACTTCACGTTCAGGCTGAAGGCCCGGACGAGAATGAGGCACTGGCCGCGGTCGGGCAACTATTTACAAAGGGCTTCGGCGAGTTTTGATCAGGGAAAGAAATTTGTGCAGGAAGACAACCTTAGAAAGATTGACATCATTGGAGTACCGCTTGGATTTGGCGCGGGGAAACCTGGAAGTGAACTGGGGGTCGAGGCGATTCGCCGAAGCAGGATCCGTGGCAATACGCTTATTCACCATCTCGAACAACTTGGTTATCACGTAAACGACCGCGGCAATGTTCAACTGGTTCTACCTCCGGATAGCAATAGAGCAGCAGGCCCGATCAATAACCTCGCCGAGATTTCCTTGTCATCGGAGAACATCGCAACCGGTCTGATCGAATCTCTGGCTAGCGGCGCCACTCCGATAGTTCTCGGAGGCGACCACAGCATTGCGATCGGCAGCTTTTCCGGGATCGCTTCCCATTTTAAGCAGCAGAACGAAGATATTGGACTCATTTGGTTTGACGCTCACGCCGATATCAATACGCCGGAAACCTCCGGCTCGGGCAATATCCACGGAATGCCGCTCGCCGCCCTCTTGGGTCATGGAGTTGACGAACTGGTCAATGTGGCATCGCCTGGAGCTAAGCTCGATGGTCGTTTTCTCGCACATATTGGAGCACGCGACGTAGACCCCGGCGAGCGGGAAACGATCGAAAATCTCGGTCTTCGAGACCACTTTTTCACCATGAGCGATATCGACAAGCGCGGGATGCTCGCCTGTGTCGAAGATGCGATCCGCATAGCAGGTGCGGCATCGGGCGGCTTTGCCGTGACGTTCGATGTCGATATGATTGACCCGCGGTTTGCTCCGGGATCGGGTACGCTCGTTCGCGGCGGGACGACTTACCGCGAAGCTCATCTTGCTCTTGAACTCATCGCCGAATCGGGCCTGATGCGATCCTTCGAGATCGTCGAAGTCAATCCGCTTCTTGACCAGAGCAATCTGACCGTAGAGCTTGCTTGTGAACTGATTCTCTCTGCTTTTGGCAAGACCATCCTTTGATAGAAACAACATTATGCGAATCCGCGTAGGAGTGATCTTTGGCGGCCGTTCCGGCGAACACGAGGTTTCGGTGCGCTCGGCTGCGGCTGTGATAGAGAACATTGATAAAGAAAAGTATGAACCAGTTCCGATTGCCATCACGCACGCCGGAGCATGGCTTAGTCCTCGAGCATCCATTGGCCTGTTGCCGGAAAGGGTGCACGACGCCTTCGCGGTGGAAGCAACTGATGGCGAATTTGCGCTGATCGGCGATACCTCGTACAACGGGCTGACGGCTCTCCATCAAGGGACGCAGAACGTAGGCATTGACGTCGCGTTTCCTGTGCTTCACGGAACGTTTGGTGAGGACGGCACCATTCAGGGCTTGCTTGAGATGGCGGGGCTTCCATATGTCGGCTGTGGCGTGCTTGCCTCATCCTGCGGAATGGATAAGGTCGTTATGAAGTCGCTCTTTCACAAGGCCGGACTTCCGCAGTGTAGGTATTCATGGCTACTCCGACGGGACTTTGAGGCAGATGCCGACGCAGTAATTCGCAGAGTGGAATCAGAGATCGGCTACCCCGCCTTCGTAAAGCCCGCCAACCTTGGCTCTTCAGTCGGAGTTTCACGAGCAGAGGAAGCATCGGAACTCAGAGCTGCCATTGAAGAAGCGGCGAAGTTTGACCGCAAGATCATCGTAGAAGAGGCTCTGAAAATGCGCGAGATCGAGTGCGGTGTTATCGGTAATGACATTCCAACCGCGAGCCGCCCGGGCGAATATGTTATTCGCGATAAAAGTAAGGCCTTTCTCGATTACACCGAGAAATATGCGGGGACCGGCAATAACGAATTTATCGTGCCGGCAGGCGTTTCCGGCGAGCTTGAAGCAAAGATAATGGAGATGTCGATTACCGCGTTTAAGGCGATCGACGGGTCGGGGCTCGCTCGGGTTGATTTCTTTCTTCGCACCGATAACGGTATGCTTTTGATAAACGAGATCAACACGATGCCGGGCCTGACGGATGCCTCGGGCTTCCCGAAGATGTGGGCCGGCAGCGGCGTTTCATTTACTGAGGTTATCGATCAGTTGATCTCGCTCGCGATCGAACGGCACGCTGACCGTTCGCGTAACCTCACTTCGCTTTAGATAGCATTTACTAGGAGGGAATATGTCAGTAGCAAAAAATATCGAGATCATCGCGACTTCGACCGTTAGTTTTGACGATGCCGTAAAACAGGGCGTCGAACGGGCCGCTCGTACGATCGATCATATAAAAAGCGCGTGGGTGAAGGAACAAAAGGTGAGCATCGCCGATGGAAAGGTCGCCGAATATCGGGTAGCGATGATCCTGACGTTTATCCTGGCCGACGACGAATAGGCTCTATTTTACGGCGTAATAGCCGTCACGTGTGCGGATCGTGAGGTTTGGCCTTGCGATCCGCAATTCTATTGAACGCCACTTTCCGTCCTTTTTCTCATTGAGCGGTGCGTAGCCAAGGGTGTACTGAACGCCGAGTTCCGCGACGATTGCCTCGAACGCTGTGCGAAGATCTGCTCCGCCTGGCTTTTCAACAAAGGTCCCGCCCGTCTTTTCGGCAAAATCTTTGAGGACTGCACGAGCCTGTTGGCGTCCGGTCGAGGCAGATCCGCTTGGCGTCATATCAACCGTGTAGATCGCTGCATTTGCTGCAGACGCGGCCTTTAGGGCTCGAGCAGCCGAACGGCCACTCTGCGTATCCGCACCATCTGAAAGCACGATGATCGCCCGCCGTTTCTCGGAACGCTTGCTTAATTCCTCCGCGGCTCTATAAACAGCATCGTAAAGGACGGTCATGCCGTCCGCCTTGACGTCGAAGATGCGTTCATTCACATCGCGGCTGTTAGAAAAATCCTGCACCATGTGGACACGCGAATCGAACCGATATATCGCTACATGATCTTCAGCCCGGATCCCGTCTAAGAAGCGAATAGCCGCCGACCGAGCGAGGCTGATGTTCGTTCCCATGCTTCCGCTACTGTCGAGCAGAATGACGGCGGCGAACGGTGTTTCTTCGGTTGTGAAAAAGGATATCGGCTGCTTTACGTCATTCTCAAAGATCGAGAACACATTTTGCTTTAGGCCGGAGACGTGGAGGCCGCGGCTGTCGCGGATCGAAACGTTCAGGACAACAAGATCGGAGTCGATGGTGAGCGGTTCGTCTTCGTCCTGCCCAAATGCCGCTACCACGGACAATGCGGAAATAATACATAGCAGAATCGGAAGACGGAATACTGTGTACAGCATCGGTTGAATCTATTGGGTGATCTTCAGAAACCGGGCGAATTTGATGACCGCATTCGAGGTCTGAATTGCTGCGGCCGAGATAGTGTAACGGCTTGTTCGGTTTAATTCCTTAACGAGCTTTTCCGTCGACTCTTTTAGAGCAACAAATCCCTGCCGAACATCGGCCGGTGGCTTTTCTTCTGCCTCGAAGCGATCGGTTCCGTCGGCATTCCCACCAAGGTCCTTTCTAATTCGGGAGGCAATTTTTTCAAGGCGATCGAGCTTTTCGCGGTCGGATTTTGAGAGTCCTCCGGTCGTTTCAAGTGAACTGTCGAGCTGTCCGATCAATTCTATTGCCTCCGCGCCGCGTTTCAGCATCTCCTCATGCTCCTTCCGCAGCTTGGCCGCACGCTGTTTCTGCACCATCTCGCGGATCGAAGTCGAAGGCCGCGTCCTGATGCGGTCTTCTTCATTCGGGAACATCACTTCGTTGTCAGCCGATTGTGCGGAAGCGTCACCGGCGGCAACGAAGATAACAAGCAAGATGGAAAGGCTTACGTAGCGCATCGAAATCTACTATGGCTGATCTACCTCCTGCGAGGGATCCATGACGACTCCTGTCACCCGCTCGACCAGCTTAATGAGAAAATCTTCTTCGGCAACGCCCGAACTCGGAACTGTTACCCACTCGGTCGTAAGTCCACGGCCGGAGCGGCCTTCGATCTTTGCGTTCACAGAAACATTATTCTTGATACCGTCGATCGATTGGACCTCGATCGTCAGCGTGTATTGCCCTCGCGACCAGGCAGTATCAGCATATTCGATAATGCCGTAGCGTTTGAGCTCAGCCGAAGCGATGACGGGACCACGGCCGAAAAGGAATGGCTGCGTTACGATAATTCCTTCGGATGGCCGGGATGAAGCCTCATCAACAATGATCTTGTTCTCGGCAAGTACTTGTTTGATCGTCTCAAGCAGAACGTCGCGACGAGAGTTCAATTGATATGGGTTCGGCAGCCGCTCGCGGACTCGAGTCTTGCCTTTGCCCCAATCGAATGATCTGGTGGCATCTGATGTCCGGCTCGTTGCTTTATTCGCGTCGTCGCGGATGGTTTGTGTCTGTGAATCCACGCCCTTCTGCGCCGTCGCTGAAGAAAGTGCTATGACCGAAAAGATAAATGCTCCGCAAAAGTACCGCATAATATGTCACGAAAGGTGTCTAAAGCCTTACGATGCCCGATAAAGCAGCTTAGTTCGCTTTTAGCCGGGGCAAAGCATAGTTTATTTCCACATTTCGATTTTAGCACGATACCAATCGACGGTTCGAACTATTCCTACCTCAAGCGGAACCGATGGCGACCAGCCCGTAACTTCCCGCATCTTTTCGCCTGAAAGATACTGGGCGTCGATCTCGTTCTTGATCTTTTCTTTGAGGAGGACGTTTGGAGCGACGGTATCTGTGGCATCACAGGCATTGATTATCTGGTTCACCAGATCAACGATCCGAACCGGGGCGTTGGTGCCGAAATTGAAAGCATGTCCGCTTGCAGATTCGATATTTTCAGCAAGGGCGAGATAGCCGCTAACGACATCATCAACGTAAATGAACTCGCGAACGGGCGTACCATCGCTTCGGACGATGGGGTCCTCGCCTTTAAGGACGGAGATGATCGTGCCGGGAATGATCCGTGAAAGGTTGAGATCCGCCGGCCCATAGATATTTGCCGAACGCGAAACCGCGACGGGAAGCCCATATGTCGCCGCAAACGAGGCCGAGATCATGTCCGTACAGGCTTTTGAGACGTCATACGGATAGCGAGCGTTGAGTTTGAGGTCTTCGGTGTAGGGCAGCTCGGTTTGATCGCCGTATGCCTTATCGCTCGAAGCGACGACAACCCGCGTGACAAGCGGGGAGCGGCGGCATGCCTCGAGCACCATGTACGTACCGCGAATATTCGTTTCAAAGGTCGAGAGCGGCGACCGGTTTGCAGAGCCGACTATCGCCTGGGCAGCAAGATGAAAAACCGTGTCGACGTCATTTTCATTGAGCACGCGTTCGATCAGGTCGTGGTCCTCGACGGAACCATCGACAAAGGAAACGCTTTCGCCAATTCCGAGCGCATCAAGTGAACTCGGCGTAATATGGTCGCGGCGAAGGCAAATAACCAAGGCCCCAAGTTGCTTCAGCGTATTGACCAGATTTGCGCCGACAAAGCCGGTTCCGCCGGTCACGAAAACACGCCTATCTTTCCAGAATGAACTTTCCATCATCTACAACAAACGCTTAATCCCAGATCTTCCATGGAGCATCCGCGGCCCAAATAGCTTCAAACTCCAGGCTGTCTTTGTAGGTGTCCATACACTTCCAAAAGCCCGTATGGCGATATGCCATCAGTTCACCTTCGGCTGCGAGTGTCTCAAGAGGCCCCTCTTCGAGAACTGGATCACCAGCGAGCAGATCGAGCACTTTGCGTTCGAAAACGAAGAAACCGCCGTTGATCCAAACATCCAGATTTGGCTTCTCTCGAAATGAACTGACTGCACCCTTGCCGTCAAGTTCTACGATGCCAAAAGGCGATCGCGGATTAATGGTGGTCATCGTCGCAATCTTTCCGTGGGCTTTGTGGAACTCCAAAAGACCGCCAATATCAACATCGGCAAGCCCGTCGCCGTATGTCACGAAGAAGCGCTCCTCACTTGCGAGCGAATCGGCGATCTTCGCGATTCGTCCACCGGTGTTAGTGTCTTCGCCTGTATCGGGGAGTGAAACAGTCCAATTCTCAGTTCCTTCGACTGGAAAATTGACAATGCCGGCATTCCCGTCGGGAGAACCAAAATAACTGCGGATCTTGTCGCCCAAATGGCCGAGGCAAAGCGAGAAGTCATGAAATCCGTGAGCTGAATAGAGCCGCATCAGGTGCCAAATGATCGGCTGGCCGCCGATCTCGACCAGAGCTTTCGGCACCACCTTCCCGAGTTCGTTCAGCCGCGTTCCCCGCCCGCCGCATAATATTACCGTTTTCATCAGCTATTTTGACCGGCCAAGTTCCCAAAGTTTTGCGTACTTCAAGAAAACTCCATACGCCGTGAAAAACGCGATGATAAGCCCGCGGACTCCATCGCGAAAACCTTGCTTGACGACGAAAGTTCGGAGAAACGCCGCAATCGTCGAAAACAATATCTTGGTTCCCGCCGCTGTCTTTCCTTTTTCAAAGAGATGCTCAGCCGCGAGCGTCGCATAGTGTTCCGTTACCCGATGATGCTCGGCGAGGTCCTGCTTTGTGTAATGCAAGAGCTCGCCCTTTAGCGTCTCGACGCGACCCGGAACTCGGGCGGTTTGGTGCGGAGCAATGCCGTCCCAAACGCTCACCGATTTTCGGTAAAGCCGCATCTGATGGTCCGGATACCAACCGGAATGCCGGATCCACTTGCCTAGATATTCAGTCTTTCGGGCAATTCGAAAGCCGTCAGGAAGTTCTTCGTCACTCCTTGCTTTCAACTCCTCGATCTCGGCCTTCAATTCGTCCGTTAAGCGTTCATCCGCGTCAATCCAAAAGATCCAGTCGCCGGTCGCCTTTGAATCGGCAAATTCGTGTTTATCCTTGAACCCGCGAAACTCACGATTGAAAACGTTTTCCGTAAATTCACGGGCGATTTCCACGGTCCTGTCCGCTGAATCAGAATCGACGATAACGATCTCATCGGCCCAGGCGACCGTCTCGCAAAGGCCGCGGATGTTCTGTTCTTCGTTGAAAACGATGATACAGGCGGAGATCTTCACAGACGTAATTGTTGCATTAGAAAAAGAAAAACGAAAGCGTGGCCGGGACCACGCTTCGTCGGTTTGGAATGTATCTTAGCTTAGTTGTCATCCGTGGGTGAGACGACCTCGATGTTGTTTGCTGTAAACGTCGTCGAGGTTGCCTTTTGCAGATCGGCAAGGGCTTTATTGTAATCGGTCTCGGCCCGGATCTCCGCATTGCGAGCATTGGTCAATGCATTTTCACGCTGGAAAAGAAGAAATGTCGTTGACCGGCCCGCCTCGAAAAGACGCCGCTCGCCCTCGAGCTGAATCTCGGCATTCTCGCGAGCTCGGCGGGCGATCAGTATTCGCTGTCGGGCGATGTCAAGAGCCTGAACGGCATTACGAACCTCTACGATCACTGTCTGCTCCTGTGAGCGAAGGCGTGCATCGAGCTGTTCACGCTCGATCTCCGAAGTGGCGAGATTAGCCTTTGCCGTTCGGTTGCCGATCGGGAACGAGATCGTGACGCCGATCGAGTAGTTAGGTGCATCGCCGCGTAATGTGTTTGCCAGCGAGCGATTGAATCCACCCGAAAGAAACGAGGGGCCCGCAGGGAATGTAACCGACGGATTGGGGATCGGATCGAGTCCCGGTATCGATGCTCGAGTGTTGTTGATCGCGGTCAAGAGCGCAACGTCCTGAGCTGACGTGAAAAGATTGGAGGTTATGGGGTCGTTGGGCCCACCGCGGGCAAACCCCGAAAGCGAGAAGCCGCCATTAAGATCGACCTGCGGGCGGGTCTGATTCTTGAAATATTTGCGGTCGATGTCATTGATATCCTGAGCGAGCTTTAGCCGTTGAAGCTCGTAACGGTTCGCCATCGCGTCCCTAACTGCATCATCCATTGCCACCGGGGCAAGATCAAGAGCCGGACGGTCCGTTGGCACGATCGTCCTTGCCCATTCAGGTCCGGTCGCTTCGCGAAGTACTAATGCTTTGAGATTGTTCTCGATGGTCGATACTTGTTGAGTTGCAAGTAAGAGATCGCCTTCCCGATTGGCTAACTCAGTTTCCACCTCAGCCTTTGCTAGGGGGGCCGCAGCTCCGGCGGCAATTCTAGCCTCGACCTGGCGGAGATTTTCACGCGTCAGTTCGAGATTTGCCTGCCGGTTCTGTTGGTCGCGAAGTGCAAAAACAAGATCCCAATATGTCCGCTGAACGAGGGCGATCGTGTCGATGGTTTGCCGGCGGAAGTCTGCGTCAGATTGCTGCAGCTGTCGGCGAGCGATCTTCAGATTTCGTCGATTGCCGTCAATTGAAAGGTTACGAAGCAAAGGCTGGGTGAGCCTTATGCCGTAATTAGATGAATAGATCGCACTGCTACCGGTCGTGATCGCACCTGAACTTACCTGTGCTTGGCTGAACGCACTCTCAGTTCGTGAGTTATTGAAAAATACGCTGTAATTCGCACCGGTCATCAACTCTTGCGTTAGGCTGGAATTTACGGTGAAGTCATTCGTTGCCGTTGAGCCTGTCGTCGAGTTTCGATTATAAGTCGGCGAAACAGAGAAAAAGGCATCGTAAACACCTCGAAGACCGCGTACGCGTTGTTCGCTTATCCGCACGTCATCGCGAACGACGGCGATCGTGTTGTTGCTTTCCAGAGCCATTCGAATCGCTTCCTGCAGCGATAGCGAAAACGGGTCGGACTGTTGGACACCGGGCCGCGTAAGGTCGAGTTCCGCCCGCTTTGCGGCTGACTCAGCCACAACGGATGGCGTGGAATCAACTGTCTTTACCGGTACGGGATTTACCGCCGCAACCGGTTCAAGTTTTGGTTCAGCGCCGCCGGGTTCTTGTCCTGCTACGTCGGCGGAGAATAATAGAAAACTCGCAACTGATGTGAGTATGAGGGTCTTGAGTTCTTTTGATCTCGTCATTTCTTGATCGCTCCGAAACATTCGGGCGGCAAAGCTTGCCCAATTGCACAAACGCTAACTACGTCCTTTTTACTTCCATTGTTTCAACAAATTGACTCGCCCGGCTTTTTCAAAAACATTAACCCGAACTGCTCGACAATTGAAAGAAGCGGCATTATCGGTTATCTTTCTCGTTTTAACTAACGATTCTGGAGAGAACGATAAAACTATGGGTATCAAAGTTGGGATCAACGGATTTGGCCGCATCGGCCGCAACGTACTGAGGACTTGTTTAGGCGACAAAGACATTGATTTTGTTGCCGTTAATGACCTTACCGATACTAAAACACTTGCCCACCTGCTCAAGTATGACTCAGTAATGGGCAATCTTGATAATGACATTAAGGCCGAAGGTGACACGATAACGGTGGACGGCGATTCGTTCAAGGTGTTTTCGGAAAAAGACCCGGCGGCTATCGATTGGGATTCGGTCGGAGCAGAGGTCATCATCGAAGCGACCGGCCGGTTTACCAAAGCCGAGGACGCCGGCAAGCACATTCGCGGATCGGTAAAGAAGGTCATAATCTCGGCACCCGCAAAGGGCGAAGACGTTACGATCGTGCTCGGTGTTAATGAAGAGATGTATGACGCTGCGAACCACCACATCATCTCTAACGCCTCCTGCACGACCAATTGCCTTGCACCCGTCGCGAAGGTAATCCACGAAAAGTTTGGTATTAAAAATGCGCTGATGAATACGATTCACAGCTATACAAATGACCAGCAACTTCTCGATCTGCCGCACAAAGATCTCCGTCGTGCACGCGCCGCTGCTCTCTCAATGATACCGACCTCGACGGGTGCGGCGAAGGCTGTGGCATTGGTCATTCCAGAACTGAAAGGTAAATTTGATGGCATCTCAGTCCGCGTGCCGACGCCGAACGTTTCTCTTGTAGACGTCGTGATGAACGTCGAGAAGGAAACCTCGACCGAAGAAGTCAATCAAGTGCTCAAGGACGCCGCCCATGGTGAGCTAAAGGGAATTCTCGCCTTTTCTGAGGAACCACTCGTTTCGATCGATTTCCGCGGCAACCCGAATTCTTCGATAGTTGATGCCGAAAACACAAAGGTCATTGGCGGCACCTGCATCAAGGTACTTTCGTGGTACGACAACGAATGGGGCTATTCATGCCGCGTTCGCGACCTGGTCAAGTACATTGCAGCAAAGGGACTCTAAGGCGTGGTTTTAGTTAGAGAGCTTATAGCTATTAGCTGATAGCTATAAGCTATTTTTTATAGATGAATAAAAAGAGTATCAAGGACATAGACATAAAAGGGAAGACCGTCTTTATCCGGGTTGATTTCAACGTCCCGATCAAAGACGGCAAGATCGAAGACGATACGCGTATTCGCGGGGCGTTGCCGACGATCAAATATGCGATCGAGCAAGGTGCGAAGATCGTGCTTGCGTCGCATCTCGGACGTCCGCTGAAGGACAAGAAGAAGGCGGAAGAAAAGGGAACACCTTACGATCCGGCGAAGTATACCCTGCGGCCGGTCGCCGAACGACTCGCGGAATTGCTCGAGAAGGAAGTCGCCTTCGAGGGCAAAAACATGACAGCTCAGATCGCCTCCCTTGGATCGGGCGACATTTTCATGCGCGAAAATCTGCGGCTTGACGCCGGCGAGGAGAAGAATGACGCCGAGTTTGCTAAAAAACTCGCAGACGGCATCGACATTTATGTGAACGACGCATTCGGAACCGCGCATCGTGCCCACGCCTCGACCGAAGGCATCACGCATCACGTCGAGACATGTGTCGCGGGCCTGCTGATGGAAAAAGAACTTGAGTTTCTGGGCAAGGCTCTCAACAGCCCCGAGCGGCCGTTTGTCGCGATCCTCGGCGGAGCAAAGGTCTCGGACAAGATTCCGGTCATCGAGTCGCTTATCGAGCGGAAGGTCGATAAGCTCCTTATCGGCGGAGCGATGGCCTATACCTTTTTCAAGGCACAGGGTTATACCGTCGGAAAGTCGCTCGTTGAGGACGAAATGATGCCTAAGGCACTTGAGATCGAAGCTCAAGCAAAGGCTGCCGGAGTCGAGATATTGCTCCCGACGGACCATCAGGTTGTCGATTCCTATGACCCGCTTAATTCCCGCAAGGCGATACAGATCGAATTCACGAATGCCGGGCTTGTCGGGCTCGATATTGGCCCCGATACGGCTGCGGTCTTCGCAAATGCACTCGAGGGCGCCAAGACGATAGTCTGGAACGGCCCGATGGGAATGTTCGAGGAAAAGCCGTTCGATGAAGGCACGATCGCGATCGCGAAAGCGGTTGCCGAAGCGACGGAGAAAGGGGCGACCTCGATCGTCGGCGGTGGAGATTCTGTCGCGGCGATAAATCAGGCCGGGCTTGCAGACAAGATCTCGCATATTTCGACCGGCGGCGGAGCGACACTCGAATTTCTGGCCGGCGATGTTCTGCCGGGAGTCGGGGCTTTGGATGACAAATAGATGAGAAAACCCGTAATTGCCGGAAATTGGAAGATGTATAAGCTGCTCGGGGAGGCGGTCGATACGGCCCTCGCGCTTAAGCCGCTCGCCGCAAACGCCTCGCATTGCGAGGTCGTGATCGCCCCGGTCTTTACGGCACTGAAAACCGTTGCAGACCGGATTGAGGGCTCGAATATTCGCATCGCCGCTCAGGATTGTGCAATCCAGAATGAATTCGGAGCACACACTGGCGAGGTCACACCAGCGATGCTTAAGGACGCGGGCTGCTCACACGTCATCATCGGCCACAGCGAGCGGCGGCAGTTTTACGGTGAGACCGACGATAGTGTGAATAGTAAAACGCTGGCGGCTCTCGGTGCCGGATTAACGGCGATAGTTTGTGTTGGAGAGCACCTTAACGAAAGGGAAGCGGGCAACGCTGAATCAGTCGTCGCGGGGCAACTCGCGGGCGGGCTCGCGGGTTTGACAGCCGATGATATGGAACGTATCATAATCGCTTACGAGCCTGTTTGGGCGATCGGGACGGGTAAAACCGCCACGCCGGAACAGGCTCAAGAAATGCACGCTCATATCCGCCGCGAGGTCGCGAGATCGCACGGCGAGAAGACCGCCGAAAATGTCAGAATACTATACGGAGGTTCGGTCAAACCGGACAACATCAGTAGATTGATGTCGATGGTGGATATTGATGGTGCACTTGTCGGCGGGGCAAGCCTTGAGGCCGAAAGTTTTGCAAAGATCGTAAATTATCAGGCAGCAGCTTGAGCGGCTTTGCGGGAGTAGAAAGATTTGATCTACGTTCTCTATACATTGTTTTTCATCTCGTGCTTTGTGCTGATAGCGACGGTTTTGCTTCAGCCGGGCAAGACCGATGCTGGTGCGCTCTTTACGAGCAACATATCGAGTTCGGCATTCAATCCTCGCGGAACGGCAACTATCCTTTCGAAGATGACCATTGCCGCAGCATCGGTGTTTATGGTCTCGGCGTTTCTGCTCTCGTTGCCGGCACTTCGCGGAGGGGTTTCTGTGCTCGATACGGTCGCTGAACCCGTTACCGAGACCACGGCTCCAGCCGCTGTCACGGATGCGAACACGAATGCCGCTCCGGCCACGAACGCAAATGTGGGGTCGCCCGCGGCGAACGCTTCTCAGCCAGCGGCAAGTCCAAATGCCGAAGAGACCGGACAAGAACAGCCGGCCGCGAACAACTAGTTTAGATACGATTGAAAATTCTGCTGAGGTGGCGTAATTGGTAGCCGCGCACGTTTGAGGGGCGTGTGGAGCGATCCGTGCGGGTTCGAGTCCCGCCCTCAGCACCATAGATAAAAGGAAATAACCAAAATTGGGCATTTCCTTTTTTTTTGCCCTGTTAGACAAAAGTTCTTGAAATACTTGAGGCAATCGTGCTTTAATTCGTTACACCCAAATATGTCCCTGCTTCGGCGAACAACCGCGACTTTCGGCACAGACCCGACCTGTGGACGGTACATATACTGGTAAGGAGTAATAAACCGTGAATCCCGCAACTTCATTTAGGCTCTTTATATCGGCCTCCACACTGTTCTTATTCAGCATTTCAAGTTTGCTCCTTTGGCCGCAAGTATCTTTATCTCAGCGCCTTCAAGGCGATAGACCTACCTCATTGCCAGAGGCCGGACTTCGTAAGAGTAATACTGCCGAGCGGTCGGGAACTCCACAACTTATCGGTACGAGCGGTGACTACACCGTTACTTCGTCTGACACGGTTCTCAATGAATATGCAGAACTTGCCGGAGATGCTTTAGCGGGGTCGAGTACTATCACTGTTACGGACATCGCGGACCTTGATAGTCCGATACCCGAACTCGGGCCCATCGGGACCGAGGACCTCCTAATGATCATCCAAATGCAGGGTGCGACGATCGACACGTCGAATACGGTTTCGTACGGCGCGGTTACCGCACTGAACGGCGCCGGGCTCTATGAGATCGTTTACGTTGCTAGTATCTCCGGCAACGTGATCACGATTAGTAATTCGAATTGTTTATCCGGATTGCGTAACAGCTACTCGGTCGCGGGTCGAACGCAGGTCGTGCGAGTTCCGCGGTTCCTGAACCTGACAATCGACCCAGCAGCTAGTGTTGTTGCTTCTCCCTGGGATGGAACAAGAGGCGGTATTGTCGCACTTAATGCGGCGAACGATGTCGACGTTGAGGGGTTGGTTTCCGCGTCAGGCGCGGGTTTCCGGGGCGGAGCGGTGCGATCCGCTTTTTCGTTTGGAGAAACTACTTTTCGAACAACTTTCGACTTTGCTGCTGCGGAAAAGGGCGAGGGAATCGCAGGGTCCGCAAGTGATTATGACCTTCTATTTGGACGATATGGCCGAGGAAGCGCGGCGAACGGCGGCGGCGGTGGGAACGCACATAATGCTGGCGGTGGCGGCGGATCCAACGGGGACAACGGAAATACTTGGACAGGGCAGGGAGTTATGAACGGAGCGTCTCCGGCTTGGTTCCTAGACCCCGGTTATATTGCTAATGGAAATTCATTGACCAATTCATCCGGCGGCGGTCGCGGCGGCTATACTTTTTCGGATACAAACCTGGACGCAGAAGTGACCGGGCCCGGAGATCCGAGTTGGGGCGGTCTTGATTTCCGGGTGGAGCGAGGCGGACTTGGTGGAAAGCCGGTGGGTAATGACCCTGCAACTCGATTGTTTATGGGCGGCGGCGGTGGAGCTGGTGAATCTAACGGGACAGCCGGAGGTGCCGGGGGACGTGGCGGCGGTATCGTCCTATTGATCTCGGGCCAGATCACCGGGACGGGCCTTGTTCGTGCGGACGGCGAGAATGGTCAGGATACAATTCCCCCGCATAACGATGCGCCAGGCGGCGGCGGTGCAGGTGGAACGATCATCGTTTCAAACGCGATTGCGTTTTCAGGTGTCTCGTTGTCAGCGATAGGCGGCGACGGCGGTTCGCAATTCTTGACCGGCGATGAGGCCGAGGGTCCGGGTGGTGGCGGTGGCGGCGGTTACATTGCCGTTCGTGTCGGGACCACATCCACGATCGCGGACGGTGGGGCTTCCGGAATCACCACTTCGAACGCGTTAACCGAATTTCCTGCGAACGGCGCCACCGAGGGCGGTACTGGACAAGCAAACGAGACCTTTGTGTCGTTACCATTTTGCGTGCGACCTACAGCAGCCGAAGTTGCAATTGCAGGCCGAGCGATCGGCAGCGATGGTTCCGCAATTCGGAACGCATCGATCACGTTAACACGAGAGAATGGTGAACAGTCATCCATTTTGACGAATCCCTTTGGCCACTTTGAGTTCGAGGGTATCAATGCAGGAGAGACGGTTGTCGTATCGATCTCTCACAAGCGTGTCCAGTTCAGCAATCCGGTTCAGGTGGTTACGGCGACAAGTTCGATCAATGAAATAAACTTCATTGGCTTAGAATAGTTTATACGCATCTCAGTTAGGTAGCGGTTACCATTGTTCCGGTGCCTTCGTCTGTGAAGACCTCGGCTAGGAGGGCATTGCGTTCTGAACCGCCGATCACATGAGCGGACCCGACCCCGCGGCTCAGCAAAGAGGCTAGGCTCTGGAGCTTTGGTATCATTCCGCCGGTCGCTTTGCCGCTCTTGATCATTTTGAAAGCTTCTACCGTTGTTAGACGATCGAGCTTTGTCGTCTCATCGTTCGGGTCGAGATATATGCCGTTCACATCGGATAGCAGGATCAGCTTTTCGGCTTTCAAAGATACGGCGATCTCGGCCGCTATCGTGTCCGCATTGATATTGAACACCTTGCCCTCATCGTCAGCGCCAAGTGATGAAATAACGGGAAGATAATTTCCGCCGAGAAGCAGTTCGAACAGGTGCGTATCCACCTCGACTATGTCGCCGACGTTTCCATAATCGACAGACTCGATGATACCGGACTCTTTGTTCAGGACATTCTTCGGCGGCCGCCTAACCGCCTTGATCACGCCGCCGTCCACGCCGGAAAGTCCCACCGCATCGATGCCGCGACGGCGAAGCTGAGCGAGGATCTCGGTGTTTATTTTCCCCCGAAAGATCATCTTTGCAAGGTCTAGCGTGTCGTCATCCGTAACTCTGCGGCCCTCGATCACGGTTTGCACTACACCTAGCTTCTGCGCAAGCTCCCCAAGCTGCTTCCCGCCGCCGTGGACGACGCAGACACGAATTCCGACCTGGTACAGTAGCGCAAGTTCTTCGGCAAGCGATGCGAGGTTCTCACGGTCTTCCGTCACTTTGCCGGAAAACTTTACAACAAATGTCTTGCCTTGAAATCGTTGAATATAGGGTAATGCCTCGCGTAGAAGATCGAGAGATTCAATGTTCATTTGAAAAGCTCCGTCAATATTGCCTTCTGAATATGAAGCCGGTTCTCGGCCTCATCGATCACGACCGACCGTTGGCCGTCGATCACTTCGTCGGTGACGATCACGTTCCGCCGAACCGGGAGGCAGTGCATAAAGATCGCGTCGTTTGTAAGCGACATCTTGCCTTCATCTACGATCCAGCGGTCTCGAAACTGCCGCCGATGAGCAATATCCGCGTCCGGATCTCCGTAAAACTTCTTACCGCCCCAGCTTTTGGCGTAAACGACGTCAACGCCCTTATAGGCCGCTTCAAGGTCGTGCGTGATCTCAAGGTTTCCGCCACTCTCGGCCGCGTAATGAGCTGCCTCGCGTATCAGATCTTCGTCGAGTTCATATCCCGGCGGATGGGCAATGCGAATGTCATGCCCGAATTGAGCTGCCGCAAGAGCAAAGCTGTTTGGCACCGCCATAGGGAGCGGCTTCGGGTGCCAAGCCCAAGTAAGCAGCACGTTCTGTTTTGTCGGACCGCACTTCTCCCGGATAGTCATCATGTCCGCCATTGATTGGCAGGGATGGTGCATCGCCGATTCAAGATTGATCACCGGAACGCTTGCGAATTTAGCAAATGCATTCATGATCGGATCGGTACGCTCCGCTTCCCAGTCCTTTAGGTCCGCAAAAGTTCTGACGCCGATCGCTGAAACGTAACGCTCAAGAACACCTACGAATTCCTTAAGATGTTCGGTCTTGTTGCCGGCCATTACTACGCCTTCGCGGTGTTCGAGCGTCCACGAAGTGCTCCCGGGTTCGAGTATTACCGCGTTCCCGCCAAGCTCATAGATGCCGACCTGCATCGAGGCCCGAGTTCGTAGGCTTGGGTTGAAAAAGACAAGGGCAAACGACTCGCCTTCAAGCGGCCGCCCCGTATTGCCCTTCTTATAGCGGATCGCGGACTCGATGAGTCCCGTCAATTCGTTTGGGCTAAAATGTCCGGTTGATAGAAAATTCATTTTCGCAAAAATACTGAAAGAACGGTGGGGAAATGAACCCAGTTAGGCTTGCTACTTTCCACATCCTACTTCGCACTTATTCCAGAAATCGCCTTCATCAGGGCTCCCGAGGCCGTATTAGCATCAACACAAAGCGGCGGCAAAAGTCTCAACACATTCTGATCACTCGAGGTGCCGGTAATTACGCGGTTTGCCAACAGTGCGTCGTAATACGGCTTGCAGGGCGAATCGAATTCGATTCCGAGAAGGCATCCCTTTCCACGCACTTTCTTGACTCCCGGCACTTGCTGCAACTCCTCACGAAGAGAAAGCTCGACGGCTCTTGCGTTTGCGATCATGTTGTCCTCATCGATCGCCTCGAGTGTTGCAAGAACGGCGGCCATCGCGATCATTCCGCCGCCGAAGGTTGTTCCCAGGTCGTTCAGCTTTATCGCCGATGAGATCCGTTCATTGACCAAACACGCACCGACCGGGATTCCACTTCCGAGCGATTTGGCGAGGGTGACAATGTCAGGAACAACTTCCGAGGCCAGCGAACTCCCGGCAAAGAACCAGTTGCCGGTTCTGCCAACCCCTGTTTGGACCTCGTCAAAGATCAGCATTGCTCCGGCTCGGTCACAGATCTCGCGAAGCCCTGCAAAATATTCCGGTTCGGCCTCGATAACGCCAGCCATTGATTGGATCGGCTCGAGGATGACGCCCGCTGTCTCGCCGTCGATAACCTGTTCGGCACTATCGAGGTCGCCGAAAGTTGCTTCGACGTGAAAGGGGACATTCGGTTCTCCGATCTTTCGATACTTACCAAGGAATGTCGCTGAGATCGAATCGGCTGTTCTTCCGTGAAAGCCGCCGTTAAATGAGACGATCTTTTGCCGTCCGGTCACCATCCGTGCCATTCGCATCGCATTCTCGTTGGCTTCGGTTCCGGAGTTGCAAAAAAACGCTTGCGTAAGCGAACCGGGTGCGATCGAAACAAGTTTTTCGGCCGCCCGCCCACGGATTTCGCTATACACAAGGTTTGAGTAAAAGAGGACTTTCTCTGCCTGTTCCTTTATCGCCGCAACCACGTGCGGATGAGAATGTCCGGTCGCGCAGACCGCGTGGCCCCCATAAAGGTCTAGGTATTTCTCACCCTCGCTGGTCCATACCCAGGCACCACTACTGCGCTCAACCGCGATCGGCATTTTGGCGTAGGTTGAAACCTGAAAGGCGTCTTCCGTTTGCTTGATCTCGTTAAAGTTCATCTCAGGGGTTGCTCCCGGCAAAGATAAGCCCCGTCTTTTCATCTAGTCCGAACATTAAATTCATGTTCTGCACAGCCTGGCCGGCGGCACCTTTAACGAGATTGTCGATGGCCGAAAAGACAACTGCGTTCCGACCGGAAGCGTGAACCGCAATATCGCAGAAATTCGTGTTCTTCACCCAATTTATATCCGGCGAGCCCTCGAGTATACGAACGAAAAACGCGTCTCGATAGAACGACGTGAAAACCTCAAGGAGATCAGCCGACGACGTCTCGCTTTCAAATTCTACGTAGCAGGTCGCGAATATTCCGCGCGAAACTGGAAGGCTATGTGTCATGAAAATAAGGGGTTCATCGAGGTTCCCAAGCGATCGAAGATGCTGTTCGATCTCTGGAACATGCTGATGCGTAAAAGGCTTGTAAGCGTAAAATGAGTTCGTTCGCTGGGGATGATGAGTATTCGCCGCGGGCTTTGCACCGGAACCCGACGAACCGGTCTTTGCATCGACTATAATCTTTCCAGTCACAATGCCCGAGGCGATCAAGGGCGAAAGAGCTAGGGCTGTTGCCGTCGCAAAACATCCTGGGTTGGCGATGTAGTCCGCATTCGAGATCGCGTCGCGGTTGATCTCTGTAAGGCCATAAACAAATTTGCTCTGTAGTTCGCCGGCATGCGGTCGCTTGTAATATGCCTCGAAGATTTCCGAGTCATTGATCCTAAAATCACCCGAGAGGTCGATCGCTTTCGTGCCCACCGGTAGCTTTGGAACAAGCTCCAAAGCCTGCCCGTGCGGCAGCCCAAAGAAAGCGACGTCGATCTGTCCAAGTTCCATTAGGTCATCTAGGTCATCAGGAATCGCCACAAATGAAAGATCGGTCAGAGAATGTAGATTTCTGTGAACATCGCTTACGGGCCTTCCGGCGTGTTCGTTTCCGGTAACAAAAACAATCTCCGCCTTCGGGTGAAAGAGCAATATTCGCAGCAGTTCGCTTCCGCCGTAGCCCGAACCGCCGAAAATGCCGATCTTGATCTTGTTTTTCGTATCGCTCATCTAGCCGCCGAAAAGCTCCAATAATTTCTTTACCGTAGGTCGTTGATCACTCGCCCGTCGCACAGCGACAAAGATCGTGTCGTCACCGGCGATCGTTCCGACGATTTCGCTTATGGCCGCTGAATCGATCCGCGTCGCGGCGGCTGAGGCAAAACCCGGCTCGCTCTTAATAACGATCAAAGAGTCGCCGGACGTCTCAATGCTTTTTACTCCAAGTTTCGCTTTCCGCCTATCAAGTTTCGGAAGTGTATAGTATCCGCCCGACTTTACGATCCCAAGTTCGTCTAGATCTCGTGATACGCTCGCCTGTGTGACGCCAAATCCGCGCTCGGTCAACAGGGCAACGAGCTTTTCCTGGCGGGCTATTCTTCTAGAGCCAACGATTTTCCTAATCTCCTGTAATCTGATCTGCTTTTCCATCCCGATAATGGAATATGCGGTATATACTGCATATTCGTCATGAATATGCAGTATAAATGGATGGCGAATGAAGGTCAATCGCTGCCCTGCTTTTAGAGCGATGTTAAAAAAGCGAGAGCTTTATCCGGAGATACTTCTTTGGATTCTGGCGAAAATCATAAATGAGCTTTGTGCTTTCGCTTGAGAATTGATTGATGTTCGAAGCTGTCTGGTTGAGGTTGTTATAGAGCGTCTCATCGGTAAAGAGCTTGCCGACCGTTCCTTTGCCAGCCTGCGTATCACCAAGCATGGATTCAAGTTTTGTCGCAGTGGCATTAAATCGGGCCAGAGTGTCACGGGCATTGTCGTAGAGTTGCTCGTCCTTGAGGAACTTACCAAGCGAACCGTCACCGCCCGCAAGCGGACCGGTAATACTCTTGAGATCATCCGCGATCAAGCTTATTTTGTTCGCGGTGGTCCGAAGATCGATTATCGCCGCTCGAGTTTCGTTATACAGAGCGTCGTCGGTCACGAATTTACCCGCCGTCCCGCGGCCGGAACGAATATCTGTCGAAATGCCCTCAAGCTGCGCGACGGTTTTGTTGAGGTTTTCGTAAAGCTGCTTATCGTTAAGCAGCTGGCCAGCTGTTCCGTCGCCGGTATTTAGCTTCTCGATAGTACTTTGCAGCTTGACCATCGTCAGTTTTGTCTCCGCAACAGTCGCGTCAAGGTTATTGTATAGAGATTCGTCGTTGACAATTCGGCCGATGGTTCCTTCGCCCTGATTGGCTTTGTTGAGTATCTCGTTTGCCGGAACGGCGATCTTGTTGATCTGCTGGAGGAGGTCATTTCCGGTCTTCGTTAGTTGATTGATCGAAATGGCCTCGCTTGATTCGAGAACGTGATTTTCTGTTACGGCCGTTCCATCAGCGGAGCCCGGCGAAATGTTTATGATCTTTTCGTTCGCTAAGATCGAAACTGCAATCAGCTGAGCCGTTGAATCAGTTCTAATACGCTCCGTTATTGGGCGTCCGTTTAGTTCGGCATCGACCAACATCCGTGCTTCGATCTTTTCGGTTTCAGGGGAATCTGGCGGGAGGAAGATTACCTCCTCCACCTGACCAATACGAATGCCCGCGAGCTGAACATCCGAACCAGCCTTGAGGCCGTCCGCGGCGGCAAACCTTGCTTTGAGCACAAGCCGCTTGGCGAACGGGTTGAAGTCGCCCGTTGAGTTAAGTACTAGAAAAGCGAGTACGAGCAGCCCGGCCAACACGAAAATACCGACCCGAAGCTGCGAAAGCGTAAGTGAATTCCTTGTTTGTACCATCTCTTTTCGGCGCTCCTATTTGCCGTGAACGAACGTCCTGATATAAGGATCTTCTGAACGTAGTAGCTCTTCATCCTTGCCCTCAAAGCCGACCTTACCATCGCGGAGCATCAATATCTCAGTGTTTATCATGCAGAGACGCTCGCCCTCTTTCTCAAACCGGACCTCGCCGCCCTCGTCGATCACCGCGTATTCGGACGAAAGGTAACGCAGGTTATTCATCTCGTGTGTGACAAAGATCGAGGAGACGTCGTGCAGGTCGCGGAGCTTTATCGCCAGCTCGCAGATCGTTCGTGCGGTTGGCGGGTCAAGTCCGGCTGTCGGTTCGTCAAAGAGCACAATTTCCGGATCACCCACGAGAGCACGGGCGATGCCGACGCGTCGCCGCATTCCCCCGGAAAGTTCACTCGGCATTTTTTCGATCGCATCCTCCAGCGCGACGAACCTGAGCATTCGCCGAACCTCAGCCTCAACCTCGTCTTCCTCAACGCCCTGCTCGCGAAGCCGGTAAGCAACGTTCTCGTAAACCGGTAACGAATCGAAGAGGGCACCTTCCTGAAAGACCATACCCATCTTTTGGCGAACGGTCATCAGCGCCGGCTCGTCGTGATCCGTTATATCTTCTCCGTCGATAAGGATCCGCCCGGAATCGGGCTTGATCAAGCCCAGGATCAGGCGAATTACTGTCGATTTACCGCCACCGCTTCGCCCGAGGATTATCTTGGTTTCGCCGCGGCGAACGGAAAAGCTGATGCCATTGAGGATGACCTTCTCGTCAAAAGAAAGGCATACGTCACGAAACTCGATAACGGGTGCCACGCGATCTGGAGAATCGACCGCCTCTTTCATATCAGTGAATTCGATATCATCCGAAAGCGGAAGTGCGCTATTGGCTTCGTCAACGAGCATAGAGATTCCCGATTATACGTGTCAGATACGGCCGATGTCGAGAAGGTACTGCAAGGCCTTTGCAAGAAAGAAGTCAAAAATGATGACCCAGATCGAAGCTGTTACGACCGAGTTTGTAACTGAGCGGCCGACCCCGACTGTACCGCCCGAGGTACTTAGACCCTTGTGGCAGGCAACAAGGCCAATGATGAATCCGAAGAAGATCGGTTTGACCATTCCGGCGATTATGTCCTTCGTTGAGATGCCGTTTCGCACCGATTCGGAGAAAACGTGAATGTCCTGGCCGTAAATGTAGTTCGCCACAATACCGCCGCCGATCAACCCGAAAATGTCTGCAGCAACAGTCAGGAGCGGAAGCATCATTATCAGGGCCGTGATCCGTGGAACGACAAGTTTTCGGATCGGATCGGTTCCGAGTGCACGCATCGCCTCGATCTGTTGCGAGACGACCATCGAGCCTAGTTCGGCAGCGATCGCTGAACCGATCCGCCCCGAAACCATAAGTGCTGAAAGCACCGGCCCGAGTTCGCGGATCAACGAGGTCGCGACCGATCGGCCGGATTCGTTTTGGAGACTGTAGTATTCAAGTGTCGGGTATGTTTGCAGTACAAGTACGCCGCCGGTAAAAAATCCGGTGAGAAGAACAATCGGTAGCGAACCGACGCCGATCATGTCCATCTGCCTGAGCGTTTCGGCAAAGTATCGCGGTCCGTGCCGCAAGCTGACGATCGAACGCCAGAGCAAAAGGCTTACGTCCTGCAGTTCGGCGATAAATCTTAAAAGGGGATTCATCAGAAAACGGGTCGGTAGTGCTTCTTTGAAGAACAGGGTAAGGTTACAACGACCGGCACAAAACGGCAAACAAATAGCCGCCATTTGAAAGGCGGCTAAGATATTTCTAACGCTTATCGCTTAATTGGTGGGCCGCTGCGGCGGCCTCTCGCCTGGCTCTCGGCGTTGGCCGGGCGAGTTTCGCCGGAGTGGGGCATTCGGATTTTGTTGACGCCGGAGTTGCCGCTGCTGGCGGTTTTCGGCAAATCGACGGCGAAGCTCGCGAAACCGCTGAAGTTGCTCGGGATCAAGGATCTTTCTGATCGCAAGCTCCTCTTCGAACCGCAGTTTCGCTACTTCTTTCTGCGCTTCATGAAAAGCCGAAAGCTTCACTTTTACGAGATCTTCATCGAGGTTGTCGGCATAGATCGCCGCATCAAGCTCGCGATTAGCAAGCCGAAGCTGCATCGCCGCTTCCTGCCGCTTTGGCTGCCATGCCTGATTGAACCGACGAAATTGTTGAACTTGGTCGGGCCTGAGTCCTAACGCACGCATCAGGTTCGGGCGCTGCTGTGCAGGCGGCGCATCGGGCTCGTCGTCCTTTGTTTCGTCTTGAGCAAGTGTAACGGCACCGAAAAGAACAAATCCCGCAAGAAAAAGAAATGCGCATCTAAAAATTGTTTTCGCTAAGCTTTGCATTTAGTCCTCTTCACGCGTGTCGATATCAGCGACAAGATCCGCCAATCTCAGCCCGTAATCAATTTCGTCATCGTCCTCGGTCAACCGCGGAAGACTAGCCGCCGGAAGCGACGCGGCGACAGCCTGGGAAGACCGAATCACAACCGTCCCTTGCTTTGGTTTTGGTTTCGGTTTCGCTTTTCGCGTCACGGTCTTAACGCTCGCTCGAACAACTTCAGTTCGAACAACATCGTCAACTGCGCTTTCCTTTTGTATCGGGGTTGCCGCTTCAGCGATCACCGCAGGCTCGATAGCGGGTGTAGCAACAGCCGGAACATCTGCCGTCGCGATGTCTTCCGCTGATGACGAACCAAGAGATGTAAAATAGATCGAACCCGCGAAAATACCGAACAAGACGGCTGCGAAACCGCCTGCAAAGGCGAGCCGATGCGGAGGTGCGAACCATCCGCGAATGGCGTCGAACCAGCCCGCAGTTATTGCGTCCGCAACTTTCGGTGCAAATGCCGAGGTAAAGTCCGGTGTAGCAAGCGGAGCAAACTCCTCACGCTGCCATTCATAGACAGAGAAGCGCGAGAACGAAATGGCGGCAAATTCATCGCGGCAAGCCTCGCACTCAGCGAGATGCCCGTCGAACCGCGCCAGTTCGGCATCAGTGCTTTCCCTGTAAATATAGGGAAGAGTCTCTGCCGAACGTTCGCATCCACTTTCGAATTGTATCGTCTCGTTCTTCATTGCCTTCTAAGTTACTTCTATCGGCAGCCGTTCAAGCTTTGCCCTCAATTGCTTAAGCGCAGTGTAAAGCCGGCTCTTGACGGTGCTGAGCGGAACCTCGAGCGTGTCCGAGATCTCCTGAAATGTCATTTCTTCAAATTCTTTCATCACAACGATCTGACGGAGCTCCGGCGGGAGCGACGTTACAGCGTTCCGTACGTGAAAAAGCCTCTCCGCTTGCTCGGTTGTGTTCGCGGGCGAACTACGTGACGGTGCAACGAAAACACGATCTGACTCGTTCGTCTCTTCGTCGAGAAACTCCTCGGGGCGCGCCTTTTGCCGTCGCTTTATAGTTAGGCATTGGTTCACCGCAATGCGATGGAGCCAGCTCGAAACCTTCGCTTCTCCGCGAAAGTTTTTCAGGTTACGATATGCCGAAACGAAGGTTTCCTGGGCCGCATCTTTAGCCTCGTCCTCGCGGCCGAGCATACCGAAACAAAGTGCAAATATCTTCCTTTCCCAACGCCTGACCAATGCGCCGAAAGCATCGGGGTCATCGCCCACGGCCGCGGTTACAAGCTGTTCATCCGTCAGATCTCCAAACATTACGTATACCGGCTCTTGACCTGAGAAAAACGGCCTCAATCGGCATAAATCTCCGCGGCCTGTTCGTTAGACGCAGTTTCCCGAGAGAAAGTCGAATAAACGTGCGTTAATAGGCCCGAGCGAATATCACCCGTTTTGCGGATTCGTCACCGGAATAAACGCATTTGCCCACTTCCTCAATCGAATTAAGCGGAATGCAGCGGATCGTCGCCTTGGTCTCGTTCTTGATCTTTGCTTCGGTCTCGGCCGTACCGTCCCAATGGGCTGAAATGAAACCGCCTTTCTCGATCTGCTCTTTGAACTCGTCCCAGGTATCGATAGTGAATGTGTTCGCCTCGCGGAAGGCAAACGCTCTGTCGTAGATGCTTGACTGGATATCATCAAGCAGTGCCTTTATATGTGCCGAAATGCCCTCGATCGGCATTGATTCTTTGGTCAGAGTATCTCGACGGGCGACTTCGATAGTGCCGCTTTCTAAATCACGCATACCGACGGCGAGGCGAATGGGCACACCCTTCAGCTCATATTCGGCGAACTTCCAGCCTGAACGCTGTTTGTCGTCGACATCGAACTTGACGCTGACGCCCAGACCCTTTAGCTCAGCAATGATCGGATCGATGCGTTCGGTGATCTTTGCCAAATCTTCTTCGCTCTTGTAGATCGGAATTATAACGACCTGAATCGGAGCAAGCATCGGCGGAAGTACCAGCCCGTTGTCGTCGGAATGGGCCATCACCAATGCTCCCATAAGTCGCGTCGAAACCCCCCAACTCGTCGCCCATGCGAATTCGAGCTGATTCTCCTTGTTGACGAACTTCACATCGAACGACCGAGCGAAATTCTGCCCAAGGAAATGCGAAGTGCCCGCCTGTAATGCCTTTCCGTCCTGCATTAATGCCTCGATGCAATAGGTCTCGATCGCACCGGCGAACCGCTCACTGGGTGTTTTTACTCCCTGGATCACAGGCATCGCCATCCAGTTTTCGGCAAAGTCCGCGTATATACCTAGCATCTGCTCCGTCTCGGCAACGGCTTCCTGCTCCGTCGCGTGGGCGGTGTGGCCCTCCTGCCAAAGGAATTCAGCAGTGCGAAGGAATATGCGCGTCCGCATTTCCCAACGGACGACGTTCGCCCATTGATTTATGAGAATCGGCAAATCCCGCCACGACTGGATCCAGTTCTTGTATGCATTCCAGATGACCGTTTCGGAGGTCGGACGGATGATAAGCTCTTCTTCCAGCTTTGAATCAGGATCGACCATCAGGCCTTTCCCATCCGGGCTGGCTTTAAGCCGATAATGCGTTACGACCGCGCATTCTTTCGCGAAGCCTTCGGCGTGTTCTTCCTCTTTCTCGAGGAACGACCGCGGAACGAAAAGAGGGAAGTAGGCATTCTCGTGGCCGGTCGCCTTGAACATATCATCAAGTGCACGCTGCATCTTTTCCCAAATTGCAAAGCCATAGGGCTTGATGACCATGCAGCCGCGGACGGCGGAATTCTCAGCCAGCCCGGCACGTTTAACCAACTCGTTGTACCATTCCGAATAGTTTTCGGAGCGTTTCGGTAAGCCTTTACTCATACTGATTACTTTGTCTCGTCATTAAAAAGCTAGATACTAATTCATCTCGGTTCGCCTTACAATTTTACAAAAGTTATGCTTTCCAATAACCTAGGTCTTCGCGCCACACAGACGCCATTGCTATGAGCGAATTCACCCTTGACTTCAACGACACTGCCACCGCCTTTGCCGACCGCACAGATGCAGAACTAAAAGAAAAGTATCGCCTGTTCAAAATGATGAACTCGCCGAAGCTGAATTCCATCGGTACCGGCATCACAAAATTCGCCCTGTCGATCGGCCTTCCGGTCGAAGGGCTTATCCGTGGAACGGTATTTGGACAATTTTGCGGTGGCGAGACGATCGAGGATTCGCAAAAGGCGATAGAGCGCCTCGGCAAGGCAGGAATCGGCACAATACTCGATTATTCGGTCGAAGGAAAGACCCACGAGGAAGATTTCGACGCCACGGCAAAAGAGATAATGAAAACCATCGAACGGGCGAAGGACGACGCCTTCATCCCGTTCGCGGTTTTCAAGTTTTCCGGCATCGCTCCGCTCGGGACTCTTGAGAAGATGTCCTCAAAACACAAGCTCGACGCAAAGGGCCAGATGAAATGCGAAGCGATCTCCCGGCGGGTGGACGAGATCTGCGGCCTGGCCTTCAAACTAAAGCAGCCGGTTTTTATCGATGCGGAGGAATCGTGGATACAGGATGCCATCGATCGCCTCGCGACCGAGATGATGGAAAAGTACAACTCGGAGCGCCCGATAGTCTTCAATACTATTCAAATGTATCGACACGATCGTTTGGAATTTTTGAAAGAATCGCGAAGGGCGGCGCACGCTGGCGGTTACAAGCTTGGGATCAAGATCGTCCGCGGTGCGTACATGGAAAAGGAACGCGATCGAGCGAAGGAGATGGGCTATCCCTCACCGATCCAACCGGACAAGGCATCGACCGACCTTGACTTTGATGAAGCGGTGAATTATTGCCTAAAGCATCTGGACGAGGTCGCATTTGTCGCCGGAACACACAACGAGGCTAGCTCTTATCACCTCGCGAAGCGGATGTACGACGAAAACATTCCCAACAATCATCCGCACATCCACTTTTCACAGCTTTTCGGGATGAGCGACAATCTGTCGTATAACCTAGCCAAGCACGGCTATAACGTCTCGAAGTATGTGCCTTACGGCCCGGTAAAGGACGCGGTGCCATACCTGATCCGACGTGCGGAGGAGAACACATCGGTCACCGGTCAAGTTAGCCGCGAGCTCACTTTGATCACAAAAGAATTGAAACGTCGCGGCCTAGCGTAGGCCGAGATGAAGCCGAACCGAGCGGTCAGAAACGACTCGCTCAGGGTCATTTTCCCACGCTTTTACCAACGCAACGAGCTCAGGCTCAAGCGGCCGATTCGCGAGCCGGGATATCTGTGTACTTTCAAACGCCCGGTCTGTTAATGCAACGTGGCTCACCGCGACAGCGAGCGTTCCGTTAAGGGCCCGATCCTCGGCGGTCTCCACATCAAGAAAGAGATCCGAGAACGCCTGAACGTGCCAGATCGGCCCACCTTCTTCGGTTTCATTAGCCAGTAGTCGCATCAAGCCATAACCCGATTCGAGCTGAAACACAAGAAAATCCCCTGATTCGAACATACTTTTAATGTTAAGCGACGACACCATGTCTTCGCATCTGCTCCCACATCCAAATCTTGGATCCGGCATCGCCCACTCCGTCGCCCGCACCCGCGATGCCGCCGTGCGTCGTATCGAAATCCTTCTTCACAAGGTTCACACCGTTCGCTGCCTGCTTACCGCAGGTAGGAAATATCTGCCGGTCCATCCAGCTTTTTCTCGTCGCTATTGCGTGATAGCAATTCACAACGCCGCTCGGGATGTAGTTCAGGTCTGAGTTTGTCGAGGTGTCCTGATCCACCGCATCGAAAAGGAACATTGCCTCGACTGAGCGGCCTTTGGCCTTGAGGTTATAGGCCGTCTGGATACAAGCGGCTGCCCCGCGGCTCCAGCCGATCAAAAAAACACTCTCTTGACGTGCTTCGATGAAGGCGCACGCCCAATCGGCCATCTTTCGGATGTTGATCTGACTGCCGGACATCGATATCGCCGCCGGTCCCGGAATATACTTCGCATGGTGCTCCCGCGTCGTCAGGTATGCTTCCCAGACGTAATATTTGTAATTGTTCTCGCCAAAGATCGTCGGCGAACTACCCTCAAGGCAAACAAGCACAGGTGATTCTCCTCTTGGTTGTGATTTCAGACTTTATGGAAGATCCTGCCTAAGATACCATAGCTTTTTCGTGATTCATAAATTCTGACCGAGGAAAGGACATACAAACGTAATGGCGAAATTTGTTTCGGCGGAAGAGGCTGTCGGCTCTATTAATTCCGGCGACCGTGTTTTTATCCACGGTGTTGCAGCCGCTCCGCGTTTGCTTATAGAAGCGATGGTCGCCCGCTCCGCTGAATTGAAAGCGGTCGAGCTTGTACATCTGCACACCGAAGGTAGGGCTCCGTACTCGCTGCCCGAGCACGAAAGCTCGTTTCATGTGAATGCCTTTTTTGTCGGCGGAAATGTTCGCGAGGCAGTAAACGAAGGTCGCGGTGACTACATCCCGGTATTTCTTTCGGAAATTCCCGCACTTTTCCGCCGAGGGGTGTTGCCGCTCGATGTCGCGTTGATCAATGTTTCGCCGCCCGACAAGCACGGCTTTTGCTCGTTGGGCGTTTCGGTCGATATCGCCCGTGCGGCCGCGGACACCGCTAAGATCGTCATCGCACAGATCAATCCGCATGTACCGCGGACGATCGGTGACGCCCTCGTCCACATTAGCGACATTCACTTCGCTGTCGAGGTCGATGAGCCGCTGCCTGAAGTTCCACCTCCGGCCCCGACCGCAGTTGATGAGGCGATCGGCCGCTCGATCGCCGAACTCATCGACGACGGAGCCACACTTCAGATGGGCATTGGAGCGATCCCGAATGCCGTTCTTGCCTCGCTCACGAACCACAAGGATCTTGGCATTCATACCGAGATGTTCTCCGATGGCCTCATCGAACTGGTCGAGTCCGGCGTCGTTAACGGCCGCAAGAAGGCCAAGCATCCTGGCAAGATCGTTTCCGGTTTCGTGATGGGAACTAAGCGGCTCTATGACTTTGTCGATGACAATCCGCAAGTGCTTATGCTTGATATCGGCTATGTCAACGACACATCGGTCATCCGCCGCAACCCGAAGGTGACGGCGATCAACAGTGCGATCGAAGTGGACCTGACCGGCCAGGTCTGTGCCGATTCCATCGGGCGACGGCAGTATTCGGGCGTTGGCGGGCAGATGGACTTTATCCGCGGAGCATCGCTCTCCGAGGGCGGAAAGCCGATCATTGCCTTGCCCTCGAGCACTTCTCGCGGCGAGAGCAAGATCGTGCCTTTTTTGAAAGAAGGAGCGGGCGTGGTGACGACCCGGGCACACGTTCACTATATTGTGACAGAATACGGTGTCGCCGATCTTTACGGTAAGAATCTCCGACAGCGGGCGAGGGAACTGATTCGCATTGCCCATCCGGACCACCGCGAGGAGCTTGATCGACAGGCCCGCGAGCGATTCCACCGATTCTAGAATGGAGATATTCCACTGGCGTTGATATAATCTAGCGTTATAGCAAGAAAATATATATTTATCATCTGAGGACATATGACAGAAAAGAATAAAGCAGTTATCTTGAGTGCCGCACGGACGCCGACCGGCAAGTTTCAGGGGCTTTTGAAGGGCTTTACCGCACCTGATCTTGCCGCGATCGCGATCAAAGAAGCGGTCAAGCGTGCCGGACTCGAAGGCTCGGACGTCAACGAAGTGATCATGGGCTGCGTCGTTCAGGCCGGCATTGGCCAAGCTCCGGCTCGGCAGGCTGCGTTGAAAGCAGGGCTTCCGCCGGAGGTTTCCGCACTTACGATCAACATGGTCTGCGGCTCCGGCCTTCGTGCTGTTGCATTGGCTTCGCAGGCGGTTCAGCTCGGTGATTCCGAGGTCGTTGTTGCCGGCGGAATGGAATCGATGTCCAACATTCCCTACGCGATGCCCGGTGCCCGCGACGGTTACCGCATGGGCAATCAGACGGTCACCGACCTCATGATCCAGGACGGGCTTTGGTGCCCATTTGAGAACTGGCACATGGGCAACACTGGCGAGGTCGTTGCTGATCTGCACCAGATCTCTCGCGAAGAGCAGGACAATTACGCCTTCAATTCGCACCGCAAGGCCGCTGAGGCTCAGGAATCCGGCCGCTTTGCCGACGAGATCGTGCCCGTCGAGATCCCGCAGAAGAAAGGCGACGCAATAATCCTCGATTACGACGAGCCCGTTCGCCCGGACACGACCGCAGAGGCCCTCGGGAAGCTCAAGCCTGCATTCAAACGCGACGGCGGCACCGTGACCGCGGGAAATGCGCCGGGCGTTAATGACGGAGCATCTGCACTGGTTGTAACCTCGGCCGAGCGTGCCGCTGCACTCGGCATTGAGCCGCTCGCCCGCGTGGTAGCCTCGGCAACCTCGGGCATTGAGCCGAAGCTGATCATGATGGCACCGGTCCAGGGCGTCCTCAACGTACTCAAAAAGGCCGGCTGGGAGATGGGCGACGTCGATCTTTTCGAGCTGAACGAAGCCTTTTCGGTGCAGGCACTCGGCGTGATGAAGGAACTCGGGCTCGATATGGACAAGGTCAACGTCAATGGCGGAGCGGTCGCTCTTGGCCACGCCATCGGCAACTCCGGCGGCCGCATTCTCACCACGCTGCTCTTTGAAATGAAGCGTCGCGGTGCCAAGAAAGGCGTCGCCGCACTCTGCCTCGGCGGCGGCAATTCGGTCGCCATGGCCGTCGAACGGGACTGATCCATTCCAAGAACTAGGTGAAGGCGGCTGTCTGATCGGTAGCCGCTTTTTATAATTCCAGATTCCAGCTGTTTCATTTTTAAAGAGGAGCATATGCTTCTGAAACGTTTGAAACGAATGAATGAAATGAATCGCCTGTAACACTTGAAACATGTGAAACGCCCGGGAGTTTTGAGTCCCGGCTTCAGCTGGCCGTTCAATATTCCGCAATCCAAGGTCCGAATTCCGAAATTGAAGATAAGCCCTTGCTGACGCGCGGGCTTCTGCATTCTGGCGTGTGTTTTTTTTCGGGTATTGCGCGTTCGCGGAAACATCGGAAACATCGTGAACGCCGAGAACAACGGAAACGCCACGAACGTCGCGAACAGATGGGAAGCTTTGGACGCTTGGGACAGATGGGACACGTGGCCGAACTTGGGTCTTGGGTCTTTGGGCATCGGCCGATCGGAATGTCGTTTTGGATCGTCGGCGTTCTTTCGCATTGTCAATTGTTAATCGGACCATTGTTAATTGGTTAAAAAGAAGCATGGGGCTTTTAGCTTCGATCTCCGGCTTACAGCTAAAGGCTTAAGGCTTAGAGCGGATCGCTACAAACATCGGGCCTCTGCTCACGGCTCACTTTCCCCCGATGTCCATTTTCTTCGGCCGCCAACCGGAAAGGAACGGCGATCCGTGAGATATGGAAGATATGGATGATATGGATAGTTGTGAGTTGCAGAGTTTCGGAGTTGCGAAGTTTTGAGTCCCGGCTTTAGCTGGCTTCCGAGACAGGCATCCAAGCCCGCCGGAAGTAGGAACCACGAAAAAAAGAAACTAAGAAACCCGGAATTGATTTTAGCTTTCCTCCTCGACCCTTTATCCGATCTCCTTTTCTACGGGACACCCTCCCTACTGTTCGGGTTTCCGACTGTGTGATGGCCAACGAGTTCGAGGCTCGACAGTGAGGAAGGGCTACAATGCAGTAGCCTGCACGTAAGTAATGGCGTTTCATCCAATGCGAATGCGGAAACTGGAATTCGCAATTAGTCTTGACACTCCTGCTAAAATTACCCTGTGAGGCAAACCGCCGCCGGGTTCGGTGCATCTTTGATGGAAAGGATCGCAAGGCCGAGACCCTGTGAGCATTACAAGTATTCAAAGGGAAAGACTAGAGCAGGAATACTATGAAACTATCGAGAACGGTTAACTTGTCGTTGGCCTTTGTCTGTTTAGTCAATCTTGCTTTAGTTGCAAATTGGATTGCAGGTCAGAATGTGGGCGAAGCCTCCGGGTATGATGATGAACGGGTTTACTTTGAATGGCCGTCACTCAGTCCTATAGAGGGAACCGTCATGACGACATTTGTTAAAACGAACGAGCGATTCCCAGCAGGTTTGCAAAATATTATCTTCCAGAGATTGGATTGCAAAAAATGTGTTTACAGCGCCATAACTGATAGAGACGGAAGGTACAGTGTTCGTTTGGCCAAAGGCAAATACCGTGTGATCGTGAGGTTTAATTCAGGTCCGCGTTTTAGCGAGAGTTATGACGGGCTTGCTCCACATCAAGAACGACTTATTGAATCAAAGATTTCTCCCCTTTCGACTTCTTTCAATATTGAGTTGATCAGCCAAGTTCATCCAGAGAAGATTGAATTGGAAATGCGACCATGATTCGCAGTTCTAACTACAACGGCGCATTATGATCAGACCACCACGTCCAGAGCACCCACCCCTCGAATGGATTGACAATGAGGTTCGGTGTGATGAAATCGGGACGATTGGGAAAGGAAATGGTTACCCCTTGATCGGGATTATGGAAGGCGCATCGATAATTAACGTTGGATCCGTTTCCGAGATCCTGGCGGATCTGGCCGGCTTAGATTCGGATACGCGAGGAACTTTCACGCTCGGTAACGCCGAGACATTCAAGGAGAATTTATCAAAGGAGCTTGGTGTAATCATCACGGACGACGAACTTCGATCTTGCAAAAGCTTGGACAATATCGCCCAAGTTGTCTCTAGGAAGTTGGAGGTAGATGACTCAGGACATTCCATAATTGACGTGTTCACCCAAATTGGGTCGATTGCCAAGACCGAGCTTCATCATTCTATTCATCCTCGCTGGTTCTCCGAGTGGCACGAGTTTGATTCCGCAGGCAACTGGTTAACGAAACCTGACTGGCTCGATTACTTTGAGATGTTTGAACGAATTCGAGAAGAACTCGGAGTTGACCTAGGATTTACAACAAAATCATTCGAGCGCATGCCCCGAACAGTCGGTGAGACAGTCCGGCGTGTTTGGGAACAAAGGAACGCAAATGTTGGCACCTAGTTCGGGACGCGAATATGATTGGATCAAGCGGGAAAGAGCAATTTGAGCCGCTGGCTGATTCGCTTGAGGCGTTTAGGGCGAAATATGGACTAGACTTGGTGAAGTACTGGCGCGACGAGCCCTCTTGGCGATTCAGGTTCCAGCACCCAAACGGGGGCACCGGATGTGTAGAGCTGACCATTGAAAGTTCAAACTTGGTTGAGGTAGCGTCCTACTGGTGGAAAGACGACTACGAAGAAGGCCGGCGGATCTCCAAGCGGGAAGTTTCCCGTCTGCACAGCGTGGAAGGTGCAGTTGCCGAGATAGAGAGCAGGCTGCTCGAGTTGCTCAAATGGGAGGAAGAATCGCTTACCGTGATCCGCGAGGGATTCAAGGATATGTGGCAGGGTCGATACTCGAAGGTACAGTTTGAAGGTTTCACATCTCGGCTTCCTCAATTGACGGTTCATGAGCAGAACCCGAACCTCAACGCCTCGGATTCTTAACGCCATGGAAGACAATACCGTTACATTAAAGCGTTCTTTGAAAAGAGCTCTATTGGGTCGGGTCTGTAATGTGCCAGATTACATTGGCGAAGGTAAAATACTGAGAACAAGCCGCGACGAATTCCGTGCGAGCTGATTGTCGCTGAAAATAACTATGTTGGAAATGCTTATCTCTGCTGCTTTTCTATTCTCCGGGTTCGGATCGTGCGGGTGCCAGTGCCTGCCGGTAGATGCGTCGGAAACGACTTACGAGGGCGGGAACATGGTCGAAGCGTATGTCGAAGAAACGAAGTACCGTCACCTAAAGGGGAAGGTCGTCGATTCAAATGGGATTCCATTAAGCGATGTCTTGGTCGAAGTTTTTGATAATCCGGCATGGATAAAAGAGAAAAATCTGAAATCTCGCGGCGATCAGAAGAGAATCGCGGTTTGCAAGACTGCTAGCGACGGAGTGTTTTGTTTCAAGGATATACCGAAAGGCAACTATGAATTGCGGCTTAGCAAGGGAAAGAGTTGGAATCCAACTCAAATTTTTATCGAAATCGACCCGAAAGGATCAGATGCCGTTTCCGATCCTCTTGAGGTATGGTTGACTGTTGGTGTTTGAATCGATAACGAATTTATCGGCTAGAAATTAGATGCAAAGGGTTCCAGATTTCCGCAGATCGCGGCTTGAGCGGGGAACATGAAATTGCCGGCATTGAACGGTGAAATTCTCAGACGGTCCGAGACATACAATCATGACACCACAGGAACACAATCGATTGATCGGGATTCTTTTTCATGTGCAGGGCGGGCTGCAGGTGTTGGGCGGGCTTTTGATGGTGCTGATTTACGGCGGCATTGGCGGCTTTTTTCTTACGGCGAGCGGCCGCGGCGAGGATCAGATAATGGGCGGCGTGTTCGTCTTTGTTGCGGTCGTTGTCGGGGTGTTTGTTTTTCTCTTTGCTGGGCTCGATTTTTATGCCGGCTATAAGGTCGGCAAGGTCCAGCCGATCGGGAGGATCCTCGGCATCGTAGTCGCCTTTCTTTCGCTTCTCAGTTTTCCGCTCGGGACGGCGCTCGGAGTTTATGCCCTTTGGTTCTTCTTCGGCGATATGGGCAAGGCACTTTACAACGTAGATGGTGCCGGCGGGCAGTTCCAATCGCCTCCGCCTCCGCCGAATAGTTGGCAATAGGAGTATCTCACCACGCAACCCGCAAGCGGCATGGGCCTAAACCCTGCCGCTTGTTTGTTTTGGCCCGGGCGTTTCGATATTCTTGTGGTTTAGGCCAGAACATCAATTTATTACAGGAACATTATCGAAATGAGTGACATTATTGGAGTTATCGGTGCCGGGACGATGGGAAACGGCATTGCTCAAACGGCGGCCGCTTCGGGTTTTGACGTGGTGATGTGCGACATCAGCCAGGATTTCGTTGACCGCGGCGTCGCAAATATCAGCAAGAGCCTCGACCGCTTCGTCAAGAAAGAGACGATGACCGAGGAGCAGAAGGCGGAAGTGCTTGGCCGCATCCGGACGACGACGGCGCTCGAGGATCTGAAGGACTGCACGCTGGTGGTCGAGGCGGCGACCGAGAATTTTGAGATCAAGAAGACGATCTTTGAGAAGCTCGATTCGATCTGCGGGTCGGAGGCGATACTTTCATCGAACACCTCGTCGATCTCGATCACCAAGATCGCGGCGGTAACTAAGCGGCCGGAGAAGGTCATCGGGATGCACTTTTTCAATCCGGTTCCGCTGATGAAGCTGGTCGAGGTGATCCGCGGCATCGCCACCTCGGACGCGACCTATGCGAAGGTTAAAGAGCTTTCGGAAAAGTTTGGCAAGGTGCCGGTTGAGTGCAATGATTCGCCCGGCTTTGTCTCGAACCGAGTGCTGATGCCGATGATCAACGAAGCCATCTTCGCGCTCCATGAAGGCGTCGCGACCCGCGAGGCGATCGACGAGATAATGAAGCTCGGGATGAACCACCCGATGGGCCCGCTGACGCTCGCGGACTTCATCGGGCTCGACGTCTGCCTCGCCATCCTGAACGTGCTCCACGAAGGCCTTGGTGACCCGAAATACAGGCCCTGCCCGCTGCTCAAGAAATACGTTGATGCCGGCTGGCTCGGCCGCAAAAGCGGAAAGGGATTTTACGATTATTCTTCTTAAATAGCGGGCTTCGCGACGCAAATAGACGGTAGAACGAGTGACGCAGTGAACGGAGATCGCATATGAAACGGCATAATCTAACGGCGAAAAAGCGGCTGCAATGGCTGCTTCTCGCGGTCATTTCAACTCTCTGCGTTGCATGTGCTTTTGCCACCGATAGCGATGTTCGGTCATTCACAATGACCTATGGTGGAAGCCAGATTTTGCGATTTTATGAGTTCTCCGTCGATGCGGACGGCACGGCGCATTTCACAAGCGCGGGTTCACCGAGTGAGAGATCAAAGCCGCGATACACTCCTGATCCACCAGAGCAAACACGGTTCAGATCCAAAATATCGGCGGAACAGTTTTCGTTTCTTCGTAGTGCCTTCGCAAAGAGCGAGTTCAGATCAATGGGCAGCTGGAGCTTTGCCGAGACATCCACGGGCGGAAATCTTACGAACATCACTGCAGAATATCGAACGGGAAAGAAGGTCGTTTCCAGTCAGCATGGCAGCAGAGGCCCGGCGTTTGATTCGCTAAAAGACGCGATCGAACAGGTCATTGATCAGATCGAATGGACCGAGGAGCTGAAGTAGCGAAAGACACTTTCCGCTGTCAACCTGATGCATTCAAATCTACGTTCGTTCATCGACGCGTTGAGAAAAGAGAGCGAGATCGTAGAGGTCTCGGCCGAGGTCGATCCGTATCTTGAGATAGCGGAGATACACCGGCGGGTGATCGAGGCGCAGGGCAAGGCTCTGATGTTCACCCGCGTTAAGGGGTCGGCATTTCCGGTTGTCACAAATCTTTTTGGGACGATCAAACGGATCGAGCTTGCTTTTGGAAAGCGGCCGCAGGAGTTTGTCCGGCGTGCGGTCGAGATGGTCGATATTCTTGTCCCGCCAAAGATCGGAAAGCTCTGGGGCTATCGCGACATGGGGCTGACGGCCTTGAAGCTCGGTACCAAGAAGTCGCGGCGGGCACCGGTGCTTGACGTGCGGCAGGCGGAAGTGGACCTTGAGGCCTTGCCGCTCTTGCAGCTCTGGCACGAGGACGGCGGGCACTTTGTGACGCTGCCGCTCGTTTATACCGAGAGCCCAACATCGGGGAAACCGAACCTCGGGATGTATCGCATCCAGCGATACGACAAGCGGACGACCGGCATTCATTGGCAGATCGGGAAGGGCGGCGGTTTTCATTACTACGAAGCTGAACAGCGAAACGAACCGCTGAACACGACCATTTTCCTCGGCGGGCCGCCGGCGATGATCCTTGCGGCGATCGCTCCACTGCCGGAGGATGTGCCGGAGCTGATGCTTGCGTCGCTGCTGGCTGATTCGAAGATCGGAATGGCCGATAACCCATTGGCGGGCCATCATCGGTTGATCGCTGAATCTGAGTTTGCGATCTGCGGCCACGTTCCGCCGCACGAACGCCGGCCGGAAGGCCCGTTTGGGGACCACTACGGCTATTATTCGCTGACGCACGATTATCCGGTCTTTCATGCCGATGCTGTCTTTCATCGCAAGGACGCGATCTACCCGGCAACCGTCGTCGGCAAGCCGCGACAGGAGGATTTTTTCATCGGCGATTATCTGCAAGAGCTGCTCTCGCCGCTTTTTCCGCTTGTGATGCCGGCCGTCCGCGACCTCTGGAGCTACGGCGAAACGGGCTTCCATTCGCTTGCCGCTGCGGTCGTCAGGGAAAGATATGGAAGGGAAGCGCTTTCCGCCGGATTTCGCATTTTGGGCGAAGGTCAGCTTGCGCTGACGAAATTCTTGCTTCTGACCGATAAGCCGCAGGACCTGCGGGATTTTCGCTCGCTATTCGAACACATTTTGGCTCGGGTGGAGTGGCATCGTGATCTGTTCATCTTCTCGCAAACCGCGTTCGATACGCTCGATTACGCAAGCGGAAAGATCAACCACGGCAGCAAGGCTATAATGATGGGAACTGGCGAAGCGAAGCGGGAACTTTCGCGTGAATTCCGTGGCGAGCTTCCGCTCGGAGTTTCGGCCGCGGCAGTCTTTTGCGGCGGCTGTCTTGTCGTAAAGGGCACGGCGTATGAGAACGATAGGGAACTTGGCGAGCGGCTGGCGAAAGCCGAGGCCTTCAAAGATTGGCAAGTCATCGTGATCCACGACGACATCAACTACGCCATCTCGCCGGAAAAGTTCCTTTGGGCGACGTGGACGCGGTTCAATCCGGCGACGGACATTTATGCACGTACAACGACCGTTAAGAACAACCACATCGGCTATGAAGCACCGATCGTCATCGATGCCCGGATGAAACCTTGGTATCCTGATGTTGTCGAGGTGCGCGATGATATCAAGAAGCTCGTTGACGAGCGTTGGGGTGAATACTTTCCCGGAAAGCTCTCGAAATAGATCTCAATGAAAAAGTGGTTAAAGCGGATCGGTCTTCTCATCGGCGTCGTTGCGATTTTGCTCGGGTTGTTTCTGTCATACTCCTATTTTATCGAGCCGCGGCAGTTCGTCGTTGTTAATGACGCTATCGCGGTGCCGAACTGGAGCAGCGAGCTCAATGGCCTTCGGGTCGTGACGATCGCGGATATTCACACGGGATCGAATTTTTCACCGCCGGAGAGGATTCGTTTCGTCGTCGAGCAGGCGAACGCGCAGAATCCGGATGTGATCGTGCTACTCGGCGACTACGTCAGCGAGTCACGATTTGACCGCGAACGAATGCGAACGGCTCCCGACGGTACCGACCGTACGGAACTGAAAGTGCCGTTCGAAACCGTTGCCGAGAGCCTTAAGGGACTGCAGGCGAAGTATGGAGTTTACGCCATCATCGGCAATCACGATTGGTATCACAACGAGCAGAAGATCCACCGAATGCTCGAAGAGATCTCGGGCATTAACGTACTGAACAATGAGATCCACGAGGTCGAGGTCAATGGCGCTACCCTCCGCATTTGGGGTATTGAGGACCTTTGGAAGAACCGCACCGTACCGGCGGAGCCATTCAACGCCCTCGCCGAGAAAAAGAACATCATCGCAATAACGCACAATCCGGATACACTGCTTTGGGCCCCAGAAGGTTTCTCGATACTCTTTGCCGGGCACACGCATGGCGGGCAGCTCAATTGGCCGATCTTTGGTCCGAAGGCTGTCTTTAACGATGCGCGTTTTATGGATGGGCTCGCTGTAGTGGACAACAAGCATGTCTATGTTTCAAGCGGAGTCGGGACGAGCGTGATCCCGATCCGGTTCCGCGTTCCGCCGGAGATAAACGTCGTCACGCTTACATCGAACGCAGAAGCACAATAGCCAATGCGGCGTTTCATTCCTTACATTCTCGTCGCCGTTTCGGCCGCCCTATTGTTTATCGGTTACGGCTATTTTATCGAGCCTCATCGGCTCGTCGTCAATGAACAGGAACTCGCTTTACCAGGCCTTGATCCGGCATTCGACGGGCTACGGATCGTCGCGATCGCAGATATTCACGCCGGTTCGCATGGCGTTGATGTCCCGCGAATGAAGGAAGTTGTCGCGGCGGTGAATGAGCTCGATGCTGACGTGGTTGTGATCATCGGTGACTTCGTCGCGCAGCTTAACGATGGGCGTCCGGTCAATGAAAGGCCGCTTCGAATGCCGGTCGAGAGATTGACCGACGGACTTGCGGGCATTCGAGCAAGGCAAGGCGTCTTTGCCGTGCTCGGGAATCACGATGGCTGGTACGACAACTCTGTTGTAGCCAACGCTCTTCGCGGGGCGGGAATTCGGGTGCTCGAAAACGAGGTCGCTTTCATTGAACGCGGGGGCCGCAAACTTCGGCTTTTTGGAATGCGCGATCATCTGCACATGGGGACATGGGCGACGTTTGACCAGGACATGCGGCGAGCCATCGCGTCGCACGAAAAGACTGGCGACATCATCGTACTTCAGCACAGCCCGGATGTTTTTCCGGTGATCAATGCCTTCAAGACCTTTGGCGATGATTTCAAACTGATGATCGCTGGCCATACACATGGCGGACAGATCTGGTTTCCGGTTCTTGGCTCGCCGATCGTGCCTTCCGCCTTTGGCCAGAAATACGCTGCCGGGCATGTCCGCGAAGACGGTAAGGACCTGTTCGTCACGACCGGCATTGGCACGAGTTTGCTGCCGTTTCGCTTTCTGGTCCCGCCGGAGATCGCAGTCCTGACGTTGCGGAGTAAATAGCCACAGAGGGCAGAGAGTGTTTTGAGGGAGGGCTTGTAGCCAAAACTCTTCGCTGACCTTTAACGCTTGTTGGCACTACGACAAATATCTCAGGAAACTCCGTGACCTCTGTGGCAAATAATTACTTTAGAACCGACTTTATGCGGTTTAGATCGCCGTCATTCTTTGCAGGTTCCAATCCCAGGATCTTGCAGATAAGTTCGTAGACATCGACCGCCTTGAAGGGCTTGGCAACATATCGGCTCTTGAACTTCGGGCCGTGGCCGACAAACATCGCCCGCATCTCTACAATACCGTTGTCGTAGCCGTGAGCTCCGCGAGTGGCGTCGAGTCTGCCGTCTTTCTCGGCCCACTGCATCCGCTCGCGGGTTGTGATCACTGTGCCCGCTTCGGGAACAACGACTAGCGGAGCTATTCGCTTGTTTCGGCCGAATTTGAACCGCTTCGGGAATTCACCGCTTCGATAGATATTTGCGTTTCGCGGGAGTTTTGATTTTATCGCTTTGTAGATCGCCTCTTTTTTACCGGGTTTCGGAAATATCTGCGTAAACTCGCCGACCCAGATGACCCGCTCGGCGTCGTTAGTGTCAAACATCTCGTCGAGCACAACCGCATCGCGCATCTTGTAAGGTGCCATTCCGTGGTCGGACGTGAAAATAAGATTGACCCGATCGAGTATTCCGCGAGCCGCGAGGCCATCGGTCAGACGCTTAATATTCGCATCGACGCGCAATATAGCTTCCCGATTCTGTGTCGATTCGGGCCCAAAATTATGGCCCGCGTCGTCAACGTCAGAGAAATACATCGTGATCATCGTCGGGCGTTCCGCCGCGGGTAGGTCTAGCCAGCCGAGCACCGTATCGACCCGTTCGTTATTCGGGACCTTGCCGTCGTAGTCCTTCCAGTATTTCGGCTGCATTCCGCCAATGGCCGTCTCGGTCCCCGGCCAGAAAAATGCGGCAGCGATTCGGCCCTGCTTTTGTGCGGTGTTCCAGATGGGCTCGCCGCCCCACCATTGCGGGTCCTGTACGGCCTTCCGGTTCGCGAGCCCGAATGACTCACGGCGCTCCGTGTCGTACATATTGTTTTCGATCAGCCCGTGGTTGTCCGGGTAAAGCCCGGTCACGATCGAATAATGGGCCGGAAATGTCTTTGTTGGATATACCGGCTTCATCCATCGTGCCCGTACCCCATTGTTCGCCAATTCGTTTATCGTCGGCGGTTTATGTAGCTCGAAATAATCCGAGCGAAAACCGTCGATAGAGACGAGAATGACCGTTTCCTTGAGGTCAGCTATCCGCGGCTGTGCGAGCACTCCGGCGACCAAAAACAGCACGACCGCGAAGACCGAAAGGCCTCGAAGCCGGTCAAATGGCAAGCAGAAGACTTTTTTCATAATTTCGAGTGTGCGGGCATGTTATGAACAAGATGTTAAGCGATACGGACTGATAAATCACCTCGAACGCGAACGAAAAAAGCCCCTGCGACGTTTAGCGCCGCCGAGGCCGTTTTCCGAAAAATAATGCAATTAGTTGTTACCGCCGGATGCCGCACCTTGCAGCGAAACGGTAAAGTTTGTGCCGGAATCCAGTTTCAGATTGCCTTTATCCTTCGACAGAGCGGTTGATTTACTTGCCGACGCGTTGGCTGACTGCGTAATACTCAAACCCTTGATGTTGGTCCCAAGCGAACCCGTGGCAGCTCCGGTAGTCTGCGTCGCTGTTCCGAGAACCGCACCGCCGGCACCGAGGGTCGTATCGACAGTGCTGCCGACCGTGCTCGTTGCTGCGGTTCCCAAGCTACCGACGGTATTGCCGACTCCGCCCAGCAATCCACCGCCGCCCGAGGCGCGGCCCGAAGCTTGCGTCCGACTGCCGGCCGAGATATCCGAGCCGAATGTCTCACCGGCGGAAACGGCACTCGCAACGCTGTTAACGGCAAGAATATTTACCGCCACCGGGATCGACTGCCCGTTCTGCATCAGAGTGTCGAATGCAACTCCGATGGTAGAGCCGGCTGAACCCTTAGTATCACGCTTGACCTCCGTCACACGGCCAACGAGTTTCGAGCCTTTATCGATCACGACACGGCCGTTGCTCTTCACCTTATCGGTCACTTTAAGCACGACCTGGTCACCGACCTTGGCTATTTCTGCCTTGAGTGAGCCCTGTAGCTTGCCGGTGATGGTCGTCGCGGAGCTTAGATCAAGGCTCTTCTGAGCGGCTTTGACGGAACTGTTGCTCGTGGCGGTTGCGGCTGAATTTACGGAAGCATTCTGTGCGAATGAGGAGATTGCCAGAAGCCCGGCTACTGCAAATCCTAAGGTGATATTCTTCATAAAAGATCCTCCGAAAAATATTAGAATTGACTGAACTGCGGGCAAGTGTAAAAAGGGGATGTCTTGTTGATGCAGTCGATTTTTGTTGGGTTGCCAGTGCCTTTTATGCCAGAAGCTCGTAGTCAGAAATCAGAAGTCAGAATTCGCAATTCAGAAACGATGTTCTTTTGTCGGTGCGAAATCGCTTACTATAAGGGAAAGGAGTTTGTGATGAAGAAATTGATTTTTGTCCTGATGCTGGCTCTTGTTGCGGGGTGCGATGTGCAAAGCGGCATTTCGAAAAAGAGTGTCGAAAAGTATATGCCGACGCCGACGCCGACCATGGAACCGACGCCAACCGAGGAGCCGATCAACCCGGCCGATGTGGTGAATGTTGATACAGCCCAACAGGGGCCGCTGCTGAGCGTCAACGGCCCGAACGTGACAAAGACCATCAACTGCGACCGCTATAACCGCGTGATGGTCAACAGCGACGGTAATAAGGTGACGATAAAGGGAGCTTGCAATCAGGTGATGGTCAATGGCGATGAGAACGAGATCACGGCCGAGGCGACGATGGAGTTTGTCTTTAACGGCACCGGAAACAATGCGACTTACTCAAAGTTTGCGAACGGTAAACGGCCTCGCGTCACCGATAATTTAGGCGGCAACCTTGCAGAAAAGGCCGACGCCGTGGCTGACAAAAAAGACGCGAAGTAGGAATGGCTACTGTGCCGCCGGCACCGCGGCAAACCCGCCATCAAAAAACGCACGAGCCTTCGATATTGCCGGGGCTATGCCATTGAGGTGATTTAGTCCGGCATCTTTGATGATCATCCGCCGGAGCCGCTCGGCCGGAACGCCACGCCGCCGCATTGTACTATACGCAACCTCGGTATTTACTTGGCTGACCACGGTATCGCCGTCAATTGCGATGAGCATAATCGGAACCCGCGGCGACCAATTATAGACGTCGTTTTCGTTCAGCATTCGGACAAATGCATTACGCCTATCGTTTCGCTGCATCGCTCGCATAAATCCGGGTTGAAGTACGCTGGAAAGCCGGTTCTTTGATCGCATTAAGGCGGTCGTGACCCCGATATTGCGGATAACGCCGTCGTCGGTCGGGCTGAGGTTGTAGTTGACGGCGAGAGCGTTTGCCAAGGTCGGCTTGTAGAAGTCACGCCAGCGAAGCTTCTTCTCTTTCACAAGATAATTCACGGCGTACGAGGTCAGATAAACCCGTAGAATAAAATCGACCTGCTCACCCGTATCCTCAAGCATGAATTTGCGCGTCGTACCTGAAAGGTCATACGGCCCCGCAGCGGGTGCAGACTTGGTCACCGCGTATTCCGGGCCCGTAAAGGCCTGCAGTGCCTGCGTAAGGGCCATCGCAACGCCGCCGCCTTCCGAATATCCGGTGACGAAGAGCGGCATCCCGATTCTGTAATTCTTTTGCCGGGCCAGTTCCCGTGCGGCGGGAATAATATCGACACCAGATCGGGCGTTAACCTTGCTGAGCGGGTAGGGATGAGCGGCCTTGTGGTCGCCGAGGCCGATGTAATCGGGCATCACCACCGCATAACCGCCCGTCGCAAAACCGGTGATAGCCTCGATGGTCTCCGGAGCTTCGCCCTCGCCCTTGAATCGCGAAGGAGAACGGTCACGGTCAACCGTCGTTCCATGGCAGTAAACGACGAGGCCCTTCGAGGCTCCGCCGACCGGCAATGCCACGAGGCCCGTAAGTTCGGCGGGCTTTCCGTTGGCATCGAGCGAGCGGTAGGTGATCTTGTAAAGCTCGACCGCCGTCGTGGTTTCCGGCACCGCATACTTGCCGTAAACCTTCGCCATCCGCTCATTGAGAGCGGCGGCCGGCATGGTGCCGTTGCTCGACGACGAGACCAACTGTTGGCCAAAAGCTGAAACGGCCAGTGTTGCTGCTATGAATGAACCAATGAAAGACCGGCGAAAACTACCTTCCATGTGTTCCTCCCCTTGAATAAATGGAATTTTCGGCCCCTCGGCGGGCGTGTGAATACGGAAACACTTCGAAAAAAATCGAGCCCTCGTCACGTACAGGGTCAGGTTAAATTCTTGTTGTGAGATCGTACAATTCGGCGCTTAGGTTATCTCGATCTCATCAGGCGTGAGCGTTACGATTTCTCCATCGCGGGAGATCACAACTGAATTGCCAGCTTTCTTGTGTTTGATCAAAGCCTCTCTCACTGCTCTTTCGTAGGCTCGATTTATCTCTTGGCTATGGATCACGAAAAGGTTGGTCTGATCCTTTGTTATCTTCTTATTCGTTTCCATAGCTCATGGTCAAAAACGACCTGACCCTCCAATTCGTCGTATCGTGCTATCTCTTTAGGGATTATAGGCGAAGCCTGAAAAATACGCCACGAATTCATCATCGGAAAATATAGTTCGAAGAGGTTTATGAGACCACGTTCGTACCTTCGCCGGATCGTTGTTTCTGGTATCGAATGCCCGCCGGCAGCAACCCTTGCCGCGACTCTTCTAATCGCGATCTCGACGTCTTCCAGCCAAAGATACACCAGAGAACTCTGGTATCCGGACGATTGAAGTTCTCGGACCCAAGGAGCATAGGATCTGGTTGCCAAAGTTGTCTCAAATGCAAAATCCCTGCCTTCGGAAGCTAATTCCTTGAGTCTTCGCAGTGTGACCCTTCCGGCCTCGAAGGCGACGTTTTCGGGGGCAAAAGCCGAAAGGCCGTCGGCGATAACGTCAGAGTTCACAAATTCCGTGATCTTGAATGTATCGCGAAGCAACGCCGGGGCGAGAGTCGATTTCCCGGCTCCATTTGGCCCAGCGATGATGACGACGTTTGGCATACACGACTTCAGAATTTCTTTGTTAGGCCTAGCTCGAAACCATCACGGGTAAGCTCGTCGACATGCTCCTGATAAAAGCTCGCGAGTTCAACCCCGCAGGAAGGACAATATACAATTCTGAAATCGATAATGATTGCGGCCAACGTCGTACTATCGATTTCGCTTTCGTCACCCTTATTTACAGCTCTGAATTGAATTTGAAATTCCGGGTACCCCATTGAATCGCGCCCAACAAGATACGCCAACCCGCGTTCCCCCGCCTGATCATATTTGGCCTTAAATCCAACGCAGCACCATTTCATTCGGACGCTACCCTATGGCCGAAGCCTGTAAAGCATCCGCGGGAACGGAATCGTTTCGCGGACGTGTTCGATGCCGCACATCCAGGCGACGGTGCGCTCGATGCCCATGCCGAAACCGGCGTGGGGGACGCTGCCGTAGCGGCGGAGGTCGAGGTACCACTCGAAGATATCCTGCGGCAGGCCATGATGCTTGAGCTGCTCCTCAAGATAAGGAAGCGAGGTCGCGCGTTCGCCGCCGCCGATGATCTCGCCGTAGCCCTCGGGTGCCAGCAGGTCAATGCCGAGTGCACACTCGGGCCGATCCTTATCGACCTCAAAGTAAAAGCCTTTTATCGCGGTCGGGAAGTGGTGAACAAATACCGGCAAGCCGAACTGCTTTGACAGGTACGTTTCGTCCGGGGCACCAAAGTCGCCGCCCCATTCGAAATTGTTCTCCAACTCGCCCTTGGCGTGGCCTTCCTGAAGCATTTTCACTGCATCGTCGTAGTGCAAGCGGGGAAACGGGCCCTTTATCGCTTCGAGCACGGTCGTATCGCGCTCGAGCGCCGCAAGCTCAAGTTTGCGATCGTTTAGGACGCGGTCGACGATATGCAGGATCAGCCCTTCGCCGAGGTCCATCATGTCTTCGTAACCGGCATAGGCGACCTCGGGCTCGACCATCCAAAATTCGGTCAAGTGCCGCCGCGTCTTCGACTTCTCGGCACGAAACGTCGGTCCGAACGCATAGGATTTACCGAACGCGGCAGCAGTTGCTTCGTTATAAAGCTGGCCGGACTGTGTGAGATAGGCCTTGTCGTCGCCGAAATAATCGACCTCGAAAAGTGTGGTGGTTCCTTCGCAAGCCGCGGGCGTGAATATCGGCGTATCGGCGAGCGTGAAACCGTTCTCATCAAAATAATCACGAACGGCTTTGATCACCGTATGGCGGATCTTCAATACGGCATGCTGCCTCTTCGAACGGATCCAAAGGTGCCTGTGGTCCATCAGGAACTCGGTGCCGTGCTCTTTTGGTGTGATCGGGTAGTCGTGGACGTTCTGGAGCACTTCAAGACCGGTAACGTCGATCTCGACGCCGATCGGCGAACGGGCGTCTTCTTTTACGGTTCCGGTGACGATGATCGAGGACTCCTGTCCGAGTGCCTTGGCGGCTTCAAAGACATCCTCATTGTTGCCTTTGAAGACAACGCACTGAACGGTGCCCGTGCCGTCCCGGAGCTGCAAAAAAACAAGCTTGCCGCTCGACCGGGTGTTATAGAGCCAACCTTTGAGCGTAACCTCGTTGCCGATATGCTCTTTGAGCTGTTCGATATATGTTTGACGCATAAAAGAGATAGTTTAATCAAAACGCAGAGAGGCGTAAAACCGGGAGGACGTGTCAGAGGTTTGACAGTGCGCCCGACAATCGACAGACTGAACCCGTGAACCACGAAAAGAAGAAGAAGGTGAACTATTCGGGGGCATGGGCTGAGGCTCGCAAGATCGTCTGGCGTGCGAGGTGGCGGCTTGCGTTCGGAAGCGTCCTGCTGCTCATTTCGCGGCTTGCGGGGATGGTCTTGCCGGCATCGACCAAGTTCATCGGCGACGAGGTCTTTGTAAATCAAAGATACGAGCTGATCAAATGGATCGCATTGGCCATTGGCATCTCGACGCTAGTTCAGGCCTCGACTTCGTTCGCTCTTTCGCAGATCCTCGGCGTTGCGGCACAGCGTGCGATAACCGAGATGCGCAAACGCGTGCAGGCTCACATCGAACGGCTACCGATTTCCTACTTTGACTCAACCCAAAGCGGCCAACTTATATCGCGGATAATGAACGACGCTGAAGGGATACGCAATTTGGTCGGGACAGGACTCGGGCAGATCATCGGCAGTATCGTAACGGCGAGCATCGCGATCGGCGTGCTGTTTTGGATCAACTGGGTGTTGACGGTCGCGACATTGGTCGTGCTATTGGCTTTCGGCGGCGTTCTGCTTTATGCCTTTAAGGTTCTGCGGCCGGTCTTTCGTGAACGCGGGCAGATAACGGCAGAGGTGACCGGACGGCTCGGTGAAAGCCTCGGAGGTATTCGGGTCGTTAAGGCATACACGGCCGAGCGTCGCGAAGACCTGAGCTTCGCCCGCGGTGCTCATCGGCTCTTCCGAAACGTCGCAAAGACCGTTACAGGCATCTCGGCGATCGGGTCGTTCTCATCCGTCATCATCGGTGCGATAGCGGTGGTGATGATCGTCATCGGCGGCAACGCGGTCCAGGGCGGAACGATGACGCTTGGCGACTTCTTGATGTACATCTCCTTTACGTTCTTGCTTGCGATGCCGGTGATCGAACTTACATCGATCGGAACCCAGATCACCGAAGCGCTCGCCGGACTCGACCGGATCAGGGAAGTGATGGCGATGCCGACCGAGGACGAACAGGATAAGGAACGTCGTCCGCTTCCGAAGATGGACGGGTCGATCGAGTTTCGTGATGTAGAGTTCGAATACGACGAAGGTGTGCCTGTGCTCAAAGGGATATCATTTCTCGCCGATGCCGGGGCGACCACGGCACTTGTCGGCTCGAGCGGCTCGGGAAAATCTACGATCTTGAGCCTCGTGCTGAACTTCATTCGTCCGACGAACGGAACGGTGCTAGTTGACGGCATTGACCTTCAGTCGATACGGCTAAGAGACTACCGTAAGTATCTCGGCGTGGTATTGCAGGACAACTTTCTCTTTGACGGGACGATCCTTGAGAATATCCGCTTTGCGAATCCGGAGGCCACGATCGAGACGATCCGGGAGATGTGTAGGGTTGCAAACGCGGATGAGTTTATCGAGAAGTTCCCGGATGGCTATGAGACCGTCGTCGGTGAACGCGGCGTCAAACTTTCCGGCGGCCAGCGGCAGCGGATCGCGATCGCACGAGCTCTGCTCGCAAATCCGCGCATCCTCATCCTCGACGAGGCGACGTCCAGCCTCGACAGCGAGTCGGAAGCTCTGATCCAAGAAGGCCTTAATAATCTCCGACGCGGTCGCACGACATTCGTTATTGCCCATCGCCTCTCAACGATCAGAAGCGCCAACCAGATATTGGTGATCGAGGCCGGCGAGGTCCTTGAACGCGGAACGCACGAGGAACTGATAGCGATGGACGGCCGTTACAAACAGCTTTATGATAAGCAGTATCGCTTCGAGCAGAATCTTTTCGTCAATCCGGGCGAGGATTTCACTTCAACCGGCTCGGACGTCAAATCGAGTTCCAAACTTTGATTGAGACAGACATTTTCTAAAACCTTATGAGCAACACTGAAACACCTCAGAGCTACTCCAACCACACTCGTTGGTTCCCGCTCGTACATTTTGTGATCTTTCCGCTTTCGCTGATCCTGCTGATCTGGGCGATCGTCGATGCCTGGCGATACTTCGATTCGTCGTCCTTCAGATTCCTCCTGCTGGTACTTGTGGTAATTCTCGTGAGTCTGGCTGCAAGATTACAGGCCCTGCGAGCTCAGGACAGAGTTATCCGGTTAGAAGAACGGCTGCGCTATTCGACCGTGCTCTCCCCAGAGCTTGCGGCTAAAGCAAATGATTTCCGTGTCGGGCAGATGGTCGCACTTCGATTTGCACCCGATGAGGAACTTCCGGGACTGGTTTCGGACATTCTCGCGGGAAAGCTTACCACGCAGAAGGAGATCAAGATGGCGATCACGAATTGGCGGGCAGACCACTTCCGAGTCTAACCGATCTCGGGCAAGAGCAGTTCGCGGAGGTTGGGATATTTCCCGAGCCGCTCAAGCGATCGGATCACTATACGAAACATCGGATCGACGTACGCTTCAAAGTGCTTTTTGTCCCGAAAGGCTGACTGGAACGAGAAGGTACCGACGGCCTTTAGACATCGCTGAGCGGTCTGATGATCGAACTCGGTTGCGAACTCTTGTTCAGCGATCGCGGGGAGCCCTAGTAGGGGGCGGCTTTTTAGGAAATGCTGGATCTTCCCGGCGATCCAATCATCGGAAGGCGGTTCTGTTACGCGGTCGAGAAGCAGCGAAACTAGGTCGTAAGTGACCGAGCCGATGCGTGCATCCTGATGGTCGATGATGGCTAACGAGCCATCGGGGCGGATCATGAGATTTGCGGCGTGAAAATCGCGATGGCAGAGAACGGCAGCACGTTGCTCAAGCCAGGCTGAAAGTTCCTTGAACTCGTTTGAGACGGCTGATTCAAGTCCGGTCGGAACCTCTCGGCCACGCAGCGAATGGAAATAGTGTTCGCGAAAAAAATCGAGCTCCCACGATAGCTTCGCCGAATCAAACCGCAGTTTGCCCGCGATCGATCCACTTGAGATCGCGAGATCGGTTGCCGATTGAATCTTTGGAATAAGCTCGATCGCGGCCTCAATAAGCCGATCTCGTTCTCCTTCGGTCGCGGTCAAAAGGGAATCGCGGAGTATCCGGTCTCCGAGGTCTTCGAGAATTACGACCGAGTGCTCCGGAACTGCACTTATGACCCTAGCGACCGGCAAGCCAGCCTCTATAAAAAGCCCGGTTACGTCTATGAGTTGTTTGGGCCCATCTGTGTCACCATCGGCATAAACGCAGGCGATGACCGTGCCATTGCCACTTCTCACTCGAAAAAACTGACGCGTTGATGCATCGGGCGTGAGCTCGGCCTCTATCTCGCCGAGCCCTGCCTCACGAAGGAGTTCCTCTAGATTATTTTGCTGTTCTTCCGACAATTTAATTGCTTACCGAAGTGGGACTACGTAAAGATCGCCGATGAATTCGCCCGGCTCTGCCTTCTCGGGAATCTCTTTGCAATTGCGAACCATATCCGCCCGAACTATCGCGGAATCATAGAATTTCTGGCCCGACCTGATGACAACACCGTCGCCAATAATAGTACGCTCGAGTTTCGCACCGGGTTCAATAATGACATCGTCCCAGAGCACGGAATCATTGACAGAATTTGGTTCAGCGATCTCGGATCGACGGCCGATGGCCGTTCCGCCGCCGTCAAACATAGCCATAGAAATTTCGAGGTACCGCTTCATTGTTGAAAGCTCGAACCATCGTCCATCCGTGATGTGAGCGGAGATGATCTCGCCGGCATCGATCGCGGGTCGATAGAAGGTCGGCACAATATCTGAATAGACGCCGCGAGGTATGTAATCAAAAACGCGCGGTTCAAGGATCTGGATTCCCGTAAACATATACGGCGGCTCGTTGCTTTTACCTGAAGCCTGAAGCGAAGGCATGCCGCCAAAACCAGTAATGCGGCCCTCCGTAGTGAACACCTCGGTAAAACGCTCTCGGGCAACATTTGGCTTAAGCACCATCGTCGCTATCGCCCCCGAAGAACGATGCGTCTCGATAGCGGCGGCAAGGTCGATATCAGTTATCAGTTTTCCATTGATGACAAGAAACGTGTCATCACCGAGGAGATGTCGTGCGTGGTCGAGAGCCCCGGAGGTTCCCAAAATTGCAGGTTGCTCGATCGAGTAACCGATCTCAACCCCAAATTGCGATCCATCACCTAGAGCCGCGATGACGGAATCAGGTTGGTGATGGAGGTTCACAACGATCTCGCGAAAGCCGAACTCTGCGAGGTATTCGGCGACGTAGCCGACCAAGGGTTTACCCAGGAAGGGAAGTGCCGGCTTGGTTCTGTCAATGGTCAGCGGGAAAAGCCGAGTGCCGAATCCCGCGGCCAAGATCATTGCTTTCATGCGTATAACCCGCCACGAGCAGAGCGGTAAATTTAGAGCTTACCCAAAAACGATCAGAGGCTGCAAATGCAGCCTCTGAAAGCAAAAGCGAAGTATTGAAAACTCCTAGTTGATCTGGAAAGATGCAACTGGGAAATCTCCCGTTGCTCCCAACTGCGACGTCGTCACAGCGTTGTTGGTTCCATTGAGGATCCAGTAGGTTCCGGTCGCAGGACGCCAGATACCAAAATCGGCCTTGCCGTCGCCATCATAGTCACCCAGCACACGCCGGTCCGATGTCCCGCTCGTGCCCCAGGCAACTTGATACGGGCTTCCTGGGGTTGCACTTGGCCTAACGAACCATGTGAGGCTACCACTGATCGTTCGACCAACGGCGATATCGGTCTTACCGTCACCGTCATAATCCGCTGGTAAGATAAGGTCTGTGTTCAGACCAAACGGAATGATCTCACTGCCACCACTCGATTTCAGCATCCAGAAAACGCCTTGGCTTCCACCGCCTGAACGCTGAACGACGAAGTCGTTCTTTCCGTCGCCGTCAAAATCGCCGACCGCCGGGAAAGAAGTATCGCCGCCAGTTCCCCAAGGCACAAACGTAATGTTTCCACCCGGGTTATTGAGGCTTCCGCGATAGAAGAAGGTCGCCTGATCGCCAGCTCCCGCGGGCGTACGGAAAACGGCCGGATCGGCCTTTCCGTCACCGTCGTAGTCGCCTACGACGGTCGGGTTGTCACCGCTTACACCAAAAGTCTCAAGCTGCAGGGTGTTATTTGAACTGCGGAGGATATAGAACGCAGCCACGTCAGCAGCACCCGGACGCCAAGTCACGATGTCCGCCTTGCCGTCACCGTCGAAGTCAGCCGGAGTAAAGAAGTCGGTCGTGCCGATACCCCAGTCATAACCAACAACGCTTCCGGTCGAGCTCGGGTTGATGAACCAGCGAACCTGGCCGGCGATCGGCTGATTCGTTTGACGAACAACCGCAAAATCCGTTCGGCCGTCTCCGTCAAAATCCGCTACAGGCGAGCCAGTAGGAGCCGCCGTATCGATGGTCAACGAAGCAGCTCCAACTCCACCGGTATCACCGCCGCCAAAATCGTTAAAGCGAAGGATCCACGTGCCATTCGGATTTGCAACACCGGCAAACGCAGGATTGATCGAAGTCACTGCACCAGCACCGGCAACGCCGCCGACAGTCGTCGTGCGATAGTCGATAGACGGAACCGGGCTACCCGCAATCGTAAACCAATTTGTTGCAGCAGCTGAATCCGCAAAGCCGTATGGGCCCGCAAGACCGGCCGATGACCCGCATCCAGTTGCAGTAGTAGAGCCGCGACGGCCAAACAACGGGAATGAGGTGGCGTCAGGAGCAATAAGTGTAGCCTGAACGTCACCACTCCAAGTGTGAGCCGGGCTGAACGTCATATCGACCTCAACGTTCGTCGGTGCACCGCTCAACCCCGAAACCGTAAACGTAACATCTCTGTTAGGTCCGCCAGGGGCACCGCAACCGGCAGCTCCGCGATCCGGAATCGCACCTAGGGTTCCTGCATTCGCGGGAAAAGTTGCTGAAGGTGCGGATGTCGCAACTTCAACGGAATTGTTTGCTTCGACCTGAGTGTCGACCGAGCCAAGATAAAAAGCTGTTGCACCGAAGACGCCAACAGCGGCAACGGTTGCAATGCTTCGTGAGGACCAAAGCTTTTGTGTCCAAGACATAGATAGAATCTCCCTCCACAGAGTGACCGATACCCCGGCAAGCGCTAAAGATCGCACATTCCCGCGTATCGGAAGACCAAATTTTCAAAATCAAAGAAAAGAAAAGTGCCCTAAAAGTACATCGTTTCGGTTTTTATGTCAAGACGCACCCGACGGCTGCTTTGGCGAAAGTGTCTGTTTTCCTTATATTTCGCCTGCTTCAGTGTCGGGAGCCATAGCTCCGATATCGTTAATCTGCTAACATCTCGGAGGCCAAACCGATGTCAGACAAGAACGACAAGAGAGAGATCTTTGGATGGATCACCTACGACTGGGCAAATTCGGCCTTTTACACCACGGTTGTCAGCGTACTCTTGGGCCCCTATATCACGGCTCTTGCCCAAAATGACGTTGGCCGCGGTGGAACCGTGCTCTCCCTCGGCGGGTATGCATCGATTACCGCAGATAACCTTTTCACCTCGACGCTAGGCGTTTCGGTATTTGCACAGGTCTTTCTGCTTCCGCTTCTAGGATCGATCGCCGACTATACAAACCTAAAGAAGCGAATGATGGCCGCGTTCTGTTATACCGGTGTCATCGCGAGTTCGCTGCTGTTTTTCGTCACTGGCGACGACTATCTTTGGGGCTGTGTAGCCCTTATCGTCGCAAATATCTCTTTTGCTGCCGCGAATGTCTTTTATAACGCCTACCTGATCGACATAACCACCGAGGATCGGCGCGACCGCGTTTCGAGCCATGGATATGCCGCCGGATACCTAGGCGGGATAATAATGCTCTTCCTCAACATCGCATTGATCCAGTTTGCACCAAGTCTCGGAATCACAGAGGGAACCGCCGTTCGGGTTTCTATGCTGGCAGCCTCTCTCTGGTGGGGCCTCTTCGCTATCGTAACGTTTAAGCTTTTAAAGAACCGCAACCAAAAGAGAGCCCGAAAGGACGGCCAAAACCTATTCAACGCGGGATTTAGGGAACTCGGAAATACGGTCAAGGAGTTAAAGGGTCTCCGCTATACGCTACTGTTTTTGGTAGCTTATCTTTTCTACAACGATGGCATTCAAACGGTTATCCTAAACAGCTCGGTTTTCCTTTCGCAGGAGCTCTTCGTGTCCCGTGGACTCGAGACCGATCAGACCTTTCTTTTGGGAATCTTTGTCGTTGCTCAGGTTGCGGCACTGATCGGAGCCATTGGGTTCGAATACCTCTCACGATTCATTGGGGCAAAGAAAACGATCATCATCTGCCTAATGATCTGGTGTGGGATCGTCATATACGCTTACGGCTTTCTCGATACGCTCACGCAAGCGTTGATCATGGCGGCCTTCATCGGGATGGTTTTGGGCAGCACGCAGGCACTTTCCCGGTCACTTTACTCGCAGATGATCCCGAAAGAAAGAGAATCGGGTTTCTTCGGGATCTATGAGATCTCGGAAAAGGGAACGTCGTGGCTCGGAAATGCGGTGTTCGCCGTCGTAATTGGCGTAACTGGCTCATATCGCCATGCAATACTCGCATTGATTGCCTTCTTCCTTATCGGCCTCGTGCTTCTGGTGTTGACGAATACAGTGAAGGCGATTCATCAGGCCGGTAATCTCACTCCTGAAGAGGCGGAACGTTCCTTTCCGCCAAACTGATTTGAAGCAGATGCCGTATCCGATATAATTTTGCTGTAGCCTTTTATTTTTGGAGGAAATTCTTTGTGCCCGAAACTGCTGCGGAGAAAATGGTGACGATCTTTGGTGGCTCGAAATGCACCGCAGATTCCGAGGAATATCAGGAAGCTTACGCTTTAGGGAAACGATTAGCTGAAGCGGGCTTCGCGATCTGCACCGGTGGCTATCTCGGCGTTATGGAAGCCGCCTCGAAAGGTGCCCGCGAGGCCGGCGGAAGGGTTTTCGGAATCGTGATGAATCAATTCCGCTCTGAACCGAACCGGTTTCTCACTGACAAGGTTGCGACCGACCATTTTTACGACCGACTTCAGAACCTGATCACACGATCGATCGGGTTCGTCGCGTTTCGGGGCGGGATGGGTACTGTCACCGAGATCTCGCTCGTCTGGAATAAGCTTCAGACGAATGTCTTGTCACCGCGCCCCCTAGTGCTTGTCGGTGAGTGCTGGCGCAACGTTGTTGCGAACTGGGAGCAGGAACTCGTCGTATCAAAAAAAGACGTCGGTCTTTTAGATTTTGCAGCAGATGCTGCAGAAGCAAGCTCTATCATTATCAAGCGTTCCGGAGTATAAGAATCAATGAATTGTCCAAAATGTACTGCTGATTTAGCTGCAAACGCACGATTTTGCGGGTCATGCGGCTTCACCCTCGTGGCATCCGAACCGCCGCCAGTCGTCGGTACACCGCCGGTTATCGGGGCGCCACCGCCACGTAACAACGAGACGTTTCATTTTGATCAGGATGGCCGGGGCCAGGGCCGAGGTTACACCTGGGAGATCGCCCACGCGGGCTCATTCGCTCTGGCGCTCGTTAAGCTCGATTCTGGCCAGTCGATCAACGCCGAGGCCGGGGCGATGGTCTCGATGTCTTCAAATGTGGACCTTAGTTCGCAGATGAAGGGTGGCGTCTTTGGGGCCTTGAAACGCGCCGTCGGAGGCGAATCGGCCTTTGTATCTACCTTTACGGCTCAGAACGGACCCGGCGAAGTTGCACTTGCTCCCGGCACGCCCGGCGATATTGTCGGGATCGAAATGCGGAATCAGCAGTTCAAGGTGCAGTCCAGTTCGTATCTTGCCGGTGACACGAGTCTTGCGGTCGAGACCAAATTTGGCGGAGCGAAATCGTTTTTCGGAGGCGAAGGCCTTTTCCTACTTGAGGTAGGCGGAACGGGTCTGTTGCTGATCTCGTCCTTCGGGGCGATCTATCGTCGCGTTTTGGCTCCCGGTGAGGGCTATGTGGTCGATACGGGACATCTTGTCGCCTGGGAGGGCCACATGCAGTATAACCTCCGAAAAGCTTCAAAGGCCGGTTTCTTTAGGAGTTTAGCTAGTGGCGAAGGCCTTGTTGCAGAGTTTTCCGGGCCCGGAGAGATCTTGATCCAGACAAGAAATCTTGCTGCGTTTGCCGGGATGCTCAAGCCCTTTTTCCCGTCGCAATCAGGCGGCGGAATTAACTTCGGAAGCTAGTCTTCCGCCTTTATTTCGATGCGAACATAGTGAGCGACCGACCCGGCCATAAGAACCAAGTCAGGTATAGCGGCAGGGCTGTGTCCCGCGGTTTTGCGGTCGGGCAGATTGTTTCGCTTTACGGGGAAAGGCGGCAATTCTTTCGCGTTTCCATTCCGGAAAGCTCCGTTCAGGGCGAGATACGCCGGCTGCAATCGGCGATCTCGACGGCGAAGCATCAGATTCAACGGCTTATTCGCTCCGACAGTTCGGGCCTAAACGCGATCGCCGAAGGGATCCTCGATACACATCTTCTCGTACTTGAAGACCACACCTTCCTCTCCAAACTCGAACACTCGATCGAACACGACCTTGTGAACGCCGAATGGGCGGTCAAGTCCGTCACGGACTCCTATCTTATCCAATACCGCTCGCTTGATAATTCGAACATTCGGGAAAGGGCCGCGGATATTTTGGACATCGCCGAGCGAATTCGATCAGCTTTGGGCGGCAGACGAAGGTCGCCGATGAGGCTTCCTCCGGATTCCGTGCTTGCGGCAAAGGAGATCCGGCCATCGACAATGATCGAGTTTGGTGAGAACCGCCCGATCGCGATCGTCACCGAACACGGAGGGTGGACGTCGCACGCATATATCCTCGCCCGCGAGCTCGATATTCCCGCTGTTACCGGCCTTCGAAAGATACTGCGGCATCTTCGAAACGGCGATCGTATCATCGTCGATGGCTATCGCGGCGAGGTGGTTCTTAATCCGACCGCCGAGACAGAAAGAGAATATCGGTCGAGGCAACCGAAGCCGCCTACGATCAAGAGATCATCATCTGAGCCGCCGGAACCTGCGAGAACTCTGGACGGCCATTTGATCAGGCTGACCTCAAATCTAGATTCGGTCAACGGGCTTTCGGTGGCCAAACGAATGGGGGCGTGCGGCATCGGGCTTTTTCGGTCCGAATTCCTGATCGGGCAGTACGGCCGATATCCAACCGAGGCCCAGCAGTTCGACGCATACAGCTCTTTGGTAGCAGCTTCTGATGGCGAAACGGTCAATATTCGAACTTTTGATATTGGTGTCGGACAAATATCCGGACGCCACGAGGACCGCGAACGAAATCCTGCCCTTGGCCTTCGAGGTATTCGTCTCAGTCTCAGTTTCGAACACGAGTTCGTGAAACAGATCAGGGCTCTTCTGCGGGCGTCGGCAATTGGTCCTTTGAATATTGTGCTTCCGATGGTCGGAGATCTTGACGAGGTCCATTCGGTTCGCGGATTAATTGCAAAAGTTGCGGAGAGCTTAAAGGAAAAGGACGTACCGATCGGCGAACCAAAGGTCGGCATTATGATCGAAGTGCCGGGGGCGGCGATCCTTGCCGACGACCTGTGTTCAGTTGCCGATTTCTTTTGCCTCGGCACCAACGACCTCATTCAATATCTTCTTGCGGCCGACCGGGACAATGAAAATGTCGCCGGTTGGTATCAAACGCTGCATCCGGCAGTATTACGAACCGTTAGCGATGTGATCGCCGCCGGAAAGCGGGGCAATCGGCCGGTATCGATCTGCGGAGAGATGGCCGGTTCGCCGTTCTACGTGCCTCTCCTGGTCGGAATGGGGGCTGAGGAGCTTAGCATGAATGCGAACTCACTGCCGGAGGTCCGGCGCGTTATTGGGTCGATCGCATTCGAAGAAGCTCAAGCCCTCGCCAGCCGCGTGCTGAAGTTGGCGAGCGCGAAGGAGATCGAAACCCAGATCCGCGAGCAGCATCATGATAAGTGGTCTCACCTTTTTCCGGGAAACAGTTGACCCAACACGAAAAGTTCGAAAAAGCGATAAAGGGCGATTACAACTGTTCAACATTTTTGCTATACTTCCGATTGCCTGAGGCGGAACAGCCGGACGGCCGCCGTAACATTTTTGTTAGGGAGGAAAGTCCGAACACCAAAGGGCAGCGAGCCGGATAACATCCGGGCGCCCGCGTAAGCGGGTGACGACAAGTGCAACAGAGAAAAGACCAGCCCTCACGGGTGATGGGTGAAACGGTGGGGTAAGAGCCCACCGGCGTATCTGGTAACAGGTACGGCCAGGCAAACTCCTCGCGGTGCAAGACCAAATAGGGAAACGTTTATCGGGCGGCCCGCCTGTAACGCGGCAACGCGGACGTTTCCGGGTAGGTTGCTGGAGCCGGCGAGTGATCGCTGGCCTAGATGAATGGCCGTCATTCGCTTTTGCGAATACAGAATTCGGCTTACAGGCTGTTCCGCCAAAAGGCCTTTTCACTAAGACCGGAGAAAATAAGACATCTATGGCTAATCGAAAAGGAGTTTTCATCGGGGCATATGTTCCGAACGAACTCAAGGAATCGCTTCGGCGCCGCGCCGCGGCAGAGCACAGAACTCTTTCACAGGAAATAACACGCATTTTGGTCGAAGCGGTCCACGGCAAAGGCCTTCCCGCCGGCAGCGTCGATCGGCGTAATGACACGACAATACCTCGAAGGCGTTCAACCGACCCGCCGACACGTCGACGTGCGGGCGACCTTCCGTATATTCCGCCGGATTCAGAAGAAAAGTGACACGTGTTTTCGTGCGGCTGCCGAAATATGGCGGCCGCTTTTATTTTGGCTATCCGATTTTGATACGATTAGGTAATGCCGACAAGGTATATCGCAATATCAGTGATTTCCGTCTTTCTGAGCTTCATCGGCGGCTTTCTTGTCGCAAATGCGCTGAATCGCTCTGAGGTCGCGTCTCTACAAAGCAGACTTCAAAAGGCGACGGCAGATCCCGCAACCACAAACAGTAACGCGAACGAAAGCACGCTTTCGGACGACGAGATTCGCGCTAAGATCGCGGAGGCCGACGCGACACCCGATAATTTTGCATTCCAGCGTGACCTTGGCCTCGGGCTATATCGTTATGCCGCAATGCAGCAGGACACGGCCTTGCTTCGTGAGTCGTCCCGCCTGCTCGAACGAGCCTTGGGCCTTAATCCGAATGACTATCAGATCAAGGTCGCGCTCGGGAACTCCCATTTTGACGTGGGCTATTTCGAAAAGAAGAATGAGCCATTCGTAGAGGCTCGCAAGTACTATCGTTTGGCACTCGATGCCCGCCCAAATGACGTAGAGGTCAGGACGGACTACGCTCTCACCTATTTCTTGCAATCGCCGCCTGATAATACGAATGCGATAAAAGAGTTTGAAGCGGTTCTCCGTGACAATCCAAAACAGGAAAAGGCACTGCAGTTTCTGACACGGGCATATTGGCAGGCCGGACAGGGTGATCGTGCGGCGGTGACGCTGCAACAGCTTCGTCAGGCTAACCCCGGCAGCCCGGTGGTCAAGGAACTCGAAAGTCTTTTGTTGCAACCTCCCGCGGCCGCACAATGAGAGAAGCTCTAATAATCCTCGCGGTGATCCTGGTCTTGTTCGCGCTATCCGCCTTCCGCTATCGGAAGCAGATCAAGACCATCTACGGCGTCTGGAAAGCGCTTAAGGAGATTCGTTCTGGCGGATTTCCGAATGGACCGAACAGCCTTGGGCAAGAGGCCGAGTCCTCTAAGCTCGCGAGATGTATGAAGTGCGGAAGCTGGCACCCGGAATCGACAATGATCAGGGTTGGCAACGGGCCGATGTTCTGTTCGGCCGCATGCTTTGAAAAGGGAGCCAAACAGGCGGCTTAGCATTTAATAGGCGAACTGTCCGAGATACCAAGAAATGATCGTCTCCCCGAAGAACAGGGCTGCGACAGAACCGATCCCGAGAAAGATGCCAAAAGGAATTTGAGCCTGAAAGTTTCGGTCTCGCTTAATGAGGATCATGCCAACGCCGGCGACCGCTCCGGCGAAGGCTGCAATGAAGATCGCGAGAAACGCGAGCCGCCAGCCAAGTAGAGCACCGTAGCCGAGCATCATCTTTACGTCGCCGAGGCCCATCGCATCAACGCCACGCAATCGCTTCCATGCCGCTCCGATGGCCCACAGAATCCCGCCGCCGGCGAGTGCTCCCAACAAAGCTCCGGCAAGGGAAACGAGAACAGGTGACTGTCCGGCAAGCTCGGAAATCGGGTACGAAAAGGTATCGGGAAAATAGGAATTTCCGGCCATCAGAGGAAACGCGACCCTGACCAAAATGGCAAATATCACGAACGGATAGGTGATCACATTTGGCAGGATCATATGCTCGGCGTCGATGAAGACGAGCACGACCGTAACGGTTAGAAAGATCAGCGCGACCGGAAGAAATGCGTTGAGCCCGAAAAACCAGAATGCCGAAAGCCAGAGAAGAGCATTGAGCAACTCCACCGCCGGGTAGCGAACCGAGATCGGGGCTTTACAGTTGCGGCATTTTCCGCCGAGTATCAGCCAACTAAGAACAGGAATGTTGTCATAAGGCTTGATCGCCGCGGAACATTTGGGGCAGGCCGAGTTTGGGAAGACTATCGACTGTTCATTCGGGACACGATGGATGACAACGTTCAGGAAACTCCCGACCGCGGCACCAAAAACGAAGATGATGACCGCCGGCAGCCACACCGGCTCGAGGATCAACGGATATAATGGTTGGAGAGGTTGCATCTGTCGGCCTGTCTGAAATTGATTCGCTTATTTATTTCCCGCGACCGCGAGTAGAATAATCGTAAGCGAGACCTTTGAAAAAGAAAAGTACTGGGAACTGAAACCCGACAAGGTTCAGCATCGAATTTAACGCTGATTTGTTTTAGATGTCACGCGGCAATCTGTTCAGGCGAGGTGCAACCCAGAGCGTTACTTATTTATGACAAAGCCTATTGTGATCATAGGGGCCGGTTTGGCGGGCCTCTGCTGTGCACTTGAATTAGCCGATGCGGGGCACGACTTCCTTCTTTTAGATGCATCCGACCGCGTCGGCGGGCGAATAAAGACGGACATCGTTAACGGCTTTAAGCTTGACCGGGGCTTTCAGGTTCTTCTCGATAGCTATCCTGAAGTAAGCCGCCGACTAGTACTCCGCGACTTAAAGCTACAGAAATTTCTTCCGGGGGCGAAGGTGCGGTTCGGCGGAGAGTTCCACTCGGTAACCGACCCGTTTCGCCGGCCTTTGGAAGCGATCCCGACGGTCTTCTCGCCGATCGGAAGCTTGTTCGATAAGCTTCGGGTCGCATTTCTGCGGGCGGATGTGCTCAAGGATTCGACCGCCAAGCTTTTTGCCCGCGAAGAAACTACAACGCTCGAACGCCTTCGTTCGGCTGGATTCTCTGACCTGATGATTGAGCGATTTTTCCGGCCATTCCTTGGCGGAATTTTTCTCGAAGGCGACCTGAACACGTCGAGCAGGATGTTCGACTTCGTGTTTCAGATGTTCTCAACCGGTAATGCTTGCCTACCGGCTGAGGGTATGGAGGCGATCCCGCGAGCATTGGCGGCCACGCTCCCGAGTTCTAAGTTGCGGTTGAATACGACCGTAAGCAGCATAGAAGAGGGTGTGGTCATTCTAGAAAATGGCGAACGGCTCGAGGCCTCGGCAATCGTCGTCGCTTCTGACGCTCTCAACGCGGCGAAACTGCTTGGCGATGAAGAAGTTCGAAAGGGTGTCGGCGTCACCTGCGTTTATTTTTCGGTTCCGATCGCTCCGTTGACCGAGCCCGTTCTTGTGATCAATGGAGAAGGGAAAGGCCCGATCAACAACCTGTGCTTCCCGACGCAGGTCGCGTCGGTTTATGGGCCCGAGGGTACAGACCTCGCCTCTGTTACCGTCCTTGGAAGTGGACACGACGCGGCAAAGTTACTCACCGATGTCCGCGAACAACTCACTGAGTGGTTTGGAAGCGAGGTCAATAAATGGGAGCATCTCAAAACCTACGAGATCGACTTTGCTCTTCCTGCTCAGGAGCCGCCTGCTCTCACTCCGCCCGAACGGGACGTTAGAGTACGGCCGGGCGTCTACGTTTGCGGGGATCATATCGACAATGCCTCAATACAGGGTGCGATGGTCTCCGGAAGGCGTGCCGCCACGGCATTGCTCGAAGACCTGCATTGAGCCGAAATGAAAACGAGGCTGTCGTTTCCGACAGCCCCGCTCAACGAACAGCATATTTGCTGAAGTTACATCACAGGGTTCTTTAGGATAGCTACCAATTCACGGATTCGTGCCGAATTGACCTCATCCGCTCCCTTCACCTTCTCGAGAGACGACGCAAAGCCCTTCAATCGCGACTTCGATTTCTTGTCGAGCTTAGACGCCTCGGCCGATCCGAGTGCTTCGCGGAGTCCGGCGATCTGCTCGGTAGAGATCGCTTTCGACCGCTCAAGTTGATCTACGAACGCCTTAGCAACGACCACGCTTCGCGGCCAGACGATCCTCTCCTGATTCTGGACGTTGAAATGCGAATATTTAACTGCCCTGGCCGCGTCGATCTCATTCTGGGTGAGAAACTCGGTCGGGGTGAGTTCGAAAATATCGAGCCCGCGAGCGATTTCCGATGAATAAATGCGGCCGTTGTACCAATACGCCGACCAAGACCCGCCCATCACGAGCATTTTGTCGTTGATGGGACCGCGGTCGAAGTATCCGATCTCGACCGGATTTGCGGTATCCGTGAATTCCATGAGTGAGATCCCGCCCTGGTACCACGACTGAACTTTGATGTCGCGTCCAGGCACGGGAATCAGAGAACCGTTGTGGGCGACACAGTTCTCGGTCGCCGTCTGTGCTGCCGGCAACTTGTAATAGCTTTTGAAATCAAGCTTGGTACCGTTGAGGTGGAAAAGTGCGTTAGCTCCCCATTTGTCCGGGTCGCTCTCGCGGCAACGCGGGCCCATTCCTCCGCCCCATTCGTCCGTAAAGACGACCTTCTTGCCGTCGTTCGAGAACATAGCCGAGTGCCAATACGCGTAGTTCGGGTCGTTGACAGCCTCAACACGTTTCGGGTTTGCCGGATCCTTGATGTCGAGCAAAATGCCATTTCCGGCACATGCTCCGGCCGCGAGTCCGATCTCAGAATAGACAGTGATGTCGTGACACTGATTCGTCTCCTGCGGACGTCCTTTGGACTCATGCGAACCGCCGTCATTCAGAGCATTGATCGCACCGGTCGCGGGATCGCCAAAGATACGCGGGGATGAGACCACCTTCGAGTTCTGCGGAGCCTTCAATGGCACCTTGATGACTTCTATACGGAAAAGAGCAGTATTCGGGTCCTTGTCAGGTGGTCCGCCGGAGCAACCCTCTAGTTCCTCTCCTGGCCGGACAAAGGATGTCCCCGAGACGTAGATGTAAACGTTTTCCTTATCCTTAGGATCGACCACCAGTGTATGAGTGTGCGAGCCACGGCAAGTTTGGACGGCACCGACCTGCTTCGGGCTCGATATGTCGCTGATGTCAAAGATCCGGACTCCGCGGAACCGATCCTTGCTTGCCGCTGGCGGCCCGTTACCGCCCGGTGCGCCTGCCGCAGGGAAGCCTTGCTCGCCGCAATCAAGCCGGCCATTCGGCATCTCAACCGACATGAACATCAGGTTTTTGTGGACCGAGACGTCGCCCTGCCCGCCGGGGCAGACCATCGAGGTCAAGAGCTTGGTATCGGCAGGGTTCGAGATGTCGTAAATATTGACGCCGTAGAAATTTCCCAAAAAGAGCCGATCGCCCTGAAAGGCGAGGTCCGAGTTCGCGAACGCAAGTCCGGCGAATGAAAGCCGCATCGCTGCCGGGACCATGCTCATATCGGGAACTCCAAGAGCTTTAAGGGCAGTTCCGACCTTTGGCGCTTCGGGATCGATGCCGAGCTCGAAGGCTGCAGGCTTCTTCAGAAGCGATATGTGCTTTATCCCAACGGCAGCCTCGCCTGCGTCGAAGAGACCCGGCGAAAGTTTAGCCCGCGGGTCATTGACGTTTGCTCCCTTCATACCGGCAGGCAGTTCGGGTTTTTGGCCATTCTGGGCAATGATCGCCTGCGAGCCGGAAACAACCAGCATCATGCAGGCGAAGATGATAAGCGATTTGATCGATTGCACTTTACTCATGATTAAGCATTTACGGGATTTTCGTTAACAAAGTTTCCATTGTTTTGATCTCGGCACGTTGTCCGCTATCGACATCGGTGGCGAAGTTGAAGAGTTCGGCATCCTGACCGGCTCCGGCCGTTTCAAAAAGGTCCTTTACCATCACCAATGCTCCTTCGTGATGCTGGATCATCCCCTTGAGAAAAAGGCGGTCAAACTCTTTGCCTCTAGCATTTCGAAGTTCGTTCATCTGGGCCGCGGAAAGCATTCCGGGCATTGAATGTATAGTACTCCCAGAACGGCTGCCGTGGCCGTGAGCCGCGGAGCCTTGTGGAGACTGGTTCCGAATCTCGAGCCATCTCTTCATAAACTCCATCTCATCTGCCTGCGATTTGCTGATCCGCTCTCCAAGCAGCCGAATATCGCGGTTCTCGGTCCTGGATTCGATCATGTCGGTCATTTCAACCGCCTGTGCGTGGTGCACGATCATGCCCTGCAAGAACTCGACGTCCTTTGTTGTGATCACAGGCATCACGCCCATTGTCTCTTTCGGAAGCCGGCGGGTAGGCTCCCCTGGAGCCCCGGGCTGAACGATGCTCGGCTGTGTAACAACCGGCTGCTGCGCAGCAACATTTGACGCACAAGCCGTGAGAACAACTGCGAAAAAAACGGCCGAAGTCGCCCGCAACCGTCCGTCATTCAAGTGATGTGTAACCCAGGTTCTCATTTTTGTGGTAAAAGGTATCAAAAATAGCAATCGAAAGCGAAGAAGGCGGCTGATCATACAACTCCGCCTACACTTCCAAACTTCAAAACGCCAAAACTCAGCAAAAGGTTCTCGCGATGAAGCAAAGAAATGCTAAGGCAAATTGAGGCCTCAACTATTTCGATGTACTCGGGTTAAAAAGGGTTGGAGGCGGCGATCGGAATCGAACCGATGAATAAAGGTTTTGCAGTTCAAACTTACGGTCTTTTACCGAGTGTCACCTACCGTCATGAACCGATATTTACTGAGGTTTTCGAAGAATCGCGTTCAATCAATATCACCCTATCCTACGAAGCCCATACGATAAAGATACGATACAGCCAAAATGCCTAACTAAATCCGTTACAATCTGCAAATCATCCGGCTTAGTCGGCATATCAACCAGTCGGCGCCCGTAATGAGGGAATTCTAACATACAAAAAGCAACACTCATTAGAGCAACTTCCACGCTTCAAACTCGCTTGGTCGAACCTTGAATCGCGGCGCGTTTCCGTCATGCAAGCTGATGAATTCGTTCTCGACCAGGTTAAAAAGATCCTCACGTTTGCCCCCGGAATGTTGCGAGTTTGAATCATTTCACGGATCTCATCGACAACTCGCTCGCCCGGGACCTTTTCCAGAATGATGGATCTCACGATCTCCGGGAAAAATGCCCCGGTTAAGGTAATTCTCCCCGGGGGTAAACGGAAAAAGAAATTCTGTGTTTTCGAGGACGGCAGATTAGTAGCGTCGAGCTTTTTTGAAATGGGGGCCAGTGCATCATACGGCTACTACGCCATTTTCGACCGGGACATCGAATGGCGAAGGCTCGGTATTTTCACGATGCTCAAGGAGATCGAATATGCCAGGGAACAAGAGAACGAGTTTTATTACTTGGGCTACGCCTTTGATAAGCCGACTCCTTATGAGTACAAAAAACGCAGATTCGTGCCTTTATGGACGAGAAAAGGAAAATATCCATGTCGCTTAAATGTCCCCTGCTCCGTGTGAAGGCAGCAGTCTGTCCGCTCCCACTAGTTCGGTCTTGTTAGCGATTTTCCCCAAGGACGCCAGACGAGTGTCGGAAATGGATTCGACATCGGTCATTTTTGTTCAAAACCAGTTCCAAATCTTGCCAGCGTTGTCGAGCATTCCGACCCTAAATTGGGAATCACGGTGACGAACTCATCAAACAGTGTGATAGGAATTTACACGTCTACGCCAACATCGTATGGAAAGTACCAGTGTCGGTTAATCCGTTTCTAAAAAAAATGGCCGTAGCTCAATGACGGCGAATATGAAAACGTCGTTGACGGTTCGGGTTCGGTGTTCATCGTTCCCACATCTCGCGATGCGGGCTAGACTGATGTCACCGTCTTCGACGTCTGGGAAGTTGTTGGGGGTTTTGGCGGCGGAGCCCGATCTTGACAGGCTGTAGGAAAGGTATAGCCTTTCCGCAAATAGAGCGGCAAGCCGCAAGAAGGGCGGCGAGCCGCTTAGACTTATTAGGGCGGAACGGGTCGATGATTCAGGCTTTTTTCCCTTTACTCGTCCGAGACGAAATCGATATCGCTTACATTGTCCGCAACATTAACCACCCGCGTCGGTTTGGAGAAGACGTATCGCTTCGTACTGATAGAAACAATAACCGTCTGTCCCGCCGAGATCTCGTTAAAGCTGTAGTATCCGAAACTAGACGTCCGGGCAATTTGGACTCGTCCGCTCGCTTCGGTCAGGGTCAATACCGCATTCGTGATCCCGTATCCATTTACATTCATTACGCGTCCGCTGAGCGAAACGTTTGCAGAGGTTGGGGCGAAATCGTACGCGAGTGCGAACGGTGACAGCGAAGTGACCTGGCCGCAGACCAGTCGAACGCCGTTTCCATTCGTAGTACGGCTCGTCGTTCTATCTACGAAAACTCCCCCTTCACCATGAAGAAGTTTCAGTTGCTGGAATGCGGGCTCGCTAACTTCCGAAGGCACCGGCAGGCAGACGGTGACCGGCGGCGTGTAGCTCGCGATCGTCGTAATGTCGAACGCCGGACACGTGGGACAAAGCGAATAGCCCGTCGGCAGGTCGGCGTCAGTGATTGGGATCGCTGCAAATGTCGTGATGCCTGCCGTCGAGACTGTCTCAAACTCCAAGGTGACGTCTTCAAGCAGCACTGCCGGAGCCTTAGAATCTGGGCCTTCAATTAGTGTTTCATCGTCACAGTAGTCACCGGTCCCGTCGCCGTCCTGATCCGACTGAGAAGGATTCGCAATGAACTGACAGTTATCGCCTTCATTATCGTCGATGCCATCGTTATCGTCGTCAGGATCACAAACGTCTCCTATCGAGTCGCGATCGTTATCGGCTTGATCCGGATTTGGGAAAAGTGGGCAGTTGTCGGCCGTGTCCTCGACGCCGTCATTATCGTCGTCAGGGTCACACGCATCCCCGAGACCATCCCCGTCAGTGTCTAACTGATCCGGATTGCTGACGGCCGGACAGTTGTCGCACGCGTCTCCGACGCCATCTCCGTCGGTGTCAATCTGATCTGGATTCGACGTGCTGCAGTTATCGCACGTGTCGCCGACGCCATCGCCATCAGTATCGATCTGAGGCGCAAGTGTCGGACTGGCTACTCCGCTTAGCACAGTGATGCCGATCTGCCTCAGATCGGTTCCGTCCGAGCTCATCGAGTAAAGGAAGCCGTTTGACTGATTTGCGAATGTGATCCTTAAACCTTGACTGTCGAACACTGGCCCTGATTCGTTCTGGGTCGTGTTTGTTAATCGCCTCTGGTTTGTCCCATCAACGTTCATGATAAAGATGTCGCCGTTGCCGGACCCGTCTCGCCTCACAAAGACAATTTCCGCTCCGTCCGGGCTGAAGTCGGGTTGAGTATCTATCTCCGGCGCGGTCGTTAGCCTTATCGGGTTTGAGCCATCAGTGTTTACGACAACAATGTCCTGATTAAATTGGCCCGGGCCGGAGGCGATCAGGGATTCATAGGCGACCTTAGTCGCGTCACTGTTTAACGAAGGCCCGGAATTGAACGGCGGATATGCCACCGGCAGTGGAATGCGGGTCTGAGCGGAACCGTCGGTATTCATCGTGTAAAGACTCGGGCTCTCACCCGTCCGCCGGGCAGAGAACAACACCTTGGTTCCGTCGCGACTGACAGCGGGATGCTGATCATTGCCTGTCGCATTGGTAAGCTGCGTTTGATTCGCGCCAGCTGCGGTCATTGAGTAGATCCTGTAGTTCCCCGTTCGATTCGATGCGAAGAATATCTTTGCACCGTCGGGGCTGAAGGCGGGGGCCGTGTCGATTCCGGAGTTCGTCGTCAGTCGGGTGATGCCCGTCCCGTCGAAATTCATTTTGTAAACGTCGGTGTTAGTTCCGACAGTCCTTGCGAACGCGATCGGGTAACCGTTTACGTTCAACGGACAGTTATCGAATTCGTCGAGGATACCGTCATTGTCATCGTCCGGATCGCACACGTTGCCTAGCCCGTCGCCGTCGTTGTCGGCCTGGTCGGGATTCAGATTCAGTGGACAATTGTCACTCTCGTCGGGAATACCATCGTTGTCGTCATCTGGGTCGCACGCGTCGCCGATCCCGTCGTTGTCAGTGTCCAACTGATCTTCATTGTCCACACCGGGACAGTTATCGCAGGCATCTGGAATACTGTCTGAATCGGAGTTGGCCGGAAAGAAAACAGTGGCCCGGAGATCCTCATCTTGCTCATTCGCGCGGATGGGACCCGTGACGTTCGTACCGTCCGGGTACATCGTATAAATTCTCTTAACTCCGGGTGCGTTGTCGCGGTCCGAAACGAATACGATCCGCGTGCCGTATTGGTGAAATCTCGGTTCTGACCCGCGTCCCAGACTAACTTTGCCAGAGCCATCTATATTCATGATCACGATATGCCCGTCCGGGTTAGACTCGTTTCGGTAAGAGTAGAGGATCTTTTCGCCGTCCGGGGAAAACTCAAACCACGTAACGTCACCCTCGTCGGTGAGTCTCGTCAAAGGTAGAGTGGTTGGTATGACGGGCATGGCGAAAATAGAGCGATACAGGCCCTGATTTTCAACCGTCTTTAGAGCGTAAATGTTGAAGCCGCCTGGGCCGAAGCGAGGCATCGAGAACTCGGGTTCTCCCTGGCTCACATCCGTAAGTTGGAGAAATCCGCTTCCGTCACTATTGATCAGGAAAATGTCCCGTTCCGATAGATCGATTCGACCGGTCATAACAATGCGGCCTCCATCAAATCTGAACTGCGGCTCCGAGAAACTGAGATCGCCTACGCCAGGCGGGTTGTGCTGAGTAGTTAGATCGATTTGATTGCTGCCGTCGGAATTCATTACGTAGAGCTGGACCCCAGCGTTGGCGCGACTGGCGATGAACGCAATCTTCGATCCGTCCGGGCTGATGGTTGGATCGTCGTTAGAGTCGAAGTTCCCCACCACGTTCGTCAGGTTGACCAATCCCGTGCCGTCCGGTTTTACACGAAAAATATCGCTCTGTGCGTATTGTGGGTTGGGCCCCTGGCCCTCAACACGCACGCTCTCAAATATTCCCCAGGAGCCGTTCGGGCTGACGTGCGACAGTGGCCCATCTGCGGTGCTGTCTGCATACCCGCGGAGATTGATAAGTCCCGCACCGTTTGCGCTCATAATGCTGCTGTAGTAACCATCGCCGTATGCGATCGAACTGCTGTCGCAGGTCTGTGCGCATACCTTTGTTTCAAATCCATGTTCGCCCACGGCAATCACGATAGATAGAGCAATAAAAAGGACCCCGATAATTCTTCGTTTCAACATAAGTATTCTTTTCAATTCTGTACTGTCTTAGACAAATGACCCTCGAACTAGGTCACCGAACCTGGCGCGGTTTGTACTCTGAGCAAATATCTCGATAGCGAGGCACTGCAAATGCCAGCTCCGTTTATCTTGTGTATATCGCCTCTGAGGCGGAGGGATTCTATGTGTTCTTTGTTTATGCCGGTCGCACAGACAACCTGCCAACCGAGGATCGGCACCACGACCTCGCCACATTCACCGCAAAATAATTCGTTAGCGGCAATAGTGTTGATCCGCATCACACTTCGAGTCTCGATCGTTATCTCTGTTCTCTTTGCGAGTTGGAGCTTTGGTTTCATTCGTGAGGCGAGTCTGCTATGAATGGCGACTGAAGTCCTTAAATTCCCAGCTAAACGTTGCTAAAAAATATTAAATTGCCGCGGGACGGGAACATTTCTATTTCAATTGCATATTCTTTGCAATATAATTCTTGGCATCCCACGAACGTAGCTCGAATTTATGATCGATCCTAAAGATAAGGTATATCGCTTTGAAGAGTTCGTGTTGGATTGCCCGTCGAGGTGTCTGACCCGCAGCGGCGAGCCCGTTAAACTGAACTCGAAAACCTTTGAGTTGCTGAAAACGCTAGTGGAAAATCGCGGAAGGATCGTGAGTAAGGATGAGCTTCTCGATTCTGTCTGGCCCGGGCAATTTGTTGAGGAGAATAATCTGACGGTGCAAATGTCGACACTGCGGAAGGTTCTCGGCGTCGAACGGCCGCTGATCTCAACCGTACCGGGGAAAGGTTACGGGTTCGTGGCAAACGTCACACCGGTAAACGGCAGCCAGGACATACTCGTCGAAAATTTTGAGGTTTCGCGGATAGTCGTCGAAGAATTCCTGCCGACAGCGGAGTCGGACCAACATACAGAGTTAGCGACAAATAGATACGGTAATCGATCTACTACATTTGGAATTGCAGCGATCGCGATCTTAGCCGTTATCGGCGGTACATTGTATTTTCGTGCCGTTACCGGGGCAGAGGCATCGTTTGGTCCGTACCAGAATTCCGCCGTACGCCAGTTGACGACGAGCGGCAAGGTCGGGCTGGCCGCACTGTCGCCCGACGGAAGATCATTCGCGTACACGATCGACGATCTCGGGCAAAAGAGTCTTTGGGTCGGCTATGTCGATGGCGGCGATCATATTCAGTTGCGTCCGCCAGACGAAGCCGTTTACCGCTCGCTTACGTTTTCGCCGGATAATTTTCACCTATTCTATTCACTTCAAGACGAAAAGAATGCGAACGCTTCGTTGATGAAAATTCCTGTCCTCGGTGGTCATCAGGAAAAGGTCCTGGAGCATGTCGGCACTTTTAGCTTGTCGCCCGGAGGCGATGAAATAGCGGTGGTGCGTCAGTCACCGGAAGACGACACTAAAATCAGTATCTCGATCGCGCCGCTTGATGGCTCGCCTCAGCGAGATATTGCGGCGTTCGACAGATCGGAACGTTATATCGCCTCGACACTTTCCTGGCGAAAGGATGGAACAAAGATCGCATTCGCCCTCATCGGCGATGAGAAGCCTTTCCATACTGAGATCGCGACTCTGGACCTGGCGACGGGGACCGTCGATCGAATTGAGCATAAGATGGTTCGGGAGGTTACAAGGACCGAGTGGCTCGATGACGGCAGTGGACTGGTCTTGATAGCGGTCGATCTTGATTCCCACTCATCCGTGCCGCACTATCAGATGTACCAGTTGGATTATCCCTCCGGCGATCTTCAGCGGATCACTAACGACCGCAGCCAGTACGGCGCCTCATGGCACAATGATGCGGGCGTTTCGCTTAGTAGTTCCGGATCCGCACAAACTCTTCTGGCGGTCGAGCATCGCCAACTCAATAACGTCTGGTTGGCAGCGGCTGACGACCTTACTCAACAGCGGCAGATCACTTTTGGTTCGTTTGGAAAGTATGACGGACTCTGGGGCCTCGACTGGACGCCCGACGGCCGGATCATTTACAACACATCCGATACGGAGAGCCAGTTTATCGCCGAAATGAGCATTGATGGTGAAAACCAGAAGCAGTTGACCCCGAGCGGTAACGTGGACAGTTCTTTGTCGGTGACCGCGGACGGGAAGCACATCGTTTTCCATTCGAATCGCGCGACTGATTTTAGTATCTGGCGCACCGATATCGACGGTTCTAACGCGAAACAATTAACGTCGGGCGGCGACGCGTTTCTGGCAACCGCGTCGCCCGACGGGAAGTGGGTGTATTTCAAATCATATATCGGCGAGAGCAACGGTTGGTTGTGTCGTGTGCCGATCGATGGCGGTCAGCAGGAGTGCTTTACCGATCGCGAGACATCGTTTGCCAGCTTCTCGCCTGATGGCAACTACATTGCCGCTGCGTACAGATCGGATAAGAACCGTTTCGCGATATTTTCAGCCGCCGACCATAGCCTCCTCCGGCAGATCGACATCCCGAACAATGCGACAGCTTCTGTCCATATCCGGTGGAAACCAGATAGCAAAACGTTCACAGTACGAGATTCTTTTAGCGGGTATTGGAATTTTCCTATTGACGGTGACCCGTACAAACTCGTCGGGCTGCCGGACGAGCGTCTATATAATTTTGCCTGGTCACGTGATGGAAAATGGTTCGCTTTTGTCCGGGGTCAAGAGATCCGCGACGTGATCCTCCTACAGCGCGCAGCTAACTAGAGACCTCACCGTATTCCGCACTTACGTTCGACTAAGTCTTTGAGCCGAATCGGGGTCAGACTCCCGATAGTGCAATTGGCCAAAAACCGAACGGCCTTCGATCGCACAAGGAATTGACCTCGCAATTATGTCAGCTACACGGGTTTCATTAAGAGTTTTGAATTCTCTGGAACAAAATACGAGCTAACCACGGAGAAACAAGAAAATATTTGAGATCCCGATCTCGGCCCCGTAACCCCCGATGCGGGCTAGACAGATGTCACCGTCTTCGTCGGTTGGGTAATTGTTGCGGGTATCGACTGCGGCGGGGGAACGTTTCGCGGGTCCTCGCCACGGATTCATGCCCGCGGTTCTGACTTAGACCGCTTAGGCGTATTAGAATGCGGAATCGAAGAATGCAAAAAGGTCAGCCAGTTCGAACCGACGGCCTTTTACCGAGTGTCACCGACCGTCACGAGCCAATATTTACTGACGTTTTCGAAGAATCGCGTTCGATCAGTATCACCGTATCCTACGAGGCCCATACGATAAAGATACGATACAGCCAAAATGCCTAACTAAATCCGTTACAATCTGCAGATCATCCGGCCTTAGTCGACGTCAACCAATCGGCCTCCTTAATGAAAGAATTCTAACATACAAAAACCAACACTCATTGAAGCAACTTCCAGGCTTCAAACTCGCTTGGACGAACTTTGAATCGCGCCGCGTTTCCGTCGTGCAAGCTGATGAATTCGTTCTCGACCAAGTTGAAAACATCCTCACGTTCGGCCTCCGGAATATTCTGAGCATTGAGTAGTTCGCGGATCTCATCAACGACTCGCTCGCCCGGGACCTTTTCCAGAATGATCGATCTGACGATCTCCTGGATCGCCGTCCGGCACCGAAGCTTTAACAGATTAGGCTCACCCATCGCTTGCTGAATCGCCGTGTAGCGCTGTGAGGATCGATGGTAGGCCCACACGTACAGATCACGCATCAAACTGATATCGGTTTTTTCATAAACAACGAGCAGAGCCTTTACGTATGCAGCTTGATCGACATCGGTGAACGAAAGCGGCCTCAGGTTTTCTCTGACGAGAGGGATGTTAGCAACAAGCCTTGCCGTCCGCTTGTTCACATCCTCAAATGCCTGTAGGTACGATAGGTGAACGATCGAAAACAATGATTGCTCGAAAGGATCATTTATCTCGTTAACTTTTTCTACGAACAAATCGAAACATTCATTAAGCACCTGCGGATTTTCGAGGGGTACATAAGTCGATCCTCCGATGGCTACCGCGATACTTCGTACTCGGCCCGATGCCGCTGGGTCGCCCAGCAGGTTCTCGGAAAGCAATGCATGAATACTGCGAATTTCCTGAGAAGTAATCCGTTCCTCCTGCGCGGATTCGACAATATACTCGATCGCCGATTTGTGGTTCAGGATCATCTGGGCCTCGGCGACATCTTTGCCGCTAGCCGTTTCGCCCAACTCGATCAATCGCTTTGTTTCGAGCAGGGAATATGTGTTTCCCTCCAGCCTGCTTGAGTTCCAAGAAAGGTCGATCAAAAGTCTGGTGAGTATGTTCCGAGCGTAGGTGCCTGCGGGACGCTCTACTGCTTCCACCTGTCCGACCGCGAGTAATCGGTTGCGCTGCTCCGGTGACAGATAGTAGCTTTTGTTTGGTTCGTACGCTCGCAAGAAATCCTGGTCGTATCCCACAGGCGTTCGCTCGTTGGTGCTTTGAGCAACGTAGTCTAAAAAGCGTTTTGATTCAGACGAGAGCTCGATCCCCCTAAAAGAATCAGGAGCGGGGTCAACATTCTGGATTGCGAGCGCATGCTCTGACCGTACATAGACCCGCGAGCGGCCTGAACCTCTGGGAGCGATCAGGTCCTTTTTTTCCAGCGATTTCAGGGCTCGTTGAATCGCTTTCCTCTCAGTATCGTCGTCCGCGGACACTCCCACAACTCCGGCGATTGAACGGATGCTGACCTCTGGTTCTTTAGCCAGCAGGTTCAAGATCAGAGTTTCAAGCTTTGCGGTTTTATTTCTGTCCGGCATGGATTAATCAACCTTTAATCAGGACATATCGTGTCCTAATTACGCTAATCAGGACATTATGCGACCCTTACGACATTAAATCAAGACAAATTCGTCCAGCTGCAGCAAACTAGGACATAGTAATGTCCTAATTGCTGATTCAAAATGATCCGTCGATTTCCGCGTCCTCCTTATTTCAAGTTGGCAACGCTATCGACGCTACCCGGTTCAAAACTGCACCACTGGCTCGAAATCAATCCTGTTTCCCGCTCCATCGGTGCACAAACAGCACACCTGCCTTTCCAATACCTATTTTTACACGGTTCGACCGCTCACTGGTACGGCATAAAGTTTGCCAAAAGCTAAACAAAAGCGGTTGACAGGGTTGTGTCGGGCCGAGTCCTGGTCGTCGTTCGACAAACAATGTGAAGTGTTTGGAAACCTCCGATTCCACGTTATCGAAATGAAGCTATACAAACAGCCTAACGGGAAAACATGGTCGATGCGGTTCGTGTTTGAGGGGCGTCGGGTCGAGCGGTCTACAGGTTTCACGAACAAAAGAAAGGCGGAGGCATACGCAGAGGCCTTCCGAACACGGCTGCGGAACGAAGGCGTAGCATTCCTCGAGAAGAAGGATTATCCCACGTTCAAGAAGGCGATTGAAGACTTCCTTGAGTGGTCCGCTACCAGGCAGAAGACGAACACTACTAAACGATACAAGACGGCGTCGACGGCTTTGGTCGAGCACTTCGGAAGAATGCGTGTGAACCTGATCGGGAAGTCGCAGATCGAGGGTTTCATCACTTGGAGAAGATCGCAGGTCGTTACGGCCGGCGGGGTGAGGCCGAAATCCGGCAAGCCGAAGAAGCTGAAACGGAAGATCTCCAACGCCACGGTGAACAGGGAACTCGCGTGCCTGAAGAAGGTGTTTAGCAATCTCGTTGCGGATGGGGTGCTTTCATCAAACCCAGCCAGATTCGTGGAGTTTCTTCCAGAGGACAATGAGTCCGGGCGCGTCTTAAACCGCGACGAAGAGCAGCTTTACCTTTCTGCGGCGTCACAGCCATTGCGCGATTACGCGGTGCTGCTCATTGAGACGGGCGTGCGCCCGAACGAACTGTGCAGACTCGGGGTCCGGGATGTTCATCTCGAAGGTGACAGACCCTATCTCGTGATCACGGACGGGAAGACGAAGGCAGCGAGAAGATCGATCCCGCTATCGAAGCGGGCATGGGAGGTCCTGTCAGTTCGTCTCCACGACGCAAAAGGGAAGTACGTCTTCCCCGGTGGCAGAGGAGGAAGCGACCCGAACAGTCCGGCCCTAAAATTCAGCAATGCTCATTACGGAACCCTTAAACGAAGCGAGATCGATGGTCTTAATCGAAGTGGGACAGAAGGAGCGTGCACTCAATATTCGTTCAGGCACACCTTCGCGACCCGGTTCCTAGAAGCTGCTTTGCTTGGACACTCAAGCCTTCGAATGGTCATGCGGTACGCCCACCCGTCCGATAACCACAAATTCGAAGCGATAAGGTCGATGGAAGAAAAGCCATCTGACACGGCGCTGGCTCAAATGGTCGATGCAGATTCACTAGGAGAGGACTTAAGTGAAGTGGCTAACCCTCGAATCGCTACCTTTCCGTCGTGAGAGATCGCCAAAGACCTTGCGTTGATCAGCACGATCACTCCTACGCTTTGCCGTTCCGAATTTTCTGGTCCTGTTCTCAAGCCCTTTAGACGTTTGCATCAAGATCACGCCGGAGTCTTGAAATTTCTCTTTGGGGCGGGGCTCCAAACTGCTTTTTATGGTCACGGTTGAAATAGGCCGGGTCCTGGTATCCTACGCGGGACCCTGCAGAAGTGGCATCCACACCCGATCATAAGTCTGCGGGCCTGCTGGGGCGAACCTGCTGATGATACTGGAGTGGGCTCATCGCGGTTGCTGACATGAACTGGTGGAGGAACCCGGAGACGCTCGTGCCTAGTCAAGGAAGATGTTCTGCTTCTTGAGGAACTTGAGAAGCCAATCATCGGCCAGGACATCGTCTACGCAAATCTCGCCGGCGAACTCGAAGCAATGGCGCAAACCATGGTCCTGGCGATGACGAACCAGAACGTCCGACGACTAATCTTCATCCGTTCTGTTGGAATCTATGAAGCTCTACTGCGCATGTTCTTGGTCCCGTATCGCAGTGTTTCCGACGTGATCGAGATGTCGCGGCTTGATTACACAGTACTTCGCCCAACCTGGTTTAGTGACACTGACGAAATGGATTACGAAACAACGACGAAGGGAGAGCCCGAGAAGGGTTCAGTAATCTCGAAGAAAAGTTTTGCGGCTCTCATCGCCGACAACATCGACAATCCGAGCAAATTTTTTCGGCGGAGCATCGGTGTTAATAAGCCGAGCTCCTAGTTTAGCGACGGTCCGGCGCAGAACGCGGAGCACAGAAGACACAGGCGGAAAATTAAGTTTCCAGTTTTCGAGCTTTCGCATTCATCCTTTGCATGCCGCATTCGGCATTTGCTGGAGCTTGCATTCCTTAGTCACGGGCCTCGCACATTTGCCGGCTTTCGCATTTGGGCGAGCTCGCATTTCCTACCGCTCGGGTTTCTGCCTGCGATCAAGCAATAAAATATCGTGGCGCCAGCTGCCTTGTGTATAGAGTATTTCCTTTGCATCCGGTGAAACGCGGAAGTCGGCGATCGGCTCGGGCCCGAGGTCAAGCAAAAACTTCGGGTCCGAACCATCGAGATTTATCTGCCAGAGTGTGTGGGTCTTTCGCTTTGGTTCTTTGGCGACAAGATTGAATGAGTCTTGGGCTGCATCCCATGCGATATCGATGATCTCGGCCCAGCCTGCGCCGAAATTGAACGAGCGTTTCTCTTTAGCGTCTGCTAAAGATGATACGACCAACTCATTGCTTCCAACCGCAAAATGGGCGACTTTCGTCGCATCGGGTGCGATAGCAAATTCTGCGGCTCGGGTGTCGAGCACCGGCTCAGGCTCACCGCCGTTTACCTGCACTCGATAGAGAGTTCGGTGAATCGCATGATGATAAAAAAGCCACTCATTGTCTTGTGATAGGCGAAGCGGGAATCCGCCATTGGCATCTGTGATCTTTACTTGTTCGCTGCCGTCTAAGTTCATCCTCCATATATCCATCACGCCCGAGCGGTTAGAACTGAAAAAGATATACCTAGAATCATCGGGAACATACGGGTGACGGTCCTGACTCTCGGCATTAGTTAACTGGCGAAGGTTCGAATTGTCTCGGTCTATGCTCCAGATCGCGTTGTTCCCGCTTTTGGGGGACGAGAACACGATGCGTTGATCAGCAGCAAAGACTGCATACATAGCAGGCGAAATAGGACGAAAACGATGCGGAGAGTCGATCGAGCCGATCTTTAACCTGAAATCCTCCCGAACGGTCGTCGCAAGAAACTTGTGCTTGTCGCGGGACACGCTGATCTGGTTGTAGCTCTCTGCGTCTTGAGTTACCTGAAGCTCACTACCCGATGTGATCTCCCACAGATCATACTTTATGTTCGGGGACTTAGCCGCTGCGGCGAAAATGCTGGCCGAGTCCGGTGACCAAACGAGCGAGCGAATATTGAAGAAACGCCTGTCCGCGAAAATTTCCTCTCGGCCGGAATCGATATCAACGACTGCGAGAGAGAAATCGTTAGATCCCGTATGTGATTGTCCAACGGCGAACGCAATGCGCTTGCCGTCAGGTGAGATCGAGTGAGCAGAAATTCCAATAGGCTTTGGTTTGGAAACGATCTTTCTTTCGTTTGCTCCGGTCTTTGCGTCTGCGACCCAGAGCGAGCAAAAGTCATTTTCGTCGCGTTCGCACCGAACAAATGAGATCAAATTTCCGTCGTCGGAAACATCTATCCATCCTTCTGTACCGCCTGTTATCTTAAAGGGAACCCCACCGGCAGTCGGTGCCCGATAAATATCAAAGGCAGGTAGCGGGACGGTTTTCGGCCTTCGCGCAAAATAGACGAACCCGTCGTCGGGCCCAAACTTTAAACCGCCGTAGTTAACGTCACCGGCCGACAGTATTTCGAGATTGTTCTTCGATTCAAGATCTCGAAGCCAGATGCTCTCCGGCTCGTTACCGAGTCCTTTCGAATAGATCACCTTTGTACCGTCCGGTGAGAGCTTTGCATGAACAGTATTGTCTGAAAGGCTTAGCCGGGTGGCCGTAAACGCTGCATTGAGATTCAGCACTGGAGCGTTGGCATGCACCGGCGTCGGACTGCTCTCAGACGATGACCTCATCTGGCTCAGTGAATATAGTGAAACAACGGACAAGAACGCAAAGCCCAAGATTCCAATGGCGAGATACTCAAGCCTTACGTGACGATTTTTGGGGATGGCGGGCTGTTTCGATCGATCTGTCGAATTCTCGTGAGTCGCTGTGGCGGAAATGGCTGCTACAGACGGTACATCTGTAGGCACCTGAACAGTTCCCGCAAGATCGACGTTACTAACGGATCCATTAAGTAACTCCGGCCTATGGGGCGGAGCATCGCCGTTTTGCCGGTTTCGAGTTATCTCGTTGACTGCGCCGACGAATCGGTATCCACGCTTAGGGACGGTCTGAATAAAGTCTTGTGCTTTTGAATCGTCACCGATGGCGTTTCGTATTGACCAAATACACCAGGAAACCGCGGACTCCTCAACAAACGAACCATGCCAAACGGTTTCCATCAGTTTGGCTTTATCGACCAATTGTCCCTGGTTCTCAACCAGCAGGACAAGGGTCGCAAAGGCTTTCGGGGTAAGGCGGACCGCGACCTCCTCCTTGCTCAAAATACCTTCTGAAGGATCCAGCCGGAACCCGCCAAACTCATAGATCTTCCCCTTTTTTTCTGACATTTATGCCTATAAAGGAACTTTAAAGGAAATTTCAACAAATATTAAAGGACATTCGGCATGGTGTTGAACTAATGTTCACCAAACGCCTCGACCGCATTCGCGGGCGCTTTGAGTGCCGAAATTTTATCAGTAGAAAACGAGGAAAAGCAATGATGATCTACGGAGTGCTCCTGCTCAAAAACGGCATGATTTGGCTATCAGTTCTAGTTTTGTTCGTCACTATCATTTCTGGGCAGTCGACGGCGTTCACATACCAAGGTAACCTTACCAATTCGGGCGGCCCTGCGAGCGGGAATTTCGATTTCGAATTCAGATTGTTCGATGCCGCCGATGAGGGGAATCAGTTGGGAGCGATGGTGCCCCGATTGGCCGTGCCAGTTTCGAATGGCGTATTCAAGGTCGATCTTGATTTCGGCGACCAGTTTCCCGGATCGGTCAGATATTTAGAGATTCGGCTACGAACCGCCGGAAGCATCGGATACACGGTCCTTGCCCCAAGACAGTCGTTATCTGCGACGCCGTACGCGGTTAGATCACTGAATGCATTAAACGCTGTAATTGCGAACAGCGCGCAACAGGCAACGACTGCGACGACAGCAAACAATGCCTTACAGCTCGGCGGCGTGGCCGCAAATCAATACGTGATAACCACAGATCCGAGAATGGTCAATGCGCGACAGCCTACGGCCGGCAGCGAGTCTTACATCCAAAACCAAACTGCGACCCCTCAAGCTTCAACCGGCTTTTCGATCGATGGAATCGGCAGGGCGGGACAATTTGACGCCGCTTCCTACAAGATAGCAGGTATCGATGTATTGCGAGTCTCAGCTGCGGACCGAAATACCGTAATAGGACAAACGCAGATAAGCTCTGTCGCAACCGAGGACAATGTTCTTGTCGGATACGAGACCGGCCGCAATTCCTCCACTGAAACTGGGGGTACGTGGAATACGTTTGTGGGGTCAAGAGCGGGCACGGGCAATATCGGTTCTAACAATACCGGAATCGGAGCCGGAACGAGATTTCAGGGCTTCCCGAATGGTGGCGGCATTACATTGATCGGAGCCGACGCGTCGGCCTCTTTTCCTTTTAATACGATTACAAACTCAACTGCGATAGGTTACCGCTCGTCTGTAAATACCGCGAACTCCATCGTTCTCGGGAGCGTCGCTGGACAGAATGGTGCAGATACAACTGTGAACGTTGGAATCGGGACGTCCTCGCCGGGAGCAAGGCTACATCTTCGGAATTCTGCCAGCCGAACTCTTTTTGGTGAGCTCAACTGCAATACGAGCTTCGCAGCGATAAGCTTCTCGACGAGTCTCGATTGCGGTTTCTATGCAGGAATCGCCGGAGACGGCAATAGCGTGATCGTGAATCGACGTACCGGGCATTTCGTTCTTTTCCGAGAGGGGAATGTGGACCAGATATTCATCCTACCCGGCGGTACGATACAACTCAATGCACTCGGTGCGGGCACTGTAGGTTCGCAATCGACGTTATGCAGAAATAGTTCTAACCAAATCGCGTTCTGTGGTTCATCAAGTGTGAAATACAAGACAGATATCGGAACTTACTTCGGAGGCCTCGATGTCGTGACGCGGCTTCAACCGGTCGCTTTTACTCTCAAAAGCGATGGAAACCGGGATCTTGGCCTTGTTGCCGAGAATGTCAACGAGATCGAACCGCTGTTGACTTACACCGATAAAGAAGGAGCGGTCGACGGCGTGCGATATGAAAGGATCCCGGTCGTCTTGATCAACGCGATCAAAGAACAGCAGTCTCAGCTCGAAAGGCAATCACAGAAAATCTCCGAACAGGAAAAGCGGATCGAACTGCTCGTAAAGATCGCCTGCGAGGCGAACCGTTCACTCGAGTTCTGCAAAGAAAACTAATCAGTTTCATTTGAATTTTCTAGAAGGAGTAGGCATGAACAAATCAGTCGTAGTATCAACCATTCTATTTTTTTTCCTTGGCTTCACTGTTCCCGATATTGAGGCGCAATTGAGTGTTCCAATGCCCAAGATCCCAGGAATAAAAAGGGACAAGAAGCCTGCAGAATCCGAAAGAAAAGCGGAACCCAGCCGATCGACAAGCAATTCTGAAGCGGTGCCGGCTTCCCAAAACAGCAATAACGATGATGTTTGGGATGGCGTCGATTTCCGGGTTAAGTCATTACGCGACGAACTGCGGACCGCTCAGCAAGAGATAGCGGCATTCACGCCGGAAACAAAGACGACGATCGCTACAAATACCGACCTCGAGTGGCTCTGGCGAGCTATCTCGCCCAGCGAACGGACTGCTTTTTTTGATAAGTGGAATTCGCTAATGTCGAAGCCTGTGCGGAACTGGTTCGAGCAGGAGATCAAAAAACTTTCAGAGATCGCTGCAAACAGGATACCTCTTTTCCAGGCAGGAAAGAACTACGCCTTTCGCAGTCCGGTCGAAGAGAAGATGATGAGGGCGGCGTTAGCTACCGATGTTCCCGGCGTTATTGTTCATAAGATCGGTCTGAATCATTCGGAATGGCAGTACGGCAAAAACAACTTGGGCATTCCCATCGATCGTTATAAATGGGGAATGATTTGGGGGCGAAATCCGAAAGCTGATGATCCGTATTGCCGGTTCTTCTACGTCAATATAATCCAGGATTACGCAGGCGGCGGAACATACGGAAGGTCCTATGCAAAATGGGTGAAATCCGAGATCGCAGGTTGTCCCGCGGCAAAATGATGGTTGCGTTTTTATTTGCCTCGGTCGAAATCTATCAGTTCGAAGATGGAGGATTATGCAGGATCTCAGCTTGATCGCTCGAAGTTCACGTGAATCCGGGATTGCGAACTGATCTCAATTGCCTAAAGAGACGATTATGAGAACCGCAACCATCGAGTTGACATTCAGCTCGCTCGAGATCGGCACAATAAGAAAAATGCGCCTAGACCTGTTTGCCGATGGTGGGTTCGAAACGGAGGGCGATTGGAAAGCCTCCGATAAGGACTCGACAAAGTTACTTAAGATCTATTTGGGAAAGTCGTCGGGCCACTGGAAGTACAAGACGTTTAAGGGTCGGCCCGTAATCACTTTGTACGATCAAGATGATCCCAATTTTGTGAGTTTCTATTGGCGGGACTTTGGTCGCACTGTCTGCGACCTACTAAAGGTCGGGCCGCTTCCATTGACGGTCGGAAGGAAAGGATCGGGCTTTCAAGGAGCCGCTCCGATGAATCCCTTAAACTGGGCCGTAATCTCAACTATTTGAGAGCGACACGAACATCCGTCAACGCTTTCGGAATTCTGAAAGGTCCGTGAGATTTCGGACTGAAAGAACGCAATTTGTCAGGTACGATAACAACGAATATGGCCAAACCATCTGAAGAAGCACAGGAACAATTCCAAAGGGCCCACGCCCTGATGCGCAATGCGCAACTTGCCGCACACAACGACGGTGACCGATTTAGCGAAGAACTTGCGAAATCGTTAACGTGGTTTTATGGAGGCTCCTTTTCACTCGCGCAGGGGCTTAGAGCAACTTACATTTTACTCGAGACTGTCAATCGCCGTCTCGACGCTCTCGAACGGGGACAAAAGCAGTTCTAGCTCTATCTTTGAAAGCGAGGTTCTCTCGGAAAGGATTTCTGTTTCGCTTGTACCATGCACAGATGATCTGCTCTAGGCGGAATGCCGCCGGATGCGACTGGCCGATCAACTGAAAGCCTTGTCCGCAGCGATCAACTTGAGCCGCCAACTTCGTAACGCTTGAAATGTTTTTGATTGGAATAAAACATGAATCAATTTAGCTATATCTTAAACGCGAAAAGCGGTCTGCGTTCCTTTTTTGTTGTGGTCATCTTCGGTGTGGTCGCCTTAGTGTTTGCAGCTACTGCTTTGATGCAGGATCGGGCTCCGCAGGAAACTACGCCTGCGTTCTGGCAGGAGGTCCCGAAAGACGTGGCTTCTGCCATCGATCTTCCGGTCGAGATCGACACCAAAGAGTATCGGGCTTTCACGCTAGACGCTGAAGCGATGCGGGTTAAGCTCGCGAGTGCACCGATGGAGTTTACGTCAGACGCGATCGATAACAGGTTGATTCTGTCGCTCCCAGCACCGGACAAGGGCTTTCAAAGGTTTGCGGTGCAGGAATCGCCGGTGATGGAACCTGGGCTTGCCGCTCTTCATCCGGAGATCCGTACATATTCTGGAACAGGCATCGATGATCCCGGGGCGACCATTCGCCTTGACCAGACGCGGCTCGGATTTCACGCATCGATTCGCGGAAGCAGCGGCAGTTGGTACATTGACCCTAGATTCCACCTCGACCAAAGCCTATACATAAGCTATTTCCGCAGAGACCTCGTCAACCGACATGGCCCGCTCGTCGAAAATGAAGTCATCGAGTCTATCGAAGCCGAGGAGAACTTTAAGGGCGATTCTGCGCCCGCCGATCTGGCCGTCGGCGACCAGCTTCGGACCTATCGCCTCGCGCTCTTGACCGATCCGACATATGCCACCTACTTCGGCGGACCTGCAAATGTGACCTCTGCAAAGGTGACGCTGGTGAACCGCATAACGCAGATCTACGAGTATGATCTTTCGATTCGGCTGGTGCTGATCGCCAATAACGACCTATTAAATCTGAATACGGCGGCACAGTTTTCGGGTCCCAACGGCCCCTGCGGCGGTAACGCCTGCTACTTTTCATCTACGATCAGCTGCTCAGGCTCAACGCTCTTTCGAACTCGTGAGGTTATTGGCCTGCTCGTCGGAGCGTCGGCATTTGACGTTGGCCACATCGCCGTTGGCTCGAACGGCGGCGGCATCGCCAGCCTTGCTGTAGTCGGCGGAAACCTCAAGGCACAGGGCTGCACTGGCCTGGAGACACCGGTCGGCGACTATTTCGCGGTGGATTACGTTGCTCACGAGATTGGGCACCAGTTCGGTGCCAACCACACATTCAACGGCACCGGAGGCTCTTGCTCCGGAGGAAACCGAAGCGCGGCAAACTCGGTCGAGCCTGGTAGCGGGTCCTCGATAATGGCGTATGCGGGAATTTGCGGCCCCGATAATTCCCAGCCTCATAGTGATCCATATTTCTCGCAGCGGAGCTTTGACGCGATAATTTCTTTCAGTTCGTTTAGCGAAGCGAACCTCAGCGAAGTCCAGATGGCGGCCCTAACCGGTTTCAATACGAACGGCCAATCGTTCCAGCTTCAATATAACGGCAACACCTCCGGCCCCATAGTTCGCGGCACAAACTACACGACCGCAGGCATCAAGGCAGCCATCGAGGCGATCCCCGGCTGGCCGTCCGGCGGCACTGTCGCCGTTTCTGGTCTAACCGATAATGCTTTCACTGTTACTTTCGGCAACACTCTCGCGGGCATTAACACCAATCAACTTTTGCTTGTCAACTGCACCGGCGGGTGTTCAGGATTTGTGGGTGAGATAACCAAAGGCGGGACGACAACACGCGGCGGAGCCGTCACCGCGAACGGGAACACGATCCCGACCATTACCGCACCTGCTTCCCTCACGATTCCTTTAAGAACACCTTTCTCTCTCACAGCAACAGGCTTCGACGCCGACGGCGACACGCTGACCTACCTTTGGGAACAAACCGATCGAGGAGCAGCTACCGGAACCGCGCTCTTTAACAACATCAAACTCAATGGCCCGCTCTTTCGTCAGTTCGGCATAGCAGCCAACGTAACACCTGCCAATGCTCTACTTTACAATTCGCCCGGTCAGAACCTTGTAACAACTGACCCGACCCGTTTTTTCCCGGATCTTAATCAGATCTTGGCAAATCAAACGAACGCGGAAACCGGGTCTTGCCCTCAGTCGGACATCATTTGCTTTTCGGAATTTCTGCCGACTGCGGCCTATGTTGGCTTTGCAGGCGTAAACGCCAGCCCGCTTTCTCTAAACTTCAGAGTCACAGTACGAGACGGCAATGGCGGCGTCAACAGCGCGAACACGACCCTGCTCATCGACAACACGGCCGGGCCGCTGCTTGTCACTTCGCAAGGCACGCCCGTAACCTACTCCGCAGGAACCGTTCAGAACGTCACATGGGCCGTAAACAATACGGCGGGACCTTCGCTTGCACCAAATGTGATGATCTCGCTTTCGACCGACGGCGGGAATACTTATCCGTACGTTCTTGCGGCCAGCACGCCAAACGACGGATCAGAAGCGGTGACATTGCCTAACGTCGGCACCACCACAGCCCGAATAAAGGTCGAGGCGGTCGGCAATGTTTTCTTTGACCTGAATGCCACCAACTTTTCAATAACCGGCCCAACTGCTGCGAGCGTTTCGGTCGCAGGGCGGGTGTCAACTGCGGACGGAAACGGCCTCCGAAATGCGGGCATTCTACTCACTGATTCTCAGGGCGTTGGACGGCAAGCGCTATCAAATTCCTTCGGCTACTATCGGTTCGACAATGTGTCCGTCGGGGAGACATACTTCGTGACCGTCAAAGCGAAAAGTTATCAATTCGCTCCACAGGTCGTCACGATAACCGAAGACATATTCGGATTGGATTTCATCGCTCAATAGAAAAGGCGGCAGAGAGCTCGATCCCCCTAGAAGACAGGAGCGGGGTCAACATTCTGGATTGCGAGCGCATGCTCTGACCGTACATAGACCCGCGAGCGGCCTGAACCTCTGGGAGCGATCAGGTCCTTGTTTTCCAGCGATTTCAGGGCTCGTTGAATCGCTTTCCGCTCAGTATCGTCGTCCGCGGACACTCTCACAACTCCGGCGATTGAACTGATGCTGACCTCGGGTTCTTTAGCCAGCAGGTTCAAGATCAGAGTTTCAAGCTTTGCGGTTTTATTTCTGTCCGGCCTGGATTAATCAACCTTTAATCAGGACATAATGCGACCATTACGACACTAGATCAAGATAAATTCGTCCAGCTGCAGCTAACTAGGACAAAGTGATGTCCTAATTGCTGATTCAAAATGATCGGTCGATTTCGTCCCCTCCTTATTTTAAGTTGGCAACGCTATAGACGCTACCCGGTTCAAAACTGCACCATTGGTTCGAAATCAATCCTGTTTCCCGATCCATCGGTGCACGACTGCACGCCTTCCTTTTCTAATACCCCTATTTGTACAACGGCTCGCCCTCGCAATGGGACGGCATAATGTTTGCCAAAGCTAAACAAGAGCGGTTGACAGAGTTGTGTCGCGCGGAGTTTCATCTTCGACCGCGGCAAAAACGAAGGATGCGGAAACGCTGTGGTTCCACTTATCGAGATGAAGCTATACAAACAGCCCAATGGGAAAACTTGGTCGATGCGGTTCGTTTTCGAGGGGCGTCGGGTCGAGCGGTCTACGGGTTACGAGAACAAGAGAAAGGCGGAGGCATACGCAGAAGCCTTCCGAACACGGCTACGGAGCGAAGGCATCGGGTTCCTGGAAAAGAAGGATTACCCGACGTTAAAGCATGCGTTGGCCGAATTTCTTGAGTGGTCCGCCACCAGGCAGAAAATAAATACTACCAAGCGATACAAGACAGCGTCGACGGCTTTGATCGAGCACTTCGGAAGAATGCGTGTGAATCTGATCGGGAAGTCGCAGATCGAGGGGTTCATCACTTGGAGAAGATCGCAGTTCGTTACAGCTGGAGGTGCGAAACCGAAATCCGGAAAGCCGAAAAAGCTGAAACGGAAGATCTCAAACGCCACGGTGAACAGGGAACTCGCATGCCTTAAAAAGGTGTTCAGCAACCTCGTCGCCGACGGGGTGCTTTCATCAAACCCTGCCAGATTCGTGAATTTTCTTGCAGAGGAAAACGAGTCCGGCCGCGTGCTAGATATGAATGAGGAGCAGCTTTACCTTTCGGCGGCGTCTCAGCCATTGCGGGATTACGCAACGCTCCTCATTGAGACCGGCGTGCGCCCGAACGAACTTTGCAAACTCGGGGTCCGTGGTGTTCATCTCGACGGCGACAAACCCTACCTCGTGATCACGGACGGGAAGACAAAGGCAGCGAGAAGATCGATCCCGCTATCGAAGCGGGCATTGGAGGTCCTGTCAGTTCGCCTTCGGGAAGCAAAAGGGAAGTACGTCTTCCCCGGTGGCAGAGGCGGAAGCGACCCGAACAGTTCGGCCCTAAAATTCAGTAACGCGCATTACGGCGCGCTCAAGCGAAGCAAGATCGACGGTCTCAATCGAAGTGGAACGGAAGGATCGTGCACTCTCTATTCGTTCAGGCACACCTTCGCGACCCGGTTCCTAGAACGGCTGCTTTGCTTGGACACTCAAGCCTTCGAATGGTCATGCGGTACGCCCACCCGTCCGATAACCACAAATTCGAAGCGATAAGGTCGATGGAAGCCGGCGGGCACACCCGTGGCGATTAATTCCGTCCTCACGGATACCTAAATCAAACTCCACGATCTCTGCGGATCGGCTAGGAAGCAGTCGGGAAAGCAGAGGCTCGAAAGGAAACCCTTTTTCGCGCCTCTGCCATTCGACCGAACACCTGATAATAGTTCTGATCTCGCTGCCGATCGCTGAAGCGGGCAGGAGTGAAGAACTATTTACCCATTACCGTGACGTTGCCGCCGCCGATGTTCGGGGGTGACGTTCGTGAGCCGACCTGCCGCCATACCATCACGCTACTGTTGAGTATGGTGATAGCGTACTTGTCCGGTTGCCTTGGGCTGAAGAGGTCCCCGTCGCGGACGTCCACGGAGAAGCTGTAGTTTCCGAACGATTCCACCACCGCAGTCGATCGTCCCGGCAACAGAACTTGCATCTGCACCGTTTGCGATGTTCAGCTTGGCGGCGATGAGGTGCCGGGCGGGGATCAGGCTCGCATCGGCGTTCCTGCCGGTGCCGGTCGGAGTGTTCAGAAGATTGAGCAGTTCGGCACTAGTGTAGGTCTCGCTTCCAAGCGTTAGCGAATCAACCGGCCACGCGTCGGGGTTGTCCTTCCAATAGCCCTGCGGCAATGGGCAAACGACCCCGGTCAGCTGAACCTCAAATGCGCCGATATCCGCTGCCGCGCCGAAGACGCGGTCAAAACCGGTTCCCCGCTGATCGGTAAGTAAGCTCAAGGGATTGATGCTGCGTCGATCGCAGGGCTGCCGGCCCGTGGGACGGCACCCGCGTCATCGAAGCATGTGTGCCAACGGTCAGAGAACTCGGCCTCGTGGTCACCTTCACCGATCTTAATTTCCCATCAGTTGCAACTAAATTCGACGACGAAGGGAACCTGCTCGACTCTGCATACAACAATCGCGTCAAAGGCTTCCTGGACGAACTGGTCTGGATGGCATTCGCCCTCCGCTGGGGCCGAAGCAATGTTCCATCAAAATTCCATTAGTTATGGGAAAGTACTAGCGACACTAAAGGCCTGAATTATAATGTGATGGTTGTTTATGAGCCTTGTAAAGCAAGTTTAATAGCGTTTTGTTCAAACATCTCAGGTAGTCGGACACTTTATTTTCCATTCCGACCGCACGCGTAGGGTCGTCAGCAGATGATTTAGTGGAACGTGCCTCGATCCAGAGTGAATCAAAGGGGGTTTGGACGCGCCCGTGGTTGAGTAAAACGCATAAAAATGACACAACTTGATATGAACTCGGAGTTCTATGTTGCGTCGGGCTCCGGAATATTCTTGTTCTTGACCGAAGAGGGAAGTGGCGGCAACTTACGATAATGTTAGCTGATAGCTATTCTTGCCGTTTTGTATTGAGTTCCGTAAATCACTGAGAAGAAGAAGGTTATTGGAGGCGGCGATCGGAATCGAACCGATGAATAAAGGTTTTGCAGACCTCTGCCTTACCACTTGGCTACGCCGCCGTTTCGAAAAGTATAAAGGAGAAAGGATAAGGGATAAAGGTAAAGCCATTATCTTTAGCCTTTTTCCGTTATCATTTCTCCTTTGAAAAAATGGAGCGGGAGACGAGGGTCGAACTCGCGACTTCAACCTTGGCAAGGTTGCGCTCTACCACTGAGCTACTCCCGCACAGCAATCCCCTATTTTACTTTCCGCTTATGGATTGTCAAGCCGCATCGATCGACCGAAAAAAGGGACATGCTAATTCTGAACAGTGATGTCCTTGATGAAGCTCCAGTCTCCGCTCGGGCTGATCTTAACGTTTCCGATCCGCTTGCTTGTGATCACCATGTTCGCCGGATACCAAAGAGGGAAGAGTGGCAGTTCATTGCTGATGGTCTGCCAGGCTTCGACGTAGAGCTGTTTCCCTTTCTCGCGGTCGGTCTCATTCACGGCCTGTTCGATCAGCTTGTCCACATTAGGATTGCTATAGCGACTACGGTTACAGCAACTAACGTTCGGGCCTGGGATGCGGGCGGTCGTGAAAAGATCCTTCATGAAGATCGGATCTTGATTTCCGCCGACCCAGACGCCCGTGTTCATCTGGAAATTTCCTTGGGTGAGCTGCTCACGGATCGTATTCGGATCAAGCGTTTCGATCTGCACATTCAACCCGACCTCGACCAGCATGTTCTGGATCGCCTGAGCATAGCTGCTGTAGGCGGCGTTGCCGGCGGCGAATTTGAACTTGATCGGTTCGTTCTTGTAGCCCGCTTCGGAGATCAGCTTTTTCGCCCTCTCGGGATCAAAGGTGTATTGCGTCCCGGGCGAATAAGCCCAAGAGCCCTCGGGAAGTACCGAATGTGCGATCTTTCCCTGGCCCGAAAGCAGTTCGCGGATTATCTTTTCGCGATCGACAGCATAACCGATAGCTTGGCGAATTTTCACATTCGTCAGCGGTGTCGACTGTGTGTTGAGTCCCAGATATTGAATGTTTGAGCCGTCAAATTGTTGAACATTCAAATTCGGAAGGCCCTCAAGCGTTTTCAGCGAATCGGGTGTCAGGTTCGATGGAAGCGGGGCAATATCGACCGCTCCTGTCTGGAGTTCAGCCTGCAGAGCGCTCGCATCGGGAATGGTTTTGACCCGTATTTTTGCGACCTTCGGTGCACCTTCCCAGTATTCGCCGAATGCTTCAAGTTCGACGGTGCTTTGCGACTGGTCAAATTTTACAAACTTAAATGGGCCAGAACCGACGGGCTGCTCCCGCTGAGTTGCAACGGTTCCATCGGGAATTATGGGTATGGCAACGAGGTTCGAAAGAAGTTGGTTTTTCAATGCCGGGCGTGCGATGCGGACGAGGACGGTCATTTCGTCAGGCGTTTCAATGCCGTCAATGTGAGCGACGAGCTGCTTGTCAACCGAATCGAAAAATGCAAGACGCTTATAGCCTGTGCTCTTGAAAAGTTCGTCGAAGGTGTATTTGACGTCCTTGGATGTGAAGGTCGTGCCGTTGTGGAACTTAATGTTTGGCCTCAGCTTAAATGTGATCGTCTTTCCGTCTTCGGAGGTTTCAATGGTTTCCGCCATCTCGCCCGTGTAATCGAAGCTTTCGGTCTTTTTGACGAGGGCGTTGAACATCAGATTTCGCACTCGTTCGGCAGCGGCGTCGGATTTGTCCGAGGTCAGAGTATCGAAGCCGGAGAACGACTCTGAAAGAGCTATCGTAACGTACTCCGAACCGCCCCGCCGGCACGCCATCGCGGCCGCCATTACACAGACAATGAAAACAACAAGAAACTTTCTCAAAATATTCTCTCCCAATTATGACGTGAATTTACTGGAGTCTAGCCTTGAAGTCGACGACCTTCGCTGATAGCTCGTCGAATTCCGATTCGTCGAACTTGATCGGTTCGGCAAGTGACGAAGCAATTCGATCTATCCTTTCAATCGATGCGTCAAAGTGTGCTCGCGATAGCTCACCATTTTTGAAGGCCTCTGCGAGACGGTCAAAGCTCCGGACTATAAGCTCAGGTTCTGAGCAGATCGCCAACATATCTTCGCCGGCATTTATCGCCATCAAACACGCTTCCGGCAGCCCGTATTCCCGCGTTATGGCGCCCATCAAAAGATCGTCAGTAATAGCAACGCCGGTGAAACCGCATTCTTCCCTGAGCAGCTTATTTACAACGAGACTGCCTAGAGACGAAGGTAAAAGTCTGCCATTTCGGTCACGCTCCTGCAAGGCAAGCTCGGGATAGACGGCATGGGCGATCATGACGAACTGGACGTCGAAATCCGTAATGAGTCGCCGAAACGGGTTAAGATCGATCGATTCGAACTCCTCCACGCCGATCGGGACAACCGGTAATTCCTCGTGCGAATCTACTGTTGCGGCCGCTAGCCCGGGAAAGTGTTTCAGGCAACCGGCGATGCCTTCCGCCTGCATCGCGTGAATGAAGGTGCCTGCAAGTACGACGACTTCCTCAGCCGAATTCCCAAACGATCTTCCCCGTAACCCGTTATTGTTCGCCCTTCGCTCATCGGTGGCAACATCAACCACCGGGGCAAAATTCATGTTAAAGCCGAGCAGCCGCAAGGCCCGTCCGATCAATGCTCCGTGTTCGCGAGCGTCTTCGGCATTTCGGATCTTGTCCGCGGCCGGGAAAGGTTCGATGATTCGCCGGAGCCGATCGACTGTGCCGCCTTCCTGATCGACGCTCAACATTATCTGCGGGCTAACCGTCTCTCGGAGCCCAAGCAGAAGCTCATTGACCTGCTCTGCCGAACGAATATTACGGGCAAAAAGGCAAACGCCGCCGGGGCGAACGCGTTGAAGTAGTTCGCGAGTCTGCGCATCGATCTCAGGGCCCGGAATCCCGATGAAAAAGAGTTTTCCGATCGACCGATCCATGTTTACAGCTCCTTATCTTCAGCCGCCTCGCCGACTGCCGGTTTTGCGAAGAGCGACATTTGCGCCGAAGCCGAACGGCCGGCCGCTCGCTTGAGTCCCGATATTTGCTCATCGGAGAACACGGCGAGTTCGTATTTTTCAAGCTTTTGCAGCACCTCGTTTGCCCTGTCGATCACTTCCCGAGGAAGGCCTGCTAACCGAGCGACGGCGATACCATACGACTTAGATGCCTGCCCCGGAAGGAGCTTATGCAGAAAGACGACTTCGCCATCGCGCTCGACGGCGGAGATCTGGTAGTTCTTCGCCCCGGGAAGATGCTCGGCAAGCTCGGCGAGCTCGTGATAGTGCGTGGCGAAAAGCGTCTTTGCCGAGTGCTCGGGAGAATTATGGAGAAACTCCGCTACCGACCAGGCGATGGCAAGCCCGTCAAATGTCGAGGTTCCGCGACCGATCTCGTCCAAAACAACAAGGCTCCGAGGCGTAGCGTTGTTCAATATTGCCGCCGTTTCGGTCATTTCCACCATGAAGGTGGACCGGCCTGACGCCAGATCATCTGATGCTCCGACTCGCGTCCAGACCCGATCGACTATCGGCAGCCGAGCCGACGATGCAGGAACAAACGAACCTATCTGGGCAAGCACCTGGATCAACGCTACCTGCCGAAGAAGCGTCGATTTTCCGCCCATATTTGCCCCGGTTATAACAAGCAAACGATCGGTCGAATTGTTCAGGTACACATCGTTCGGCACGAAAGAGCCATCGAGAAAGGCCTCGACCACCGGATGTCGACCGTTCTTGAGTTCGATATCGTCGCCGTCGTGAAGAACGGGACGAACGTAATTTCTTTTCGCTGCCGTCTCGGCAAGAGCGGCGAGGGCATCCAGAGTTGCTATCGCACGTGCGGTTGACTGCAGTTTTCTGATCTCATTGCGAACCGCGTTGAGGATCTCACCGAATAGTTCAGTCTCGAGCCGGATGATGCGTTCCTCGGCCCCTAGGACCGACGATTCCCATTCCTTAAGCTGCGGTGTGGAGAATCGTTCGGCATTGGCGAGCGTCTGCTTTCGCTCGTAATCCGCGGGAACCTTTGAGAGATTGGCCTTGGAGATCTCAATGTAATAACCGAAGACGTTGTTGAAGCGCACCTTGAGTGTCGGGATACCGCTTCGTTCGCGTTCGCTCGTTTCAAACGCGGCGATCGCCTGCTTTACCGACCCCGCAACGCCGCGGATCTCGTCGAGTTCTGCATTGAAGCCCGAGCGAATGGTACCGCCGTCCGATAGGTTTACCGGCGGCTCATCAGCGATCGCTTGGGCGATAAGGTCGCGTATCTCGGGCAGCTCGTGGATATTCTCGGAGAGAACTTGAAGAAGCAGCGAACGGGCATCTCTGATCGACGCATTCAGTTCGGGCGTTTGTCCGAGCGAGCGGGCGATCGCGAGAAGATCACGGGCATTGAACGAAGGCATCCCCAGCTTTCCGACCAGCCGTTCGATATCGAGAACACTCTTGAGGAGAAAGCGGACCTTGTCCCTGAGGATCGAATCGCCGAGTTCCTCGACCGCGTTGAGCCTGGTTTCGATCTCACTTCGCTTGACCGAAGGACGCATGATCCAGCCGCGAAGGAGCCGGGAACCCATGCCTGTCACCGTGCTGTCGATCACGCCAAGCAAGCTCGTCTTTGCGGAGCCGCCTCGGCCGGCGATCAATTCGAGGTTTGCGATCGTGACCGCGTCCAGATTCAGGAAATCGTTCTCTTCCTGCATCGTCAGCCCGAGAATATGCTCGGCCGAGTCGCGGCGTGTTTCGATGGCATACGCAAGGCACGCGCCGGCCGCAGCGGTCGCCGCCGCTCGGGCCTCGATGCCAAAACCTGCCAAAGTCTTGACCCCGAACTTTCGGAGAAGAAGCGCCCTTGCGGCTGCTGTTTCAAATGAATCCTCGCTGACAGGCGTCACGCCAACCTCTGTGCCGCGGACATCATTTTGTTCAGTTTCGGGATAGAGCAAACTCTCGCGGCGTGCAAATCCGAGATCTTCTGCCCATCGTTTTGCATTATTGCGAGGTAAGATCAGCTCTTTCGGCGCGTACCGCTCGATGCGTTCCCGTGCTCTCGACCAACGCTCCGGCCCGTCAAATTCCGAAACAAAGAACTCGCCGGTCGAGACATCCAGAAACGCGACGCCGACGGCATTGTCGACTTCAACTGCTGCGGAAAGGAATATTGGCTCGCGTTCGCTTTGGAGCTGTTCATCAACCGAAGTTCCAGGAGTTACGATCCGAACTACCTCACGGCGAACGAGCTTCGTGCCTTTCGAAGCTTGTTCGGTCTGGTCACAAATAGCGACGCGGTAGCCCTTTGAGACGAGTTTGGAAATATAGCCAGATGCGGCGTGGTAGGGAATGCCGCACATCGGAACAGGGTTGGGCGACTCTTTTTGACGAGCGGTCAGCGTGATCTGGAGTTCCCGCGAGCCGATCAACGCATCCTCATTGAACATCTCGTAAAAATCACCGAGGCGGAAAAAGAGAATGGTTCCCGGATACTGCTTCTTGATCTCGAGGTATTGCCGAAGCATTGGGGTGGCATTGTCCATGACTTATCCGTACTCCGGAGAGTTTAGCCAAAACGAATTCGGTTTCAAAATGACGGTTTCCAAAGTCCTTGTCTTTTGTTAGACTTAGGGATTGATTCTTATCGCCGATCGGCTCTCGGGCTTCGCTAGGTTCGAGGGAAGTTTGTAGTGATAGAAATTTATGCGCGATTTTGCCCACTTGGAGAAGTTTTCCATGCGAACAATACTTTGGCTAACAGTTTTCTTTTTGTTGGGCACTAACCAACTTTTTGCACAGGGCGAACCGGCACCGACGCCATCTGGCCCGGCTTCTTTTCAGACCTCAGAGGAACGATACCGAATCGGGTTTCAGGATACGCTCGAGATACAGATATTTCGCCGTCCTGAACTCAATCAGCGGGTGAATGTAAATCCGAACGGGACTATCACTCTCTTTCGGCTCGATGCGCCAATAGTCGCCGTCTGTAAGAGCGAGCGGGAACTTGCAAATGAGATCGCGACCGCATACGCAAAGAACTACCTCCGAAACCCCGAGGTCAACGTAATTGCCGTAGAGCAACGCTCTCAGTCTTTCGCAGTAATGGGCGCCGTTGAAAAACCGGCAAATTACTACATCAACCGGCCGATACGCCTTCTTGAGCTTCTTGCTCAGGCCGGTGGGCCGACCGATAAGGCCGGTTCGCGGCTGATAGTCGCTCGCACGGGCAGCCGTTCGAACTGCCGGTTGACGCAACAACGTTCGGACGAAGATACGGAATTTGAGATCGTTCATCTCAGCCTTAAGGATGTGCTCGAGGCGAAACAGAATATTCCTATGCTGCCGGGCGACATTGTATCGGTCCTCGAGGCTGACGTCGTTTATGTCTACGGCCACGTGGTCAAACAGGGTCAGGTGATAATGAAGGAGCCGCTTACGCTTACGCAGGCGATCGCCTCGGCGGAAGGCCTGAAGCCCGCTTCTCGCACCGATGTTCGGATCTTTAGGCAAAAACAAGGCAGCTTGGAACGCGAAGAGCTCCTATTCAACCTCGGTGACATCGAGAAGCGCAAAGTCGCCGACCCGTACCTTGAACCGAACGACATAGTGGCGGTAAATGAGGACCGCGTGAAAAGTATTTTCAACTCGATCGGTCGTTCGCTTACTAACGGCATTCCGAGTATTTTCTACCGCGTTCCGTAAAACTTTCGGCTTAATCATGCGAGAAACGAGAGACATCATAAAGAGCCCGAGAGATCCTGCGACCGATATCGAAAGGCAGTTCGATCCACAGTTGGTTCCGGGCTCGGGCCGTTATCCGGCCTACAGGGAATTGCATTCAGCCGAAGGCTTTAGCCTAATGGAATACTGGTCGGCAATCCGCAAGCGGCTTTGGCTCGTGATCGGAATTGCGGTGCTGGTCACAACGCTGGTTGCGATCTACATGGCACGCAAGCCGAATATCTATCAGGCATCGGCGACCATTCAGGTCGACCTCGAGCAAACGAATCCGGACCTGATCACAAGCGACCGCCAGCGGCCGAGCATCAACCTTGACCCGTCATATTTCAATACCCAGCTCCAGCTCGTTGGCAGCGACACGGTGCTTCGCCGGGTGATCAAGGAGCACAGCCTAGACTCCAACAAAGAATTTCAGGCCGCAAGAGCAGAAGGCTCGGGCGGAGCCGTCCGCGGTTTTCTCCGTGCCATCGGGCTTGCCAGTTCGGACGATAAGCAGAGTGATGCCGCCTTGAGCGAATTTGCGGCCTCACCAAATTCGGGCTTGATGTCGGCGGATGAGATCGCAGAAGCGATACGTCTCGCTCCGTATGTCGAGATAATCAAACGAAATATTTCGATCGAACCCGTGAGGGAATCTCGGGCGACGGTGAAAGATACCCGATTGATCGAAGTTGCTTTCCGCAACACCGATCCACAATTGGCGGCGTTTGTGGTGAACGGGATCGGTGAGACATTCGCAGTGGCGAATCAAGAGCAACGTTCTGGAACGTCGCGAAAGACAAGCGATTTTCTTCAGCAACGTATCGCGGATCTGCAATCTGATGTCCGCCGCGATGAACTCAAGCTCGTTGAACTTGAAAGGTCTGAAGGTATCTTAAAAACTCCCGGCGATCAGACGATCGTACTTGAAAGACTAGCGGGGCTGAACAAAGACCTGCTAACGGTCGAGAACGAAAGAAAAACGGCCGAGGCACAGTATCTCTCCGTTCGCAACAATCCTGAGAGGGTCGCTGCGTTGGCCGAAGCCGAGAGTGCCCGTTACATTACCGAGCGCGAGAATTTTCTCTTGAATTATCGCAACGAGACTCAGAAGACGATCGCAGGGCTTACGGCAAACCGAGCGAAGCTGCTGGAAGAGTTTCTTCCTACCGCGCCCGAGATAAAGGAGATCGATTCTCAGATCAAGAGTCTCGAAGATTCCTTGGCAACCGCGACGGAAAAGGCTCAGGCAGAGATCCGGGCATATCGCAGCCGCACATCCGACAATTTGCTAAAGGTCCTGGAAACGCAATATCGGCGAGCACAGGACAAAGAGGACAAGATCCGTGCTGCATTTAATGTTCAGTTTCAGGAAGCACAGGGTCAGAATGCCGGTGCCGTGATGATCAAATTGCTTCAGCAGAATATCGAGACAAACAAGGGCTTTCTCGACAATCTGCGGAAGCAGCAGAGCTCGAACGACGTCGCGTCGCAAGGCTCTGACAACAATATTCGTGTTGCACAGTATGCGATCCCGCCGAAGAATCCGATATCGCCAAGTAGAACAACGACGGTCCTTGCCGCTCTGTTTCTTTCGACGCTTTTCGGAATGGGCTTGGCACTTTTCCTCGAGTATCTCGATGACACGATCGGTACGACCGAGGAGATAGAAAGCTACCTGCAGCTTCCTGCACTTGCGGCAATTCCTTCTCTCGATTCATTGCCAAAGCGGAAGCTCTTACTCGTCGGCGGTTCTGATAAGGAGGACGATGAATCGGTTCCGGTGAATTCGGAACTTCTCATCAACACAGACCCGCGGTCATCGCTTGCGGAAGCGTATCGGCAGCTTCGCACGTCGATCCTCCTTTCAACGGCGGGCCACGCTCCGAAGTCGCTTCTCGTAACCTCAAGTTTGCCTTCGGAGGGCAAAACCACGACCGCAACCAATACCGCGATCAGCCTTGCTCAGACGGGAGCAAAGGTACTTGTTATCGATGCGGACATGAGGCGACCGCGGCTGCATTCTGTCTTCGGTATTTCGAATGGCGAAGGGTTGAGTACGATCCTCTCCAGCCAGATGTCGGAAAAGGAGATCCTTGCGGTGATCCAGCAGGAACCGAGCACGAAGCTCAACCTCCTGACGTCCGGTCCGATACCCCCAAACCCAGCCGAGCTTATCGGCTCGCAGCCGATGGCCGAGCTACTCGTCACGCTACAGAAGCATTTCACCCACGTGGTCATCGATTCGCCGCCGATTACCTCCTTTACGGACGGTGTGCTGATCGCGTCGATGGTTGATGGTGTCATCCTAGTGGTTCATTCCGGCAAGAGCTCGCGGCAGATCGTTCGGCGCGCCAAACAGCTCCTGAACGATGTTGGTGCCCGCATATTCGGTGTTGTGCTCAACAACGTCGATATTCGGTCGCAGGATCATTACCACTACTACCAAAGCTATTACAATCAAGGCCACTACAGGCAGGACGAAGAATAGTGGCATTTGGAATTCCCGTCAAAGTCCCATTGGTAAAGGATACGATCAGTCAGGAAGAGCTATTGGCTCTTTCTGACTGGCTTCGTACGTTCCCGCGTCTGACAAAAGGCGAGCTTACAGTTGAATTCGAGGAAAAGTGGTCGACCTGGCAGGGTTCCAAGTACTCGGTCTTTGTAAACTCGGGGTCATCCGCAAACCTGCTGATGTTCTATGCGTTGCTCTTATCCGGTCGGCTCAAGAACAAAAAGGTGATCGTGCCGGCGGTTTCATGGGTGACGACCGTTGCCCCGGCAATCCAGTTTGGCCTCGAGCCGATCGTTTGCGATTGCGACCCGGAAACGCTTGGTTTAGATACTGACCATCTCAGCAAACTCGTTGAGGAACACGACCCGGCGGCGATCATTCTCGTCCACGTTCTTGGGTTCCCGAACAAGATGGATGAGATCACGGCTATTTGTAACGAGCGGGAAATCGTATTGCTTGAGGACTCGTGCGAAAGCCTTGGTTCGGAATACCGCGCGATCAAGACAGGCAATTTTGGACTGATGAGCAGCTTTTCGCTCTACTTCGGCCATCACCTTTCGACGATAGAAGGCGGAATGATCTGCACCGACGACGCCGATATAAAAGACCTATTGGTCTCGCTCAGAAGCCACGGCTGGGACCGCGACCTGCCGAATGCGAAACAGAAAGAGCTGCGGGCCAAATACGGTATTGATGATTTCCGGGCATTTTACACGTTCTATCATCCGGGCTTTAATGTCCGATCGACCGACCTGCAAGCGTTCCTCGGACTGGGACAATTGCAGAAGGCCGACTCGGTCGTCGAGAGCCGCAATCGAAATTTTCTGCATTACGATGCAGCCATAAACGATCATCAATACAAGGTCCGACAACGCGAGGGAACGCTGGTTTCTAATTTCTGCTACCCGCTCATCACCGACAGACGAGATGAGGTGGTAAATGCATTGACCGAGGCCGGTGTTGATTCGCGGCCATTGGTGTGCGGGTCGATCGCCCGACATCCGTTCTGGTATGAACGCTATGGACACGCGGACCTTCCTTTTGCCGATATCGTTCACGACAACGGAATGTACATTCCGAACAATCATGAGATGACCGATGCCGAGGTCGAATATGTTGCTGACGTCGTTAACTCCGTCCTTTAATGCCCTTATCCGCCGAGAAAAAGCGTGTTGCCATCGTCACACCGGTCCACAATCGGTGTGACCTTACATTGCTTTGCCTTCGAAGCATCGCTCGGCTGGATATCACCGGACTTGACGTGTTTACGGTCATCGTCGATGACGGCTCGACCGATGATACTGCCGAGAGGGTAAGTGCGGAATATCCGGACGTCGAAATTGTCAGTGGGGACGGCAATCTCTGGTTCAGCGGCGGGATGAACCGCGGTTTTGAGGCGGCCCTTCGCCGTGATCCCGATTATATTCTCTCGATCAACAACGATACGGTCTTTGATCCCAAGCTTCTACAGAACATGATCGAGACCGCCGACAAGCATCCGAGATCCGTAGTCGGAGCTCTCCTTCTCTTATGGGATCAACCGCACCGGGTGTTTCAGGTCGCGCCGAAATGGAATGCATTCTGGGGCGGTTTTCGCCACTGGCAGCAGCAGACCGTCTGGACCGTTCCGCAACAGGCTTGGGAGGTCGAGATCATCGTCGGGAATTGTGTTCTGTTTCCGGTAGAGGCGATCCGCGAGTGCGGGCTAATGGATGAGAAGCGGTTCCCGCATTACGGCGATGCCGAGTACACGCCGCGGATGCGTCGGGCAGGTTGGACGCTTTTGATCGACCCACGCGCCCGAGCTTTTTGCCAACCAAACACGTCGCCGCCTTCGGTAGGGAAAATGCCTTTCGCCAAGAAGCTGCGAACCCTTTTTCTCGATAAGGGCAATGCGAACAGCCTTTGGCGCCGAACATATGCAAATCTTTACGGAGCTCCGAACAAATTTTCCGGGCTTTTCGCAACGCCGATCTTCTACATCCGATACCTGATCGGGCGGAACTACGAGACCTCATACGCGGAGTTTGCTCCAGAACCTTTGCTCAAAGACCTTTATGCAGACAAGGTAGTCGCTCCTGAGGAATAGGCCGGACGGAGTTCCTCGAGCCAATAATCGGTCATCTCATCGAGCATCGATTCGAAAGTGTATTCCGGCTTCCAGCCTGTAACACTTCGCAGCAGCGATGAATCGCCTTTCAGATTATGAAGTTCTTCGGGGCGGAGGAAGCGTTCGCTGACACCAACATAGGCTTCCGGTTCGAGTTCGAGTTTTTTGAAAACGTAGTTCACCAGATCGCGGACGCTGTGTGAAATGCCGGTTGCACAAACGTAGTCTCCCGGTTCATCAAGCTGGAGCAACATCCACATCGCAAGTACATAATCCTTTGCGTGGCCCCAGTCACGCGTCGCGTCGAGATTCCCGAGCTCAAGCCTGTCCGTTTGACCATACTTGATCCGGACCGCTTCTTTACAGACCTTGTTGGTCACAAAGTTCGTCCCGCGTCGCGGGCTTTCGTGGTTAAACAAAATACCGTTACTCACGAACAGTTTGTAAGCGTTGCGGTAGTTCCTCGCAAGATGATACGAAAAGACCTTCGAACATCCGTAGGGCGAGACTGGATTCATCGGAGTCGTCTCACGCTGAAAGCCGTCCTCATCGATCGTGTTTCCAAACATCTCCGATGAAGAGGCTTGGTACATCTTAGAGTCGGGTTTTGTGAGACGGATCGCCTCCAAAAGATTTAGCGTTCCGAGCCCGGTGGCATTCGCCGTGTAGATCGGCTGATCGAACGAGATCCGCACGTGCGACTGCGCCGCAAGATGATAGATCTCATCGGGCGACGTCTCTTTTATCACATAAACAAGCGACGAAAGATCCGTTATGTCGCCGTAATGCAGCCGTAGGTCGGAGCGTATGTGCTCGATCCTCGTCGTCTGCGTTTCGGCGACGGAGTTGCGTTTGAGGATGCCATGCACCTCGTAGCCTTTTTCGAGGAGCAATTCTGAAAGATAACTTCCATCTTGCCCGTTAATTCCGGTAATCAAAGCCGTTTTCATGATCGATCGATTGACTTGTAATAAGAATACACGCGGCGGAGACCCTCGGCTAGACCGGTAAACTCAAAATCGGGTAAGATCTCCAGCATCTTCGCATTCGAGACGTCTTTGCGGAATTGTCCATCGGGGCCATTTGGGTCAAATTCTATTGAAAAGCCTTCGTTTCCAGTTGCCTCCAATGCGATCTCGGCGATCTCCAGGATCGACAGGTTTTCGGAAACCGCGACATTAAAGTTTTGAGTTACATCCTTTTCAACACAATCGACAAGCACTCTCGCCAGATCCTCGGCGTGCATGAACTGCCTTAACGGTTTTCCTGTCCCAAGCAGATCTATCTTCCCGGCACCTTGCTGTTCGGCTTCGATTATCTTGACGAGCAGTGCCGTAACAAAATGGCTCTTATTCTTGTCGGTCTTGTCGAACTCGCCGTAAAGATTGCAGGGAATAAGGTAATTATAGCTTGTTCCGTATTGAGCGTTGCTGGCGTCAATGTGGGCGGCGAGTGTTCGTTTGCTGATCGCATAGCCGAAGTTCGTCGCCTGCGGCGGCCCATCGTGGAGCATTTCCTCGGTCATCGGGTAGCTGCTCGCTACGTCCGGATAGATACAGGTGGAAAGCACTGCAGTGAACCGCCGAACTCCCGATTCGCGGGCATACTTCAATACGAGGGTGTTCATCAGGAGGTTATCTTCAAGAAACTCCGCCGGGCGCGACTTGTTATCGAGTATGCCGGCGACCCGAGCGGCAAGGTGAATGACACGGTCCCACTTCGACGTGAACAGCCGTCGGACATCTTCCTCGCTGCGGAGGTCGAACTCCTTCGAAGACAAGTAAACTGCATCCGGAAGGTATTTACTAAGATGGCGGCCCACTAAACCGGAGCCGCCCGTCACTAGGATATTTTCCATGCTGACCTTAAAATACACATTTTGCTCTTATGCGACAAGCAATCTATGCCTGGAACTATCTCGAATGGGGTGGTGCGCAGATACACCTATTCGCGATAATTCGTGAGGTTAGGAAGAGCTTTCGCGTGTCCGTCGTCCTTCCCGCCGGTTCAGACCCAAAAGTTTTGAAATTTATTGACGATCTGGGTGTTGAGCGGCATTTTTTTGAAGGATCGATCAATACCAAGCCCGCAGCAGGATTTGTCGCGAGCATCAAGTCTCGTTTTCGAAAAATGAAGACCGAGTACCGAATGATGCGAAAGATCGCTGAACTCGGGCCCGATGGGGTCATCCATCTCGATCTTCTACCGCATTATTCGCTCATCCCGCTGATCTGGGCCACGCTGTACGCGGAGGTGTTCATCACCTCGCACAATCGGTTACCCGAAGTCGGGCCGATCCGGGAGGCGATCTGGAAGTTCAAATGCGCTGTCATTTCGCGGTTCCGAAATTTTCACGTCTTTTGCTCAAACGAAGACGCGAAGAACTATTTTTCGCAGCATTACACGAAACGCACTGCTGAAGATATCCAGGTCACCTATACGAGCATGAACCCAGATGAGATCGGGCCGATCGCAAGTGACCTTTCGGTCCGGGCAAAGTTCAGGGAATTCATCGGACTCCGTGAGGACGAGGTAGCGGTTCTTTGCGTCGGTAACTTTATCGACCGGAAGGGAAGGTGGGTTTTCCTCGAGGCTGCTCAAATCGCGGCCGCGAAAGACCCTTTGTTGAGGTTCGTTTGGCTTTCGCCTTTGCCCGCAGATAAAGAAGCGTTAGAGCGAATAAAGGGCTACGGGCTCGGCGAGCGCTTTCGGTTGGTAATCTCCGATGAGATCGGGAAAGAACGCCAGGACGTTCTCGGCTTCTTTTCATTAGGTGACATTTTCGTGCTGCCTAGCTTTGTTGAAGGCCTCCCGGTGGCTCTCCTTGAAGCCATGGCTATGGGGCTGCCGGCGATCTCGACAAACGTCAACGCGATCCCGGAAGCGGTCATTGATGGGCAGACGGGGCTGTTAGTGGAACCCGGCGATGCAGCATCGCTTGGGGAAGCGATATTGCGGCTTGCATCGAACCATCAACTCGCGGAACAACTCGCCACTGCGGGAACATCTCATGTGAATGCAAACTTCGACGAACGGGTCGTAGCACGCAAGGTTCTCGCCGCTTACCTACACGCACTCGGGGCCAACTGATGCAAACAGGGAACAATGTTATCAGGAGTATCTCCTTCGGTGCGCTGACATGGGTCGGCCCGATGCTGCTTAGCCTGATCGCGACGCCGTTCATCGTCCGAGCTCTCGGGCTTGAGGGCTACGGCATTTACGCGCTTGTTCTCGGAATAATAAGCTACTCATTCAACTTTGGTGTCGGGCGAGCGGCCGCGAAATATGTTGCCGAATATCAGGCAACTGAGGACCGAGCGAAGATCGGCCCGATCGTATCGAGCAGTCTGATCGTAAGCGTCGGACTTGGATCCATCGCTGTGCTTCTCATCGGCTTACTTGCTCCGTGGCTGGTCGTCAGCGTGCTCGGGATCGAGGCCCGCTTTCAGGACGGAGCGATCTACGCTCTGTACATCGCTGCAGGCATCATTGTCGTTACGCTGATCAATCAGCTATTCGGATCCGTGCTGCAGGGGCTTCACCGCTTCGACCTGTATTCAAAGCTCTTTAACTTGACCAACTTTGCAGTTGTTCTCGGAAATCTGACGCTCGCCGTCGCAGGTTATGGACTCGAAGCTTTGCTTGCATGGAATCTGGGCGTGCTGACGATATCGGTCATTGTTCACGTCTTTTCGGCAAAGCGTCTACTTGCCGATGTCAATCTATTCTCGGGTTTCGACCGCGAATCATTGCGGAAGGTATTTCTTTATACGGGCGGAGTCGTTGGCTATCAGCTTTTGGGGAACGTGCTCCTGCTCTTCGAGCGCGGGTATATAACGCGGGTGCTCGGGAGCGATCAACTTACGTATTATGTTGTGGCAATGGCGATCGGCCTTTACCTTCACGGGTTTTCGACCAGCCTTCTTCTTGCAATTGCTCCGGTCGCAAGTGAACAAAATCAAGACCTTGACCGGCTAAAGAAGCTCTATGACCGAGCGACGAAGCTGATCGGAGTGATCGTTGTTTTTGTTACGGCGGTCCTTCTTGTCTCGGGCGGGTCGTTCCTAACCCTTTGGATGGGGCAGCAATTTGCCGATGAGGCAACGGCGATCTTAAAGATCCACACGATCACGTTTTCGCTTCTCTCAATAGCCGGCGTAGCGTGGTTCATGCGTGAAGGCCTAGGGGTTCCAAAGCATAATCTTTATGTTTCCGCGATATGCTTTGTTGTGACGCTGTCCCTTATGCTTTTGACGACCGAATACGGGAATGTCGGGATGGCATTATCGCGTCTGGCTGGGTTTTCTGTGATGTTCTTCTCGATCTTCACATTTGAGCGGTGGCTTTTTGGTAAGTTCGACGGAATGTTTTGGTTAGGCAACGCTCTTCGGCTGCTGGTGGCCGCGATTCTCGCAGCGACACTGCTTTTCTTTTCTCTGCAAACATTCGATCTTTCATGGCCGGCTTACATCGTAGCGGTTGCCTGCAGCGGGCTTCTATATTGTGGTATTCTTTGGGTTTTGGGGTATTTGGACCAGTCTGAAAAGAATGCGATCTTTTCAGCAATCAGGTCCCGAACTGCATGACCGTCGGATTCAAAAGCGTTCAAAGAGTTGAATTTCTTAAAGAGCTAGCCAAGGGCAAGCGCGTGCTTCACCTCGGCTGCACCAATTTCCCGTACACGCTCGACTCGATCGCGGCCGATTCGCTCCTCCATGCTGACCTCGCAGAAATTGCCGAGGAGCTCACCGGTTTCGATTTCGACCAAGAGGGAATCGATCTCTTGACAGAACGTGGTTTTGGAGAGCTTTACCGAGCGGACCTTGAAAGGCTTGAGGAAGTGACACTCGAGCGCGAATTCGACGTGATCATTGCCGGCGAAATGGTCGAACACCTGAATAATCCCGGGCTTTTTCTGAAGGGAATCCAGCGATTCATGAACGCCGAGACAAAGCTCGCGATCACAACAGTAAATGCCTATTGTGCTTTTCGATTTGTGATATATGCCTTTCGCGGAAAAGGCGGCCAAAACGAGCCGGTTCACCCAGATCACGTTGCCTATTATTCATACCGGACCCTGAACAAGTTGATCGAAAACAACGGACTTAGTGTAGAGAATTTCTGTTTTTACGATCTTGGCGTAGAGCACCGAGACACGTTGAAATGGTATTATCGAGCAGTAAACGATCTCTCGGTAGCCGTATTTCCGCAACTTAGCGATGGTGTGATCGCAGTCTGCCGGAAGCGAACTGAGGGCGCAGAGTAGATCGATTCAGATGGCATTCTCCGGAATTCAAAACACGCAGAAACTCGGGTTCGGAAACAGCATGCTGGGTCCTGTTCTTGTGTTGTGGGGACTCGTGTTTTTGGTCGGTTTCGGGTTCATTTGGTATTCGAATGAGATCGGAACCAGCTACAGGAATTTTTATGTGCTTCCTTGGGTTTTTCTAACGGCGATCGTAATACTCGCCCCAAGCGCCTATCTATACTGGAAAGGCCGGTTCGACCTATTTCACCCGCTTGTTTTTGCTGCATGGTCCTATCTATTGCCGGCGTTCGTCGTCGGGGGGGTGATCGTCGCTTTTGACTGGGTTGAGTGGTTCTTTATCTCGTTCATTGAGGACCCTCAATACAATATTCCGCTTACCCTTGTTTACATCTCAATTGGCTTTCTTGGCCTCACAGCGGGATATTTCTCGCCTGTGGGACGTTGGATTGCCGAACGGATAGAACCGTTAATGCCTAAGAGGGAATGGAATCCCGATCAGGTTTGGCTGGCCGGTTTTGTATTGATCATACTTGGCTCGGGGCTGAATATCTTCGGGTTTCTTCAGGGCCTTCTCGGTTTCCAAAGAAATATCGAGATCGGCGCCTTCGACGGGCTTATTTCATTTCTTGTGATCGTTCTGACCGTAGGCGGATTGATTCTCTGGCTTGCAGTTTTCACAACGAAGCAGCGTTCCGGGATCTTCTATTTGACTATCGGTCTGCTACTCGCTTTGATCCCGCTCCGAATGGCTTTGCTTGGTAGCCGAAGCAGCTTGATCATCGGGCTTTTGCCGATCGCATTCGCTTTTTACCATTCAGGACGCAAGATCAAGTGGCAGTACACCGCTCTATTCGGGGTCGCGGCAACTCTGGCCCTCCTCATAGGCGTTGCATATGGAACTAGCTTCCGAAACATCAAAGGGTCTGAGGCCCGTGTTGGCGCCGGCGACTATTTGGGCCAGGCTGTGGCAACCGTTGATTATCTCCTCGAAGAGGATCCGACCGTCGTTTTCGGGGACACCATCCAAGCTCTGGGGCAACGCATCGAAAATCTGACTTCCGTCGCAATAGTTGTTTCAAACTACGAAAAACTCGCGCCGTATGAAGCTGCCTACGGTCTTGAGAACAATATTCTCAACGATCTCTATACGTCTTTCATCCCGCGATTTCTATGGCAGGAAAAGCCTACAACATCCGACCCGCGTGCTTATAGCGACCTTTATTTCAGTTACGGCGATAATTCCTTCGCGATCTCACCGTTCGCTGACCTTTTGCGGAACTTCGGGCCGATAGGAATTCCGATCGGGATGATGCTCCTCGGCTTCTATTTGCGATTCGTTTACGCCGCTTTGATCGACACACCGTACTCGACGATGTGGCGAAAGGTCGCCTATTTTATGCTGCTCACGGTTGTTTCTTATGAGGCATTTTTCGCTATTATCTTTCCTTCGGTTATACGAACCGTATTCATTGTCGCTGTGGCGCTGTTCCTTGCCAATCTACTTTTAACACGAAGAAATGTCGCGAACGCTTGACCTCGTAAAATGGACCATTGCCCTTGGCAGCGGCGAGCAGAATTTTCTAGGGGCGAAGTGGGTTCCCGGATTCCTCGCAAGGTTAAAGGGCGATAGCCAAAAGAAATGGGCCTTGAGGTTGCTTTCGATGAGTCCGCATTACTTTATCGATGGCACCTCAACAAAACGAGCGGATGAAACGACCGATGCTTTTCTTGGTCGGGTTTTTGATGTAATAGTCGAAACGAGGATCGAGATCTACGAAAAGGTTCTGGCTGGCTATCTCAAGTCCGATGATGTTGTGGTCGACTATGGCTGCGGCCCGGGATTTGTAGCGGCCGCGGTCTCAGCACATGTCCGGAAGATATACGCACTTGATATCTCCGACGGTGCACTCGCGTGCGGTAAGATCTTAAACGGCCGAGAGAACATCGAATTTGTTCACGCAAAGGATTCCGAAGACGTTATCCCCAAAGGTTGCGTAAATGCGATATATAGTTATGCAGTCATCCAACATATGACCGACGAAGTCTTCCGGTCGATGTTGGACACTTGCGCCCGATATTTACATGCCAAGGGTAAGTTGATCCTTCATGTTCAGCTTCCGGATGACGCGTGGAAGACCGAAGCTGAGTGGCGATCTGATGCGTCAGCAAAAGGACGCCTTAAGTTTAAGTACGGTCTCCATTGTTTCGGCCGAACAGAGGAAACGTTCGTTCAGATGCTGTCCGAAAGAGGATTTGAGGTGACAGAATGCCTCGAGATGGAGCGGCTTTTCGGTCGGGAAGACCGTGAGTTGGCTTCGCAACGGCTGATCGTCGCCGGTAAGAAATAGAAAGCAAGATGCCGCAAATCGTCTTTACAAACGGATGCTTCGATCTGATCCACCCGGGTCACGTTAGCCTTTTGGAGCGCGCCCGAGCGCTTGGCGATCGGCTTGTTGTTGGGATCAATAGCGATCTGTCCGTTCGAAAGATCAAAGGTCCGGGCCGGCCCGTTGTTGATCAGGAATCCCGAAAAAAGGTCTTGCTTGCTCTTCGTGCGGTCGATGAAGTCCATATATTTGAGGAACTTACGCCCGAAAGGCTGATAAATGACATTAAGCCTGATATCCTGGTCAAAGGCGGTGACTGGAAGGAAAGTGAGATCATTGGGGCGGATCTCGTAAAGAGTCTCGGTGGGCAGGTCGTCTCGCTTCCTCTGGTCGAGGGCTTTTCGTCCTCTACTTTGATCGAGACTATCGAAAAGGACGACGAGCCAGTTGAAAACGAAGCCGAAGAATTGGAGGCGAAAAGCATAGTTGAGGCTTCGTTCGAAGAACATCGGCAAGTTTTCGAAAAGGCGGACGCTTTCCTGATGGGTGCGATCGAAGGCTCTGCCCAAATCATTATCACGACGCTCCAGAATGGGGGTAAAGTTCTTATTTGTGGAAATGGCGGCAGTGCCGCAGATGCTCAGCACCTAGCTACAGAGTTTAGCGGGCGTTACGAAAAGGAAAGAAGGGCACTTCCGGCTGTTGCTCTAACAACCGATACATCCGCTTTGACTGCGATCGCCAATGATTACGGCTTCGAACAGGTCTTTGCTCGTCAGGTCGAGGCCCTCGCGAAGCCGGGGGACTGCCTGATTGCGATATCAACAAGCGGAAACTCTCCCAACGTAATCGCAGCTGTGATTGCCGCTCGCCAAATAGGATGTAAAGTAGTCGGGTTGACGGGCCAGGGCGGTAAAAAGCTCGCCTCGCTTTCGGATGAATGTGTCCTCGTGCCGTCTTCGCGGACGGCGAGAATTCAGGAAATGCACATCACGATCGCCCATATTTGGTGCGAATACGTAGATGCCTTTGCCGTATCGGATCAATGACAACAATTTCGCAAAAATTCGCCGATACAAGTGTTCTTGTGGTCGGCGACCTCATGCTCGACCGCTTTTGGTGGGGAGACGTGACGCGCATTTCGCCTGAGGCTCCCGTTCCCGTCGTGCGGCTTAGAAGGGACACTTATGCCCCAGGCGGAGCTGCCAATGTTGCCACAAACGTCGTGGGGCTCGGAGCTCGGGCCGCGGTCGTCGGGTATGTGGGTAACGATCCGGAATCCGAACTACTGAAAGAAGCTTTTGAGCTTTCCAATATCCCGGTCGCAAATCTGATAAGCGGTTCAAGTTTTCCGACCGCGGTCAAAACACGGATAATCGCCCATTCTCAGCAGGTCGTAAGGGTAGACAAAGAGCCGTTTGAAGGGCTTGGATCAGGGCATGAGACCGAAAGCTTTACGATCCTCGAGAAACTTCTTCCGACGGTAGGTGCGGTCGTCATATCTGATTATGGAAAAGGGTTTCTTACAGACAAGATCATTCGATTCCTGATCGAAAGCTGCTCGGAAACGGGGACACCGGTTCTTGTGGATCCAAAGGGAAAAGACTACACAAAATACGCAGGTGCGACGCTGATCACTCCGAATCGGAAGGAAGCCGCCGAAGCAACGTCGATGAGCGAGGAGGATCCGGAGTTGATTGACGGCGCCGGGACGCGGCTACGCGATGAAGTCGGCATTCATAATGTGCTGATAACACAGGGTGACAAGGGAATGACCCTTTTTATCGAAGATGGAACACGGGTTCACATCGAGGCAGAACCTGTTCAAACCTATGACGTTACCGGAGCCGGCGATACCGTTGTTGCAACTGTTGCGGTTGCTGTCGGTGCGGGACTCTCGCTCACGGAGGCTGCCCGGCTTGCCAATACGGCCGGCGGAATCGTTGTGCAGCAAGTCGGCACGTCCGCCATCACGATCGAACGCCTGCTTGCGGCCGCTAACGCCCGCTCGTCTCGCGATAGTTAGTTTCTAATGAAGATCTGCTTCATCGAACGCCTGGAGGCTGACACGCCCAGCATCGAGCGGGTATTCGACACTCTAACAACCGAACTTCGCTCGCGGGGCGTAGAATGCGTGCGGCAGAAACTCCCATACGGAAATCGATTTCTTGACGTACTTCGCAACTTACTACGCTTCAAGCCCGAGCCAGCGGATATTTATCATATTGCAGGGCATATAAATTACATCGCGCTCAGATTGCCTCCGTCGAAAACCATTCAGACGGTGCATGACCTCGGCATCCTCGATCTTCGGAGTGGACTTCGCAGAAAGGTCTTACAGTGGCTATTTTTCAAGTCGCCGACTCGCCGGGCGAGAAAGACGGTAGCAATCTCGGATGCGACACGAGGGTCACTCGCCAACATCGCCAACGTTGATGTCCAGTCGATCGCGGTGATCCCGAACCCATTTCCGCCGGGGTATGCTCGGCGGCCGAAATCTCTGGGTCAACCGCCGCGTGTACTACAGATCGGCACGGCACCGCACAAGAATCTTGAAAGAACTGCGAGTGCTCTGAGCGGGATGAAAGTTCACTTTCGCGTGATCGGCAGACTCTCAAATGCTCAGCGAGCTCACCTAGAGAACGAGACGCCGGACCACTCAAATATTGAGTTTGTTGATGACAGCTCGATGATGAAAGAATACGAAGCTGCGGATATTGTCGTGTTTTGTTCGTTGTTCGAGGGTTTCGGGATGCCGATCATCGAGGCCCAGGCAATTGGGCGTCCAGTTGTCACAAGTGACCGGAGTCCAATGAAAGACGTAGCCGGGAAAGGTGCGGTTTTCGTTGACCCCGAGAATATCGGGAGTATTCGAAGCGGCGTTGAACGGCTTTTGTCGAATCCGGAGTTCATGACAGAACTTGGCGAACTTGGAGCAGAAAACGCCGGGCAATATCGCGTCGAAGCCATCGCCGAGCGGTATCTAGAGCTCTATAGCGGGATGATGAATGGCGAAAAGCATTAAAGCAGTGGGTTAGCTGTCGGCTCCCGACATATAAAGTTGCATATGAAGGTTCTAATTTTCGGCGGTTCGGGAATGCTCGGGCACAAGCTTGTTCAAGTGTTAGGTGAGGTGTTTGATGTAAAGTACACCCTGCGTGGTAGCTTTGATTCAGTACGTCGCTTCGGCTTTCTTCCGCAAGAAGGCTGTATTGAAAATGTAGATGTAACGTCCGACCATGTACTGCGTGAAACATTTCAAGGATTCCGCCCCGATGTTGTCGTCAACGCGGTCGGGGTGATCAAGCAAAAACCTTCGGCCTCAGACGTTATTACAACCCTTGAAACAAATTCGATCTTTCCACAACGTCTTGCGGCGTTAAGCGCCGAGTTGGGGTTCCGTTTTATTACTGTCTCGACCGACTGCGTTTTCGCAGGAACGCGTGGCATGTACGGTGAGACCGACGCCCCGGACGCACTTGACCTCTACGGACAAAGCAAGCACTGGGGCGAGGTAACGGGCGAGAATTGCCTCACGATCCGGACGTCGATAATTGGCCGGGAGCTTTTCGCGGGTCATAGCCTTGTTGAGTGGTTTCTTGGGAACAAAGGGGGCACGGTACGAGGTTTTCGAAAGGCGATCTATTCCGGCTTTCCAACGATAGTTTTTGCCGATATAATTAGGGGTTTGATCGCAGAACAGCCAGATCTCTCGGGCCTCTATCATGTATCGAGCGACCCGATCAACAAGTTCGAGCTACTTCGACTTGTTGGGCAAGCCTATTCACGTAACATCGAGATCGAGCCGGATGATGACTTCGAGATCGACCGCAGCCTTGACTCGGGTGTTTTTCGATCGCTGACGGGATTCGTGCCTCCGGCGTGGCCAGAAATGATTAGGTCAATGGCTGAAGACCCGACACCATACGATAAATGGAAATGACAACGCCTTTTGAAGGTAAGAAGATTCTGGTGACCGGCGGAACCGGATCGCTTGGCAAAACCCTTGTACGGCGCCTGCTGACCGGAGAAATGGGGATGCCCGAGCGGATCACGATCTTCTCTCGCGACGAAGCCAAGCAGCATTTTATGCGGCTCGAGTATCTTCATCGCACGGCCGCGACCGACGAGGTCATCTATCAGAATTCACAAAACGTGCTTCAGTTCAGGATCGGCGACGTCCGCGATTTTGCTTCACTTGCCGCCGCAATGACGGATGCCGATGTTGTTTTTCATGCGGCCGCACTTAAGCAGGTCCCGAGTTGTGAGTACTTTCCTTACGAAGCTGTTTTGACCAACATCAATGGCGCGGCAAATATTGTCCGTGCAATAAGGGAACTTCGGTTGCCGGTCGAGACGGTGGTCGGAATCTCAACTGACAAAGCATGCAAGCCAATCAACGTCATGGGGATGACGAAGGCTTTGCAGGAGCGTGTGCTTCTCGAGGCGAATCGCGACCTTTCAAAATGCCGGATAATGTGCGTCCGCTACGGAAACGTCATTGCTTCGCGAGGTTCGATCGTTCCTTTGTTCGTAGAACAGGTACAAAAGAAGCAACCGCTGACGGTTACTTTGCCGGAAATGACGAGGTTCTTACTCAGCCTCGACCGGGCCGTTGACACGGTCTTTGCCGCGATCAGGACAGGCAAGCCGGGTGAGACGTTCGTACCTAAAGTCGCCGCCGCAAAGATCGTCGACGTCGCAAAGGCATTGATGGGCGATGCCGACCTGCCGATCGTGTTCACCGGTATACGGCCGGGCGAAAAGATCCATGAGATCATGGTTTCCGAGGAAGAATGCTATCGAACCGTCGAACGTGGAGATTATTATGCGATACTCCCGGTTCTGCCGGAGGTGCGTGGGGAAGATGAGTTCACACCTGCGCTATCGGCAGAGTATTCTTCGAAGGACGATAATGTTTCGGGCACCGAGCTTCGGGAGCTGTTAAGCAGTGCAGGCGGCGAGATCGCGAGTTTTCTGACCGCAACGGGGTAGAACAAGATGCGAGTAATGACGATTTTTGGAACGAGGCCGGAGATAATCCGGCTTTCGCTTGTGATGAAGGTTCTTGACCAACATTGCGAACACATCACTGTCCACACCGGCCAGAATTACGACGAAAGTCTAAGTGACATTTTCATTCGGGATCTCGAGGTTCGCCAGCCCGACGTTCATCTTGGCATTCGTTCAACGAGTTTCGGGGACCAGGCTTCGCAGATCCTTGCCGGCATCGATCGTGTGCTTGAAGAGAAGCGTCCTGACAAGGTATTGATCCTCGGCGATACCAACAGCGCACTTAGTTCGATCGTTGCGGCCCGTCGTCGAATTCCTATCTTTCACATGGAAGCGGGAAACCGATGTTATGACGACCGTGTGCCGGAAGAGATAAACCGTAGGCTGATCGACCACTCGAGCACGATCTTGATGCCCTACACCGGACGAAGCAAAGAGAATCTCGTTAGGGAGGGGATCGACCGGGAGCGGATCTACATAACGGGCAATCCGATCAATGAGGTACTGGAATCTTTCTCGTCGCGAATCGATGAAAGTGACGCTTTATCAAGGCTGGCAATAGAGCGGTTTGGGTACTTTCTCGTCACTCTGCACCGGTCGGAGAATGTCGACCTTCGGGACCGCCTTCAGGGTATCTTCACTGGTCTCTCAGACGTCGCGTCGAAGTATCAAAAGCCGATCTTTGTCAGCGTTCATCCGCGGACTGCGAGTAAGATCAAAGAGTTTGAAACGAACATTGACACCTCGCTTATCCGTCTGGTGGATGCGATGGGATTCTTCGATTTTGTGAAACTCGAAAAGAATGCGCTCGCGGTTTTGACTGACAGCGGGACGGTGCAAGAAGAGTGCTGTATCTTTGGTGTTCCAAATGTGACGATCCGCGATGTTACCGAGCGACCCGAGACCATAGAGTGCGGGAGCAATATCCTCAGCGGAGCAGAGCCGGAAGGGATATTGAGCGCAGTCGATCTTGCTCTTGCACAGCCTGCAAATTGGACGCCTCCGCCTGAATATCTCGCAACGAACGTCGCAAACGTGGTCAGCAAGATCGTGATTGGCTACACAAATATCAGGAAGTACGTCTCCTAATTTCCGGATGCCGAAGCCCCGAGTCCTTGTGATCTGTCAGTATTACCTGCCCGGCTTCGGCGGCGGCGGCGGGATGTGGACCATCCGAAACCTGATCGAGCGACTCTCCGACCGCTACGAATTTTTTGTTCTAACAACCGACCTTGATGGGCCCGCACGGCGACTACCGGATTCGGTCGTTCGCGACCGATGGACCGAGCACGGATCGGCACGTGTTTTCTACGCGACCCGAGGGTTTGTCTCCGCCCGGACCCTTCACACGCTTATCGAGGAAGCGGCTCCAAGTGTTGTTTACCTGAATAGCGTATTCGCCGGGCTCACGCGGAAGTACTTGTCGGCAAGGCGACGAGGTTCGGTTAAGCGTATTCCAACGCTCATTTCCCCGTGTGGCGAGTTATCCTCCGGGGCTTTGCGGTCGAAATCAACGAAAAAGAGATCTTTTCTGGCGATGGCAAAGCTTCTGGGGTTATTCAATGGAATTGTCTGGCGAGCGACAACTGAACTGGAAATTCCCGAGATAAGGCAGGCAATAGGCGACGGTTCGAAAATATGCGTCGCCCCGGATCTGCCTCCAAAGGAAATTATCCCCGAGTTTTCGTTCGAAGATAAGCCGCCAAAGCGGCCGGGGAAAGTCCGGATGATCTTTGCATCACGGATTGCACCAAAAAAGAATCTTCATTTTCTACTTGAACAAATAAGCCGCATCCCATTGTTAGAATGTGAGTTAGTGATTGCCGGCCCGGTCGAAGAACGGAAATATTGGCGCGATTGTAAGAAAGAGATCGAACGACTTTCGAGCAATACGAAGGTAACGATCTGCGGCGGGGTTTCCAACAGTGAGCTTCTGGAATTGCTAATTGGGTCGCATTTCTTCGTCCTGCCGACGCTCAATGAGAATTTTGGCTATGTATTTCTTGAGGCTCTTGCGGCAGGCTGTCCGCTCATCATTAGCGAAAACACAATATGGTCGGAAGCGGCGGAGCGAAACGCCGGATTCGTCATCCCTTTGGCTGACGTGAAGGCTTGGCAAGGCGTGCTCTTAAGCGTAGCCGATATGAACCAAGATGAATTCACCGGAATGTCCCTGGCCGCCCGGAATATGGCAACGGAATGGCTTGCACGGCCCGACGATGAACTCGCAATGGTCGAAGCTCTAGAATATGTAATTTCAGAGGACCGCGGTCTCGCAAGATGAAGGGAGATCAAAGCAAAACAACTTCAGACGAAACGCAACAACGGCTTTGGATCGTTTGCGAGCTTTATTACCCGGAGGAAAACGCGACGGGACACTACATGACCCAGACCGCCGAGGGCCTTGCCGGGCATTTTGAAGTAAAGTTCATCTGCGGACAGCCCAACTATGCCTCAAAGGGTCAAAAAGGCCCGAAGCATGAGATTCGCAATGGTGTTGAGATATTCCGTTGCTGGGGGACGCGCCTCGACAAGAATATTATCGCTTTTCGGCTTGTCAATATGCTCACCCTCGGGCTGACGATGTTCCTGAAGTCGATCGTTAAGTTTCGTCGAGGAGATAAGGTGCTCGTCGTCACGGCACCGCCAAGCCTGCCATATCAGACGGGGCTAGCGGCTCTAATAAAGGGCTCCGGTTATTATCTGCTTTTGCATGATCTGTACCCCGACATCCTCGTCGCGGTCGGCGGTGCAAAGCCAAGATCATTCTTGGTCCGGACAATAGACGTAGCAAACCGATGGCTTTACAAGCACGCGGCGAAGATAATCGCCGTCGGCCGTGATATGAAGGAACGTCTCGAAGTGAAGACGGCCGGCCTGGACGTTCCGATCGCCGTTATTCCGAACTGGGCGGACATGGTCAATATTGAGCCACGCCCGAGAGAAGATAACGAACTGCTCGAAGAGCTCGGCGTAAAGGACAAACTCGTTTTCCTTTATGCAGGAAATATTGGGCATCCGACGGACATTCGCTCGATCGTCGAGGCAGCCGAAACACTCAGGAACGAGCCCGTCCATTTCATTTTTGTCGGTTCGGGGGCAAAATTGCCGTGGCTTAGAGACGAGGTAGCATCGCGGGAACTTAAGAACGTTTCGATACTCGGGCAGTTGCCACGCGATCAGCAACGCGTCTTTTTGAATGCGGGTGACGTCGCATTGATCTCGCTGGTGAAAGGAATGTTGGGAACCGCGATGCCGAGCCGAACATATAATACGCTCGCTACGGGTATGCCAATCCTCGCGCTTACGGAGGACGGATCGGAACTTGCTAGGGTCGTTGACGAGGAAAACGTCGGCTGGCATATTCCGCCCGGGCAGCCAGATGCTTTGGACGATATCATCCGCGAAATACTCTCCCGCCGCAGCGAACTCGGTTATATGAAACATCGAGCACGAGCCGCCGCTCTTGCAAAGTACACGCCCGAAAAGGCAATTGAGTCCTACTTGAGAGAACTTTCCTAAACGATGAGGGTTTTGGTCACAGGTGCAACAGGCTTTGTCGGCGGTCGAATTTTCAGTGACCTTAAATGGGCCGGCCATGAGGTTACTGGAACATCCACGACGATCGCAGACGATTCTAATATCGTCCAACTCGACGTTACGGATAAGGAATCGGTCTCGCGTTTGTTCGCCGAGCGGTCGTTCGACGCTGTCGTTCATTGCGCCGGTATTGCTCATCGCTTTGAAAAGACGACAGACGAGATCTATCGACAAGTAAATGTAGAAGGGACACGAAACGTCGCCTCGGCGGCGAGGAACGCCGGAGTTAGTAGATTTGTTTTGATGAGCTCGGTTCTGGTTTATGGAGGCGGCGGGTCGGACGGTGAACCAAGGCTTGAATCGGACGTTACGAATCCTGGAGATTCCTACGCAAGGAGTAAACTCGATGCAGAGCTTGCTGCAATGGAAGTGTTTGATAGATCCAAATGCGATTTGTTGGTGTTACGGCCGGCGCCGGTCATTGGAGAGGGAAGTAAAGGAAATTTTGCTCGTCTGATTAGGGCGATCGATCGCGGCCGCTTCATCTGGCTTGGGACCGGATCGAACAAGAAGAGCCTTACTTATGTTGGCGATATTGCCTCGGCCTGTAAATTATTATTGTTCAGCGAAATGGAAAATCGGGTTGCAGTTTTCAATATCGCATCGCCGCCGAAAACTATGGCAAATATAGTTGCGGCAATTGCTTTGGAGTTAAATCGGGACATATCTGCTTTTCGCGTCCCGCGTGTTGTCGCAAGTGCGGCCGCTCGAATAGGAAATACCATCGGCGGCCCACCCGGTAGTTTGGCACGTTCGATCGAGACGTGGCTTTCGGAGGATGTTTATTCGTCCGACGCGTTAAACGCCGCATTGCCGGAATTGCACCTTACGCCGATCATTGAAGCCGTCCGACGCGATGTCAGTGGATATCTTGCGAAACGATGATTGAGGTTTCGATAATTTTGATCAGCTCGGTTTTCGCTTTTGTTTTGGTGGAAGCGGTCCGGCGTTGGGGGCTGCGTCAAAGGGTTCTTGACGTTCCGAACGAGCGGAGTTCGCATTCGACTCCTGTTCCGCGTGCCGGCGGCCTTGGAATTGTTGCAACGGTCCTACTTGCTTACCTCGCGGGCTCATTCGTTGCCGGCTATCCGCTTTCCATGGGGTTCCTTAGCGGCGGCTTGATCGTCGCAGCGGTTAGTCTCATTGATGATCTTCGCGACCTCCCGTTTTACGTTCGCCTTTTCGCTCATGCAGTCGCGGCTGCACTGGTCGTCGCAGATATCGGAGTTTTTGGTGAGATCAGCTATCTTTTGATCGACGGTTCATTCTCGCTCGGTATTTTCGCCATCCCGCTCACGATAATCTGGATACTCTGGATGATCAACGCCTACAACTTCATGGATGGCATCGATGGCATTGCCGGTCTTCAGGCTGTTATAGCTGCGATCGGGTGGGCATTGTTTTCGTTGCTTTTTGGCGTTGACGAGGTGAAATGGCTGGCACTTGGAGTCGGCGGGGCGTCGGTCGGTTTTCTCATTCATAATTGGAGCCCCGCGCGGATCTTTATGGGAGATGTCGGGAGTGCATTTCTGGGATTCCTATTTGCCGTGCTTCCGTTGATCGCGTTAAATCGGCAAAGCGTTCCTACGGGCGTGATCCCGATTCTCGGTGTTTTGTTCGTGTTTCCATTTATTTTCGACACGGTTTTTACGTTTCTACGACGCCTGTTCAATGGGGAAAAGGTTTGGAAAGCTCATCGAAGTCATCTTTATCAGCGAATGGTGATCAACGGAGCTTCACATTCGCATGTAGCGTTGAGCTACGGAGCACTCGCTGCCGTTTCATCGCTTGTCGGGATCGGCATCGTTGCCCAAATTGAAATCGCAGGGCCATTGACACTTTTCTGCATTCTCAGTGCATCGGCGTTTTTACTTCTGATGGCGTCGAAAAAACGTTGACGTAAGTATCTGAAAGTGATAACTTTACAGAATATTTGATGCTGGAACTAGGAAGTAGCGAATCTCAGGCGGTTAGTGATTTTCGTTGCACGGACGGTGAAGGCGTCAAGTTTGTGTTTGAGGCTTATGGCATCCTGGTCGGTGTAACCACGGACGATCTTGAGTTAAGCCGGAAGCTCTTTGAGATCTCAAACCGAGCAATGCTGGGAAAATGCCGGGTTCTCGATGCCTCTAACGCAAAAGCGGAGCACGAATTCGTCATTAAGAAGAGTTCTGGTGACAAATTTGAATTGACATCCGTCGGGGAATACACGACCGGTTCCGGAGATCTTCGCGAAACGCTTGAGCTTTTTGTTCGAATACTGCGTCTGAAGGTGTCGCAGTTCGCAAAGAATTGGGTTTTTGTACATGCCGGTGTTGTTTCCTGGGACGGAAAGGCGATCATCATCCCGGGTAACAGTGGTTCAGGCAAGACGACGTTGGTTGCCGAGTGCGTTAAGCAGGGTGCGTTATATTTTTCGGACGAGTATGCGGTGCTTGCTCCGGATGGCTTCGTTTACCCCTTCGCACGGGCACTTTCGATCACGAACGGCGGGCGAAAGTGGAGCGAGGACGGCATTCCGGTCGAGAAGCTCGGGGGTCGGGCGGCAACCGAACCGGTAGAGGTGGGAGCTGTTGTTTTGACAAAGTATGAGCCCGGAGCTGCGTGGCGGCCCGAGCGGCTCACGCCGGGAAACGGGATTATCGAGGTGATACCGCATACTATCCCGATGACAATCGATGCAGATTTTTCGCTTAAGGTATTGAAATCGGCACTAAGCCGTGCCATAATTCTGAAAGGTGTGCGAGGCGAGGCCTCGGATCTGGCCGCCGAACTTTATTTGTTTAGTTATAATAAGTTAACGACTTAGTATTACACTTGTTTCCGATACGCTCGGAATTGATCTTGGAGAAGATATGAACAATCCGCAATATCCAATTGCCCGCAAAAACGGACTTGTAGTCCAGGAAGTGCCCGACGAGGTTTTGGTATATGACCTCGACACGAACAAGGCTCACTGCCTTAATAAGACCGCAGCAGCCGTATGGCAGTCCTGCGACGGTAAGACGTCCGTGCCGGAGATCGCGAAATTTCTTTCCTCCGAAATGGGAACCAAAGTCGATGACGACCTCGTCTGGCTCGCGATTGATCAGCTTAACGAAAGTGCTCTTTTGGAATCACAGGCCGAGCCGAAGTTTCAAGGCCAGGGCCGCCGCGATGCCATCCGCAAGATCGGTATCGCCTCAATGATCGCTCTGCCGATCGTGGCTTCGCTAGTCGCCCCTAAGAGCGCAATGGCAAGTACTTCGTGTCGATGCGACAATGGTCAGAATCTTGACTGCCAGCTTCAGCCATCCTGCCCTGCCACATGCAATACTTCGGGTGGCTTGAATCTTTGTCAATAATTACCAATTGCCGAATCACAGGTAGTTAACAAGAAGGTGGGCATTAGCTCACCTCTTTTTTTGCATCATGGGTCTCAACGCTTCTGCGAAATGGTCTGTTTTGTTGTCTACGGTACGGTTCAGCAGACTTGTATCTGCGACCGAGACAATTAGGTCGATTTTCGGTGATGAATACGTGATGATTAAAGGCGAATCTGCCGCGAGATTTTATCCAGTGGGCGGGCATCGCCTTTATTTCGATTTTGATTTTGTCGTATCGGAATTCGCTCGGAGCGAGCTTACGACCGAGCAGTTGTCATCGATACGAAGCGAGAATATCGATCTTCATTTTGGGCTTAGACACTTAGATACACTCTCATGGAATCAGTTTCTTGAGCGCTGTCATGAAATCGATATCAACGGAATTAAGTTGAATCTCCCGTGCCCCGAGGATCACCTTCGGATCATGGCGGTCCATTGGCTGACGGATGGTGGGGAGTATAGGGAACGGCTTTGGGATATTTATTATGCGGTGGCGAACCGGCCGGCGGATTTCGACTGGAACAAGTGCCTTGATGTCGTCAGCCCAACCCGCCGCAAATGGGTGATAACCACGATTGGTCTCGCACATAAGTATCTTGGGCTTGAGATCGAAGACCTCCCGTTTGCCGAAGAGGCTAAGCAGATCCCGCAGTGGATCATCGATACGGTCGAGCGAGAATGGGCTCGCGATCTTCGTCTTATTCCACTTCGTATTTCTTACCGCGACCCAAAAAAGCTGATACAACAGATCCGCAAGCGCTTGCCCCCAAACCCAATCACAGCGACAATCGACATGGAAGGCGAGTTCGATGACCGCTCACGCGTTTGGTACCAACTTGGCAGTATCGCCAAGCGGATTCCGCCGGGTGTGAAGCGTTTCGTTGACCTGGCAAAAGCTCGATTGGGCCGCAAGAATGCCGATCAATCACGATAGAAATTTAACGCTCTGCCTTGAAAGCGGTATAGCCGGCGGAAGCATTGCCCTTTTTGATGGCGAAAGCTTCGTCGGCGGTCGCGTCGGCGAGGGAAACACGTCGCGAGCCGAGGATCTGCTTCCGTCAGTTGAAAATCTGCTCAACGACTCTGGCTCATCGCTGCGATCGATCGGCCGGATAGGAGTTTCGGTCGGCCCCGGGAGCTTCACCGGCCTTCGTATCGGCATTGCGTCCGCACTCGGGCTTTCGCGGGCACTGGAATGCGAGGTGGTTGGCGTCCCTTTGCTGACTGCAATGCTTGCTCTCGGCGATGGCTCGCAAAATGCCGCTGCCGTGGTTCCAATAGGGAAGACGGACCGAGCTTATCTTGTTGACGTAAACTCGGTCCCGGCCGTCGTTGATATGCAGAAGATCCATTCAGCACTGTTGTCCGCGAGCTCAGTGGTGGCTCCGCTCGACATCGTACCCGAACTGCGAGACCTGGCGTGCGATCTTGTTGATACGGGATCAAATCTTGCTGTGATGATCGGAAAGGGCATTAGTTCGGGCTATGCAACTACGGATCTATCGCCGATATATGTCCAGAACCCCGCCCGAACCCGCGGCCTTTATTGAATGTCTCAACTGAGCATAAAGCCCGCCAACGAAAGTGATCTCGCCGCGATCGTCGAACTCGCCGATCGGAGCGGTTTGGCCTTCTGGAGCCGAGGCGATTATGCCAAAGCAGCCGCCTCAGACGACCATCTTTTGTTAGCGACGAAGGACAAAACGGGTGAGACCACCGGCTTCATCCTGGTTCGGTTACTCGCCCGCCTCGATAAAACCAACGACGTAGAGATTTTAAACATTGCGGTCGAGCCGAAGCATCGCCGTAGCGGAGTAGGTGCGGCTCTCATTGAGGCCGCGGTTCGCGATTCTCACACCGGCCCTGAATCTAATGTGTTACTTGAAGTTCGGGAGTCAAATGCCTCGGCTATTGAGTTTTATCGCCGATTGGGATTTGAATTGCAGTCCATCCGGCGATCTTACTATCGCGACCCGGTCGAGGATGCTCTTCTATTCGCTGCGACGGTTAGTAAGCTATTTCCGGACACAGCCAAAGACCGATAGGCCGCCTTGCGGGCAACTCGGTCGAGAAAATTCTTTATCCTCTTACTTTTTCTAGACAAGATTTGAACTTTGTTCGAAAGGTGCTTCTTGTAAATTGAGAGCGAAGTGGGTTAAGATTCTGTTTACACCACAGGCTTTGAGCGAAAGAACAACGCCAACGGTGTAAATCTTTTGATAAGCGAGGAAAAGTGCCATGGACCTTTCAACTCCTGATCCGGTGCGTGATGAGCTTTTGAAGACGAACGCATCATTCCGGGATCTTGTGCACCAACACGAGAATTTCGAAAAGCGCCTCAATGAACTTGCAGCGATCTCCTTTCCAAACGACGATGAACAATTCGAAGAATCGACCCTAAAGAAAAAGAAATTGATGATCAAAGATGAGATCCACGCGATCATGAACGAGTACGCGACGTCTCATTAAAACGTAAATTCAGCTGCAAAGGGCGAGGAACATCCTCGCCCTTACTCATTTTTGCCGCAGCCCGCGGAGCTCGAATAAGCTCTCAGCCCGCGAGAAGTAAGGAGCGCCAAACCACCGGGCTGCGTCTCGAGCACACCGCCTGGCTGGACTTCTTCGTTTTCCTCAAGCTGGATAAAATTCCGCACTTTTCCGTTGGAAAGGTCGATAATAAAAATCCGCTCCTCGCCAAGAACGCCAATCGCAACTCTGTCATCTCGCAACACCATTCCGGTTGAAGGCCGTCCGGGAAGCCGGCTCCGCCAGATCACGCTCCCGTTTTGTTCTCCGAGTAAATAGAGAAAGTTATCGTTTGATGCGATCAGTATTTTTCCGTCGAAACTGTCGGCAAAAACGATCTCACCGCCGGTCTTAAATTTCCAAACACGTCCATTTGAACCTAGTTGTTTCGAGCGTATCTCCCCTTTGCCGTTTCCGGTTATCAACCGGCCATTTGCTGTGATCAATGCACTTGCAACCAGTCGACCTGTCGTCGGTTGGTATGACGGCATAGTCGCATCTGTTAAAGAAACCACTCTGGAAATGCCGTTCGTCGATACTACAAGTAACTGGTCGTCGTCCGCGAAAAGGACCCGATCGCCCGTCGACCAAAAGTCTAAACGCCGCGTTCCAGTCAGTCCGGAGCTATCGAGCATTTGAGGCGCACCAGCCTCGGGGACGATAAGTACGCTTTCGCCGGCTTTCTGAAGCAAATACGACTTGGAAAACTCGAGATCATAAGTGTTTCGGGTCAGGCCAGTGTTTAGGTTTATCTCGCGAAGCCTCGAACCAGGCTCATCGGAATCGGTATTGGCCGTTACAAAAAGAGAGTCCCGCGAGAGAAGGAGATTTGAAACGATATTGCCGCCAACCTCCGCTGACCAGATGGTTTCGAGGGTTGTTTGATGCAGCAGGCGAACCCGGCCACCGGTCTCGGCAAGAAAAACACCCCGATGGTCGCCCACGGCTGAACCGATGTTGCCGGTCTGCGGAAAGTAAGACGAACAAAGCTTAAATGGCTCTCCGACAGTAACATTCGACTGTCCACTTGCATGCCAAAAGGAGAAAAGCATCCACCCGGCCAGAACTACGGTCCGAGTGCACGATAGAATTTTTGGGCCTCGCAAAAACTTTTGATCTGATGTCATTCGAACGCCAATACGCGAAAACGAAAATATTAACACGAGCACCTTGACCGCGATAGAATGATGAATGTAATATCCCGAAAGTTTCCAACTAAATTTTATTTGATTCCCAAGGAGGAACTCCACAGCACAATGTCTTTCAACAAAATCATCCTTGTCGGGAACCTGGGAAGGGACCCTGAACTCCGCTATACGCCGCAGGGCGATGCCGTTTGCGACTTTTCAATGGCCACAAATGAACGGAAAAGAGATAAATCGGGTGAATTTCAGGATGTCCCCACATGGTTTCGCGTAACGCTTTGGCGTAATCAAGCGGAGAATGCAGCGAAATATTTGAAGAAGGGAAGTCAGGTCTATATCGAGGGGCGTTTGAGCCTTGAAGAATGGACCGATCGGGAAGGCGCCACCCGGCAGACGCTTCAGGTATCAGGAACGGATATGCGTTTTATTGGCTCGCGAGGCGATGCCCCGACAGACCGAGGTGGATCGGGTTCCGAACCAGAGTTCGCCGGGCCTTCGGACCAGGCATCTTCGTCGTCGTCCTCATCCGCGGCCCCCGCCAAAGCGGCTTCGACCGACGACGATATACCGTTCTAAACTCGTCCAAATGGTAAAGTAGAAAAGGGCCGCGTCCGTGGACGCCGGCCCTTTTCTTATCCTAACCAAATGCCCATTTTTCTGAATTTTTGAAATCTGCGAAGAATAAGCTCGTCCGAGCTAAGCGATCGAAGTTCCTCTAGGTGACGTTTCAAAACAGTTTTAAGAGATTTGCCGACCTCCTCGAAATTTGCCTCTTTAGCATCGTCACCATCCATCTTCCAGGCTGTTTTCTCGGCAACGATCTCGTCGATCAATTCAAACCCGAGCAGGTCATTTGCCGTCAGCTTGAGGTTCTCTGCAGCTCGATCCGCCATTGCTGAATCCTTCCAAAGAATCGCGGCGCAGCCCTCCGGCGAGATCACCGAATAGACCGCATTTTCCATCATCAGTACGCGGTCGCCAATTCCGATCGCAAGGGCACCGCCTGAGCCGCCTTCGCCGACGACGACCACGATTATCGGCACTTTAAGCCCGGCCATCTCGCGAAGATTGAAGGCTATCGCTTCTGCCTGGCCGCGTTCCTCGGCATCGATTCCAGGATAAGCACCCGGCGTGTCTATGAAAGTGATGATCGGCCGGCTGAACTTTTCAGCTAACCGCATTACCCGCAATGCTTTTCGGTAGCCTTCGGGTTTGGGCATGCCGAAATTTCGCAATTGCCTTTGTTTGGTGTCTCGCCCCTTTTGCTGGCCGATGACCGCGACTTCGAGCCCATTTAACCGGGCAAACCCGCACACGAGTGCGTTGTCGTCGGCGTAGCGGCGGTCGCCGTGGACCTCAACAAAATCGTCGAAAACTCCGTTGAAGATATCCAGTGCATACGGCCGTTCCGGATCGCGAGCGTTCAGTACGCGAACAAATGCTGTAGTTGCACCAGTGTTTTCTGCCATATTAAATGATCCTTAGTGACTCCATGTTACCGCGCAACCGAGTGACCTCAATTGTTCTTCGAGCTTTCTAGAGCCTTGCACTTGCAGAGCAGGTGCCTTGAGCGTCAGGTCAAATCCATCGATCGGCAATATGAGCGTAACATCACACATCCCGCGGTCAGAAGCGAGCAAAGCGTAGAGGTCGTTCATCAGTTCCTCATCGAGCGCCGATTTTGGCAACGTAACAACAAGATTGCGGGCCTGCCTCGAAATGACATCCGGTAGAGAACGGGCCTCGGCAGCAACTATCGTGATCTCTCCTCCGTCGTTGTTCTCGATCTTACCGTCAACTATCAGGAGAGCGTCATCCGCTAACATATTAGCGATCCTCGTGTAAGTTTCGCTCCAAACGAGAATTTTCACATTTCCCGCTCTATCCTCAAGCCGGAACTGCGCATACCGGTTTCCGGATTTGCTCCAACGCACAAGCAGGCCCGAGACGATGCCTGCGATCGAGACCATATCGCCGATTCCAGCCTCTCCCAGTGAGTCTATCGAAGTAACGCCGATACGGTCGACCCGTGTGTCATAGGCATCAAGCGGATGTACGGAAAGATAGAAGCCGAGCGCTGCTTTCTCACGAGCAGCCATCTCTTCCCGGGTCCAGGGAGCGGCTTCTGCCAGATCAACCTCGAGTGTGGACTCCTCGCCGGCCGCCGCGAATAACCCGGTCTGTCCTTGCAGCTTGTCGTTCCACGAACTCTGCCCGTAGGCGAGAATATCGTTGATCGATGCGAACAAACGGGAGCGCCATGCGTTGGCTTCGACGCCTTCGGGGATCATTGAATCGAAAGCCCCGCCTGCGATGAGGCTCTCAAGCATTTTTCGGTTGACGCCGTTTTGCCCGACCCGGCTGACGAAGTCGAAGATCGAACTGAATTTCTCGCTTCCGCGGGCTTCGATTATTGCACTAGCCGAAGAGGCTCCGAGGCCCTTGATCGCACTTAATCCGAACCGAACTGAATCGTCCGTCGGCGTAAAGCCTTCGTCGCTTTCGTTCACATCCGGAGGAAGCAACCGAAGCCCCATCGAACGCAGTTCGCTCGAATACTTATACACCTTCGAGCTGTTATCCGATTCGTGCGAGAGCACTGCGGCATAGAAATAGGCCGGATAATGAGCCTTTAGGTATGCGGTCTGAAACGCGAGCATCGCATAGGCGATACTGTGGCTTCGGTTAAAGCCATAGTCGGCAAACTTTGCCATCAGGTCAAAGATCTCTCGGGCCGTTTTTTCCTTGATGCCACGTTCGACCGCTCCGCCGATGAACTTCACCTCATGCGGGGCCATCTCCTCGGGCTTCTTTTTACCCATCGCCCGTCGCATCAGATCGGCCTCTCCGAGCGAATAGCCGGCGAGCCGCTGGGCGATCTGCATGATCTGTTCCTGATAAACTAGAACGCCGAAAGTATTCTTTAGAATATCCTCCATTTCAGGAAGGATGTATGTGACCTCTTTTTCACCGCGGTGCCGTTTGATGAAGTCCTCGACCATTCCTCCATCGAGCGGGCCGGGGCGATAAAGTGCGTTCAAGGCGGCCAGATCCTCAAGTTCCTTTGGCTTGAGACGACGGCAGATCTCCTGCATTCCAGACGATTCGAACTGAAAAACAGCCTCGGTTTTTCCGTCGCCGAAGATCTTCATTGTCTTTTCGTCTCGCAACGAGACGGTTTTCCAATCAACTTCCTTCCCGGTCCTTTCACGCAGGCTTGCGAGGCAATCGCTAATGATGGTGAGCGTCGTTAAGCCGAGGAAGTCCATTTTGAGCATCCCGAGCTTTTCGAGGTCGCCCATCGGATACTGGCTCGTCAATTCGTTCTTTGCCGAGACGGCGATCGGCACCATTTCGTGCAGCGGTTTCGGCGAGATAACGACGCCCGCGGCGTGAACCGAGGAATGCCGGGAACAGCCTTCGACACGAAGCGCCAGTTCCAGCAGTTCAGCGACCTTCGGATCGGACTTCTGTGCCGCTTTGAGTTCGGGCACGTCCTCAAGAGCCTTTGAGATGCTCGTGATCCGGCCGCGAAACGGCGGCGGGATCATTTTCGCAACGCGTTCGACATCGCCATACGGCATGTTCAGAGCCCGGCCAACGTCCTTGATCGCCGCTTTCGATGCCATCGTTCCAAACGTGATGATCTGGCAGACCGATTCACGACCGTAAAGCTGCACGACGTGGTTAATGACCTCGCCGCGGCCGCGGATGCAGAAGTCGATGTCGATATCGGGCATCGAAACTCTTTCCGGATTAAGAAATCGCTCAAAGAAAAGATCGTACTGCAGCGGATCGACGTCGGTTATTTCGAGCGCATAAGCAACAAGCGATCCTGCCGCAGAACCGCGGCCTGGCCCGACCGGAATGTTGTGCTCCATTGCATAGCGAATAAAATCCCAGACGATCAGGAAATAGCCCGGGTATCCCATTCCCTCGATCGTGTCGATCTCAAGCTGGAGCCTTTCGTCATATTTCTCGAGCGGGTATTTCAACTCGCCTGCATCGCGTGAGGGAATGAGAACCTCGCTCTTTCGGCGCTCAAGCCCTTCGCGTACGACCTTTTCGAAGTACTCTTCAATTGTTGAGCACCCTGATTCAGCCGGAATCGGAAAGGTCGGCAGCGTTAGGTCACCGCCAATGGGAAGAATGACGTCGCACTGCTCGGCGATCTTGACGGTATTTGCGAGAGCTTCCGGGAAGGACTCAGCGAAGAGGTCTCGCATCTCCTGCGTGCTCTTCAAATAATATGAATCATTCGGCAGGGAAGGTCGGCCTGGGTCATTCAAGGTCGTTCCGGCGCCGATGCTTAGCAGCACTTCCTGAGCTTTTGCGTCCTCCTTTTCGAGATAGAAAACGTTGTTGGTAGCAACTAGCGGAAGCGAAGCTTCATTTGCCACGGACATGACCTTTTCGCGGATCGCAATTTCCTCGGGTATTCCGTGATCCTCGATCTGGACATAGATGTTCTTTCTTCCGTAGATCTCCGCCAGTGTAGCAACGTGCCGTTTCGCACGATCAAGATCACCGCTTGAAACATAATGCCAAAGCGCCGATCCCGGAGCCCCGGTCAAAACGAAAAGATCAGAGCTTTTTTCTCTGAGAAGCTCAAGATCTACGCGTGCCTTGCCATTATTTGCCCCTTCGGTATAGGCTTTCGAGGCGATATAGGAGAGATTCAAATAGCCTTCGTAGTTCTTAGCCAAAAGCACCAACTCGTAATACGCGAGTTCGCCAGCCTCGAGCGCCAAAGACTTGTCAAAACGGCTTCCCGGAACGACGGAGGCCTCATATCCGATGATCGGCTTGATGCCCGCATATTTCATTTCCCGATAGAACGACGCCGCACCGAACATATTTCCTTTATCGGTGATCGCGCAGGCCTTCATGCCGAGTGCTTTCTGCCGCTCAGCAAGGCGTTTTAGTTGGATTGTGCTCTGCAACAGGCTATAATCCGAGTGCAAATGAAGGTGGACAAAATCGTTCTTTTCGAGGGGTTGGTATTCCATTTTCGTGGTCGTTTATGAAGAAAGTCTACCTTGAAACTTTCGGCTGTCAAATGAATGTTTCGGATTCCGAGCGGGTCGCTTCGTCACTGGCCGCGGAGGGCCTTGAGCTCGTCCGAGAAGAACATTCTGCCGATATAGTTTTGATAAATACATGCTCTGTCAGGGAAAAAGCTGAGCAGAAACTATACACGCGGGTCGGAAGGGTCAGGCATCAAGAAGGGGCCAAACCGGTTATCGGAGTGATGGGATGCGTTGCCCAACTAGAAGGTGAAACGCTCTTCAAAAAGATCGAAGGGATTGACTTTGTTCTCGGCACTAGAGCGGTCGGAAGGGTCAATGAGGCGATTCGTAAGGTCCTCTCTGATGGTCCTGGCTATTCCGATCTAGGCGAGAGGGAAGTGGACTATGATTGGTCGGTTGCGGATGCACAGCGGCATTCGCGATCGGTTGCTTTTGTTCCGATCATCGAGGGGTGCAACAAGTTTTGCACATACTGCATAGTTCCGTTTTCACGCGGCAGGGAAACGAGTCTTTCCGCCTCAGAGATCATCCGCCAGGTGCTCGAACTAAAGCGAAACGGCGTTAAAGAAGTCCATTTGATCGGACAGAACGTCAATAGTTATAGACCGAAGACCGAATCCGGGCTCGAAGGCTTTAAGGGCCGCTCGCCTTTCTCGCGTTTGCTCAGGGCCGTTGCCGCAACGGGAATTGAAAGGATCAAGTTCAACACTTCTTTTCCGCGAGATTTTAACTCAGATATCGTCGAAGCCATCGAGGAGAACGAAAATCTCTGCAACTGGGTTCATCTTCCGGTGCAGTCCGGCAGCAACAAAGTGCTTAAAGACATGCGGCGGCTCCATACGGTCGAGAGTTACAAGAAAAAGATCGATCGAATTAAGTCATCGCCGAGAAAGATCGCACTGACAACGGATATAATCGTCGGATTTCCGGGGGAGACGGAAGAAGATTTCAGGGATACGGTCGAACTCTTTGAGTATTGTGAATACGCGATGGCCTATATTTTCAAGTACTCGCCGCGGCCCGACACGCCGGCTTTCGATATGCCCGATGACGTGCCGCTCGAAGAAAAGACACGTAGATTTCTCGAGCTCGAGCGAGTACAGAAGCGTCACCAGGCAAAGCATCTCGAAGGATACTTGGGCCGGACCGTCTCGGTTTTGGCCGAAAAGCGCTCGGCCAAATCGTCGTCCGACCTTACCGGACATTCGACGAGCCACAAGGTTGTGAATTTTCCGGGAACCGATGATATGCTAGGGAACATCGTCGATGTCCGCGTCACTAAGGCAAAGGCAAATTCGCTCTACGGAGAAGTGGTCTGATCTATCGTGAACGAAACTTCCGAACTAATTGAAATGCGAATCGGGGCCCTGATAATGGACCCGAACACGAACTCGCCGATCGTCGTGCTTAAGGGGATCGAAAGCGAGAGCGTTCTGCCTATCTGGGTCGGTGCGTTTGAGGCCAATGCGATAGCGCTCGAAATAGAAAAGATCGTCCCGCAGAGGCCGATGACGCACGATCTTCTTAAGAACTTAGTGTTGGCCTGTGGGTTAAAGCCAGGAAAAATCGTTGTTACGGACCTGATCGACAACACTTTCTTTGCCAGGATCGAGCTTGAAGATGACGAAGGTCAACCGATAGTCTTTGACGCTCGGCCTTCCGATGCTATAGCCCTCGCGCTAAGGCTTGATTGCCCGATATTTGTTGAGAGCCGTGTCTTGGAACTTTCCGCGACCTCGACCAAAGGCGACGAAAGCTCCACCGATGATGAAGAGAGTGGGCAGTCAGTCGAAGATTGGCCCGAAGTCATCGGTTAATCCCAATTTTCTAACTTTAATGATAATTGCTATCACCAACCAAAAAGGCGGTGTCGGTAAAACCACCACCGCGATAAATCTGGCAGCCGCATGTGCCGAAAAGGGAAAGCGCGTGCTTCTTATCGACCTCGATCCGCAAAGCAACACCTCCCTATCTTTTATCGACCCCACACGCGTCTCTCTGGGATCCTATGAATTCTTTACGGAAACGGATAAGTCGCCTGATGACTATATTTACGAGACATCGGTTGAGAACTTACATTTGATACCAGCGCGTATTAACTTGGCGAAACTGGAGGCAAAACTGATCGGAGATTTTGACTCCGCGTACAAACTCCGTGACCGGCTTGCCCCGGTCATCTCGTCGTACGATCTTATTTTGATCGACACCCCGCCGACGTTAGGCATCATTACGGTAAATGCCCTTGTCGCAGCGAACTACGTTCTAGTTCCGATCCAGGCCTCATATTTTGCATTGGAGGGAACCGACGACCTGCTTGAGACGATCGATAAGGTCCGCTCGCGGCCGAATCCTGATCTCGACCTGCTCGGTGTGCTCGTAACACTTTTTGACCGGCGGACGTCGTTATCAAAAGATGTCGAAGCACATATCCGCAAGGTCTTTGGAGCAAAGACTTTCAAAACCCTGATAGGACGAAGCGTCCGGCTTGAGGAGTCTCCCGCTCACAAGCTTTCGATACTTGATTACGCTCCGCGTTCTTCAGGCGCGACCGAATATAGAGAATTGGCTAAGGAGGTGCTTAAGCGTGTTGAAAAGAGGACTACCAACCGGCGTGCAAATGCGGCATGACGCACATTATGTGGATTCGCTCGGAGCCCCTGTATCTACGATCGGCCGCAAGATCGCGATAGAGCTGATCGAGCCGAATCCCGAGCAGCCGCGTTCCGAATTCGGTGACCTGACCGACCTTACTGCTTCAATAAAGGAAAAAGGCGTGTTGGAGCCGCTCCTCGTCAAGCCGATCTCGAAGTCGGGCCGTTGGATGATCATCGCGGGCGAACGACGCTGGCGATCCGCCAAGCTTGCCGGACTGACTGAAGTGCCTTGCATCGAGATGGATCTCGATGAGCAAGGCGTCGCAGAGATCGCACTCATCGAGAACCTTCAGCGGAAGGACCTCAATCTTTGGGAGGAGGCGGACGGTCTTGCCGCACTTCAGCAAAGATATGGCTACACCCAAGAAGAGATCTCAAAAAAGATAAGCAAGAGCCGTACGACCGTTACCGAGTTTCTCACGATCGCCGGACTGCCGGCTGAGATCCGCGAGCGTTGCAAAGCGCTTAACGTCACCACAAAATCCGCACTTCTCGAGGTCGCCCGCCAATTCGACGAGCCGGCAATGAACGAATATCTGGATACACTCTCAGGTGGGCCAAAGCGAACTACGAGCGATCCTAAACCAAAGCGTACCAAACTAGCTGACACCCCGCCGGTTGAATCCTCGCCGTCAGAAGGCAGAGCTTCGGACTTCAAGTATCAATCGCCCGACGGGTCGTTTACGGTGTATGTCTCATTTGCCGGCAAAGCCGCCGGAAAGCGAACTGAGGTGCTTAAAGCACTTAAAGCGGCCTTTGATGCTGTGAAGGGGTCCTGAGCCTGGGATTCCCACGCCTATCGCGTTATTACATAATCCTTATTATCAGACGCACCGTATTCGCCTCCAGCGGGCCCGCTTTTCCTTCTCCCCCTTTTGTGCATCCTCGAATCCCTTTCTTGATGAAGGCAAGGAATTCGATTCACTTAAAGACAACCACTACCCTGTAGCAACACCGGTCGTGTCGGCTCGCTCGCTTGCCCGACTACCGTTCTTTGACACTTTTATGCAGAAAGCTTACACTTTTGAGTTTGTTGTTAGGACAGAAATTTATTCTAGTAAACGTTAAGGAGCTTCAATTTTGAGGAACGGAAACTTTCTATTTACTTCGGAATCTGTGACCGAGGGACACCCGGATAAGATCGCGGATAATATTTCCGATGCCATTCTCGATGCGATTTTCGAAGTGGACCCGATGGCCCGTGTCGCGTGCGAGACTCTCGTGACTACAGGTATGGCCGTAGTCGCCGGCGAGATCACGACCACTGCAGAGGTTGACTACAAGAAGATCATTCGCGATACGGTGCATGAGATCGGCTACAACGATGCCGAGTTCGGGTTCGATTCGAACACCTGTGCGGTCATCGATGCCATCGGCAAGCAGTCGCCGGATATTTCCCAGGGCGTTGACACCGGCGGAGCGGGCGACCAGGGGCTGATGTTCGGTTTTGCCTGTGACGAAACCCCGGAGCTTATGCCGATGCCGATCCAGATGGCACATAACCTGACTCGCAGGCTTTCGCAGGTGCGTCGTGATGGGACTGTTCCCTATCTCCGCCCGGATGGAAAATCGCAGGTTTCTATCGAATACCGCGACGGCCGTCCATTCCGAGTTGAGGCTGTCGTTATTTCAACCCAGACAGCTGACCTTGAGATCGAGGACATTCGCCGCGATATCATGGAGCACGTCATCAAGCCGGTCATCCCGGCCGAACTCCTGGACGAAAACACAAAATACCACATCAACCCGACCGGCAAGTTCGTTATCGGTGGCCCGATGGGCGACGCGGGATTGACCGGCCGCAAGATCATTGTTGATACCTACGGCGGTTATGCACCGCACGGCGGCGGAGCCTTCTCGGGCAAGGATCCGACAAAGGTTGACCGTTCGGCGGCGTATATGGCTCGCTACATTGCGAAGAATGTAGTCGCTGCAGGGCTTGCCAGCCGTTGTACGGTACAGCTCGCCTATGCGATCGGCGTTGCGGAGCCTGTTTCGGTGCTTATTGATACCGAAGGTACCGGCACTATCGATGACGAAAGGATTGCCGATGTCGTCCGCGAAAATTTCACTTTGACGCCGAATGCGATAATTGAAACGCTCGACCTTCGTCGACCGATCTATAAGGCAACCGCTCGCTTCGGCCACTTTGGCCGTACGAACGACGAATTCACTTGGGAAAAGACTGACAAGGCGGAGGCCCTCCGGCTTGCTGCTGAAAAAGGAGCTGCAACAAATGGCTAACCCCGGAACCTCAATGCAACACGATATTAAGGATATAAATCTCGCCCCGCAGGGCAAACAGCGTATTGAATGGGCCGACCGCGAAATGCCGGTCCTCCGGCTGATCCGCGAGCGTTTTGAGCAGGAAAAGCCGCTTGCCGGCGTCCGCTTGGTTGCGTGTGCCCACATCACGACCGAAACGGCGAATCTCGCCCGTACGCTGCAGGCCGGCGGAGCCGAGTCGCTGCTTATTGCTTCGAACCCGCTTTCAACGCAGGACGACGTTGCGGCCTCGCTGGTTGCCGACTGGGGCATTCCGGTGATGGCTATAAAGGGCGAATCTACAGAGACTTACGTCAGTCACGTTAAGGCTGCACTTGACTCGAATCCGAACCTTATCATCGATGATGGATCGGACGTTGTTGCCACGATGATCAAGGAAAAGCCGGAGCTTATCGGCAACCTGATCGGCACCACCGAAGAGACCACGACCGGCATCGTTCGCCTCAATGCGATGGTTAAAGCCGGCGTGCTCACCTTCCCTTCTATTGCTGTTAACGACGCACAGACGAAGCATTTCTTCGATAACCGCTACGGCACAGGCCAATCGACGCTTGATGGTGTTATCCGTGCGACCAACATCCTGCTCGCCGGCAAAACGATCGTCGTCGTCGGCTACGGCTGGTGCGGTAAGGGCGTAGCGATGCGTGCCCGCGGCATGGGCGGCAACGTCGTCGTCTGCGAGATCGATCCGATCAAGGCGATCGAAGCGGTAATGGACGGAATGCGTGTGCTTCCGATGAAGGACGCCGCAAAGATCGGCGATTTCTTTATCACGGTCACCGGCAACCGCCACGTTATCGACAAGGAACATTTCGAAGTGATGAAGGACGGAGCGATCGTCTGCAATAGCGGCCACTTCGACCTCGAGCTCAACCTCGATGCACTTCGCGAAATGAGCGAGCCGATGATCAAGCGTCGTCCGTTCGTTGACGAATACATCAGTCGCGATGGCGGAAAGAGCGTTATCGTTCTTGGCGAAGGCCGTCTTATCAACCTCGCCGCCGCCGAAGGCCATCCGGCTTCCGTGATGGATATGTCGTTCGCAAACCAGGCACTTTCGGCTGAATATCTTGTTAAGCAGAAAGGAAAGCTCGGCGCCGGCGTCCACGTCCTCCCGGCCGAGGTCGATCAGGAGATCGCTTCCCTCAAGCTCCGGGCAATGGGTATCAACATCGACGAACTGACCCCCGAAATGATCGAATACATGGGCAGTTGGGAAACCGGAACCTAATTCGTGAATCGTAAATAGTAGATCGTGAATAGTGAAAAGGCTCGGCATTTTGCCGGGCCTTTTTTATTTTCGAAGTGGCTAGAAAGTGTGCGGTGCACACGGCAATATCGATAGCTACACATGGAGCCGCAAGGCGAAAGGTGTAGATATCTTTATCCGAAAGTGTGCGGAGCACACGGCTATAACTTTAGCTACACGTGGAGCCGCAAGGCGAAACGTGTAGAATAGTGCCAACCAAAATCGCAAAGCGTGTGAAACACGCGACACCGATGTCACATACACATTTTCTTTATCACATCGTTTTTGGAACGAAGGATCGATTTCCGCTGATCGATGCGTCATGGGAAAACGAACTTTATCGCTATCTCGCTGGCATTATAAAAGGGCAAGGCGGAGAGGCCATTGAGATAAATGGCATGCCTGAACACGTGCACGTTTTCGCTCGCCTTCAGCCATGCGACTTCCCCGCGTTTATGCGCGAGTTGAAAGCGGGTTCGTCGAAATGGGCAAAGAAGCACAATCCAAAGTTCGCGTGGCAGCGGCGTTACGGTGCGTTTACTGTAAGCGAATCGGCAGCGGATGCCGTGCGAGAATATATTCGCGAACAAAAAGAGCGACATGCAAAGCGGACGTTTGAAGAAGAGTATGCAGGTTTGTTAAGGAATCATAAGGTCGCATTTGATGAGAAATATTTGTGGGATTGAGTGATCCCATGACATTTACGATCGTTATGTCGCGTGTTTCACACGCTCGGGCAACCGGGTGTGAACTGTCTACACATTTCGCTTCGCTGCATGTGTAGCTAAAGTTATGGCCGCGTGCTCTGCACGCTTCGGAATTTAAAGCAGGAAACTACCAATTGGAAGCCCGAAGATCTCCATTGCTCGTGACTTGAGTAGCAAATAGATGAAAAAGGCAGCGATGGCGGCGTGGATACTGATGATCCACCAGCCGGCTCGGTCGAAACGTTTTGTTTCCATCCAGCCGTCTTGGGCGCTCTGCAGAAAGACGGAGAGAAAAAGCCCGGCGTATGGCACGAACCGCAGAAACATCAGCCACTGGCTGGCCCCGATGTTCCTGAGCCGCATAACGTCGAGCACGACGCCGGCGACCGAGAGGATCAGAGCAAGATACCGAAAGATCGTGCTTTCCGGCCCAAAATACATCACCGCGAACACTGCAGTGAACATCATCATTACCCGCAAAGCAAAGTAACTGATCCGGTCCACGCCCGGATATTTGTTTTCGAAACTCTCTCCCGCCATACCTCAGGATTTTAACAGAAACTGGTTAATGCGGAAATATTTTTTTCTTAGTGCAAAATACGTCACCAGCGTTTTCCCGGCATTGGATTTGGCCGAAATCGCTCCGGTTTCGGCTTTTTTCCGCCTGGCGACGCATTTTTCACCCGCGGGCGACGGGTTATTCTCAGCCGAAGAATATCGGAGCCCGGCGGCCGGCCATTCGTCGATGTATTCAACCGAACTGCTTTCCCCAATCAGAGCCCGTGTCGAGAGTGGAAAATGTTGCGTCCAGGACCGGCAATAATTTCATGGAACCTCAAAATTTTCGCTTGCCTGATATCAACGAAATCTGCGTGCCACAGCCCCTCGACACAACCACCGACTAACCCGACGAAAACCGCCGACGCAACCACAGACATTTCACAGTTCCAGAGGCTCCGTCTATCTGTGCATTTCGGTTTTTGTTCTGTGCATTCTGTGGTTTTGCCTCTAATATCCAGATACCACTGAATGCACAGAAGGAAGACACAGAGACAGGCGAAAAACCAACCGGTATCGAGGGTGTGGTGTGTTTAAAAAAGTGAAACGTTCTTCGGCTATACGTTTCCAGCCGGTCGAGCATCAACTTCGCTGATCGATTCGAACTTAATCGCCTGCAATTCGTCTAGAGTCAATTGAAACCAATACTCGGACCCGTCATCGTCATAGAAACTGAAGCAAAATGCCATTTCAGTCGCATCAAATCCGCCGCGGTAGCGGTGTGATTGAAACATATCATCAGACTCGATCTCAGCCCACTCACTCTCGGTTCGTTCTGCATCTAGAATCTGGACGAAGATATCCTTGAGTTCTCGTGTGACTGGTATTTTCATTATTTAATCCAACCATTTCGACGACTCTGAGAATTCGCAAACTCAATGGCCGCAACCAAAGACTCAAGACTATTTCAGAAACGATTCGGCCCAAAGCGTCTCGAATTCGGTTTGGCTAATCTCATCGCTTTTTGTTAGGCCGATCTCCGATAGCGGCTGATCCGCTAAACCTGTTCCGAGCTCATTAAGGTTTTCGCCCCATTCAACCACGTCAATCAACCTGAATGAATCGCCTCACAACGCGCTGCAATAGTTGATATGGTCAGGTGCATTCTCACCATCCATAAATGAAACATAGCCTGAGCCTGTATCCTTAAAGAAAGCAGCCGAGCGAATGCGGGTGTCGACATGCGGATTAATGATGCTTAAGGCATCAATCAATCGCACAATAATCAGCCTTGCAATGCTGACATAGACGACCCGCCGTTCGAAGGTCACTCTTCCGTTCGAATCAGAGATGCGATCTTCATAGTGACCCATAAACTCATACGGCGAGGCAGATTTTAGAGTAACCGCAACCCCTGGACGTGCCAATTGATCGCAGCCATGGACAATCAGTTCCACGCGAGGCGTGATCTCTATTGGCTTTAAAGGAGCCGCCGCAAGTACTACGACGCTTACTATGATAACAACAAGTCTTTTCGTCCCTATTTTCATTCGCCTTGCCACTTTATCTTCAATTTTAAACGGCAACTCGAACCTGTTTAGAGAGGTCCGGCCTCTGTAAACTATTTGATCCGGCGGCAGATAAGAGTGTAGTTCACGCCGCGGTGCGCGGGTTCATGGGTAAAGCCCGCAGAGAAACCATCTTTTTGGCCCCGTACAGAAATCGTGTTTATGCCGGACTGTTCGTAAACATCCGTCCAACCTTCGCGGTTGAAATAATCGAAGAAAATATCGCGTACCGTTTCGTACGGTTCATCGGCGAGATACCCGTACTCAAGAAACTCTACATCCGCACGAAAGCTATTTCGCATCAGGATCAGACGGAACGAATCAGTTTTCGGAAGTGATTCACAGACTTGGTTTACCTCCTGCAGCGACGGCGATTTGCGGATCGCTTCCTTTGTCGCCTCGGTTTTTCGCCGCTCACTCTCCAAAGACTCTGTCGGGGGAAAATAACCGCAGCCACTCAAAAAGACGATGAGAATCATCGAGAATCCAAGAAGGATCGTTCTGCAGAACTGCCTTAAGAATTGATAACCACACTTAGACATGTAAGAGCCCTCTCAACGCTCTCAATCATCCGCCTTCTCTCCCGGACAGGTGCCACATTTTCCATAGTAATCTAAAAGAGCGCTGGTACGGAAGTCACCTTTTGTTCAGCTCCAATGCCACCGTCTTCGACGGTTCCGATACGCTCGTCCGCCACCCACATCTTCCGATGTGGGCTACATTAATCACGTCGTCTTCGACGACTCCGGCATTTCGCGAATGCAGCGGATGCTCACGGTACCTGGAGACTATTTCGAAAACGATTCGGCCCAAAGCGTCTCGAATTCGGTCGGCCTCTGCAAACTATTTGATCCGGCGGCAGATCAGGGTGTAGTTGACGCCGCGGTGTACGGGTTCATGGGTAAAGCCCGCAGAGAAACCGTCCTTTTGGCCCCGAACAGAAATAGTGTTTATGCCGGACTGTTCGTAAACATCCGTCCAACCTTCGCGGTTAAAGAAATCGAAAAAGAGATCACGTACTGTTTCATACCCGTTTTCGGTGTAATAACCGTAAACAATGTACTCCTCGTCAGCGCGAAAACTCTTGCGCATGAGGATCAGGCGGAAAGAATCAGTTTTCGGAAGCGATTCACAGACTCGGTTTACCTCCTGCAGCGATGGCGAGTTGCGGATCGCTTCCTTTGTCGCCTCGGTTTTTCGCCGCTCACTCTCCAAAGACTCTGTCGGGGGAAAGTAACCGCAACCGCTAAAAAAGCCGACAAGTAGCAGCAAGCATCGAGGAGAACTTTTTCTGCCAAAGTGTTTCAATTTCGGCCGCGCACCACGGCTTGCGGCGTCGGGTACATTAGTCACGTCATCTTCAACGACTCCGGCGTTTCGCGAATGCAGCGGCCGCAAAGGCGGAAACCGGACCGATATGAACGGTGATCTAAAAATTAGGCGCGACAAGGGCATTTCAGTTACGGAAAGAATTCTCTAATTCATGTTGCGCAAAACTGTCCAGCAACTTACGACCGCCATCGCACCGCCGGTAAGAATGTAAGCAATTCTGTTGATCAATAGCATTTTTTTTTGCTTCGACGTCGGATGATGTCTCAGCGTAGAAAGGGCCAATCGCTTATTGAAGATGATTGCATAAAGCCCAGCCAAACAGACGATTAGCCCCATTATAAGAATCATAGTTAATCAGGTTCCTAAGTCATCGGGGAAAGAGTTTGCAAAAACCGTCAGCGGTCGACCTCAAGGCTTAATTTTAGCAGGACTGTCAAGAGGACTACCAGATTCCGAATTTGGATACCACACCCTCCCTACAGGTCGGGTTTCCGCCTTAAGATTCCATATTCATGATTCCGCACGGATGTGGAGTGCTTGCAACGGTGTTGCATGTGTGCTACGCTTGTAGTCGGTTTGCGACGGGTGTTTTATGGAACTTGAGTGGAAGATATTGCCGAGGGGAGATGTGGCGCCGCATTGGTCGGGGCTATATGTGACGATGAACGCCCGCGGGGCGATAGCGATGAGCCGCGTTACGCACGAGCGGATCGGGGCGCCGGAGGCGGTGATTATAATGTACGACGCGATGCATTCCCTGCTCGCACTCCAGCCGGCGAAACCGGGCGCGGCAAATGCGTATCCGGTGCGAAACTACGGCCGCCGCGGAGCTCGGATCGTCCGGGCGTATCGGCTGCTCACCGAGTTTGGCATACAGCCCGCCGATACCATCGAATTTATGAAACCGCGGATCGATGACGAATCCCGCCTCATCCTCTCGTTAAGAGACATCCGTATCTCGCCGAAGGCACATTCGCAGTGCAGGTGAGAAGTCAAAAGTCAGAAGTCAGAAGCCAGAAGCCAGAAGTCAGGCGTTTTTTCGGCACAATTATATTTTTGCTAATGTGGGACATCTAACATTCAGGACCCGAAAACAAGAGTACGATTGTATCGGTGACGCTCTGTGCGTCGCGGGAGATTCTTATGTCATTAATAAATTGTCCTGAATGCGGAAAGGAAGTTTCAACGAACGCCGCCGCTTGTCCCAATTGTGCTCGTCCGCTGCACGCACCGCCCGTGGAACGGAAGGTTTTCGTTACTCCGCCGCCGGAGCGGGAGGAAGGCTTCCCGACGTGGGCTCTGATCCCGATCGGGTTGATGGCGGCGGTCCTTGTATTCGTCGCGTATCTTGCCTTTCGCGATACGGACGATACGGCAAATATGAATGTGAATGTGAGCTCCGTCCCAATGAGCGACAGGCGGTCACCGACGACCAGCAGTGTCCCGTCGACCTCGACTTCATCGGCTCCGGTAACTCAGTCGGCCGAGCCACAGTCGCCTTCGCAGACCACGACGGTTCCCGGTTCATCGACCGATTCACCATCAGCTCCGCCGGATAAAGGCAAGGTGGTGATAAGTGTTAAGACCGTGGCGGCAAACGGCTCGCCCCAGGCGGTCCGCGGAACAAGATTTTATTTGCTCGAGCAAGACGTCGAGACCGTGTTGCGGGAAGCTCGGGTTGAGCCGATCGCCGGCAACTCTCTGGCTGGCAGCCTCGGGCTCGCCACCGTTTTCCCTGACCGCTACGGCGATTTTCAACGCGCCGCAATGCGGGCGATCGCCGCCAAAGCGAAATACTCAGGCACGACAGATGGAAGCGGCGGGGCGAACCTCGCAGACGTAGATCCGAAGGGCTACTATCTCTTTGGCATCGCTAAGATCGGACGCGGCTTCGCACTCTGGAATGCCCCCGTCTCCGTTATTGCCGGCGACAATATGCTAAACCTAAGCCCGCAAAGCGTGACGGAAATCTTAGATCCTAACAGCTAATCCAAAAGCCACCGTCATCGACGGTTCCCAGGTTTTTGACTGATAAAGCCCACATCTCGCGGTGTGGGCTTTATCATTTTCATCGTCTCCTGGACCCCAAACTCCGAAACTCGATTAGGTTCGGACGCGAGAGAGGAGGAATAGGCCGGCGGCGGCGAAAAGGAGCATTGGCGCCCAGATGGAGAGCCAGGCGGGGACGGATCCATTGAGCCCGAGTTGCTCGAAGGCGGCCGAAATTCCCATAAACACGAGCCAGACGGCGACGGCATATCCGACCGAGACGACCTTGCCTTTCCGGCCCAGCGAGATCGCGAACGGGGCCGTGAAAAAAGCTACGACGACCGGGAGAAAAAGCAGTCCGATGCGTTTGTGATAGGCGACGGCGAGGCTCCGCTTTTCCGATTCGGCCCGCGACACTCCGGACTGCTGCGAGATCTCAGACAAGGTCATCTCGCTAGGCTTTCGGACCGTGCCGAGCACCGGATCGATCATAAGGCCAAAGCTGTCGGCCGAACTTCCCTGCCGAATCTGCCCGCTGGCGCCAATCTCAAGAACTTTCCATTCGCTCTTGGAGGAGAGCTCCGAGCCATTCCACTTGGCCAAATCGGAACGGTACAGAGTTTGCGCTCCTCCTTCCTTACCACGAACCAGAAGGAACGTATCCGGCAGCGAGCGCGTGGAATTGCCATCATAAGCCTCAGACACTGCGTTATCAGACGCAGTGGTATTATTCCGAAAAGAAATAACCCGGTCTTGATCGATTACCCAGACCCGGCCAGCGGTTACTACCCGCGTACTTGTTTCGCGCAGTTGTCGACGGAGGTCTTCCTGAATTTTGTTAGCACGTGGCGTTATGTTGTCCGATAGAAGCAGTAGCAGGACACCTAGAAACAACGTGAAGATAATAGCCGGAAGTAATAGACGATAAATGCTTTGCCCCGATCCGATCCAGGCCACTATTTCGTTTTGCCGTGACTTGATGACGTACGTCGCGAGGATGGCGAGCATGGCGGCCGAAGGGGCGATCTGCAGGAAAACGAACGGCGCGAGAAAGAAGAGATACTGACCGAGCAAAGCGAAACCGCCCGCCTTCCCTGCCGCAAATCGCCAGAGCTCGAATGCCGTGAAGACGAAGAACAGGACGCTCAGAAATGCGAGCGTAATGCCGAAATACTTAAGCAGGTTCGAAAAGATGTCAAAATCGCGAAGCCCGGTGGTCAGGTCCATTAGGATGCTGCTCCGCTGGACGCCCTTTCGCTCGAAAATTCCCTTCGGCATAAGCTCGCCGAGCCGTTCAAAGCGAAGTCCCGAGCCCGCCATTCGCTGGCTTGCGAAGAGCCAGATCACAACGCCAATGCTCGCGAGTAGCGGCAAAAGCGACGCGCTTACAACCGGAAGCGTACCGGCACGAGCGAATTGCTCCGCGATCATTGAGAGCAAATAGAAGCCTAGCAGCGTGACCAACGCCAGAAAAATGCCGACCCCGCGGCCGCCACGGTTGAAGCGAAGCACCATTCCCGCCCCGAGAAATGCGAAGATCAACGGTGCAAACGAAAGCAACAACCGCCGCTGAACCAAAACCTCGGCCTCGCGCCGCTCGGCCCCATCTTTCGCGCTAGCATAATCGACCAGCTCCCCGATGCCGAGTTCCTGCGGCGAAAGCTCGGCACTCTTGAGCCGCTCGATCAATTCCGATCGACGCGTGCGGATGGCGATGCGGATGTCGCCGAGATTCTCGGCCGTTATCTTTTCGCCTTCGGTTCCCTTCCCGAGCGTGATCGCCCGGGCCTCTTCGAGCACCAATTCCGAGTTTTCATCACTAGAATCTATTCGACCTCCGCTACTCGTTATCAGACGCACGTCTCCCGTCTTCGGATCCTCGGCGTAAATGAAAAGGTCGCGCCATTCGCCCGTTTCCGTATCGCCGCCACCGGCGTAAATCGTAAAGCCGGCAAGCTCGGTGTTGAATGTGCCGGGCTCGATGGGCGACTCGAGTTTTAATATCGCCGCCCGAATGGCGATGTTTCGTACGGCTCCCGCAGCAGCCGGAACCCCGTAGATATTGACGACGAGAGCAAAGATCGAAAGAGCGAGGCCGAGCAGAGCGATCGGGGCGACGATCTGCACATTGCCGATTCCGGCCGCCCTCATGGCGACCAGTTCGCTATCGCCCTGCATTCGCGAAAGGCCGATGATCGTCCCGACAAGCACCGCCATTGGGCATGTGAAGGCAATGACGCTCGGCAGCAAAGCCGAAGCAAGCTGCCAGACCAAACCTGACGGCAGATTGACGCTGAAGAAGATCTCGGAGAACTTCCCTGCCTGCTGGATGAAGAGCACGACGCTGAGCAGTAGCCACGAAAAGAGGATATAAGGGCCGATGGCCCCGATAATGTAGCGTGCGATCTTTGGTCCGAATGACATCCTTATCTAAATATTCGGGCGGGCGGTGGCCTTTGCCTGGTTCGGGCCGGCCGCCTGCGAGAGCATTTTGAATACGATAGCAGAAAGCTCGCGGAGTATCTCGCGGTGGCTTTCGACGTCTGTTAAAAATTCAGCAGGCGATAGTCGCAGGATCCGCAGCAATGTATTCCGCACGCCCGGGGCGATCGGCCGCCTTCCCTTTACCGAGCAGCGTGTGCATTGAAGCCGATCGTCGGCGTCGAGCTCTGCGGCCTCGACCGGGTCGAATTCCCTTCCGCAGCGGGCGCAAACTGACCAATCTGGCAGGAAACCTTCGATCCTGAGCAGCCAAACCTCGAAGTAAAGCTCGATTGCCGTAAGGTCCGCGTCCTTCTCGGCGGCGATAATAATAAGCGCCCGCAACATCCGGTAAAGCAGCGGAGCGGGCAGGTTCGGCTGGGCAAATACTGTGATCAGATCGGCGAAGCGGGCAAAGACCCTTAGAAAGGGCGGCTCGCTCGCTGCCTCGAAGGAAGAGACGACCAGCTCGGCCTTCTGGATCGAAACAAGCTCGCGTTCGTCCTTTTGAAAATACTCGAGATTGACTATCGAGAATGGCTCGAGCGCGCTGCCGAACTTGCTGTGCAGCCGTCGCGAGCCCTTTGCGACGCCTCGGACGATCCCCGTCTCGCGGGTGAGAAAGAGCGCGATGCGGTCCGCTTCGGCGAGGTTATAGGTCTTGAGGACAATGCTTTCAGATTCGTGCAGAGGCATCCGGCATTGCACTCCTTAAATGTCCGACCTACCAGGGGATGAAATAGAGCAGCCAGGCGATCGCGAGACTGATCACGACAAACTGCAGGAACGACTTTGCTCCGTAGATCACGCGTTCGCGGGCGGTCCCATCGGAGAAAACGGCGAAGAGCACGGAGATGAAAAACGCAAAGATAAGCAGGAAAAGAAAATGTGTCATTTCTTCCTCCCGTAATAGATATCAAGGGCATCGACAATGGCCAAGAAGTTGAGCAGGCCGGCCGCCTCGAGCAATCGGCCACCGTATTCAAAGGTCGCGCTTGCCGCCGCATCCGGCGAAGGCGTCACGGAAAAGAGAAAGGAAATGAAAGCCCCAAGGCCGTTGCCGAGCTTCGCAAAAGCGTTGAGCAAGTAAAGAAGTTGACCGTCGCGGTATTCGAATCCGGGGTAGTAGGCTCCGCCGGAGGCGATCGCGATGATAAACATTGTCCAGATCGAGGCCGCGATGATGATCCCCCGACGATTCTTCTTTTGAATAAAGTGACCCGCACCCGGAAATATCCAGGAAACGATGCCGATGACGATTGGATTATCCATTTCTTAGCTGAACAAACGCTTTAAGAGTCGGAACCCGACCTTTGAACAAACGCATGAACTCAAACTGTAACTTACTGTAAACACTCGGCTTGCCGGCCCTTAAGGTGATGGCTGAAGCCCTAAAGTTTTACTTTAAGTGCCCGCCTCAAGCCGACGCCTTCGGCAAGCCTCAACAAATCGCTCAAATAGTTCCCGTGAGAACCGATCAAACTCCCAACATAGCTCGGGATGCCATTGCACGCCGATCTGAAATCTCGAACGGTCAGTTCCCTCGACCGCTTCGATAACTCCATCTGCCGCCCGGGCCGAGATCTGCAGTCCTGAGCCGACGGCCTTGACCGACTGATGATGATGCGAGTTTACTCGACGTTCGCCGCCTTCCACCGATGCGATCTCGGCAAGCACGCTTCCATTTTCGATATCTATCCGATGCGAGAGCCGTTCGAGCGGCATTCCCTGCTCGTGCTTTAGAGCCTTCGGCACGTCACTTGGGATGTCCTGCACGAGCGAACCGCCGCGGACGACGTTCAATATCTGCATCCCAAAACAGATTCCGAGTATCGGCAGCCCGAGTTCATCCGCGGCAAGGATCGCAAGCCGGTCGGTCTCGTCCTTCTCAAATATCACCTTCTTCAGCCCGATCGCAGGCTCTTCGCCGTAACGGGCCGGGTCGGGGTCGGTGTCGCTTCCCGGCAAGAGCAGACCGTCGAGTGTCGAGACGGCCGCATCGATATATACTTTCTCCGCAAGTAGCGGCAGCATCACCGGAACCCCGCCGGCCGCCCATATGGCCTCGGAATAATGCCGCCCCAGATAAAATCTTCCGGTCTCAAGCTCGAGCCGTGTTGTTATTCCGATTCTTGGCCGCGATGCCATATAAACTTCAATGTTCAGATAAAACCTAAACAGTGTCAATTTGAGCATTTGGGTTTCAACTCTTATGATTCAAGATATGGTTCAAGGACGCGACGAGCGGATCCGCTCTACAACGATATTGCTTGTCCAACGCGAGGGTGCTGTTGCGATGGCCGGCGACGGCCAAGTCACGCTCGGCGATACGGTGATCAAGTCCTCCGCCCGCAAGGTCCGAAGGCTCCACGAGGGCACGATCCTCGCCGGATTTGCCGGAGCAACCGCCGATGCTTTTACGCTGCTGACGCGGTTTGAAGCGAAGCTGAACGAGTTTCAGGGCCAGCTCGAACGAGCGGCGATCGAGCTTACGAAGGAATGGCGGACGGACCGATATCTGCGTCACCTTGAGGCTTTGATGATCGTTGCAGATAAGCGGACGGCGTTTTTGATCTCGGGCAAAGGCGATGTGATCGCATCGGATGATGGCCTGCTCGCGGTCGGTTCCGGAAGCAGCTACGCGCTTGCGGCCGCACGGGCTTTAATAAAGCACACGCCGCTTTCGGCCCGGGAGATAGCCGAGGAATCGCTGCAGATCGCCGGGGATATCTGCATTTATACGAATTCGAGCGTGATAGTTGAGGAGCTTTGATCCGCAATACTTTTTAAGATGCCGATATATTTAAGCGGAGAAACAGACCTGAAAGAAGCAGCGCCGAGGCTCGATGATATGACGCCGCGGCAGATAGTTGCCGAGCTGGATAAATACGTCGTAGGGCAAGGTGCGGCGAAGCGTGCCGTTGCAGTCGCATTGCGAAACCGTATCCGCAGGCAGAAATTGCCGGCCGAGATCGCTCGCGATGTGCTGCCGAAAAACATCCTGATGATCGGCTCGACCGGCGTTGGCAAGACGGAGATCGCCCGCCGGCTTGCCCGCATTGCCGATTCGCCATTCGTAAAGATCGAAGCCTCGAAATTTACTGAGGTCGGCTATGTCGGCCGCGATGTCGAGAGCATGATCCGCGACCTCGCCGACGCCGCTGTTGAAATGGCGAAGCAGGCCGCGTATGACGACGTCCTGCCGCGGGCAGAGGAGAACACAGAAGAGGTTTTGCTCGATGTGCTTTTGCCGCGGACGGATCTTGGCTATTCATCAACGCCGGACACTACCGACGCCGAGGCCCGCCATCAGCGTACGCGAGAGAAGCTCCGCGAGCAGCTCCGCCGCGGCGACCTCGATGACCGGCTGATCGAAATGGACACGCAGGAAAAGCCGAACACGACCATCGATTTCATCGGCGGCCAAGGGATGGAAGAAATGGGTGTGAACATAAAGGACATGTTCGGCAACCTCTTTCCGAGCAAGACCGTCCGGCGAAAAATGAAGGTCGCCGAGGCACGCAAATACGTGCTCCGCGAACAGCAGGAATTGCTCATCGATAGCGAGCAGGTCACTCGCTCTGCCCTTGATAAAGCACAAAACTCGGGCATCGTTTTCCTTGATGAGATCGACAAGATCGCCGGACGCGAGGCCTCAAGCGGGCCGGACGTTTCGCGGGAGGGAGTCCAGCGCGACCTGCTGCCGATCGTAGAAGGAACGAATGTGAACACCCGCTACGGGATGATCAGCACCGAGCATATTCTGTTCATCGCGGCCGGAGCTTTTCACGTCGCAAAGCCCTCGGACCTGATCCCGGAATTGCAGGGCCGGTTCCCGATCCGGGTCGAGCTTGAGGCGCTGACTGTCGAGGACCTGGAACGCGTTTTAACGCAGCCTAAGAACTCGCTTATCAAGCAATATCAGGCACTCTTAAGCACTGAGGGCATTGAACTTAGCTTTACCGAGGACGCGGTCCGCAGGCTCGCCGAGATGACGGCCGAGATAAACAAGGTCACGGAAAATATCGGTGCTCGCCGGCTCCATACGCTGGTCGAAAAGCTGCTCGAGGAGATAAGCTTTGAGGGCAGCGAGATAGAGGAAAAAGTACAGAACATCGATGCTGCTTATGTTGAAGCTCGGTTAAGGGGCCTGATCGCGAACGAAGATATTCAGAACTATATTCTTTAGATGAAAGCTCGAAACGCTAAAGGATCGCTTCGCCTGAGACGCGAAAGTCGCTCGCTTGTGGCCGTCGTCACGCTGCTCGCGGCGGTTGCCGTTTTTGCGGCGGCATGCGGTAAGCGTACGCCCCCGCTTCCGCCGAAGGAACGAGTTACGCAGCGAGCGGAGATCGGAGGGTTTCAACGTGGAAATGAAGTGATACTTTCGTGGCAAATGCCGGCCCGGAACGAATCACCCTCGAGCGTGCTGAACATCAGCCGTATAGACGTTTACCGTCTTGCCGAGCCGCTCACGGCACCCCAGTCGATCGGCGAGGACGATTTTGCTGCGAGGGCGATCATCGTGGCCGCACTCAAGATCGAAGACGGCGACTTTGGCCTTAAGCAGTTTACTTATCGCGACTCGCTGCAGTTTGCCGGCCAGCCGGTGCGGCTGCGATATGCGGTCCGTTACGTTAATGCCTCTGGGCAGAAGGCGGCGTTCTCAAACTTCTTTTTGCTCGAACCCGCGTCAAAGGTCGCCAAAGCTCCGACCGCTTTGCAGACCGGACTCTCCCAGCAAGATGTACGCCTGACCTGGGAAGCCCCGGCCGCAAATATCGACGAGACAACGCCGCCTAACATCATCGGCTATAACGTTTATCGGTCCGAATCGCGTGAATCCGCGGCGAAGCTGCTCAATCAGCGGCCGATAGCGGATCCGGATTTTCGAGACACGACCTTTGAATTTGAAAAGAGCTATTTTTACTTTGTCCGGACGGTCTCGCTCGGCACAGGTGGTGAATCCGTCGAAAGCTCAGAGTCGGGCATAATCGAGATCAGCCCGAAGGACACCTTCCCGCCGAGTGCCCCGCGGTCGATAACCATCGCTGCCTCGCCGACCTCGATCTCGATCTTTTTTCCGGCGAACCCGGAGAATGATGTCGTCGGCTACACGATCTATCGCTCGGAAGATCCGAATGCTCCGCTCGACGGGTGGACGCGTGTTTCACCCGAGTTGCTCGAGCGGACGACGTTTGAAGATACACGCGTCGAAAGCGGCAAGACCTATTTTTACTACATAACGGCCACAGACCGCTTTAAGAATGTCAGCCAGCGGAGCGAGGTCGTAAGCGAGCGGGTGCCTTAAGCACTTAGCGGGTGGATAAAGTTGATCTGGGGCATTACGTTATCAGACGCAGTGATGTTTAAGCACTTTTGTAAGGATCTGAAGGTAGTAACCCATACCGGGAGCAAGCGAACCATCAAGTGAAGCTAGAAATAGACAAAACACCATCGAAGATAGTCTGTGTCGGGCGGAATTATGCAGACCACGCGGCCGAGCTCGGCAACGAGGTGCCGAAAGCTCCGCTGCTCTTTCTTAAGGCGCCGTCTTCCCTTATCCGCGATGGCGAACCGATCGTGATCCCGCCGCAATCCGAACGGGTCGAGCACGAGGCGGAGCTGGCGATCGTGATGAAGGAACGGGCAAAGGACATCGCAGACGATGAAGATGTCTTCAAGTACATCCTCGGATTTACCTGCTTAAATGATGTGACAGCGAGAGATATACAGCGGGCCGATGTTCAGTTTACGCGTGGAAAATCGTTTGACACCTTTTGCCCGATCGGCCCGCATATCGAGACCGAGTTGGACGTCTCGGACATCGAGGTACAGTGCCGCGTCAATGGCGAAGTCAGGCAAACAGGACGGACATCGCAGATGGTCTTCCCTGTTGAGTTCCTGGTTCGCTATATTTCACGGCAGATGACGCTAATGCCCGGTGATGTGATAGCGACCGGGACACCGGCCGGCGTTTCCCAACTTCATCCGGGCGACGTCTGCGAGGTCGTCATCGAAGGAATCGGAACCCTCAGCAATCCCGTCATTTCAAAACCCATTCAGCCTTAGCCGTCATCAGCATCCGTGATGCTGATATAGGTGATAAATTCGCTGTGGTGCCCGGCGATCTCGGAGCTTTGCTGAAGCGCCGATTGGTACTTCGCCGCAAAATACTCGTCCGTTTCCATCTCCACAACGGCCTTTAGCCGACCGAGATGCTCATCGACCACCTCGTCGCTAATTCCATCCTTGGCCGCAAACAATTCATCGACCTCAACGATCGCCGTCGAAAACCGCCGGAGCCACTGGAAATCGGGGTCGCTAAGCAGCATTCCCAGAAACATATTGGGTGTGATCGGTCCCTGAATTCCCTCCGCGAATTCCTTTTCGCGATCGATAAGCGACTTGTGAAGCCGCAGCAAGACTTGGCGTGCGGCTTTAAGCTTTTCTACGTTGTTCACGCAACAATCCTACACGATTCAATAATTTAATCGTAGCCCGCTAACGTTTGATAATTAGCACGCTAATCAGTTATTATTAGCTCGCTAACTATCATTGATTAGCCAGCAAATATTATATAGTGAGGCTGCAAATTATTGTGTTTAAGGTGGCTAAATGAAATTTGAAGATACAGTAAGCCATTTGCTTTCGAGGGTCGCAACCGCACATAAAGCTCATCTCGAAAAGCGCCTTGCCGCCGTCGGGCTCCACGGCGGTCAGCTCTCGGTGCTGTTTGAGCTATGGCGGCGCGATGGCCGCCGGCAGGTCGACCTCGCCCGCGAGATCGGCCTGGCAACGCCGACGGTGAACAAGATCCTCGGCGGGATGATCGAGGTCGGGCTCGTTGACCGGACACGGCTTGAGGACGATGCCCGTGCGACCCGCATTTACCTGACCGACGAAGGGCACGCAATGCGGGCAAAGGTCGAGGAGGTCTGGCTTGAGGTGGAGGAGGAACTGCTCTCTGAGTTCACGGAGTCCGAGAGATTGATTCTTTTTTCCCTGCTTACAAAGGTCCGGAACTACTACTTCGGTGTTGATCCCGACCAGGTGGACGATTGATTCTGGATTGCTGCGGCGATTCGGTATAGAATCGTGCTAAACATTCAGGACCTGCAGCCCACGGAGGAAAACAAAAAATGAAGATACTTTTAGCGACGGACGGCTCAAAGCAGAGCGAGGCCGCCATCGACATGCTCAAGAATTTCTCGTTCAAATCGGCAGACGAGATGAAGATCGTTAGCGTCGTCGATATGGCCGTCCCGATGGCCATCGACATTTATGGCGGCTATCTTCCGGATACGACCGAAATGGAAAAGACGGCCCGCGAACACGCTGAAAAGGTGCTTTCGGAAACCTGCGAGCGGCTTGAAGGCATCTGCAAGAATCTGACCGTTTCGAGCGATGTTCTCTTCGGTTCGCCGGAAAGCCGTATCGTCGAAACGGCCGAGGAATGGGGAGCGGACCTGATCGTCGTAGGCTCGCATGGCTATAGCCGTTGGGAGCGGCTGCTTCTCGGCTCGGTCTCGCAATCGGTCGTGCATCATGCGCCGTGTTCGGTGATGGTGGTTCGCCCGCCGGCTGAATAATGAAGCCGGGAAGCACGATCGAGGTCGTTTCGCTTGAATGGGACGGAAAGGTTCGGCGGCGGTGGCTTTGCGAGCTGATAAAAGCAGAAAACGGCTTGATCGAGTTGAAAGGTGAATTTGATCGTGATGTCGAGCATCCGTCACTGGGCCTCATCGAGAAAGGCACGGTCTCCGTCGAGTATTTCTGGCTCGATCGTCCTTATAACATCTTCGCCTTTACCCGGCCCGGCGGGAATTTCCGTAACTGGTATTGTAACGTTTCGTTACCCCCACAATTTGAAGGGGACACTTTAAGTTTTGTCGATTTGGAGTTGGATGTCCTGATCTGGCCGGAACAGACGCCGATCGTCCTCGACCGAGACGACTTAGAGGTAATGTCCAGGCGTTTAGACACGACCGGCACAATGAAACCTTTGGCAGAGGATGGGTTAAATAAGTTGTTGCAGCATATTGAGTTTAAGTACTTTCCATTCTCTCAACCTGACGTACAACCTTAACTTCTCGGCTGCACTCTCAAAACGTAACTACACACAACTAGATTGGTTCCCGGTGTCAACGGAACGAGTTGCCCCTCGGGCAGTTCGTATCCGCCGATCGAAGCCGGATTTTTGCCCAAGTTGACGGCCCAGTACTTTCCCTGGCCGTCGGTGGCGACCTTGAGGTGCTGGCGGCTGACCTCGGCATCGCCGGTAAGTGCGACATCTACCGGCCGGGACCGCGACCCGCGTCCGACGGTCACCTCTGGGCTATAGATCGGCAAAACGCTCTGTCGAACGCCGCCACGCCATATCTCAAGCTTATAGATCTCTGTCGCCCGCGGCCGGACGTTTGTCATCACCTCGCCGTCATCCGAACGGACTACGGGGAGTTTTACTGCAGTCGGCTGCTGAGTTGGATCGAACGGCTTGGATTGCTGAGCTGGCTGCCGCGGCGGCACATATGCCGGTGCCGGCGATTGTTGAGCCTGTTTCGTTTGGCGAGAAGATATTTGACCCAATGACGGGTTCGTGTCGAGGGACTGCGGGCGTTTAAGCACTCCGGTCTTTGACGACTCCGAATCTTCCCAGCTATGCATCACCCGGACTTTGCCTTGCTCAAGAGTGCCATCAACCCTGAGTTGGATGACGAACGACCGGGTCTCGAGCTTCTTTTTTCCGGCGATCTCGCGGGCCCGCTCGGCGAGTATGTGGTAAAGGCCCTGCTCCAACCCCCGACGCTTTATGCCGTGCCATTCTTTATCGTCGGCTTCGCTTAGAAAGACGTTGTATTCGGTCGGGATAATGGTCGTTCCCTGCGGAAGCGGCAGCATTTCACGCTGAATTATCGCCTCGATCTCGCGAGCAATGGTCACGACAAATTCCTCAGCCTCGCTCCGCGGCTTCACCTGAGCGTTTCGCGCCGCTTCCTCAAGGACGAGTTCGGCGGTTTCGCCGTCTATCCAACGCCTGACTTTTTCCAATACTCCCAAGCTTTTACCTCTTCAATTTATTCTACATCGACAAAGCGGCCGTTCAGCCAGCCCTTGCCGCTCGCGAGCTCCTCGCGTCGTTCTCTTCCCTGCTTTACGATCTCGACCTGATACCAATTATTGCTTTCGCGTTTCAGCACGCGAACCTCCGAGCCGCGGGTTACAAGGCCGATGATCGGTGTATTCGCACTCGGCCCCTGGCGGAGATTTACGTCGGTATTCGTAATTCCGACCGGAACCGAGGCCAGCGGATTCTGAAATGCCGGAATCAGCCCAAGCCCCTGCAAATACACGCTTGTTCCATAAAGCCCGATGCCGAAAAACGCGAGAACTACCGCGGCGAGAACGGCCTTTCTGAAGCCCCTTGCCCGACGGCCTTCATCCACCACCGGGTTCGCCGCCGGTGCGTCCAGATTAACAGAAAATCGGCCATTTCCCTGCTGCAGCGGATGGGTAACGGGCCCGCCGTTCCCATTTACGAGCGGCTCGTCGATCCGCGGCTGGTCGGCAACCGGTGCCGGCCCGCGGCGCTCAGGCATCAGCGGCATTCGCAGACGAAGGTCGCGCGAAGTGTCGAACTCCGGCTTTGTCGGAGCATTTGGCGAATAACCAAGTGCGATCTGCGGCTGCGGTATTGTATGCAGCTTAGGCCGAACGCGGGTCTCGGTCTCGCCGCCAGAGATCAAACGCCGTACCGGCTCAAGATCAGCCCAAAATTCATCCACGGTTTGGTGCCGAGCCGTCTCATCCTCATCCGTTGCACGCCGGAACACTCGTTTAAGTTCCTCGGCCCACGGCTCGTTCCTAACCTGCATCGGCAGGTCGGTAAGCGGTTCGTTCGCGTAAAATCGCGGAGCCTCGCCGGTTGCTAGTGTGTAAAGCGTCTTGGCAAGCGAATAAACGTCAGCCGCAGGCGTCAGGCTTGACGCCGGCCGGTTCGCCTCTTTGCCCGCAAAGAACGGGCTGTGCTCCGGCGGTGCGTAGATGTTCGTGCCGACACGCGTTATCGGGGCATCGGTCGCGTGGACACGGGCTACGCCGAAATCGGCGATCTTGACCACCTTTAGGTCGCCGCTCAGCAGCAAATTTTGCGGCTTGATGTCGCGGTGGATGACGCCTTTCGCGTGGGCATGCCGGAGCCCGGCCGAGACCTGCTCAAGGTAACCGATCGCCTCCGATAGCTCGAGCGTCCGCTCGCGGCAGACCTTGTGCAGATCGCCGCCGGACATATATTCGAGCACGAGATAATGGAACATGCGGCCATCGAGGTCGCGGGCGGTTCCATGGCCGAGCCGGCTGATGATATTCGGATGGCGGACGCGGTCGAGAGCTATCGCCTCGTTCTGAAAGTTTTCCACCAGCGTCCGCTCGAGGTCATCATCTACATCATCCTGAAGAAAAACGTTGAGGACCTTTATGACGACCTGCCGGTGCGGAGAATTCGGGGCGGCGATCGTATCCGTCGCCAAAAAGATCTCGGCATAGCTACCGCGGCCGAGCCGTTCGGTGATCTCGTAACGTTTATCGAGCCTTGAGTTTACTAGCCTGAGTTCTGACATTCTTCCCGGTGCAAGCCGATCGGATGAAAGAACGCGGTTACACCATCACAAAATATTACGACATTATATGCTCAAAGTTCGCTTCCATTCTAGAACGAAAAACGGCGGCTCCCTTGCGGAACCGCCGCTTTTCGATTGGTGGCCTAGGCACTTCTGCCTAGTTTCTCCGTTCGAATCCGGTGATCTGGATCGATTGGAAGAAGGGTGTTCCCGGCGGAATTCGGTCCGCATTGAGGAACGTTGTATCAAAGACCCAGTTTCGATTTGGCGGGCCGTACACCTTATCGCAGCATTTGAACGCACCATTGTTGTTCGCGGCGTTGAACAGATTGATCAGCGAACCGCTGTAGTTTAACCGGCCACCTCCCCAATCTTCGAGGAATCGCTTGAAGTTGTGGACACCTCCGCTCATCCTCGGGTCGCCGCCCCCCTGATTTGGCGTGCCGTTAAGGCTCGAAAGCGAGTCACCTGTCAAGAGTGCAAATCGGACGGTCGTCTCTGAGGCCGACCTGTTACCTTTTGAGAAAGGATATCTAAAGCTCCGGGCGTCAGACCAAGCATTAGACAAGATCATTACAGCGTCGGCCGCAATAGACGCAGGAATGTGTTCCGATGTGTTCTGCGGAAGGTAGTCGCTTGCCGGCGTGGGTGTTCCGTACGATGCGACCCCAGTAGCATTGTAGTTTCCTTGAACGTAAACCGCGTTCTCAGATGCCACGGTAAACCCGCGTGTGTTGTTCGGCGCGGTGCTGTCATAGAAGCCCGGCAGACGGGTCCCGTTGATCAGGCGAAGGCCGCGCCGATAATACTTGTGGTCAAATACGGCCGCGATGTCCGGAGACTCCGAGGCACTCGATCCCGTGTAACCGATCGCCTCGCCGGTCGTAAGGCCGGCACGGTCGAGTACACCGTTGAAATTGGCATCTTCGCCCGGCTGCAAAACGCCATCCGTATTACCATAGATGTCTTCCATGTCGTATTCGCCGTCGAAGTCAAAGTCGCCGCGGCGATCTGAAAAATAAAGCACCCAACCATTGGCACTCGGAATGTCGGTCGAGCGAAGAGGCCGTCCGGCTGCTACAGCAAACGGAGTCGTTGCGGGCAGTCCCGGAACGCCGACACCGCCATCAAAATCACCGCGAAGGAACCTACGCAGGTTATTTACATCGACGTCAACGATGCTCATTACGCCCGCCCACGGCACCTTAGCCGGGCCATAATTCGCGGCTGCAGTCGGGCTGAAAACCGATGTTGTGTCGTTGAACAGCCCTTCACGTGTGTCAAACATCTTGATCGGGAACGGGACCATACATCCGTATGTTCCGGTGCCGTCCGAGACGTTCGCGGTCTTCATATGAGCGACCTGGTTCGCTTGTGCCGCCGCGTCGAAACCATGACCGTTGGCGGTGAATAAACCGCCATTGCGGACCGTACGGGCCCCGGTCGCACAGGTGTTTGATGCGGGAGAATTCGAAACCCGGGCCGCTAGTACATAGTTGTTAGAGCCCGAAACATACATGTAGTTGTTCGGGGCCGAGAATGCATGGGCGGGATTGATCCCAACGCCGCCCATTACGAATCGCTGGAGCTTGATTATTGATCGCCCATCGGAGCCGTCACTTCCGGTCGTATAGCCATCGCGAAGTAAGCCGGTCGGAGCTTGTTCTGTGACGCCGAGCGCCAGGATGTCTGCCGTAATGTCGTTCGTAAAGTACGATTGTGTGGTCGCGTCGTAAACTACGGTGTCGATCTTGAGCCAAACCTCACGTCCGGGAATATGGACTCTCTCTCCATTGAGCCGGGTAACGTCGTATGTCGGGCCGGTCATCGCTAGTGGTTGATAGCCGCGAGCCTGTCCGACTGCCGGATTTGAGCCATCTCCGGCCGCAGAGCCATCGAGTCGGACACCACACGGCGTAGTCACAGCAGCTCCGCTGCCCGTAGCGCATCCTGGAAGCTTTGCCTTGCTGTCGGCGAGGTGGACACGAAATCCTGTCTTGTTGGCATACCGCTCACTTGCCGTTACGAGATCATCTTTCGTTGAATTAGTTACTGCGACTATGTTCGGTGACGTATCCGTTCCGCTGCCGTCGTTCCAGAGATCGCCGACTGACTTGGTTCGCTTTACGATCTCGCGAAGCGAGACCGGATTTCCATTGATATTCGCATTAAGTTTGATCGGCAATTCAAGCGTTTTCTGATAAGCCAGCAAATTGCCTTGATACCGAGCCTGCACCGTTTCCCAGTTTGCGTTTCGATACGTCGTTGGAAGCGGGCTGTTCGTTACAGGCGCACCGTTAGGAACGGTTTCAAGTACGGATCCCTCGCTCGAAAACAGACGGCGGAATACACCCGAAGCGTCTTTGATGTACACCTGATCACTCCAATTGGTCCACGGGAATCCGTTCTTCTGGACATCGGTAAAAATATGGTCGTGCGCAGTAACTTTTGAAGAGAAGTTGAGACGTGTATTAGCGGCCAGAAAGATACTGCCGTTCGAGTGGACACGGCCACCGAAATCAAACCGGGGGCCGGGGTGAAACTCAAGGTCGTCTTCGTAGAATATACCGAACTGAAAGATCGGGATACGATTGTTGAAGAAACGGCGGCTGAGGGTCACTTGTACGCCCGTCGCCTCGTGAATTGCTGGAGAATCAAGACGCCAACCGTCACGCAAAGCGGTCAGGCCTTGGAACTGTCCTTCGGTCATGACAACCGATTGAGTGGCATCCGTGCGGATGATCCGCTGTCCGGAAAAATCATAGTCGTCGAATCCTGGCGGGACCTGAGATTCGACATTTGCCAGGTCGGCCGGGTCCGGATTGAGCTTGACCTCGAAGATCTTGTTGAAGTTTCGCGTCATCACCTCGAGGCTTGCGTGACTCGCGTCGAAAGCCTTTGTCTCCGCAGCGTCATTTCCTGCTGAGATCGTTTCGCTGTTCGTTCGGGAGATCGCGAGAACGACAAAGCCCATCAGCAATACCATCACCAACAGGGCGATAACGATCGCTGACCCGTCTTCGCGACCGGCGAAGGTCCGCAACGCAGTAAATTTCTTTGACTTGAAAATTCTCATAATCACCTCTGGTCACCATCAAGACCGGTTCTTAACCGGCGTCGTATTCCATGTTTCGGGTTGCAAACGTCGCTGAAAGCGTGATCACTTCCGGTAGCCCTGTCCGTTCGTCGTTTTCTGAAGACTGAACGGAGATGCGTACCGTGATCTGGCGGATCATATTGAACCCTTCCGTAAAATCATCTGCGGTGCCGACGATCCCATCGGGTCCGGCGTTTGGTGTGGCCGTCACTGTTCCATCTCTCAGCACATACTCGATCTGCATGTCCTGAACGTTGTAAGCCAGCGGCTGTTCCTGGATCTGATCCGCTGCCGGCGCTCCTACATTATTGCCAAAAACTCGCCTTACAAGCGTACCGTCCGGGTTCACCCGATACTGCACGAGAAAAAAGCGTTTCATCGAAGCTACGTAAGTGGTGCAGTTCTCATCATTCTGATCGATGCACTGTCGCAACACACTGCCCGCGGCTCCGGCACCGTTCAATGGCTGGTTAAGACCGAGCGGATCGCCGGGAGCAGCATCTATCTGATTCGTTCCCTGGACGTTCGTTGCCATAATGGCCACCTGCGTCGTATCAGACTCGACAAGGTAGAGGTGGAAAGGGCGAGCTACGGCCGCACCAGTCGCAGCAAGTGTGCGGACTCGCGGTGTCGCAGGACTGCCTGAAGGATTTGTTACGTTCTGGAGCATCACCAGGCGTCCGACCTGCTCGTCAGCGGGGAGCGTCGTGTCCGGGTTGAAATCCATATCCCGAAATGCGAACGAGATCGAATCGGTCCTAACAGTGCTATCGGGATTAATATTGTTTGCGTAAATGTTGTTCCCAGCGACTATCGAGGTAAGAAGATCTCTTTCATCATCGACGTCTGGCGGAACCTCGAGAAGGGTCGAGACAAAGTTGTCAGGCGTGACAGCTCCCGCGCGGTGAAAACTGAGACCGGCATTGAGAGCGTCGCGCCCGATAAGGTGCACTGCCACACGGGCGTTCTTTTGAATATCCGCTCTTCGACTCGCTCGGTTTCGGTCGATCCTTCCGATCTCCATCAATCCGTAGATCGCTCCCGTTATGATCAAAAAGATGACCATCGCGACAAGAAGTTCAATAAGGCTGAAACCTTCTTGTCGCCTTATTGCCGCGAGATTTAGTTCGTTTACTGATCGATGAAGTTTTTTCATTAGTCGGTGACCTCGTATCTCGTTAAGATGGTCGAAACGGTCTCTCGCCGGGTTGCCTGATTGACGAAGTAGTCAACATGAACGTCGATCCGCCGACGCGTGATCGGGTACGTTGGCGACGGACGCTCAGGGTCCTCAACATCGGTGATGATTATCGTTCGAGCGTATCCGTTGATCACAGGGCTCGAGTTCGTCGGCCGGCCGCTAACAACGCATGGGCCCGTTTCTGCACAGGCATCATCTACAGTCCCAGCAACGCCGTCCCAGCCAAGTTCTTCCCGGATGGGTAGCGAACCGGGAAGGAACACGCCTCCAGGAGGAAGAGCATCGCTGTTTCGAATCGAATCCCAACCCTCGAAAACTCCCGCTCGACGGATCTCTTTTGCCGAGATTATCGATTCGATCGTCGATAAGGCGATCTGCTTGGCTACGACTCGTTTTTCCGATTCCATTGCACGAGCCAAATTGGCCGTAAGGGCCGAAAGCATCGCGAGAATTCCAACCATCAAGATGACGATAGCGATCATCACATCGATATATGAAAATCCTTGTTGAGTTTTCCGTTCTTTCATTTTTCCTCCGCGCTCTGGCCTAGTTGCCGGTAAAGCCGCCGTATGTGCCGGAACGTCGTGAGTCTTTCCACTTGTTGGTCGTTGTCAGGCTGCGGTCATATTCCCAAAGCCTGACCGAACCTGACGAACCAATCACAGTGATCGAACGTGCGATGTCAGCATTGGCCTGTTCTGTCGCATTAGGCGACCAAATGTGGACGGTTCCACCGGTCACGACCGCTCCGTTACCCGTGGCGGTATTTCCACCGTTCGTCACAGTTCCGTTTGCCATAAACCTATATGTCGCGACCGAGTCACCAACGCTGGTCGGATAGTTGCTCGGAAGGAAAACCGCATCCGGAACCGGAAGCGGTTCGGGGGGATTAACGTCAATGTTCCCGGGCTTAACCCCAACAGAGACAACCGAGTCTTCAAGTAGGTTCATCTCTCTGATCACTGCGTCGTCATCTACGGTCGCGGGAGTGTTTTCGTCGATCAAACGAACTGTCTTCCGAGTCCGATTGATCTCAATTCGATGTGTCTCCCGTTGGGTTAGGGATTTCTGTCTCGCCTCTTGAAAAATGTCGGTTATCAACAGAGCCTGCTCGTCCGGTTTGTACAGGGTCTGATGTGCCGTAAGATAAAAGAGCGAGACGCTGGAGAGCACAAGAATGATGGCAAGAACCATCAGGAGTTCCATCATCGAGAATCCGCTTTCGCTCGATATTTTTGAATGTTTATATTCCATAAGGCTCCGGAACCGGAAAAGAGTGGCTTGTTTTCGTAAGTGAACGAGGTTAATGCCTAGTAGTAGGAAAGGCGGAATGTGAGAAACATTCCAACGTTATTTTACACAGCACAACATTGTTATGCAATCTCTTTTTTATGATTTCGTCCCGAACGCGACACTGTTATTACCTCCGAACCCGGATGTAGCCTAGTTCGTAGATGTTTCAATGCCTGAATTGGTCAAGAAAAAGGGGATAGAGTCAGTCATTCAAGGAATCCTTACACGTTCTGGTAGCGTGATTGATAAGCTGACCGGGCGAGGATGGCGGCCTTCGAGTTCGCTTGCGACGAGCGAGCTTGCTGATAAATTGCGGCTATTGTTCGATGAACATGCCACGACGGGCACGGGCGGCCGAAGGGTTGTGCCCCATTTTATTGAGCTTAGAATGCAGTGGGACAAGTTCTCGACCGATGCCGAAGAGTCGATCAAGAAGCTGACAGATGAGCTAACTGTGGCGGCGATAGATCATATCAACGACCGGCATTACTACACTGCGGCACCGCTTTCGGTACAGGTCCGGCCGGACTATTTCACATCGGGCGTGCGTCTTGTCGTGAGCTTTGAGAAATTTGACCCCGAGGAAGGCGAACGGGCGGCGACCATCGTAGGTGAAGAGCAGGTAGTTGCGGTCAACGGCAATACGGACGCGCTCGAGACGCCTTCGCAGACAGCGACACTTGTAATGACCATTTCGATCGACGGTTCGACCTCGACCAAACGCGCGGCCATCTCATCCGGGAGCCGCCTTTCGATCGGACGCACCGGTGAGAACGATATCGCCCTTGGCCACACGAGCGTCTCAAAGTTTCATGCCGCACTTGTGTGCGACGCGGAGATGAACCTCTCGATAGCCGATACGGGCTCGACGAACGGAACTTTCGTTAACGGCACGCGTATTTCTTATGGCAAGGCAACAGCGGTAAAACCGGGCGACGAGCTTGGATTTGGTTCAGTAAAAGCCACCATTTCGCTACTTGATAAGCCCGTTGAAAGTAAGCCTTTAGCCAGCGAAGCACCGGCCGTTACCGAGGCATTCAGTTTAGAAACAGGCGTTGAGCAGAAAACCTAAAGAACCGGAATTAGCCCTAAGATGTTTTTACTATTCTTACTTCAATTCGACCTCGGTTCTCTCTCGTGGGAGTCGCTCTTCGGCTCGCAGGTCCTCGAGCGGACACCGGCCGGGCTGACCCTGATCTACATCATCGGCGTTGGCGTTCTCATCGGCTTTCTTGTTCTTACGTTCATCGATCATTTTCGCCGCCGCGAGTTGCCTTTTGAGATCGGCTTGCCGCGTGAGGTCGTCCGCAGGTTAACGACGACCCTGGCGAACCGAAGCATAATTATCTGGCAGGTGGTGTTCTTTTCTCTTGCATTCGGTGTTTTCGGGTTTCAGGCCTACTGGACCTATTTTGCGGGCGATGCGAACGAGCAATACCAGGCACTAGCTTACAAAGACCTTCGCAATCGTCGAACTTCTGCCGCAAATCTCCGCGGGTGGATGTTCGACCGCACCGGCGAGCTCTCGAACGCACTCGCCTATTACAAGACCGGCCCGAATGGCGAGATCAGGCGGGCGTTCTCGCTCGAACGCGAGATGGCCCATCTGCTCGGCACCGAACGCGGCACTCCGGGTCTTGAACGTACCATCTATCAGCGGACGATCGACCCGATGCCGGAAACTTTCGAGGTTTTCACCAAGATCAAGTTCAAAGAGGACGAGAATAAAGATGTTCGGCTGACCATCGACCGAGAGCTGCAGGAGTTCATCGCCCGCCAGTTGGACGGCCGCAACGGAGCGATCGTCGTGCTCAACCCGCAGAATGGCGACATCCTCGCGATGTATTCCAACCCGTCGTACAGCCTCGCGGAGACGCAGGACCTTGAGACATATCTGAAGCTAGAAGGTGATAAGCGGAACAAACCGCTGCTCAACCGAGCAACCCGAGAGTTTTACGTGCCGGGCTCGACCTTTAAGCTGTTTACCGTGATCTCGGCCTTTCGTGCCGGCAAGCAGAATGCGGTTTTTCCGAGCTTTGCCGATGGCTTTCGGCCGACACGCGGATCGCTTCCGATCGTCGATTCGAGCCAGAAGCGTGACGGAATGAACGTCAGCGGTGCATGTGCCGGCGGCTGCCAGGAAAAGGACATAATCAACGCGTTCAAGGTCTCAAGCAATCAGTATTTCGCCCAGCTTGCGATCTCGCTCGGCCGCGAACGGATCGCCGAAACGGCCCGTGCGGTCGGCATCGAACCTGTAGATACGCCGCAACAAGCTCTGGTCGCTAAGTTTTTCCCGACCGTTTTCAATACAAGTAATGCCGCGATCGCCAACGCCATCGCTCCGATCCGTTCGACAATTGTTACCGGGAAAGACGCATCCGCCTTCGATATCGGCCTCGAAGGCATCGGTCAAGGCTACGCGGGCCAGATGACGCCGCTCCAAATGGCAATGATCGCGGCGGTCGCCGGAAACATGGAAGGCAAGCTGATGAAGCCGCGGATCGAGTATGACCGCGAGCCGGAAATGTACTCGCAGGTCGTCTCGCCGCAGCAGGCAGCGGCACTTCGTCAGATAATGGCGACCGTGACCGAAGAGCCGGGCGGAACAGGAACGGTCATTTCGTCAAAGCTCTCGGGCACCGGTATCAGGACCGGCGGAAAGACCGGCACGGCAGAAAAAGAAACGCCGCTTTACGACGAAAAGACCGGAAAACTACGCACAATAAATAAGCAGCGGCGGAACGCGGCCGGCGAGCTTGAGGAGTACGAAGTGCCGGTCACATATACACGCTCGGATAGCTGGTTCATAAGCATCGCACCGCTCGAACGGCCGACGCTTGCGATCGCAGTTGTGGTTGAAGGTGGCGGATACGGCTCGCGGACCGCGGCTCCGATCGCGGCAAACGTGATATTGAAGGCTCGCGACCGCGGGCTACTAGGCGACCAATACAAGCCAAAGGCCCCGCCAAAACCTCCGGCGAAGCCCACCACAACCCGAAGGAGGCAGCGATGAAAAACAGGACTTCGTCACACGTTTTCATACTGCTGCTGATCGCAGCGGTAACGGCCATCTCGCATTACTCGATCTACTACGGCGGCCTGATCCGCGGCTATGAGACGTCGTTTTATTCGGGCGTTAGGAACATTGGCCTCTTGCTGATCCTGGCACTCTTGCCAATTGTGCTGAAGCACGCCTTGAAATTCAGCGGAAACTGGACCATTTACACGTCTGCGGTCCTGCTTTTCTCGATCGGCCTTACCGTCCAGTACCGGCTCTTCAGCGACCCTGAATACATCTCGCGGCAGGACCGTGCCGCGGCCCGCGAGGCGAAGATCCGTACTCTGCAAATGCACTATATTCAGGAGAATTACAGTGCAGAAAAGAAGCAGCAAATGGGGCTTCCGGCGACGCCGCCATCGCCGGTGGATCTATCGACCCTAACGCCGCGGCCATCTGAGGAGACCTTGCCGGCGGTGCTCCTTTCGGGCAAGACGATAAACCCACTGCTCGGTATCTTTGGCCTGATCGCGGCGTTAATGCTGCTTAGGCGTGAGAAGGTGCTTGAGTTTCTGCAGAACAACGGATTTTTGATAGTGCTCCTGACGCTCGGGCCGCTGATAGTTGCGGCTCTAACCTCGAATGCGGGTAAATCCATCGGCAACATGACGCCCTGGGAACCGGCGAAAATACCTTTCTTGATCGGGTTCGCGGCAATCCTTGCCGTGCTTTACAAGAATTTGGCCCGTACTTATTGGGGCCTGCCGCGGGCAAAGGACGTTGTTCCGCTTGTCTTTATGGCGGCACTTCCCTTTGTTCCGTTCTTTTTGCTGAAGGATTTTGGGCAGATGATGGTCTTTTCGGCCGTCTATGCGACGCTTTACCTGATCGCCGTTCGGCGGTTTACGCAGCGATCGGTCTTTGTCGGCACGGTGCTTCTTGTGGTTAGTATCCTGGTCGTAGGAGCGTTGCCGCTCTCGACCCAGGAGCGGATTCCGCTCCTTCCGACGGTCGCGGCTCCAGTAAAATCAGTGTTGCCAGACCGCATACAACAGCGGTTCCATCTCTGGCTGGACGGCTTTAACCCGCCGACGCCAGAAACCTCATGGTGGAAATCGGACTACGACAACTATTACAAACGGCTGGTCGAACGCGACCCGAGCTTACCGCAGCTGCTTGAGCAGGATCCAAATCTGCAACGGTCGATAAACGTCGACGCTTGGTTCGACGTCCTGGCCTTTCAACCGGCTCAGGCCACTTTCGGGCTCGCATCGGGTGGCACGACCGGCCGGGGCCTGGGACTCGGATACCCCGAATTGATACCGGTCGCGGACTCCGATTATATCTTTGCCGCGCTTGCCGAAGAACTTGGACTTTTTGGGGGTTTGTTGTTAACCTTGGCGTTACTTGTTCTGGTCAGCGCCGGGGTCAGAACTGCTTTAGATTCAAGAGATATGTTCAGCAAGCTGTGTTGCATCGGCCTCACGGCTTTCATCGGATTCCAGGCCCTCGTCAATATCGGCGGCATCACGCGGGCACTGCCGATGACGGGCATCACGCTGCCGTTCGTCAGCCACGGCGGTTTCTCGCTGATCACCAGCTTTGTGATGCTCGGAATGCTGATGGCCTTTTCGCACCGAAACGCACTGGACCGAGGGCCCGAGGAAATTAAACTATTGCCTTAGAGTTGCGGCTCTAACTTATTGCACGATAACCGCTTCAGGTTATGGCATTTGCCCCCGAATAAAGAATATGGACAATAATTTTGCGGTGATCTCAGCAACGGTGAGTGATCGGGGATTGAGCGAAAAGCGGCCCGAGAACGAAGATTCGTTCGTCGCGATGGACGCAGCCGGGCTTTATGCGGTCGCGGACGGCGTGGGCGGTGCTCAGGCAGGCGATGTTGCTTCGCAAATGGCGGTCGAGATCCTCGGTGAGGCGTTTACGCATTACGGCGATTCTGTCGACCCGGAAGACATCATGCAGGTCGCTCTCGAACGTGCGAATGAGGCGATCTACCGGATGTCGACCGAGCTTCCGCAACTTTCGACAATGGCGACGACCATCGCCGCGGTCCATATCTCCGGAAACATCGTGACCATCGCCCACGTCGGCGATTCACGTGTCTATCGGGTTGACCCCGACGGCGTTCTCCATCGGGAAACGAACGATCACTCGCTCGTGGAAGAGGAAGTTCGAGCAGGCCGGATGACGCCCGAGCAGGCCGCAAATCATCCCAGCAAAAACGTGATCAGCCGCGCACTAGGGGCGGAAGCTACTGTAGCCGTTGAACTTAAGACCATAATGGTCGACCCGGGCACCAGCTTTCTCGTGTGTTCGGACGGTATAACACGGCATCTGGAGGACCCCGAGCTTGAGCATCTGATGACGACCGGAATGGCTCCGGATATGCTTGTCACGCAGATGAAGGACATCTGCTACGACCGCGGCGCTGAGGATAACCTGACCGCGATCGTCGTAAAGATACTGCCGACCGTCCTTGAGAACCGCGAGGACGGCGTTGCAGCCGCACCGGTTACAGGCCCGATCGAATTCCCTGCCACACAGGATCTTGCGGAGGAAGAAACGATCGCCTCGGCCCGTTCGCCTTTTGACGCTCCGGTGGCCGATGAAGCCGCCGACGAAAACAATGCGCTCGACGATCTGCGTCGTGAGATTTCGGATGACGATGATGCCGAAACGCCAGCAAACGATGATGAATTTCTCGGCGGGCTCGATGACAACGGCCAGATCATCGAGACGCCAAAGAAAGACTACGCCTCTTCCGGTTTCGTAGTTCAGGCCGATGAGCCGAGGCCACAACCGCCCAAAGAGGATTTCAAGATGTTCGGCGCCAACGGCGATGCCGAGGTAGAAACTACACGCTCAGGCGGCGGATTCCTTTCTAAATTGCTCTCCGCCGTTGTTTGGCTTGTGCTCGGCGGGATAATCGGCGTCGCGGGTTACTATTACTGGCACCTCAACAATCCGATAGTACAGCAATCCCCGCCGCAGCTCATTGAGCGATCGTCGGATGTGCAGGTATCTTCGCTCGAAGAGTCTCGTAGGCTGGTCGATGCCGACCCGAAGGGCTATCTGGAGAAAAATTCCGCCACGCCGCAGGACGCTGTGGACCATTATCTTTTGGGCCGGGCGTTGCTGCTGGATGGAAAATATTTTGAATCACAGCGGCAACTTCGAATGGCGAAGGAAAAGCTCGGAGAGGCCGACCAGAAGGACCGAGCGACGATCGCTGCTGAGATCGCACTCGCAAATGCGATAATCTCAAGCGGACCTGCGACCGAGGCTTTCAAGCGGGAGCTAGAAACAGCCCCGCCGGTAAATTCGAATGCTAACGCCAATGCCTCTTTGATCCCGACAGGCAATACGGCCGCGAACACCGCCCCGGCGAACGCTAACGCTCAACCCTGAACCTGCCTGCGGGCTTCGAACAGGATAATGCCGGCCGAGACCGCCAGATTGAGGCTCTCGACCGGCTTTTCCATTTCGATAGCAATACGTTCGTCGAGCTGGGCCTCGATCTCCGGCGAGATCCCGTCCGCTTCCGAACCAAAAACGAGCAGCCGCGGCCGCGTCCAATCAACCGCAGTATGAGCGACCGCTCCGTCCATCGCGGTGCCTGAAAGAACCCACCCCGCCTCTTTGGCTCGAGCCACGACCGATCCTTCTTCTGCCTTCTCGATTATCCGCAGCCGAAATGCCGAGCCCATCGATGCCCTCAGTGCCTTTGGCGAAAATGCGTCCGTCGAGCCTGCGGTTGTTATAACTATTCGCACCCCGGCAGCGTCGGCCGTGCGAAGAATCGCACCGAGATTTGCGGGATTATTCGCACGACTCAGCATCAGAACGAGCGGCAAGCCACCCGATTTGGCCGGGCCAAACACCTCTTTAACCTCCGCCACCGGCCTCGCAGCGATCAGGATCACGCCCTGCGGAGATTCGGTATCAGCGATCTGGGCAAACAGCTTGTTCGGAAGCTCGTAGACCGGGACGCGGGAACGATTGAGAGCCGTTCGAATCGCTCCATCATCCTCGCGAGCGAGAAATTCGTTCGACACAAATCCGTGGCTGATCACAAGGCCGGAACCGAGCGCTTCGAGCGCAAGCCGCTTCCCTTCGATGAAGATCTCGCCCGGCTCTTTGCCGCTCCTAACGCGCAATGCGTGCTTGATCTTTTCGTTGTCGCGGCTGGTTATTCTCTCCATATCGGCGGACGAGTGTTAGTTTGCGAACGTTTATACGCTAGAATCGGAATATTACGGATAAATACTGCAAACGCTATGAAACCAGAAACCCAGGCGATTAACAAACTTGACGAACTGCGCGAACGTAACGAGTGTGCCGAACTCGGCGGCGGCGAGGCCCGGCTTGAGAAACAGCGGGCCGCGGGAAAAATGACCGCCCGCGAGCGGATCGAGTTTTTGCTTGATGAAGGCACTTTTGAAGAGTTTGACAAGTTCGTCGTCCATCGCTCGACCGACTTTGGGCTGGATAAGCAGCGGTTCCCAGGCGACGGCGTCTTGACCGGGCACGGAAAGATCGACGGGCGGCATGTCTTCGTTTTTGCTCAGGACTTCACCGTCTTTGGCGGTTCTCTCTCGGAAACGCACGCTCAGAAGATCTGCAAGATAATGGACCTTGCCATGAAGACCGGAGCTCCGGTAATTGGGCTGAACGACAGCGGCGGTGCCCGAATTCAAGAGGGCGTCGTTTCGCTCGGCGGTTATGCCGACATCTTTTTGCGGAACACGTTGGCGAGCGGTGTGGTGCCGCAGATCAGCTGCATTCTTGGCCCTTGTGCCGGCGGGGCGGTCTATTCGCCGGCGATCACGGACTTTAACGTGATGGTCAAGGATACGTCCTATATGTTCATCACCGGGCCGGATGTGATCAGGACCGTGACGCACGAAGAGGTGACAAAGGACGAGCTTGGCGGTGCTCTGACGCACAATACGAAATCCGGCGTCGCCCATTTTGCCGCCGATTCGGACGAACACGCTCTCAGGATCACACGCGAGCTGATCTCGTTCATACCGTCAAACAACATGGAGGATCCGCCATTTGTGGCCTCCGCCGACCCCGCAACGCGGATCGACAAGGAACTGAACACGCTCGTCCCCGAGAACGCGAATATGCCCTACGACATTCGCGACATCATCACGCGGGTGGTTGACGACGGCTATTTCTTTGAGGTGCAGGAGCTTTTTGCCCAAAATATCGTTATCGGATTTGCCAGGCTCGGCGGGCATTCGGTCGGGATCGTGGCAAATCAGCCGGCCTTTCTTGCGGGCGTTTTGGATATCGATGCCTCAGTAAAGGCGGCACGGTTCGTTCGCTTTTGCGATTGCTTCAACATTCCATTGATAACCTTTGAGGACGTGCCGGGCTTTCTTCCGGGCGTTGATCAGGAACACCACGGCATTATCCGCCACGGGGCGAAGCTGCTCTATGCATTTGCCGAAGCGACCGTACCGAAGATCACAGTGATCACCCGGAAGGCCTACGGCGGTGCGTACTGCGTTATGGCCTCAAAGCATATTCGCACAGACGTTAATTTTGCGTATCCGACGGCCGAGATCGCCGTTATGGGAGCGGAAGGTGCGGTCGGAATACTGTATAGAAAGGAGCTGGCAGAAGCTGAAAACGCCGAGGCCGCAAGGCAGGAAAAGATCGCCGAGTTTCAAAATAAGCTCGCGAATCCATATGTGGCTGCCGAAAAGGGGTTTGTCGACGAGGTGATCGAGCCGGCATTTACGCGGCCCAAGCTGATAAGGGCACTGGAGATGACCCGGAACAAGCGCGACACCAATCCGCCGAAGAAACATGGCAATATTCCGCTTTAAGCGTTGCATTAGCTGTCGGATTACGACAGTTAACATTGACTCTACTATTTAGCGGCAACTTATTGTACCTAAACACTTTGAGTATTTATTAAACAATCACCTTAATGCCAGAAACGTTCCCCAACCGGCCGACAAAGGCCATTATCGATCACACCGCACTCGTCGAGAACGTGCGGTCGATTCGTGAGTTCATCGGCCCGGGCACGAAATTCATGGCGGTCGTCAAGGCAAATGCATATGGCCATGGGGCTATCGAGTGCTCGCAAACGCTTGAGAAAGCAGGGGTTGAGTGGTTCGGCGTCGCAACACTTGAGGAAGCACATGAACTTCGCAAGAACGGGATAGCCAGCCCGATAACGTGCTTTGGATCCGTATGGCCGGGCCAGGAAACCGCATTTTTCGAGCATTTCGTTATTCCGGCCATATTTTCACTGGAAACGGCTAAACGATTGGACGAAGCAGCTGCAAAATGCGGCGTCGAAGCTCGCGTCCACCTGAAATTGGATACGGGAATGGGCCGTGTCGGGCTGCGTTTTGATGAGTTAGAGGGATTCTTGCAAGCGATCGCGGAGCTGCGGCACCTTAGAATCACGGGGCTAATGACCCATTTTGCCGCTGCCGATGACCTCTCGCAGGCCGATTTTACGGGGCTGCAGATAGCTCGATTTAAGAGTTCACTTGAACTATTGCGGAAGGCCGGAATTGAGCCTGAGGTCGTTGATCTTGCAAATTCGCCTGGAGCGGTCGTTTATCCCGAATCGCGGGGAAAGATGGTCCGGATCGGCGGGATAATGTACGGGCTCGGCGATGACGTGCTTCCCCGCGAAGCTCCCGGCCCCAAACTTAAACCGGTTCTCTCGCTGGTCACAAAGGTCGCCATGGTGAAACGCATAAACGTTGGTGAATCAATAGGATATGGCCGCTCATATACCGCAGAACGCGAGGTTACAGCGGCTGTTTTGCCCATTGGTTACAATGATGGATACTGTCGAGCTCTTTCCGGGCTCTCAGACGTTCTTATCCGCGGCAAACGCTGCCGTGTCCTAGGCCGAATTTCGATGGACTGGATCACCGTTGACGCGACCGCGATACCAAATATAGAGGCCGGCGAGGAGGTCGTATTGATCGGAAGTTCGGGCGATGAAACGATCACTGCCGCCGAGCTCGCCGGAATTTCGGGTTCTATCTCGTATGAGATCACGTGTGGACTCGGGTCGCGGGTACCTAGAATTCACATTAAGTAAACTATATGTAGCCTGAATAAATGGAAGCTAAATATTATGAATACGCGGGTTAGTATGTTGTGTATAAATCACTTTTAAGGTATTACAGTAGATTAATTTCCACAGGAGCCTTTGAGCGGTCGGCCGAGGTCGCCTTCTATTTCGTATTTGCATTCTTCCCGCTCTTGTATTGCCTGGTCAATATCGCGGGACTACTTCTCGGCTCAACCACCGAGATGAGGGCCGAGCTCTTCAGCTACCTTCACCGGATAATGCCGGATACCGCGTTTCAGCTTGTGCGCTCTACAGTCGATGAGATCATCGAAGGCAGTAGCCCGGGCAAGCTCATACTTGGGTTAGGCGTTACACTTTGGTCTGCTTCTGCCGGTATTGACGGCCTTCGGTCTGCGTTGAACGCAGCATATGGTATCCGAGAGCGGCGGCAAGTATGGACGACCCGCGGCCTCTCAATCGGCGTTACGATACTTTTGATATCGCTTACATTGATCTCGTCATATCTGGTTTACGTGATCTGGGGCTATACCGGAGGCTCACATTCGGACGAAAACGGTGCCGGGCTCTCGCTGGTCGCATTGCGCTGGCTTTCGATCATCGCGGTCGTCTATCTGCAGTGTATTATCATCTATCGGCTGCTTCCGGACCTTGACGACCATTCTCTGAAATGGACCTTGCCCGGAGCGATCGCGGCCGTCATGATCTGGTTGATCCTTACCTTTATCTTCCGGCTTTATATTCAGAATTTTAACACTTACAATCGAGCCTACGGTTCGCTCGGTGCGGTGATGATATTGATGTTCTGGCTTTACCTCGCGGCTCTTGCGTTAATGCTCGGCGGCGTGATCAACGCCGAATTTATGCATCACCGAAAGAGCCGAGGCCAAGAGCCCTCGCCGCCGGCGGAGCCGTAACACTTTTTATGTCGATAATGATCGAAGAGATCTTTGAGCAGCCTCAAGTTCTCGAACAAACCCTCACAGAAGAAAGGCCGAAGGCCGAGGCTCTTGGCCGCCGGTTAAACGAGCGAGACATCGACCTGATCGTCCTCGTCGCCCGCGGAAGCTCTGACAATGCCGCGCTTTTCGGCCGTTATCTGTTGGAGGTATCGACCGGAATTCCGGTTTCGCTTTCGGCACCCTCGGTTTTTACCTTATATAACGCGAAGCTCGATCTCTCGCGTGCATTGGTCGTCGGGGTTTCGCAGTCGGGCGAAGGCACGGACATCAATCTTGTGCTGGAAAAGGCGAAGGCCTCGGGCGCATTTACGCTCGCCATCACAAATGAGGCAGATTCTGCAATGGCCTCGCTTGCAGATGAAACGCTGCTTATCCATGCTGGCCGCGAGCGTTCCGTCGCTGCAACAAAGACCTACACTGGCCAGATGTTGCTTTTCTATTTGCTGTCGGAGGCCCTCGGCGGCCGGAAGCTCAACATTGAGAAGATTCCCGAGCATACGTTGCAAAGCCTCGAGACGGCAGAGACCATTCGCGGTTACGTTGAGCGATACGCGTTTATGGAACAGTGCGTTGTTGTCGGCCGTGGCCTTAACTACGGCAATGCTTACGAACTTGCTCTCAAGTTGATGGAAACGTGCTATGTTGTGGCCGAGCGGTTCTCGTCGGCCGATTTTTTCCACGGGCCGCTGGCCATTGTCGAACGCCGGTTCCCGGTGCTTATGTTCGCTCCCGAGGGAGCTGTGACGCAGGGCAACGTCGATCTGCTCGAAAGGCTCGGCGAGCTTCGTGCGGATTCGCTCTCTATCACGAACAGCCGTCGCGTCGCAGAGCTTTCGTCGCGCTCGGTGATGCTTGATGAAAAGATCGACGAGTTTCTATCGCCGATTCCCTTCGTTGTGCCGGGCCAACTCTTTGCAGCATATCTTTCGGCGGCTAAGGGGCTTGACGCGGACGCTCCGCGATCGCTTAAAAAGGTGACACAGACCATTTAATGACGGCAAACAGCGAAAGCGAACAGGTCTCAACCGCCCGCTCGTGGCTTGAGACCGTCGTTTTCGTTGTTTTCCTTCTGCTCATAATTTCGCTGGGATTTATGCAGCCGAATGTCCGCTTTTCCGGAATGCGGCTGCAAGTTACGGACCTTCTTTTCCCTCTCTTTTTTATTGGTTGTGTTGCCGTCGCTTTCAAGGATCGGTTCGCGATGCGGCCGGATCGCACCTATATTTTCATCGCCATCTATTTCTTAGTTCTTGCGGTCTCGGCCGCTTTTTCCGTTCGACCGGCGGCGAGCCTTCCCCGGCTTGCGGGCGAAGTCTATCTAATTCTCTTTGCCGTCGGTACCGCATTTATCGTGCAGTCAGAGCGTGATCTGCGAGCGGCAATTTTCGCCTGGATCGCGGCTAGCTCGCTTGTTTGTTTGATCGCTGTTTTGACCGCTGCATTGTTTTATATTGACCGCGACAACGTGTTGCTGAACTACACGCTCCATCATTACGGGTCGCTACCGCCGGGAAATTATCCGCGGGTGCACAGCACGTTCATTTATCCCGCGATGCTGGCGAATTACCTCACAGTCTCGGTCGTTTTCCTGATGTTCGGGAAAATACGAGGATGGTTCGGCCGTGCATTTTGGCCGTTGCTTGTTCTTCATTTAGCGGGTGCGGCATTCACAGTAACGCCGGGCCTTGGTGGTCTTGTCCTCGGCATCGGCGTTTTCATTTGGATCTTCCGTACGGATGTTGTCTCATCCCGGCTCGCTTTTGCTGCACTCGTTTTCGGCGTTGCAGCGGCGGTTGGGTCCGTCGTCGTCTCGGCGGTCACCGCCCGCCCGATATCAAGCTCGCCGTTCTGGTTTGACGCCTTCGGTTTTCGGCTCGACCCGACTCAGCGTTTACTCACATGGATCGGTGCTTGGCAGACGATGCTCGAGTATCCACTGACCGGCCGCGGCCTTGGACTCGACGTCGCGAGGGTGTATTTCGAAGCTCCGTCGGGGCAAAAGCAGATGCTCACGGATGCCCACAACACCTGGCTTAACATCGGCGGACAGGCAGGCGTTCCGGGCTTTCTTGCCTCGATATTGTTGACCCTGGCGCTTATCGGACGCAGCTTGCCGCTTAGGGCGACCCGTGCACTATCTTATCAAGCGATGCTCGGCGTTGCGTTCATCGCGGCTTTCGTGGCTCAGGGATTTGTCGGATCCTTTGAGAATGCACGGCATCTCTGGGTTCTGATCGGCCTCTTGATCGCTGCCGCACGTTTTCACGAGGCCGATGCGGAGCTTTAGTTTTGATCCAAAACTGGTATAATTTCGGAGTCCTGCCATCATTTCGATTTTTTTCAACCAGACTCGGAGGTTTTCTTTGAAGAGCTATTTACGTTTTCTTCTCTTAGCGGTGTGTGTTTTCACCGCCGCCGGAATTGCATATCTAACCATCGCCCCGAACGGCGGAGCGATCGCCGATAAGCCAGTCTATTGGATAACCGTGGACCAATCGGAGATCGGCCACCTGATCGAAAAGGACCTGTCGCTTTCTGGTTCTACAAAGTTTGAGGTCGTTGAGACGCGCGGCGGACTCGCCATAATCAAGCTCGATGAACTCGGCTCGCAATATCTGAGCGGGCGGATGCACGAGGAGTTTCACAAGTGCGCCGGTTTTCTACGGCACGAAACTTACGAGGAAGCACAACGCTCGATCGATGCCTCGCTCACTGCCAACCCTGCCGCCGAGTTTGTAACCTACACGATCAACAATCAGACGGCTGTCGTTCCAATGCTTGCCGAGGCGGCCGAACCGAACATCCGCCAGACGATCCTCGATCTCTCTTCGCTTCACACCCGCCGCCATGACCAGCAAGGCGGACTCGACGGGGCGAACATGATACTCACCAAATGGCGGCAACTCGCTCTCGCCTCCGGCCGAACGGACGTTTCGGTGATGCCCTACGCTCACCTTTCGCCGACCAATCCGGACACATTCTTGACGCCGCAGCCGTCGATCATTCTCACCATCACCGGCACAGAGTTTCCAGAGGAGATCGTAGTTGTCGGCGGGCATCAGGATTCGATCCGCTCGGGACAAACGACAGGTGCGGCTCCGGGTGCCGATGATGACGCCTCCGGCATTGCGAGCATTACCGAGACGATCCGCGTGTTACTCGAAAAGGACTTCCGGCCGAAACGGACGATCCAGTTCATGGCGTATGCAGCCGAAGAAGTTGGACTCGTCGGATCAAAAAACATTGCCCAAAACTATCGCGCCCAAAACAAGAACGTCATCGGAGCACTCCAGCTTGATATGACGAACTACGGCGGCAACTGGGCCGATATCGTCATCATCACGGACAATACGAATGCTGCCCAGAATCAATTTCTCCGCGACCTGGTCACCGAATATCAGCCGACGCTCGTCGTAAAGAACGATCAGTGCGGTTATGGCTGTTCGGACCATAAGTCGTGGTTCGATCAGAACTACCCGGCATCGATGCCCTTTGAAGCTAAGTTCAGCGGCACATCTCTCGACGGCATCGCCGCCCAGTACAACACCGCACTTCACACCGCGAATGACACCATCTCGCGGAGCAACGGCAACGCGAATCACGCACTGAAGTTTACAAGGCTTGCTATCTCTTACGTTGGAGAGCTCGCAAAGGGTGATATCTTGCAGGCAACCTCAAACCAAACACCGTTCGATTTTGACGCCGATGGCCGGGCTGACGTTTCGGTCTATCGGCCGGCTGATGGAGTTTGGCATATCGATGGTTCCAACGGTGGCTACTCAGCGTTCCAGTTTGGCATTTCAACTGACACCATTGTACCGGCGGATTTTGATGGCGATGGAAAGACCGATCTCGCTGTTTTCCGCGACGGTGTGTGGCATATGCTGCGAAGCCAGGACGGCTATTCTGCCATCCAGTGGGGCGTTGCGGGCGACATTCCGCAGCCGCAGGATTTTGACGGCGACGGCAAGGCTGACATCGCTGTCTTCCGTCCTTCGAATGGCGTTTGGTATGTGCTGAACAGCAACGGAGGCAACTCGATCTTCCGATTCGGACAGCAAGGTGACGAGCCGATCGCAGCCGACTTTGACGGCGATGGTGAAGCCGACGCCGCGGTCTATCGAGATGGCGTCTGGCACATCAAGGGCTCTACCGTAGGTTACCTCGCTTACGAGTTTGGCATCGCTACCGATACCGCTCTCGTGGCCGATTTTGATGGGGACGGTAAAGCCGATCCCGCCATCTTCCGCGATGGCGTTTGGTACATTTTGCGATCCGCGGGCGGTGTGACCATCTTCGAGTGGGGCGTGGCCGGCGATGTCCCCACCGCTGCTGACTATGACGGCGACGGCAATGCGGACATCTCGGTCTATCGCGGCGGAACTTGGTACATCTACAATAGCGGGAATTCGAGTGTCAGTTATCGCTCGTTTGGAATAGCCGGCGACCTGCCGGCGGCAAATGCTTTCGTAAAGTAGGCAAACCTGAAAAACCGAACGGGCCGTGATCTTTAAGGATCGCGGCCCGTTTTTTTTGTTTACCTTGCTCTTCTATTTATGAGAATTCGGAAGCGGCCCGGAGCAGAGCTTCTCGCATCTCGCCTGATGTTCGCCAGCGAAGCTCGACCTGTTTGGCAAGTGCGGTTTCGATGACGGCCGATATTCGCAGCGGAACCTCCGGCACTCGATTCGCGATCGGGATGATCGGCTTCTCAAAGATCGCCTTCACAGTCTCTGAGATGCCGGCTTTGGGGCTGATGTCGAGCGCGTGTGCTCCCGTTAGCAGACTATAAGCGGTCATCCCGAGAGCATAAATATCCGAAGGCGGCCGGACTTCTTTGAAGTCCTTCACCTGCTCGGGCGGCATATAGGCGATCGTTCCGGCGACATCTCCGACCATCGTCACACCGCTCATTCCTGTTTGCTTGTAGCTCTTTGAGAGCCCGAAATCGGTCAGCTTCGCAATATAGTTTGGGAACGTGCCATCGACCAAGATGTTCTGCTCTTTTATGTCGCGGTGAACGAATCCTTTGCCGTGTGCAAATTCCAATGCGGCGAGGGTTTGCTCGATGATCTTGACGACCTCTTTGTAGTTCAGTTTGCCACCACGTGACTTCGCAAGCTTGGCGGCATCCGGCCCGCTGACAAACTCCGAGACGAGATAAACGATCCCGTTGTGAGTTCCGTGGTCGATGTAGCTGACAACGTTCGGGTGCTGCAGTGATGCAGCAACTTCGATCTCCCGCATGAACCGCTTCAGCGATTGATCGCTGACGGCCACCTCAGGCAAAAGCGTCTTGATAGCCACCGCACGGCCATCCTTGGTCGAGCGGGCGAGCATTACGCTTCCCATTCCGCCTTGGCCGAGAATTCTGATCATCTGATAGCCGGGGATCGGCTGCGGATTGTTGCGGAGCACCTCGCGGCACTCTTCGCAGACGTAAGAATATTTTGCGTCCGGCCGCGAGCTTTCAGCCTTTGATAATTTGCCGCAATTCAGGCAAGCGACCGTGATGATCGAAGGCTCGGTGTTCTCTGATTGATAAAGTGGCGTCGCGGCTTTCACTGAGTCGGCCGATACCTCAACCTCGAGGACTGTCTCGCCGCCTTGGATGCGGTCGCCGTGTTTCAGATAAGCCGTTTCGACACGCAGCCCATTAACGAACGTACCATTGGTCGAACCGAGATCGCGAAGGAAGCACTGCGGCGGAGCTATCTCAATGATGCAATGATGGCGTGAGAAAAAACGGTCCTGCGGCAGGCAGAAGTGCGCGTCCTCACTTCGCCCGATCATGAACGTATCGTGTTGGTCAAATGTAAATTTTCGGCCGGTTTGAGGCCCGGCGATGACATTCAGAGTAACGCGCATCGCTAAGAGTATAAGGAATTTAGGTTATCTGTGCCACTAGGCCGAGGAAGATGAAAAGTATCGAGATGATAAATGTGATGATCCCGATGACAAGACCGGCGATCGCAAGCCCGCGGCCGCCATACCGATCAGGATCACGGTCCGCATTTCTCATCGCCAAAAACCCGACGACCGCTGCCGGAACGCCGAGCCAAAGACCTCCGTAACAGCAAACCATGATCAGCGAGGCCACACCGAGCGCCATCGAGACTATCGGCAGCGTTTGATCTTTGCTTTGGCTTATCGGTGCAAAAACGGCTTGCTGAGGAAACTGAACCATCGGAGCACTGTACGGCGTGATGGGATCCATCGTCGGCCAGTTGGTCTCGCGGGTAGCACGCGGCGAGTCCATGATCACCGTCGGCGGCTGATCGTCGGCGAAAAGCGAGGGATCTCGGCTCTCCTGAAGATGCGAGAGCAGTTCGCCGTCCTCCAGGCAAAAGTTGATTCCGGGCTCTGTGTATTGTTTGCCGCAACGCGGGCAGGTCTTCATTCGTTGGTCGTCTCGCCTAACGCTTGATCTCGAGGTCCTTAAAAGCGATCCGCACGCCGTCGCCAGAGTAGAGCCCGACCACGCCGCCCTGATAGCCGTGCACATTGCGGATCGTCGTGACCTTCGTGCCGTTTATATAAAGATCGATATTGTCGCCCTTGTGGTCAGCCTCAAGCGTGTTCGAAGCCGAGCCCGGCCGGATGAGATCGCTTTTCGCCCAATTGACCACCGGGAGTTCCTTGCTCGGCTCGTGCCGGACAACGCGATACTGTCTGGTCTTGGTGTCGATCACAAATGCGTAACCTTTCACGAGCGGCGTCGGATTGCTGAGAAATATCAGGCCATACCCAAGGCTCGAAGGAGCGTCATTCATGTTGCGGAGCGTGACCGAGGCCCTCGCATTTTCGCTGGTGCTCTCTGCAGGAGCCACCAGAACATAGTAATAACCGCGCTGGCGGGCGGCCATCAGGAACTCGCCGCCGGTAAACTCCGTTGTCCCAAAAGACGAGGAATCGCGCACCCATTTTGAAAGATCGAGTTTTTCTACATTTGCGCTATCGTTCCGCGACGGAGAACTGCTGGGTGTGGGCGTCGGATCCGTAGAAACGACATTCGTTCCGGGGTCCTCATTCATTATCCCGATTACAAACAATCCAGCAATACCGCCGCCGCAAAGCAGAAGGCCGATACCGAGAATGCCGACGATCCACATCCAGGCACCTGATTTCTTTGGCTGGAGCGAATAGTTCGGCTTGGCGTCCCAGCTCGTCTGCATTGTCGGGGGCGCCGGAAACTGTCCGCCGGGATTAGTCGGCGGCGTGTTCATCACCATCGTCGCCGGTGGATCATCCCCGGCGACAATGAGCGGCGTTCCATCCTCAAGACAGAAGTTTAGTCCGTGGTCCGGATATGTTCGGCGGCAAGTCGGGCAGCTCTTCATGCTTTTATTTTTTTAACAGAGGCCGAGCCTCAGGAATTTGCTCATTATACGCAATTTCCGCCTGAAACTGAATTTACGACGTGCGGCTTGAAAAGTTCGATTGCCGCTCAAACGGAAAATGGGACGGCTTAGGCCATTGTCCCGCCGCATTTTCCGCAAAAGCGTATTTCAGGCGGAAAGGTCGAGCCGCATTTGCCGCATGTTTTAAGGGCTGGCCTCTGCGCAGTTACGAATGAGGTCGCCCGCAGCGGCGAGGTCGCGATCGTTTGGCTAATGCTGAGCCCGCAGCGGCCGCAGAAACGAGCGCCCGCCGCAAGCATATTCGAGCATCGCGGACACGGAAATCCGCCCGGTACATCGCCCGGCGAAACAAGCGTAAATGACCTGTTCCCGCAGCGGCCGCAGAACTTCACACCATCGGCAAAGCGGGCGTCGCATTGCGTGCACGCAACGATCCCGGGCATCATACTTGAGCCGTCGCCGCTGCTGCTCATTCCCTGCGATGGCGATGGCTGGCTGCCGCCTTCACGCGGAGCCCGAAGCTGGGCCTGGATCACCTGTTCATCGCCGCCCTCGCGGACCTCGATGACGCGTTCGTCGTCGCGCTCGCCCGGCTTTGAAACACGGAGGATATGCTGTCCCGGCGGCACGCCTGCAAGGATCACGCGGCCCGAGCGTCCGACGCTTCCCTTTCGCTCGTCATCGATGTACACCTCGGCACCGGCCGGAGCCATCACGACCACTCGGCTTCCGCCATCGGCACGGCTTTCTCCGATCGACAGGGCGGCGTTCTCAAGGTCCTCGATCCATTCGTCGACCGTCGCGTGACGCTCCGCGGCTTCGATCGCGAGCGAGCGCATGATTACCGATTCGACGGCACTCGAAAGGTCGGTCCGCAGGGTCGAAAGTGCCGGCGGCTTGTGCATTATCTTCTGCATCACAAGCTGCATCATGTCGCCGGCGAAGGGCGTTCGCCCGCCGAGCATTAGATATGCGATGGTCGAGAGCGCGTAGATATCCGCCCGGACGTCAACGCCCATTTCCGGCTGCATCTGTTCGGGTGCCATGAATTCCGGCGTGCCGATGATGCCGCGCGAGGAGGGCGTCGCGTTCGAGCTAATGTCCGTAACGGTCTGGCTGATTATCTTGGCAAGGCCGAAGTCGCCTACCTTGATGAACCCGTCGCCTTTGCCTCGCTGCATTATGAAGATGTTGGCGGGCTTGAGGTCACGATGGAGGATGCCGATCTCATGCGCCGCATCAACGCCGTCAGCGATCTGCCGAAGGATCTTAACGCTCCGCTTTACCGGCAGCGTGCCCTCGCGACGAAGAAGCCGATGGAGCGTTTCGCCCTCGACATATTCCATCACCAGATAAAAAATGCCTTCGGACGACTCGCCAAAATCTGTAACGCTAACGGTGTTCGGGTGTTGAATAGAAGCCGCGGCCTGAGCTTCGCGCTCGAAACGGGCGATCGCCTCTCCTTCCTGCAGATCGTCGCTGCTTAAGATGTCTTGCCGAACCGTCTTTACCGCGACCTTGCGGGCAGCGAACTTGTTGTCATTTGCCAGATAGACCTGTCCCATCGCTCCGCGGCCGAGCCGCTTGGTTAGCAGATATCGCTCGGCAAGGAGCTGCGTTCCCGGAAGGCTGTGCTTCGTCGGCGTATCGTCGTGCGGACATAAGGCGACGGCGTCCGGGTAACACTGTTCACATTTTGGGCACTCTTTCATTCAGCGGCTCTGCCCGTAGCGGGCTCGAGGTAGTCGATAGACAACAAACGAGTATTCTACGTCAGAACGCCGTGAATTAAAAAAACCGGCGGCGGGCCAGGCGATGCAACTTGTTTCGTTTCAGTTAACTGGCGGCTTTACACAATGAAATTCGTGTTGCTATACTTCACCCTTTGGGTCGATAGCTCAGTCGGTAGAGCAGCGGACTCTTAATCCGCGGGTCGCAGGTTCGATCCCTGCTCGGCCTACCATTTCAAAACCGCACAAACCGAATGTGCAACAACAAAAGGCGTGATCGAAAAGCTCGGTCACGCCCTTTTTTTGTTCCAAAACATCTCCCGATGCCGAAAAGCCCGCAAACTTCAGCAAAACTTAACGATCTTCACTCAAACAATTGGCATTGTCTGGTAAACAATCGGCATTGTTAGACAAACAATCGGCTCTGTTACGCTAACAATTGGCTCTTTTACGCAAACAATTGGCTTTGGTAGACAAACAACTGGCTTTGTTACGCTAACAATTGGCTCTGTTACGCAAACAATCGGCTTAGATACACAAACAATCGGCTTTGTTACGCTAACAATCGGCATTGCTACGCAAACATTTACGGCCGTAAACGCGAGATTCACGACCGCAAATTACCTATTCACCGTTCACCATTCACTATTCACTATTGACTATTGACTATTCACCATTCACTACTCAAACCTTATCCCGCCACCGCAGAACCTCTTCGCGGAGCAGCGGATTCTGTTGAAAGCTTCCGGTCTGGCCTTGGGCGGCGGTTGCCCGCTGGATGTGCCAGTAGCTGAGCCCGAGCTTGCCCATCGCCCGGAGATACCGACTTCTGTTGAGCACCGTACCGTTGAAGATCCCGCCGATCAGCCAAATGGTGCTCTTGAAGGCTGATCCAGCCTTTTCTCCGTGTTCTTGTGGAATCAGGCCCCGGGCAATGTCGATAGCGAGCATTTCCCTGAGGATCCTTCCTTGGCGCCACATTACGTAGAAACTAAAGATCATAAAAATTACGAAGAATGGGACCTGTATGACGAAATAGCCCAAAAGTAGCCCGATCCAACCTCCGAAGATCGGGAGAAACGTCGCCATCGTGTTCCAGATCATGTGTAGTACAACAGCTCCAAGGTAACCCAGTACGGGTGCGATGATCTTAAAGGCTTTGTTGTGCGATTCACGAGCGATCCCGCAACCAATACCGATCATTGCGGTAAAGGTCACGTGGGCGAACGGCGAAAAGATTCCGCGGGCAACGAATAAGACCTGAAGGCCGTCAACCCCGGAAGAACCATAGGCCCGACCGTAATAAAGGACGTTTTCAACTGTCGCAAACCCAAGTGCTATAACTCCGGCAAATACGATACCGTCAAGTATGTCGTCGAAATAACGACGAAAGAAGATCAGCAGGATGAGCAGGCCGATGCCCTTTGAAGCCTCCTCGACTATCGGTGCCGACACGATTGCACCAAGAATATCGCCAAGTATCATTCCCTCCTGTCCGCCTACCGCGCTTGCGACGCCGATGCCGAAGGCCGTGTTGAGAACGAACGAGACGAGGACGGCCACGAGGGCCCCCCATGCGAAAGAGAGAGCGATGAGCCAGAAAGGCTCGGGATCATAACGGTCGAGCCATATAAGCGGCAAGATGTAAAACGCCGCGGGTGTGAACGCAACGACCGCAGCGACGGTCGCGTATACAATCCCCCTAACAGGATCGAATCCTTCCTCTGTCATCGAAAGCGACGCAGTAATGAGCGCGGTTACAATCAGCCCCAGCAGAACGAGCACAAAGATGGTGATGCCGACTACAACGTAGCTCTTCGACGGCTCGGGCGGCTCTATCTCGATCTGTCCGAGCCCGATATTCGCGAGCGACGTCTGCACGCTCTCCGGCTTATGTGCCGCGGCCTGCTCAAACTCGCGGAGTTGCATCTCGCGGAAATCGATGTTCGCATTCGCCGTCGGCACTGAATCGAAAGAGTCGATCTGTACCGTGGCGGTCACGCCGTTTCGGCCAAACTGAACCGTATCGCCGTTGTTGAGCTTCTGACGCTGAGCCCTCGTCCCGTTGACGATGGTGCCGTTCGTGCTGTTGTTATCGACGATGTAGAACCCATCCGGCCCGGCCTCGATTATCGCGTGCTGCTTCGACGCTATACGTTCATTGTTCGGATCGAACCGGACAGTGCACGTCTGCCCGCGGCCGATGGTCATAAAACCCGTATCTAGGTCAAACGACTGGCCGGAAAGCCCGCCGCTGGTGATCGTCAGTTTGAGATGCATACGGCAATAATAGAAATAAAACGCCCGATGTCAAGCAGATGCCTGACACCGGGCAGTATGTTGTTAAAGTTGCAAGTCCTACTGCGGTTGAACCGACGAAGGTGCCGGCCTGTCGGCGGGCGAGCCGAAGCCGCGGGACGAGATCGCCTGGTCCGAGCTATTTACCCGATACCAAACGTTCGTGCTCGGCCGATAAACCGAGATATCTGCCTTGCCGTCGCCGTCATAATCGCCGGGAACCGGAATGTCCTCTTCAATGCCGAACTGGTATGCCGTGAAGTTGCCCGTGGTGCTGAAAAGCTTGTACCAAACACCGGTCGAAGGCCGATAGACCGCGTAATCTGCACGGCCGTCGCCGTCGAAATCACCGAAGAGCGGCTTATCGCCGGAAGCCCCGAACTGCGTGTAGATCGGCAGGCTCGACGAGCTCTGATTCACATACCAGACGCCGTTCGAAGGCCTCCAGACGGCGAAATCCGCCTTGCCGTCGCCCTCAAAATCGCCGACGACCGGAATGTCGGTCGAAACTCCCCATTGAACGAATCGAAGCCCGAGCGTGCTCTGGTTGATGTACCAAACACCGTTCGAAGGCCGCCAAACGGCGAGATCCGTTTTCCCGTCTGCGTCGAAATCACCGGGAACTGGTATATCGCCATTCTGCCCAAATTGAACGGCCCGGAAGCCGCCAGTACTCGGCAGAATGTACCAAGTTCCGGTCGAGGGCCGCCAAACGGCGATGTCGGTCTTTCCGTCTCCGTCGTAATCTCCGGCAACGAGTCGGTCTTCGGCGATGCCGAAATATGCCGACGTCATCTGCTCGTTCGAGCTGGTCTCGATCTGCCAAAGTCCGGCGTCCGGCGTGTAAACCGACAGATCGGTCTTGCGATCGCCGTCGAAGTCCGCGACGCGGTTATTTGCCGGTGCGTTAAGCCCGGTAACATCCACAACGATCAGGCCCGATGTGAGATCTCCGAGTATGACCTTATCTTCGCCGAGGAACGGATAGACCGCCCAAAGGCCTGCATAGGTAGTCGGGAGCGTCATCCCAAAGCTGTCGCGGCCGCAGAAAATGTCCCACGGCTCGATCGAAGTGTCGAGAGCAGATTCCTCCGGAACGAAAGCGGGTGTAAATGTATCGTACTGGCCGGTGCGGACCGGGTTGACCGGGTCCGTAATGTCAAACACCTGTAGTCCGGCCTGATACCATGAAACATAAAGCTTGTTCCCCATCACGACGGGGTTGTGCGGCGTAACGGCATTGATGCCGAGGTCGGTCATCGTAATCCGGTTGACGAGCGTCGGAGCAGCCGGATTTGAGACGTTATAGATCCGAATATCGCCGGGGCTCGCTCCGTTGCTCAGAGTCGTTTCGCGGGCACTGTAAAGATAGTTTCCGTCCTCCGTGGTCCATGTGCTGTGGTTCGACCCAAGGCCGACGGCGACCGAGCCCAAAAGAGCCGGTGCCTGAGAAGCCAGGTTTGAAATATCGAGGATGTCGATCTTGGTCGTTTGCGAAAACCCGGAGAGAAACAATCGGTTCCCACGAATGTGCATGGCGTGGACCCATCCGTTGTCGCTTGCGCTGAATTCCCACTTGAGCACGGCCGCCGCGGGATTTGTTACATCGATGATCCGAAGCGGCCTTAGCGAGGTCGAATTCGAATTCTCGAGCAGGTAGCGTGCATTTCCCTGGTCGAAGACCATCATTTCATGGATCGTCGGATAGCCGCCGCCATTTGACGCATTAACGATTCCAAGAAGCTGCGGACTCGCCGGGTTCGTCAGATCGACAATATGAACGCCGCCCGTGTTACCTGTACCAAAATAACCGCGGTTGCCGATGACGATGGCTTCAAGAAACTGAAGGTTCGCGCCCGGATTGTACCAATTTGCGAGGATCGGGTTATCCGGATCGGTGATATCGAAAATGAAAACGCCGCGGCAGTTGAAGCTGCCGAGAACGGCGATGTTTCCGTCGGCATGCAGGTCGGCATATTTCAGCGACGAAGAAGTTGCACAAGCCGGTACGGTTTGGGACCGAAGTTTGACCTTTTGCGCCGAGGAAACAACCGGCAAAAAGATCGAGATACAGACCGCCGCGAGTAAAGCGCCAAGCAGGCGAGATCGGAAAATGTTCATTTGAATTCGACGTTCCTGAAACGTAATGGCCCGAACGAACGGGCCGGCAATTTGCAAAGCAGGGTCAAAAAAACAACTGAGAAGATTATAGCGGAAAGTCGCCGCACGTCTACTAGAAAAAGCTCGTCTACGACGCAGCCTGCAGGGCTTCTCGCATTACCAGGTCAAAGGTACCGGGGCCGACCTTGCTGAACCGCCGATTTCGGTTGAGCGAAACGGCGACCGAGATGGTCGGATTATTGCCTTTAAACTGCATTCCACCCGCGACCAGCAGGTTATAAAGCTCGTTCACATGGAGCGGCCGGCCCGCCTCACGGAGCAGGAGCGTGCAGGCCTGTGTGATCGTCCGGTCTGCAAATCGCTGGCTAAGAGCTTCGACGTTCACCGACCGCGACGGTACCGACCGATGCTGGTCAAAATAAGCGACCGAACCCTGCCTTTCCCGCGGCTCCTCGATATAACTTCTGCCGGGCGGTGGCAGCTTGGCTTCGATCTCGGAGACGTCATCTTCGATCTGGATCGTCGTTCCGAGACCCTTACGGCCTGTTGATGAGCCCATCATTACGAGCAGGCGATCGATCGAGGACTCGGTTTGCGAGGCGAAATTTTCGAGCTCCCGGATCTCGCTCCGCAGTTTGTCAGCCTCGCTTTCAACTTCGTTAAGGCGCGCCATCAGCCGGTGCTGTGCGTTGCGTGTCTGGCGCAGGCTCTGCTCGAGCGTTGAAATAAGGTTCTCGTCTAGCATCGGAATTAAGTTTGCGAGGGACGGCCGCCGCGTTGCAGCGACGATGAAAACTCAGCGATTTCGCTCGATAACGTAGTCAAGTATCGAGCTTAAAGACTCACGATACTCGTTTTTTGGCAGAATTTCAAGATTTTTTCTCGCGGCCTGCGTATGTTCAGCCGCGATATCCCTTATCTTGTCAAGGATTTGCAGGGACCGCATTTCTTCCGAAAGCCGTTCCCGAACGCCCTCATGATAGCTGCCCGCATACATTACCGCTTCAAGCTCCGCCCGAAGGCCCGGCCGTTCGCGCATTAGCAGTATCAGCGGCAAAGTTACCTTGCCTTCCAGAAGATCCGAACCCGCGGCCTTGCCGAGCGATGTATCGTCGGAGGTCAGGTCCAGAAGATCATCGGCAAGTTGAAACGCGATACCGAGGTTCATCCCGTAGTCTCGCACCGCGACCTGTACCTCGGGCCTCGCGTTGCCAAGGATCGCGCCGATCTCGCAGCAGCCCGAAAAAAGATACGCCGTCTTTCGCCGGAGGATGTCGTAATATTCGTCCTCGCTGATCTCGACGTTGCCGATCATCGTCAACTGGATCAGTTCGCCTTCGGTCATCTTGCGGGTCAGCCGAGTCAGGATGTCGAGGATCTCAAGCGACCGCTCGCGAAGCGAGGTCTCGAACGCCGACATATAGAGCCAATCGCCCATCAAAACGGCCGTCTGGTTGCCAAAGCGGGCGTTGACCGAGGAACGGTTTCGGCGAAGGTCGGCGTTGTCGATTATGTCGTCGTGGACGAGAGTCGCCGTGTGGAGCATCTCCATCACGGTCGCGAGCCGGATGACGTTTTCCGCCGAGCCGCGGCCACCGACCGCATGATTTGTGAGGATCAAAAGAGCCGGACGCACCCGCTTGCCGCCCGAGGAACGAAGGTAATCGCCGAGATAATTGATGACCTGAATATTCGACGCCGCCTGCCGCTCGAACTCGTCCTCGACCAAAGCCATCTCACGCTTGATGAGGCCGAAGATCCGCCGGGCGGTCGAATCGGGAAAGAGTTCCCTCTTGGTAGCGGCAAACGTCTGCATATGGTCTTACCGACTTGGACCTGACGCGTACTTCCAATAATACTTTCTCTCTATAAGCGATTCTTCGACGGTTCCCCACAACCGAGAGTCCGATGAATTATCGCGATTGTCTCCGAGAACATAATAATGACCATGCGGGATCACTCGTGGCGGGACAGCGGTTTTCATTTGGTTGTACTGAGAGTCAACATAAGGTTCATCCAAACGAACGTCATCTACAAAGACCTCTCCATCCCTGATCTCAATCGTTTCCTGCGGCAGGCCGACAACCCGCTTTACGTAAGACTTCTGTGGTTCCTTTGGGTGTCTGAACTGGATGATATCCCCGCGTTTAACCTCACTCACATACGTTGAGAAAAGAATCCGATCGCCTTCTTCTATCGCCGGACTCATCGACATCCCCTCAGACACAACCGGCACCAAGCAGGAACTCGCCACCATGCTAAGTGCCAAAATTGCTAGTAAGCGAAACGTCGATCTCATTTCCCAAAAAAAGGTTTTCAGTTACTCCGATAATTGTCAAACTGCATATCGATGCCGAAGTCGGTCGCCTTGAGTTTTGCGATAACGTCCTGGAGCGTGTCGCGGTCCTTGCCCGAAACGCGGACGGTCTCGCCCTGGATCGACGCCTGGACCTTCAGCTTCTCGTCTTTGATGAACTTGACGATCTCCTTTGCCTTGTCAATGGGGATTCCCTGTTGGACCTTTACCGTCTGCCGAACCGTGCTGCCGGCGGCGGCTTCGATCTTTTGGTAATCGAGTGCCTTGAGCGAAATGCCGCGTTTGACCAGCTTGCCCTGCAAGATGTCGTTCATATTGCGGAGCTTCGTTTCATCCTCGGCCGCAAGCAGAAGGTCCTTGTCCTGAAGCTCGACCGTCGCCTTGCTGCCCTTAAAATCGAACCGCTGCGAGACTTCTTTTGTCGTCTGGTTTATCGCGTTCGTCACCTCGGCGTAGTCGGTCTTTGAAACGATATCGAATGAGTTTTCCTTTGCCATATGTGTATTCTGCCACAGAGCGTACGGAGAAGGTATTCAGTAGGACTAGCTTGTGACAATCGATGGATCGATGCGGAAGAGGCTTGAGAAATTTTCGGTGGTCTGCTTTGCCAACTCATCAAACTCAACGCCCATGAGCTCCGCCAAAAACTGCGCAGTATGCACGACCATCGCCGGCTCATTGCGTTTGCCGCGATGCGGAACCGGCGTCAGGAACGGGCAATCTGTCTCGACCAGCAATCGTTCGAGCGGTACGACCCGAGCAGCCTCGCGAATTTCCTCGGCCTTTTTGAACGTAACATTCCCGGCAAATGAAATGAAAAAACCAATCTCCGTTAACGCCAACGCCATCTCAGGCGTCCCGCCAAAACAATGCATGACGCCCGGCTTATGGCTAACAGCTAGCGGCTTAATGCTGTTCTTATCAACACCGGAGCTATTAGCCGTTAGCTCTGAGCCGTTAGCTTTCGCCTGTAACGAGTATTCGTCTGTCAGTATTTCGACCGTGTCGTCATTGGCATCGCGGCTGTGGACGATGATCGGAAGGCCGAGCTCTTTTGCCAGCCGGATCTGCCGCCGAAAGACCTCGCGTTGAACGTCCCGCGGGCTGTGGTCATAGTAATAATCGAGCCCGATCTCGCCCCAGGCGATCACTTTCTCAGAGCTCCGGGCAAGTTCGAGCAAGTGTTCCTCGGCTCGGTCGTCGTAGAGCTTCGCATCGTGCGGATGGACACCGACGCTCGCCCAAACGTTTTCGTATTTTTCGGCCACCCGCACAGCACGCCGAAAGTCATCAGAATGCGGATCGCCGGTGCCGACATTGAGCATCGCCGAAACTCCGGCTTCCATCGCCCGCCGAACAACATCATCGCGGTCCTCATCGAACTGCGGCCCGTCAATATGGCAATGCGAATCGATCAGCATTACTTTTCGAATTCGATCTTAGAAACCGCCTCGAGCGCGGTCGTACAGTCAGCCTCCACCGTGCATGTGACCGTGATACCAAGTACACGGCCGCGTCTCAATAGAAAAAAGATGTACTGATCCTGAGAAGCTCCAGCTAAGGTTATCCGATTTTTCATTCGCATCGCCGAAATATTCCCAAGGTTCACCTGCGTTGGGGGCTCAACGACCTTATAGGATGAAATTCCTGAAAGAAGCGTCGCGGTCACCCCGGACAATCGTTTGACCTCCGCGAACGAGCTTGCTTCATTCGCAACAGTGATGTTGATCATCCCAAGCCCATCCATTCCGATCGGTCCGGAAAGGAACGCCGCAAGGTTTGTCCTTCTTTGAGGCGCCGGCAGCGATCGCCCGCCCGTCTCTTCTCGGATGGTTGAGCGCCCCCAGTTTTGAATGTCTGCGACATCTTCCTGTGTGATACGGATCCAGCCTTCTGGAACGCTTAACTTGAATCTAAAGAAATTGCTTTGAAAAAGCTGGCTCTCAAATGTGGATGCGAACATCGGCGGGTCAGGCGTAGGAGCCGGAGAGCCCGGCTCGCTGATGACGATAGAATTGAAAAATCTCTCAAACTCGGCGGTGCGGACCTTGATCAATTCTTCCGAAGGCGGTTCGTCATCTTCTTCATCCTCAACGGGCATTGCGATCATTATGAACACATCACGCCCAACGATAAATGCCCGGCTTAACGTCGATTGAAAACGGACGTCATTCGGCAGCGAACGCAACTCGACCGCAAGATTTCCTGCGATCTCAAGATCCTTAATGTGCTGAAAGCGAGACGGGCCTTCCTCTGACATTCCATTTGCAAACTCACGGTAATAATCTCTAAGCAACTTCGGATCCGTAACCCGATAGGGCAAAGACGTTTTGCCTATGACATAGACCGCATTTTCCCCAACCGATAGGTAAATGATCGAAGTCATCCGTCCAAGCCCAACCTGGAAACCCGTCTCGGTCTGTCGGATCGGTTCCCTTGGCATCAAGGCCTTTACAGAAAACCCCTCGAACTCCCGAAGTTTCCACTCGATCGGTTCTTCGGCGGAACGAAGGATCTCAGCGGCGAACTCCTCGTCGGTTTTCTCGAGAGTTTCCGCCGGGGTCGGAGTCGCCACCGGTGGCGGCGGTGCCGGTTTTGGAGGTGGCGGCGGCGGTGCTTTTTGGGCGAAAGATGTCAGGCCGAGAAAGACAAAGAGTGCAAATGCAGGAGCAAATCTTTTCATTACAATCTGAACCCCTAATACAAACGATCGCCAACCGAAGCACGAACGAGCTCTGGGAGACGGTGGATTCCGGAACTTTCGCTATTCTAACCTCGATCCGCCATTTTGGGAAGAAAATTGTTTGATGCCGGAAAGGCTCTGCTACTTGAGTCTGGCGCCGATATCGACGTTCTCTAAAAACGTTGTAAGGGCCGGTTTTTCGCCGGTGCCGTCTTCGAGCGAGGCGACGCAGATCATTCCCTGCGATTCGAGCCCGCGCATTTTTCTTGGTTTTAGGTTTGCAACCACGCCTGCTTGGCCCGCCCTCGTGGCAACCTCATCCCGATCCTCATCGAACTGCGGCCCGTCAATATGGCAATGCGAATCGATCAACATCAGCGCGCTGGAATCTCGGGTTTCTCTTGGCGGGTGATCCGGATGTAATCCCTTAACGCTTCATTGACGGATTGTTCTGTGGGAAATTCCTCGGCAACATCGGGAGCCAATCCGACCCTTACGACCATACGATTGTAGGCCGCGGCAAATCGATTCGGTTTCGATTTCGCAAAATCGAGATCGTACTCCGGGAGGAGATCATCATTCTCGTCAAGTTCAATTTGCATACCTTCGGCTCTCTTTAGGCGTAGCTTGCCTTGCACTAATAATCCTGATTTTATCACCACCGCGTTCAGTAAAGCTCACAATTAGCAAATTATTCAAAGACGAATGTCCGAAGATCACATGCCGTTTTTCCTCGAAGGAGTGAATTTCATCATCAAAGATGCGTGCCAATTCGTCTCCAAACACCGTCTGAGCCTCGTCAAAGCTAACTCCGTGCTTTTTCAGATTTCTCTCGGCCTTTTCTTGATCCCATTCAAATCGCATTCTTCGTAAACAATGAGCAATTCCCCGTCATTGTGGCGGAGGGAGTCCACGTGTGTCATTTCAATCTCGCTCCGATGTCGACGTTTTCGATGAATGTAGCGAGGGCCGGTTTTTCGCCGGTTCCGTCTTCGAGCGAGGCGGCGCAGATCATTCCTTGCGATTCGAGGCCGCGCATTTTTCTTGGCTTTAGGTTCGCGACGACGACGACCTTCCGGCCGACGAGCGGTTCGGGGTCGTAATATTCGGCGAGGCCGGCGAGGATCTGCCGCGGCTTTTCTTCGCCGAGGTCAACCTCAAACCGCAGGAGTTTGTCGGCATTCGGCACACGTTCGGCGACCTTGATCTCGCCGACGCGGAGATCGACCTTGATGAAATCATCGATGGTGATGAAGTTGTCTTCTTCGGCCTGAGCATCAATAGATGCCGGAGTTTCTTGCTGGCCGCCTTCCGAGGCAGGCGCCTCTACTACACTTTCTTTTATTTCGCTCATTGTTTTTGCTTTATCGATCCTTGGAAATATCCCTTCGGCCGCTCCGATCGGCGCTCCGGCCTCGAGCCCGCCCCATTTTAGCCCAGCCGGGTCGAGCCGCGAGAGATCATCGCCGAGCCCAAGCTGTGCAAATATCCGCGTCGCCGATGAAGGCATTACCGGATAGACCATCGCCCCGATCCATCGGAGCGTTTCGGCCGCACGGAAGAGCACGGCGTTGAGCGTCTCGGCCTGTCGTTCGTCCTTTACAAGTTCCCAGGGCTTTGCGTCCGAGATCATCTTGTCGATCTTGGCGATGACCGACCAGACGCCTTCAAGTGCCTGGCTGAACTCAAAGTTGTCGAAACGGCGAAGAAATTCATCGCGGGCGTGTTCCAGCACGTGAACTATCTCGCCGCCATCGGGGTCGAGCCCCGCTCGCCGTGCTTGAATGTAATTCTCCTCGGCGATCTTGCCGCTTGGCACGCGGCCCTCGCGATACTTGTGAAGCATCGAAACCGTTCGGCTCAGAAGGTTGCCGAGCCCGCTGGCGAGGTCGGCGTTTGCCCGGTCGATCAGGTTCTCATAGCCGAATTTACCGTCCTGCCCGAAAACCATCTCCCGCAGGCAAAAATACCGAACCGCATCCACTTGAAAATGCTTATGAAGCAGATCGACGTCGATGACATTGCCGAGCGTCTTGCCCATCTTTCGGCCGTCGGCATCAAGCCACATCCCGTGGGCAAAAACGGTCTTCGGCAGCGGCAGCCCGGCGGCCTTCAGGAACGAGAACCAATAGACGGTGTGAAACCTCAGAATGTCCTTTCCGACCAGGTGAACGGCATTCTGCCAATATTTCTCAAATCCCGGTGCATTTTCGCGATCGTTCCCGTATCCGAGGGCCGTGATGTAGTTCGAAAGGGCGTCGAGCCAGACGTACATCACGTGATTTTCGTCGCCCGGAACCGGCACGCCCCACGCGACGGACCGTTTTTCGCGGCTGATCGAGAGGTCTTGTAACCCGCCTTTTATGAATGAGATGACCTCATTACGCCGAGATTCCGGTTTAAGTATTTCCGGGTCGCCCTCGATGGTCTGAAGTAGGAATTCATCGAAGTCCGAAAGCCGAAAGAAATAGCTTTCTTCAGAGACGCGGTCGAGGGGACGTTCGTGGATCAGGCAATTCGGAATATCTGAACCTTCGGGAGTTATATACTCATCTTCCTGCTTGAACGCCGCGCAAGGGGCGCAGAACCAGCCCTCGTAATGGCCTTTGTAGATATTGTCGTTACCTTTCGGCGTTTTCCCCGCCGCGGTCCGCTGCCAGAGATGCCGTACGCCCTCGTAGTGAAAGGGCTCGGTCGTCCGCATAAAGATGTCGTATCCGCCGCTCTCCGGCCCAAGGCCGAAATCACTGAACATCCGCTTTAGCTCGCCCGCAATAAAATCTACTTGCTCTTTCGGCGTTTTACCGGCCTTTTCCGCTGCCCGCTGGATGTTTATTCCGTGCTCATCCGTACCGGTTAAGAAAAGCACATCAAACCCTCGCTGCGTCTTATAGCGATGCAGGACATCCGCGACGATGGTCGTGTAGAGATGCCCGAGATGCGGCAGGCTGTTGGCGTAGTAGATCGGGGTTGTGACGTAAAAAGAGTTCATCTTCAAAAAAGAAAAAGTGTAGCGTGTATTGGCAAAATTCGCCACACGCTACACTTTTGTGAGTCTTCTTTCTGACCCTACTTCGCCATCCGCTTCTTGTCAGCGTCCGCAAACTCATCGGTTTCGAGATATCGCGGCATTGCGGCGGAGTTTGCTATCTTGAGCCCGATCGCCAAGCCGAGCTCGGCATTCTGTACCATCGCCGCGGCGTCCCACCAATCGTAATATTGATCTGATGGCTGATGATAATACTTCGCCGTGTAATTGCTGAAGAATTCGAGCGCCGTTCCCTCGAGCGGCTTAACAAAATCGTCTCCGTGGCGGAGCGAAACCGCCGGCACGCCGACCTTTGCAAACGGGAAATGATCCGAGCGGAAGAAAAACCCCTGCTCAGGCCGCATATCGCCTTCGAGCGTCATGCTGCGTTCGCGGCCGACTGCCTCGACCAATGGACCGAGCGTTGAACGCTCAGCCCCGAGTGCCGAAAAGTCCTTTGTTCGCCCGAAGAAGTTGACTCCGTCGATGTTCACATTTCCGGCGATCTTGTTGAGCGGAATAAGCGGATTCTGAGCGAAATACTCAGCCCCGAGCAAGCCTTGCTCCTCGGCAGCGGGAAACAAGAAATAGATCGAACGCTTTGGCCGCTCGGCCTTTTTCATCTTCACGATCGCCTCGCCGATACCGATGACTGCAGAAACTCCCGAGGCGTTATCATACGCTCCGTTGTAGATTCGATCACCGCTAGCGTCGGGCTCGCCGATACCCAAATGGTCCCAGTGGGCTGTGTAGATCACATACTGATCGCGAAGTGCCTTATCGCTTCCCTCGATCTTGCCGACGATGTTTGGCGATTCAAAGGTAGTCGTCGCGGCTTTGAGGTCGATCTTGACGCGAAGCCCTGTTTTTACTGGGCGGAAGTTGCGTGTCGCTGCCTTCATCCTGAGGCCTTCGTAATCAACACCCGCCTGCTTCATCATCGCGGCCGCGGTGTCGTTGGTGACCCAAGACATCAGGTCGAGATACGGCGTTTTATCGCCCGCAGCTCTGAATATTTCCGACCGCGGCCCGCCGAAAGAGGTGCGGACGACGTTCCATCCGTAGCCGGCGGATTCGTTCGTATGGATAAGGATCACGCCGGCTGCACCGCGTCGGGCGGCCTCCTCGTATTTGTATGTCCAGCGGCCGTAATAGGTCAGGGCCTTGCCGCCGAAAAGGTTCGGCTCATCGGCTGTCGCGGGCGGGTCGTTGACCATTATCATCAAGACCTTGCCGCGGTAGTCTTCGGCCGGGCCGCTGTAGTCGTTCCATTTATAAAGCGGAGCATCGACGCCATAGCCCATAAAGACCACATCGGCATCGACCGAGACGTTGCTTCGCTGAGCACCGGTCGTTGCCACAAAATCGTCGCCAAATTTGAAATTCTTTGTCTCGTTGCCGCGGGTAACAGCGAGCTGCGTTGCCGGATCGACCTTCACCCCGACGAGCTTCACATTCTGAAAATAGCTCTTTCCGTTTCCGGGTTTGATACCCGCGGCTTTCATCTGGGCGGCGATGTAATCAGCCGCTTTTTTGCTCCCCGCATTTCCGGGGCCGCGGCCTTCGAAATCGTCGGCCGAAAGCCTTTTAACCCTTTCGCGAATTTTCGCGGCATCGAACCTGGCTTCCATTGTCTGAGCCGGAATTCCGGACACCAGCACGGACATCGCAACAACGAATAAAAGTATCTTTTTCATAGCTAAAGTTGTGTCTGAAGTGTCGGAAACCGACAGCTAAACGGATTTCTGAAGTTAAAGTTACCCCTTAATTAATGACATCGCCTCGGCACGCGTCCGCGGGTCGCGACGGAAACCGCCGAGAACAGCCGATGTGATTGTGATCGCTCCGGGCTTTTTAACGCCGCGGAGAGTCATGCAGGTATGCTCGGCCTCGATAACGACCATAACGCCAAGCGGTTTGAGCCCCTCAAAAAGCGTATTCGCGATCTCCTGCGTCAGCCTTTCCTGAACCTGCAGCCGGCGGGAAAAGATCTCGGCGATCCGTGCGAGCTTTGAAAGCCCGACTATCCGCCCACCTTTTGGAATGTACGCAATATGGCACTTGCCGACAAAAGGTGCTAAATGATGCTCGCAGACGGATGCGATCGAAATGTCCTTGACCAGCACCATCTCGTCGTGCGAATCGCCCGGCAGCGGAACGATATGCTCCTTTGCATTCTGCCACATTCCCTCGGTCAGCTCGACGTAAAAATCAGCCACCCGCTCGGGCGTTTTTATGAGCCCGTCGCGGTCCGGGTCTTCGCCCATCCCTTCGAGCATCAGCCTTACGCCCGCTGCGATCTTTGCCGTATCAACCGTTCTTTTTTTTGATCTCGCCATTTATCTTTCTTTCGTTACGCCCCAACAGCCGTCGCCTTCTCACTTGCAGCCTCGGACGCTGCTTCCCATACGATACGAAAAGGGACATTTTTCTCCAAAGCCAAACGCCGCACATCTTCGTATTCCGGCATCGCATTCATCACGCTACCCTCCCACATTGCGATCTTTATCCGGCACTCGCCAAATTGAGTCTTGACCGCCTCGATCCGTCTTTCAAGGCTGACGCGGGCTACCTGCGAAGTTCTAATGCCGATGGTCGTGCTCTCAGAAAAAAGCATCGCGAGCAATGCGTCCCTGTTTTCCGGCGAGGAAAGCACCGAAATGACCACGCCCGGGCGATTCTTCTTCATCTGCACCGGCGTAAACCAGCAATCGAGGGCACCGAGTTCAAACGCCCGCTCCATCACAAATCCGACCGCCTGCGGCGTCGAATCATCGACGTTCGTCTCCATCAGCACGAGGTCATCATGATCTTTCGCGGGCTTCTTTCCGAACTCGGCCGCTTCGCCGACCATCAACCGCAAGACATTCGGAAAGTCCTTATACTCACGTGTTCCCGCTCCGTATCCGGTTGCCTCGACGGACATTTCGGGGATGGCGCCGAAACTTTCACAAACCGCGGCAATGATCGCGGCTCCGGTCGGTGTGATCAGCTCGCCTTCGATCTCTGTCGAATAGATCGGCTTGCCTTTTAGCAGCTCAGCGACGGCCGGCGGCGGCACCGGAAACTTGCCGTGTGCCATAGTGACAAATCCGCTCCCGACGTGGAGCTTCGACGCCGCGAATTGCTCGACGCCCAACATCTCAAATCCAATGCATGCCCCGACGATATCAATTATCGCGTCGAGCGCTCCGACCTCGTGAAAATGTACCTTACCGACGTCCGTGCCGTGAACGCGGGCCTCGGCTTCGGCCAAAAGTGTAAAGATCTTGATCGCCCGCTCTTTAACGCCGACTGAAAGCTCGGCCTCGTTGATCATCTTCTCGATGTGGTGCAAATGCCGGTGAGAATCGACTTCGGGCACGATGACATTTACGTGGCAAGAGGAAATTCCCGAGCGGTCCACCGTTTCGGGCTTCAATGCAAAGCTCTCAATATTTAGGCCCGCGAGCCGCCGCTCAAGCTCAGTTCGGTCGACCCCGAGATCGAGCAGAGCTCCGAGGATCATGTTGCCGCTTGCACCGGCAAAGCAGTCAAAATATAGGGTTCGCATAAGAATATAGGGTTCGCATAAGAACTAGGTTAAATCTTAGCCTTTTCGCCGATTTCGATGAAATCCGCAGTGATATCTTTTTGCGAGTTTCAACGCGTTATGTAAGTGAAGGACACTTCCAGAAAGGAAAACTATGCGAACGCTCGGAACATTTCTCGTAACCGCCGCTCTTTTGCTTGGGGCAAATTCCGCCTTCGGCCAACCATACAAGAAGATCCGCTTTGCCAAAGGCCGCACCTCCGCGACCGTTGCCGGAACTCTGACAGCCGGCGGCCGAGTCTGCTATTTCGCCAATGCCCGCCGCGGCCAGACGCTGACGGCGACCATAAGCTCACGCACTGGCAAGGTGAACATCTTTGAAAGCGGTGAGACGAGCTACACGCTCGAGGTCGAATACCCCGGCGACCAGAGCATTTGCGTCGATAACCTCAACCGGGCGACCAGCTTTTCGCTGACGGTCTCTATACTTTGACCCGCCTGTTTTGCTAATAGCTTCGGGCAAAACGTATAATTTCGGTTTTATCTCCTGTTGGGGAAATATACCGAATGACACTGCTCGAACTTCAAACAGCCCTTCGAACCGCGATCCGCGAGGCCGCATCGGAAGAATTTGGCATTTCGCTGGAAAACATCGCCGCCGAAACACCGCCAAAAACCGAGCTCGGCGACCTTGCCTTCCCGGCCGCCTTTGAACTCGCGAAGCTTGTAAAACAAGCGACCGGCGAAAAGCAAAATCCGCGTTCAATTGCCGAAAAGCTGAAGGCTCGAATCGAGAAGTTCGATTTCATCGACCGTGTCGAGATCGCCGGACCGGGCTATCTGAACGTCTTTTACGATCGGGCTCGATTTTTGGTCGAAAATCTTGATTTAGCACCTATTCCCGCTCGGGCCGGGATCGTGGCGAAGGTCTGCGTCGAGCACACTTCGGTCAACCCAAACAAAGCTGCCCACATCGGGCACGTTCGAAATTCCGTTCTCGGCGATACGTTCGTCCGCATTCTGAAGGCTAACGGAAAAGCGGTCGAGGTCCAGAACTACATCGACAATACGGGTGTGCAGGTGGCCGATGTGGTCGTCGGGTTCATGTTCATCGAGCACTTGAACTTGGACGCGATAAAGGCTCTGGATAATGAGCTTAGTGTAAAGGGCATCTCGTTCGATTACTACTGCTGGGACCTCTATGCGCGGGTCGGCCAGGCGTATCTCGCCGACGAGGAGCTAAAGGCAAAACGGGCCGAAGTGCTGCATCTTATCGAAGAAGGCAACAACCCGACGGCCGAACTTGCGGACTACGTCGCGACCCGAAATGTCGAGTGCATTCTGAAGACGATGGAGCGCTTCGGCATTCGATATGACCTGCTGCCGCGTGAGTCTGAGATCCTTCACCTTCACTTCTGGGACAAGGCTTTCGAGCAGATGAAGCAACTCGGCGTTGTTCACAATGAGACCGAAGGCAAGAATGCGGGCTGCTGGGTGATGCCATTTGAGGAGCACTCCGGAACGGACGAGCACGACTCGGACAAGATCCTCGTCCGCTCCAACGGCACGGTGACCTACACCGGCAAGGACATTGCGTATCAGATGTGGAAGCTCGGGATACTCGGGCTCGACTTCCATTACCGGCCGTTTTATAAATATGCCGATGGCAAAGAAGTTTGGATAACGACGGCTGATGCTTCGCTAGGCTCGGCGGAGTTTCCGGAGTTTGGCCACGGCGAGACGGTCTATAACGTCATCGACACGCGACAGTCGTATCCACAGGAGATCGTAAAGCGAGGCGTTGCCGCCATCTATCCCGAACGTGGGGAGAATGCGAGCGTTCACCTTTCATACGAGATGGTTGCCCTCTCGCCGGCGGCCGCCGAGGAGCTTGGATTTAAGCTCTCCGACGAGGACAAGAAGCGGACGTTCATCGAAATGAGCGGCCGCAAGGGCCTCGGCGTAAAGGCCGACGACCTGATCGACCGGCTCGAGGCCAATGCTTTCGCTGAGGTCGAGTCGCGGCATCCGGATATCTCAGTTGACGAGAAAAAGCACATCGCTCACCAGATCGCCGTCGGCGCTTTGCGGTACTTTTTGCTCAAGTTCACGCGGACGACCGTCATCGTTTTTGACTTCAAGGAGGCACTTTCGTTTGAAGGCGAGACGGGTTGCTTTTGCCAATATTCGGCCGTAAGGGCAAACTCCATTTTCCGAAAGCTTGCAGAACGTAGCGAGGATATTTCGGCTATAAAGGCCACGCTAAATTGCTCAGAGAAGATCAGCGAAATGCTGTCGGCGGAGGATGCGAACGACATCTGGGCAATGCTGACCCTTGCTTCGCGGCTCGAGGAGACGCTTCAGCAGGCAGCGAACGCCAATGAGCCCGCGATTTTAGCCAAATATACATTCAACCTTGCGAAGGCTTTCAACCTTTTTTACCACAACCACAAGATCCTGCCCGAGCCCGATGAAACGAAGCGAGCAGTGCTCTTGACGGTCGCCGAGCGGGCTCGCGACACCCTGACCACAGCACTTGCGACGATGGGAATTGAGGTGCCGGAGAAGATGTAGTTGACATCCGTGCATTCGTTTTGCTATTTCTTACGACAAGGACATGAAGCCCGTTACCGCAAATTACACGACAGCAACCCGCCATTGGGGATGGTGGCATTCGTCGTTTGCGGTATTGGGAGATCAATCCGCTTAGCCAAGGTGTTGCTAAGCCGAATGTTCAAAGAGATCGACCCCGATGCCGCCTTTTGAAGGGCGGCATTTTTTGTTTGTGACCAAAGAGAATCCAAAAACATTGCAGCCGGTGGTCGCGAGAATTCCAGCCGACCTCCACACACCGCTCTCGGTTTACCTGAAGCTCGCGGCCGGCGCGGACCATTCATTCCTGCTCGAATCGGTCGAGGGCGGTTCGGCGTTGGCTCGCTATTCCTTCATCGGAGCAGGGCCGGAAATGGTCGCAACCGGCCGTCGGCAGACGGTAGATCTGATTCGTGGAGGCGAGGCCGAAGAGCTCCAGATCGATCTGATCGCATTTCTTCGCGAGGAACTCGGCAAATATAATGTTGAGCCGGACGCCGGACTTCCCTCGTTTACCGGCGGTGCCATCGGCTATCTTGGCTTCCCTTGCTCGGAGTGGTTCGAGCCTTCGCTGGCACGGCCGAAGGGGCTCGATCGTGAGTTTGGGATGATGATGTTCTTCCGCTCGGTCGTTGCCTTCGACCACGCCCGGCAGCAGATATTGATCATCACAAACGCCGACGCGGGCGACGAGGAATCGCTAACAGCGGCACACGATACAAATGCCCGAATTCGCGAACAAATAGAAATCTCGGAACTCCGAGTTCCCCGCTCTGGAACGGTCACTGAATCGAATCCGTCCGTCTCTTCAAATTTCACCCGTGAGGATTTTATTGACGCTGTCCGGCGGGCGAAGGAGTACATAGCGGCCGGCGATTGCTATCAGGTTGTGATATCACAGCGATTTTCTCGCCCGACCGCGGCGGGGCCGGTCTCGCTTTACCGGGCGATCCGTTCGCTGAACCCGTCGCCGTATATGTTCCTGATCAAAACGCCTGAGCGGTCCGTGGTCGGAGCTTCGCCGGAGATGCTCGTTCGCGTTCGCGACTCTGAGATCCATTACCGGCCGATCGCCGGCACGCGGCCGCGTGGTGCGGATGACGCCGACGACCGCCGGCTGGCGGACGAGATGGCCGCCGACCCGAAAGAGGTTGCCGAGCACCGGATGCTGGTCGACCTCGGGCGAAACGATGTTGGCCGTGTGTCCGAATACGGTTCTGTGCGGGTCGAGCGGTTGATGGCGGTGGAGAAATATTCGCACGTCCAGCATCTGGTCAGCGACGTAACGGGCCGCCTGCGTTCGGGGCTAGACCGCTTTGATGCCCTCGCGTCGTGCTTCCCGGCCGGCACAGTTTCGGGTGCGCCGAAGGTGCGGGCGATCGAGATCATTCGGGAACTCGAGCCCGACGAAAGGTCGATCTATTCCGGTGCGGTCGGCCACTTTGACCACGCCGGGAATATGGACACCTGCATCGCGATCAGGACGATCGTGCTAGAGAATGGCGTCGCTGAGGTCCAGGCCGGTGCCGGGATCGTTGCGGATTCGGACCCAGAATCGGAGTATGAGGAAACCGTGAACAAAGCGGCGGCATTGCTACGGGCTATGGAGATCGCTGAAAAGGAATTATGAGCCTGCTTCTCAAGAAATATCGCGACGATTTCGCGGCCGGCCGTTCATTTGACGCGGCCGATGCCGAAGCATTGCTCGATGCACTCATCGCGGAAACGGAAGAGGAACCAATTGCCGAAGTGCTCACCGCATGGAACGCAAAGGGTATCGCGACCGATGAGATCTACGAATTTGCCCGCATCTTACGGTCGCGGATGAAACGCGTATTTTCGAATCACGAGACCTTCCTTGACATAGTCGGGACCGGCGGCAGTATGGCCAAGACGTTCAATGTTTCGACTGCGGCATCTTTCGTGGTCGCCGGCTCCGGTGTTGCGGTCGCGAAGCACGGGAACAAAGCTGCCACGAGTAATTCGGGAAGTGCCGATGTCCTGACCGTGCTCGGAATTGACCCGGCGGTCTCGCCGGAAACTGCGGAAGCGTGCCTGAATAAGGTCGGCATCTGCTTTATGTTTGCGCCGAATTTTCATCGACTTTCGCCGACTCTGGCAAGGGTGCGCCGCGGACTATGCTTCCCGACCATCTTCAACTGCGTCGGTCCGCTCTCCAATCCTGCGTCGGCTCCGCACCAGTTGATCGGAGTTTGGGACAAGGATCTGCTGCCGAAGATGGCCGAGGCAATCGCTCGTTTGGGCACAAAGCGTACGTGGATAGTCCACGGCGAGGACGGCCTTGATGAAATATCGCTCTCGGGGCGAACCTTGGTAGCGGAGATCGATGGCGATTCGATTCGCCGATTCGAGATAGCCGCCCGTGATCTCGGACTCGGGATTGACGAACCAAGCGGACTTCGTTCGAGAGACTCGGCGCACAGCGGCGAGATGATCCGCGGCGTTTTGCTCGGACAGCCGCATTCGCAGAGCGCCGAGGACCTCGTGCTCGTTAACGCCGCAGCAGCAATTTTCATCTCAAACGCCCCGGACAGCTTTGAAGGTTCGATCGAAATGGCCCGCGAAAGCCTATCTTCGGGCGCGGCCCATAGGAAACTGGACGAGCTAGCCGCCGCGGCACCGCTAAAATGAGCACCTTTCTCGACAAGATCATCGCTGCAAAGCAGGAGCGGATCGCCGACGCGAAAAGAACCGCGAACATGCCGGATTTGGAATCGCTTGCCCACGAGAACGCCAAGCAACCAGGCAGGCTGGCCGAAGCTCTCGGAAAATCGGGCCCCGCGATCATAGCTGAATTCAAGCGTGCGTCGCCTTCGAAGGGTGTCATCAATGACCGGCTTGATCCGGTCGCGACCGCGAGATCTTACGAGGCCGGTGGCGCCGCGGCGATCTCCGTACTTACCGAGGAGGACTTTTTTGCGGGTTCGCTAGCAGACCTAGCTGTGATCAGAGATGCCGTCTCGATCCCGATCCTTCGTAAGGATTTTACGATCGACGAATTCCAGATCGTCGAATCAGCGGCGGCCGGTGCCTCGACGATCCTCCTGATAGTCGCCGCACTAGAGAAGGTTCAGCTTCGCGATCTCAGAGCAGCCGCAGAAAGCCTCGGGCTCGATGCGATCGTCGAGGTCCACGACCGCGAGGAAATGGAGATCGCGATCGATTCCGGAGCCTCGATCATCGGGGTGAACAACCGCAACCTGAAGACGTTCGAGGTCTCGCTAGATGTCTCGCGGTCGCTGATCGAGCTTCGGCCGGACGGCGTTCTGATGATCGCCGAAAGCGGCATTTCGAACGCCGACGAGATCGCCGAACTTTACGACCTTGGATTTGATGCCTTCCTCATCGGCGAGACGCTAATGCGAAGCGGCGATCCGGCCGGAGAGTTAGCTAGCCTCATGAAGGCGGCGGGAAACTGAAAATGGCAAAGGTCAAGATCTGCGGAATTACAAATCTTGAGGACGCTCTCGCGGCGGTAGAACTCGGTGCGGATATGCTCGGTTTCAATTTCTACACAGGAAGCAAGCGATACGTCGAGCCCGCAACCGCGGCTGATATCGTGGAAAACGTGGCCAGCCGAGCGGAAACGATTGGTGTCTTCGTGAATGCAGATATGGAAGCTATTCAAAGGACGGTCGACATCGTCGGCCTCTCCGCCATTCAGCTTCACGGCGACGAGACTCCGGAGTTTGTTGCGAAGATCAGTGAGGCCTGCGGTGTGCCGGTGATAAAAGCGATTCGTGTCAGTGCCGATTTCTGTCCGGAAGAAGTTCGGGACTTCCCTGCGGACTCGATCCTCCTCGATGTTTTTTCTCCCGCGGCTTTCGGTGGCACGGGCGAGCGGTTCGATTGGAACATCGCGGTTGCGGCAAAGGAACACACGGACCGGCTTTTTCTCGCCGGCGGCCTAACGCCTAAAAACGTCGCCGAGGCGGTCAAGCTTGTGCGGCCCTATGCCGTTGATGTGGCCAGCGGAGTAGAAAGCTCGCCGGGTAAAAAGGATGCGAAGAAGATGGAGGCGTTCATCCGAAACGCGAAAGGAATATGAGCAAATACGAACCAGATGAACGCGGATATTGGGGCGAATTTGGCGGGCGTTTCGTCCCGGAGACTCTCGTCGCTCCGCTTGATGAACTGACCGCAGGCTACTTCGCTTTACGCAGCGATGAGGAATTTAATCGCGAGTTCAACTATTACCTCCGCGATTTTGCCGGCCGGCCGACGCCGCTTTACTTCGCAGAAAGGCTGACTGAAAAACTCGGCGGTGCCCGCATTTTTCTGAAACGCGAGGATCTGACGCACACCGGTGCACACAAGATAAATAACGCTATCGGCCAGATACTCCTCGCCCGCCGAATGGGGAAGACGCGCATCATCGCCGAAACGGGTGCCGGCCAGCACGGCGTTGCGACCGCGACCGTATGTGCACGGTTTGGCCTCGAATGCGTCATCTACATGGGCACCGAGGACATTCGCAGGCAGGAGCTTAACGTCTTTAGAATGCGGATGCTCGGCGCCGAAGTTCGCGGCGTCGATTCGGGCTCGCGAACGCTGAAAGATGCTATTAACGAATCTTTACGCGACTGGGTTACGAATGTAAGCAATACTTATTACTTGCTCGGGTCGGCGCTTGGCCCGCACCCGTATCCGCTGATGGTCAGAGATTTTCAAAGCGTAATCGGCAGAGAGGCCCGCGAGCAGTTCCTCGCACGCGAGGGCTCGCTGCCGGATGCACTCGTTGCCTGCGTCGGCGGCGGCTCGAACGCGATCGGGCTATTTCACGCCTTTCTGGAGGACAACGTCAGGATGATCGGCGTCGAGGCGGGCGGAAGCGGCGATGAACTCGGGATGCACGCGGCACGCTTCGCCGCCGGCGGCCACATCGGTATTTTGCAGGGCACGAAGAGCTATGTACTTCAGGACGCCGCGGGACAGGTCGCCGCGACGCATTCCATCTCGGCCGGACTCGATTACGCCTCGATCGGCCCGGAGCATTCGTATCTCCGTTCCATCGGCCGGGTCGAATACGCATCGGCGAGCGACGACGAAGCATTTGCTGCCTTCAAAGAGCTTTCTGCGACCGAAGGCATTATTCCGGCACTCGAAACTGCTCACGGAATAGCCCATGCGATCAGGATCGCCCCGACCCTTCCGCGCGAAGCGACGATGATCGTCAATCTTTCCGGCCGCGGCGATAAGGATCTGATGTCGGTTGCGGAATATGAGAACGGGAGGGCAGAGAGATGAACAGGATCGCATCGAAATTCGCAGAATTGCATTCGGCGGGCCGCAAAGGCTTTATTCCTTTCGTTTCCGCCGGCGACCCTAATTTGGACACATCGCTTGAGATCGTTCTGGCACTCGCTGACCTTGGTGCCGACATTATCGAACTTGGTGTTCCCTTCTCGGACCCGATGGCAGATGGCCCGACCATCCAGGCCTCGTCGATGCGGGCTCTGGCAAACGGCGTCCGGCTTGAGGATGTGATCGAGATGAGCCGTCGGTTTCGTGAAAAGAGCGACGTGCCAATCGTGCTTTTCAGCTACCTCAACCCGCTTCACCGCTATGGCCTTGAGCGGCTGGCTCGCCATGCAGCGGCCGCCGGCATCGACGGCGTGCTTGTAACTGACGCGGTCGACGAAGAAGCTGCTGAGATCGGCTCGCTTCTCCGTGCGAACGGCCTCGACCTCATCTCGCTGATAGCACCGACGACGAGCGACGAAAGGCTTGCGAAGATAGCTGCGAATGCGAGCGGATTTCTTTACGCCGTTTCGCGTGCCGGTGTCACTGGTGCCCGTTCCGAAACGAGTTCGTCGGCCGAAGAACTCGTCCGACGGTCGAGGAAATTCACCGATCTGCCGGTGGCGGTCGGGTTCGGTATTTCGACCCGCCAACAGATCGAGGAAGTTTGGGAATATGCCGATGCCGCGGTTGTCGGCTCGGCAATCGTTGCGGAGATCGAACGGTCGATCCCGCTCGGAAATGTGCCGGAACGCATCCGCACGTTCGTCGGCAGTTTGCTGCCCGAGGTTGCAAATGCGGGCACGGAAAATTAAAGTCTTAGCTTTGTATCAAGGACGCAATTTATGCTTATCGTAATGAAGGCTGACGCCTCACAGTCGGATATAGAAAGGGTTGTTCAGATCATTGAAAGGCTCGGTTTTAGAGGCCACGCGATGCCGGGTGAGAGCCGCACGGCGATCGGCATCACCGGAAATCGCGGGTCGGTTGACCCGACGCATTTCGAGAATCTGCCCGGCGTCGCCGAGGCGATTCGGGTCACAAAACCCTATAAGCTCATTTCCAGCGATCTGAAGCCGGGACGCTCGGTAGTGAAGGTTGGGAACGCCACGATCGGCGGCGGCGGCCTGGCAATGATCGCGGGGCCCTGCGCGGTCGAATCAGCCGAGCAGGTTTTCGCAGCCGCCGAGGCCGTCGCGGCGAGCGGCGCCAAATTCTTTCGCGGCGGTGCGTTCAAGCCCCGTACATCGCCTTACGCCTTTCAGGGTAAAGGCGAAGATGGCCTGAAGATCCTTGCGGAGGTCCGCGACCGCTTTGGGCTGAATATCGTAACGGAAGCGATGGACGAACACGGGATCGACCTGGTCGAAAAATATGGCGACTGCATCCAGATAGGAGCCCGCAATATGCAGAACTTTTCGCTGCTGAAATATGCCGGCAAGGCCTCGAAGCCGGTGTTATTGAAGCGCGGGCTTTCGGCGACGCTTGACGAGTTTCTCCTGGCGGCCGAATACATCATGGCCGAAGGAAATTACAACGTTATCCTCTGCGAACGCGGCATCCGCACATTCGCCGACCACGCCCGGAACACGATGGACCTCTCGATCGTCCCGGCGGTCCGAAGGCTCTCGCACCTGCCGATCATTATCGATCCCTCGCACGGCACCGGCCATAACTACATGGTCGAACCGCTCGCTCTCGCCGGAACAGCCGTCGGTGCCGACGGCCTCATCATCGAGGTTCATCCGTGCCCCGAAGAAGCCCTCTGCGACGGCGCCCAGGCCCTGACGCCCGAGCAATATATGAAGCTCTATGATCGGGTTAAGCGTGTCCATGCGTCGGTCGCATCGGAGGAAGTGGCAGCCGTTACGATCAACGCGAAATAGACCGTTGCCAAAATCAGGTCGGAAACATTATCGTCCTGAGCCACTCGGCAAGCTCGTCCTCGGATACGGTGCCATCGGCGAGCCCGAGAAACATCGAATACGTTTCTGTCGGCTCTCCGTCAAAATCATATCCGTTCAAGTTAAGGAACGTGACTGAAACGACCAAAGCGGTGCGTTTATTCCCGTCAAGGAAGGGATGATTTTTCGCGATACCAAAGGCGTAGCTAGCCGCCAGAGCCGCTAAGTCCACTTCATCGCCGCCATACGCAAACAGATTCTCCGGACGTGCCAGAGCGGATTGCAAAAGTCCTTCATCCCGTGTTCCTGCCGAACCACCGTGTTCTGCGATCTGTCGATTGTGCATTGCGTGGACGGCCTCCAGCCTTATCCACTCAAATTCCTTTGTCATTCGGCAAGCTTCCTTAATACTTCACGGTGTTTACGCATTACTTTTTCGGCAGCGTCCATCTGTTTAGCAACTGCAGGATCGTAGGCGGACAGCTCGATGCCAGTCGGTGTCTCCACTGCAATTATCGTATCTCCTTCTTCGACCCGCATCTTCTCCAGCAATTCTCTATTGATGATCACACCGGTCGAGTTTCCTATTCGTCGCAATTTGAGCTTGTATGTCATATCTCGATATTATTACAGATGTTATAACGTAAAAGCAACGATAAAAATTCCGCATACCATTCCCGAGCGGTATGCGGAATTTTGTGTTGTTTGACGCCTTTTGCCTATCGGGCCAAACTAGATTTCATCATAACATATAGCTGCATAAGGCAGCTTACAAAGGCTGCGAAGATGAGTAGCGTCATCGGAAGCGAGGCATAAGCCGGTGCGGCCGCGGGAGCTACCGCGAAAGCGAATCCGATGCCTGCAAAGGCTCCGACGAGGGCGATGGCGGTTCGTCCGGCGAGCCAATGGGTAAAGGGCATCGTTTCATGTCGGCCCGGTAAAAAGTACGGCAGGACGGCAAATGCAGCGATCGCCAGCAACGAAAGCCCCTGATCCAAACCATTGCCGCCTGCCGATGCCGCGAGTTCCATTGCCAGAAAGAAAAGGACAATGGACGTATCGACCGAATGAAAACTGCTTGCCTCGTCCGCGACCTCTACCCTTACAAGTGCCTGTTCCATCATCTTCGTTTACCTCGTTCCCTGTTTAAGCTCTTACTTCTTTCCCTTTTGCTGCTGCTGGGGCGTGCTGAACTGTTTATAAGCCACTCGGAAAAGCTCCGAAAGAGCCTGGGCCGTCTCCGAGCTGAGGTTCTTGTCCGCCCTCAGATGAGCCTCTACGATCTCGGGCGTTGCCTCATGCGGGTAGTAGATCACCGGTTCGACCTCTTCAGCCTTCTTTGTCATAAGGCGGTCGATCGGCATATCAAGCCAGGCTGAAAGCCGTGCGATATTGTCCGAATCCGGCTTTCCGGTGCCATTTTCTATCCGCGAAAGCGTTGAGGCCGAGACATTCGTCACATCGGCCACGTCGCGCAAGCTAAGCTTTAATTCTTCCCGACGCCGCTTGACCGCTCTTCCAAGCTCCGCAGTATCCAGAAATTTTTCGTTGCTATAAGCCATAATTTTTCTCCGTTAGTTTGAAGTGTCACAAATGCACTTTCTATTTCACAAATAAAACATAACACGGATGATTTTTAATTGCAACACCAAGTTTCATGCTTGCAACATTTCTTTTGGTGTGGTACATTGTTTCACGGATGGCACATTTGCAGCCGATAAAGGAGATGAATATGAATACTGACGCAACTAACGTGAACATCGCCAATACGACCATGCCCGCCGCAAACGGCGCCGCGGACAATGTTTATAGCTTTTCGACGACGCTGCGTGAGCTTCGTGAAAACCTCGAGCCCGCAATGCTCCGCCAGCGGACCGGTTGGCGTTCGAAGGACGGCTCGGCCCGCACGATCGAATATGTTGAGTGGCATACCGTCGCCGACATTTTGGACACGACGGCACCGGATTGGAGCCACAGCGTGAAGGACATCCGCAACATCGGCGAGATCGCCATAGTCACCGTTGCCATAACCATCGGCGGCATCACCCGCGAAGGCATCGGCACCGGCTCGGCGACAAGCGAGACAGGCATCAAGAAGGCCGAGCACGACGCCCTCAAGCGTGCGGCCGTAAAATTCGGCATCGCTCGCGATCTTTATAAGAATGAGAACCGCGGACGCGAAACCCCGCAAGACGAGAACACGGAAGCGATCTCACCGGTCGCGGTGAGCTTAGCCGATATGGTCACCTCGAAACAGCTCGGGATGATCCGCGGGCTTGCCCGTCAGCTAAATATCAATGCGGAGACGGAGTGCTCGGCTGAGTTCAACTGCAGCGTAACGGAACTTTCCCGCCGGGCGGCGTCGCGTCTTATCGATAAACTTCAGTCAATGGCTCCCGTCGCACAGATGCGAATGGCCGGCTGATCTAGTTGCTCTCCCGCCACCAAAAGTTTTGAGTTGCGGCCGGCCTCCCTGCATCGTGGAACGGCCGCCTCCCATTTACCGCAACTCAAAACTCCTCCTCACCGTAGTAGTTTTACTTTTCACCCGGCCAGTGATACTTTGTCGGCTTTATCAGTAAATTCGCTTGCTTGCGGAACAGAAAGGAAAACAATGAGTATTCGCGACATGTTCGAATCGCTTACGGGCGACTGGAAAGGGACGAACCGGCTAAATCTCTCCTTTTTACCGGACCCGATATTTGAGTCGCCATCAACGGCGAAAGCCGGCCTACGCATCAACGGCCAATGCCTTGAGATCGCCTACACTTGGGTTTACGAAGGCAAACAGAATGAAGGCGTTATCGTGATCGCTGGCAGCGGGAAAGACGATGCGATCTCAGCATTTTGGACTGATTCATGGCACTCGAAAAATGTCCTGATGGAGTGCAAAGGAACGATCTCGGCCGAAGGTGTTTTTAACCTGATGGGGCATTATTCCGTGCCCGACCATCCCGACTGGGGATGGCGGACGGAAATTGTTCCCGGCGGCGACACCTTCAAGTATCTAATGTTCAATGTCTCGCCCGAGGGCGAAGA